>VOFK01003113.1_pt1 | contig 21995 bp, 44 predicted proteins | sample 5384121 | NCBI WGS metagenome assembly VOFK01 (sample SAMN12384730, study PRJNA508395) | human gut metagenome | isolation source: healthy gut J | host: Homo sapiens | reverse complement strand
AATGAATCTTGAAGAAGGTGCAACCGCGAAAGACCGCAATGCGCAGATTGGAGGGCATAAGGCGTGAACGGAAAATACGACGAGATCATGGGACTTCCTCACCACGTTTCCAAAACGCGACCACAAATGCCGATGTCAGATCGTGCAGCGCAGTTTGCACCCTTTGCCGCCCTCACCGGCTACGATGCTGCAATCAAAGAAACCGGACGTCTGACTGACGAAAGGATCGAGCTTGACGTGGAAGCTCTAAGTGCATTGGATATGAAGTATCAGCTTCTTATGGAAGCCCTTGATGAAGCACCGGAAGTTACCATTACCTACTTCCAGCCTGATGAGCGAAAGGCTGGCGGAAAATATGTATCAGCAGTCGGCACAGTCAAAAAGATCGATGATTTTGAGCGGCGAATCACCATGCGGGACGGCACAAGGATTCCGATGGATGACGTTCTAAGCATTGACGGAGAGTTGTTCTCATCACTGGAATAATGTCGCTTGCCATGCGACCAAATGAAGTGAATACCGAAGTACAATATGACTGTAAGGTGAGACGCCAAGCAGTCATATTTTTTATATGCGGAGGTACTGAACATGAGAAAGAACTTGACGGAGATCGTATTCATCCTTGATCGCAGCGGCTCTATGAGCGGGCTGGAAGCAGACACCATCGGAGGCTTCAACTCCATGATTGAAAAGCAAAAAAAGGAGAATGGCGAGGCATTGATCTCTACCGTCCTCTTTGACAACGTGAGCGAGGTTATTCATGACCGTGTACCGGTTCAAAAGGTCGAGCCGATGACCGACAAGGACTATTCCGTTCGCGGCTGCACCGCGCTTCTGGATGCTATCGGCGGCGCGATTCATCACATTGGAAATGTCCACAAGTACGCAAGAAATGAAGATGTCCCTGAACATACTCTGTTCGTCATCACAACGGACGGCATGGAGAATGCAAGCCGCCGTTATGACAGCGAGACAGTTAAGAAAATGATCGAGCGGCAGAAGGAAAAGTACAGCTGGGAGTTTCTATTCCTCGGCGCAAATATTGACGCAGTTGAAACGGCAAAGCGCTTCGGTATTGGAGCAGACCGAGCGGTCAATTATCACTCTGACCATAAGGGAACGCAGCTCAACTATGAGGTTCTGAGCGAAGCGGTTTCTGCTGTCCGTTGCAGCGTACCTCTGGGTACGAATTGGAAAAAGCGTATCGACGAGGACTTTAATTCCAGAAAGGACGGGGGAGAAAGCAATGAGAATAATCACCGTAAAAGGGACGGGCAGTGTCTCCGCCAGACCGGATTACATCATCCTATCCTTGAATATTGAAGCCTTATCTGAAACCTATGACCGCGCAATGTCGGAAGCTACCGAGAAATCGAAAGACTGCAAGGTGACGCAGTCCGCGTTGGGTATCGCAAGGAAGACCTGAAAACCACGAGCTTTGATGTCCAGACAAGGTACGAGAATGTCAAGGATCGGCAAGGAAATTACAAGCGAGAGTTTGCCGGATATGCTTGCAGCTATCGCTTGAAACTTGCCTTTGACTTTGACAGCAAGCAGCTTGCAAAGGTCATTTCTGCGATTGCGGATTGTGGGGCGCAACCAGAACTCAGCATTGCGTTCACCGTGAAAAACCCGGCAAGAGTCAGCGAAGAGCTGCTGATCAATGCGACGGAGAACGCCAGGGCAAAGGCGGAGATTCTTTGCAAAGCATCAGGCAGTACGCTTGGGCAGTTGCTCAACATCGACTACAACTGGGGGCGAACTCAATGTTTTTTCCAGAACAAGCTACGATGTTGAAGACTGCATTCAGCCTCTCATGGCGATGAGCAAAGTGCGCCGCACCTGAGATTGAGCCGGTTGATATTGATGTGACAGACACAGTGGCTTTCACATGGGAAATCCAATGATTTTTTGAACTTTTTGAAATCCGGTACTCAACAAACGCTCTTATTGTGTCCGTTGTAAAGTGAAGGGACATTTCACGGAGGAATCTTCGGGGAATACGATTTTGGGAGATTAGCAAGCAAATCCGGTGAGTACCCACCGGAGAAAAAAAATCAGTTAAGGAGACCCTGCCCTTAACATCAGATTTTTTTGTTGGGATAGTCCCAAACCCTTCTAATCTTTACGACGGAGGGCGCAGCATGGTACGAAGAACACGAGACATTCAGAAGAAGATTTGGCTGACACCACAGGAAGAACGGACGATTGCAAAGAAGATGGAGATGATCGGCACGGAGAACTTCGGTGCGTATGCAAGGAAGATGCTGATTGACGGCTACATCATTGTCGTAGACTACACAGAGCAGAAAAAGCTCGCCGCCGAAATCAACAAGATCGGCGTGAACATCAATACCGTCTGCCGCAGGATCAACTCGACGGGACGATTCTATCAGGACGATATTGACGAGCTGAAAGAAAAGATGGACGCGGTATGGCAGTTACTAAAATCAAAGCAATCCGAGGAACTTTGAGCAAGGCAATCGCGTACATTTTGAATCCCGAAAAAGACCGACTGAGAAGCTGCTGGTCTCGTCCTACGGCTGTGCCAGCGAGACCGCAGCGCGGGAATTTGAATGGACGCGAAGAATAGCCGAGCAAAAAGGGATGAAATCCGGTCAAGATCATAGCCCGTCATGTGATCCAGTCCTTTTGAAATTGGAGAGGTCACGCCGGAGCTTGCCCACGAGATCGGCAAGCAATTTGCGGATGAAATCCTCGGTGGAAAATACGAGTATGTGCTGACCACGCACATTGACAAGGACCATGTTCATAACCATCTGATTTTCAATGCGGTTGACTTTGTGGACTACCACGCCTACAAGAGCTACAAGCGGATTTACTATGATATGCGTGAGGTTAGCGACCGGCTCTGTAAGGAAAACGGTCTCTGTTATCCCTCCCTCTCAGAACAAGGGCATGGGCTACAAGGAGTACACCGAAGCCAAACGCGGCACGAGCTGGAAGCAAAAGCTCAAGCAGACCATCGACCGGCTTGTCATCACAGCCAAGGACTACGATGACTTTCTGCGGCTTATGCAGGAAGCCGGATATGAAATCAAGACCGGCAAATATATCTCCTTTTGCGCTGAAGGTCAGGAGCGATTTACCCGTTCTAAGACCATCGGAGAGAACTACACCGAGGAACGCATCAAGGAGCGGATTGCCGGACGGACGCCCCGAAGAAGCCAGAGACAGACCGCGCCGAAGGGCATCTCTCTCATCGGAGATATTCAGGAGCGGATCAGGCTCATCGACAGCAAGGGTTACGAGCATAAAGCAAAGCTCACTATCCTCAAGGAAGCGGCACGGACGCTCAACTATCTCACGGAAAACAACTTGCTCCAATACGCCGATCTTGAGAAGAAGGTCGAGGATGTTCACAGCTCCTATGACCGTACCGGAAAGGAACTGAAAGTTGTGGAAGCACGTCTGCGTGAAGTCCAGCCGCTTATCAAAAATATCTCCAACTACCAGCGGCTCAAGCCCGTATATGACGCATTCCAGAAGGCAAAAAAGATAAGTCGGGTTTCAAAGCAAAGCACGAAGCCGACCTTGTGATCTTTGAGGCAGCGAGAAGCACATTACTTGCCATGCAGGACGATGAAAAACTGCCGAGCTTGAAGACACTGCAAGCGGAACAGCAGAGACTTCTTGAAGAGCAGCAGCGGCTCTACGATGAACGCCATGACGCTCAAAAAGGAGGCGCGGATCATCGACACCATGAAGGCAAACGTAGATATTTTTTCCTCAAGCCGAGTGTAGTCCAAGAGCCTGAGCAAATTCGAGATAATCAGAGAGAATAACAAAAAGACTGTGCTGGTTTTTGACCGGCACAGTCTTTTTCCCTTTAGCTGTATATCATCCAAATCGAAAATGATGAATGTCTCGTGCAAATCGGTCGTATTCACCCAAAGTTTACGAAACTCTATTGAATAGCAGACGTGCTTGTACTATAATATAATTTAGTTTTATTCTACATACTTTGCTGAGGTGAAAAGCATGAAAGCAAGCTATAAAAAATTGTGGAAGCTGCTCGTTGACAAGGAAATGAGCAAGGGCGATCTTCATAAGGCGTCCCGGTCTTTCTTCAAGCACAATGACCAAGCTCAGAAAAAGGTGAAGACGTGTCAATGGAAGCGCTGAGAAAAATCTGCATTTGCCTTGACTGCAATATCGGTGACATTGTGGAGTTTGTCCCTGACAACACAACACAGTCCTAAATATGGGACAGGCAATATGGTACAGTATGCTATTAGGAATGGAGCAAATATAATGGATCAGACGCACCCTTATAACGGCAGCTTAACTGCTGAACAGTTTCTCTTCTACGAGATAAGAATTGCTGCAAAATACTATGTTTCTGGCTTGAAAATTGATGAGGCAATCGAGCGGATTAAGAAGGATAACCTCTTTCAATATCCAACAGAGAGAAAGTTTCCCGTTTGGCAAGAGCTTGTTATAAGCGGCTGGACGCGCTCGGCAACGATCAGCTTGTTCACGAGCTTGCCTCTGCACCAAATGAGATTGCAAAGCAGATCAATCTATACGCGGTGATGAGGTATAATCGTTTGGTCTGGGAGTTTATGATTCAGGTGATAGGCGAAAAATACCGCAATCAGGACATGAACTTCTCAAGGAAAGACATGAATGCGTTTTTTTTCCAGATTGCAAGCACAGGGATGATTCTGTTGCCGCTTGGGTGATGCGACAATCACCAAAATCAAAAGTGTTCTCGTTCGGATGCTGATAGAGACAGGGTATTTGGACGGGCTGAAAGACACCACGCTGAATCCCGTTTTTCTCTGTGAAGAACTTGAACGAGGTATCGAAGCAAACAACGATTATGATGCACTTTCGGCATTTAATTACTTTAGATAGGCGGGCGGACACGACCATGATAAAACAGGAATTAGACAGGATCAAAGAGCGTATCTCGAATAAGGATTTCCTTGAAAACAAAGGACTGAGCAACGAAGTTGGTATCCATGTTTTCTGCTACAAAGCGGAGGATGAGTTGATCGTTCAGGATTATATTCGCAGATTAAAAAGTGAGGTGAACACGCCATATCGGATCATTGAGTGCGACCTTTATGAAGTGTTTCTCTCCCTTTTGGAGGACAAGCGCATTCTGAAATCAGTTGCAGGGTTAGAAGAAAAACGAGGCAAAAAGTATCTTCTGGATCAGTTGCAGAAGATCGCCACACCGGAAGCTCTCCTTGCCAAGATGGACTATTCACCTCATATCAAAGGGCAGGATGTTCTCTTCATGACAGGAATTGGAAAAATTCATCCGTTTATGCGTTCCCATAAGATGCTTGATAGTATGCAGCATCTCTTTGAGGACATCCCTATTGTGATGTTTTATCCCGGAACCTTTCAATGGACAGACGCTCAACCTATTCGACGAGTTCAAAGAAGGCAATTATTATCGGGCATTCAATCTGCTATAATGGAGGTAGCAACGTGAAAATACAGAATATGTTCCAAAAGGACATTGACAGTGACATCAACGGCGTTATCAAGGTTATGCAGGATGATGACCGGAGTTTGGAACAGGAACTCAGCGAATACATAATTACCAAGGAGCTTCGCCGTCACTTCCGCACATTCTTTGACAACTACACAAAGGCTATCGACCAGCCGACTGATAAAATCGGCGTGTGGATTTCCGGCTTCTTTGGAAGTGGTAAATCTCACTTCCTGAAAATCCTCTCTTACCTGCTTTCCAATCAGGAAGTCTGCGGTAAAAGAGCGATTGACTACTTTGCAGACAAATTTGATGACCCGATGATGTATGCTCAGGCGGTTAAAAGTGTGTCCGTGCCTACGCAGTCTATCCTTTTCAACATTGACATCGAAGGTCCCTCTCACGAAGGATAAGACCGCAGTGCTGCGCGTCTTTTGCAAAGATGTTCTATAATCACTGCGGGTTTTACGGCGATGATCTGAAAATTGCCAAACTGGAACGCTTCATTGAAAAGCAAGGCAAGACGCAGCAGTTCCGCGAAGCCTTTGAGAAGGTCAATGGTGCGCCTTGGACGGAGACCCGCGATTCCTTTGCGTTCTTTGAGGATGACATTGTTTCTGTTCTGCAATCTACGCTCGGCATGAGCGAACAGGCGGCGCGGAACTGGTTCAATGGTGAGGAAACGAATGAACTGAGCATCGCCCAGCTCGTAGCTGACATTCAGGAATATGTAGACGGCAAGGGCAAGGATTTCCGACTGCTGTTTATGGTGGATGAAGTCGGTCAGTACATCGGTGACGATGGTGACTTGATGATCAATCTGCAATCTCTTTGTAGAAGAGATTGGCATTCGCTGCCACGGCAAGGTTTGGGTCATGGTGACAAGTCAGGAAGCGATTGATTCCGTTGTGAAAATCACCGGCAATGACTTCTCCAAGATTCAGGGACGCTTCAATACTCGTCTGAGCCTTTCTTCCTCTTCCGTCGATGAGGTCATCAAAAAGCGTGTTCTGGCGAAAACAGATGCGGCAGATCAGCTTCTTCGCATGGTCTATGACAAAGGAACACGCCGTACTCAAAAACCTCTATACCTTCAACAATCCGTTCTTGACATCAAAGGGGCTTTACCGATGGTGCGGAGTTTTCTGCAACTTTCCCCTTTGTCCCGTATCAGTTCATCGTGATCCAGAAAGTGCTTGCAGAGATCCGCAAGCACGGTAACTCCGGCAAGCACCTTTCGGGCGGCGAACGCTCCATGCTGTCCGGCTTCCAAGAGGCGGCGCAGGAGATGTGAAGGCCAAGGATGAAAACGCCCTGGTTCCGTTCTATCAGTTCTATGACACGGTACATACCTTCTTAGAGAGTGCCATCCGACGCGTTATTGACCGCTGCCAAACTGCGGCGGATGCCAACGACGGCTTGGAGCAGCAGGACGTGAATGTCCTCAAGCTGCTCTACCTTGTCCGCTACATTGAAGATGTCAAGGCGAACATCGAGAACATCGCCATCCTGATGATCGACGATATTCACACGGACATAAGATTGCCCTCCGCGCGTCCATTACGGCTTCTCTGGAACGCCTTCTGTCTCAGAACTACATCTCTCGCAACGGCGATACCTATGCCTTTCTGACAGACGAGGAACAGGATATTGCCATTGACATCAAGAATACACCCGTTGACAGCGCACAGATCGTCCAAGCATTTCTCAGACAGTCTACGGCGAAATCTATCCGGCAAAGAAATATAAATACGGCAAGTATGACTTTGCCTACGATCAGTACGTTGACGAGACGCTCAACGGCGCGTCCACTGGCGGAATGCGGCTTCGCATTGTCACCGTGGCAAGCGACCTCTATGGCGTTGGAGATCAGCGGCTCATTATGGACTCACAGGTCAACAACGAGGCAATCGTCGTTCTCTCCGCGGACACGCCGTACTTCGATGAGCTGGAACAGGCGATGAAGATCCGCAAGTATGTCAAGCAGCGGAACGTGTCGCAGATGCCGGAGAAGCATCCAGCGGATCATCCGCGACCGGCAATGACGAGGCGCGGAAGCTGGAAAGTCATGCCCGCAGCCTGATTGAAAAAAAAGCCATCGTCGAGGGCAAGTTCTATGTTCACGGTGAAATCCTCGACCTGAAATACGGCTCTGCGAAGGACAAGCTGGATGAGGCAATGAAGAGCCTGGTTGAGAGCGTCTATTCCAAGCTCAACATGGTCAATCGTTTCGTGGACAGCGACGCTGACATTCTTTCCATCCTGAATGGAGCGGATGACGGGCAGATTGCCTTCAACGGTCAGGGTGCAAACAACGAGGATGCGCTGAATGAGATCAGCCAGTGGCTGGAGCTGCAAAACCAGAAGATGCTCAAGACCTCGATGGGCGATGTGCAGCGCCGGTATCAGGCGATCCCCTACGGCTGGCGTGAAATTGATATTGCTGCGCTGATTGCTCGTTTGATCTCTCAGCAGAAAATCTCCATCAAATACGGCGGTGCTTTGGTTGGCAAGGACGAGCGCAGACTGGTTGATTATCTGCGCAAAAAATCCGAGATCGACAAGGCAGTCGTTACCCGCAGAATTGCCCCGTCCGAGGACCTTATGCGCAAGAGCATTGCCTTCCTCCGGGACTATCTTGGCGCGATGGATATTCCCTCCGACGAGGATGGGCTGATCCGCTTCGTGCTGGACACCTTTACCCAAAAGCAGGAGCATTATCAGGAGCTTCTTGATAAAGCCTATTCTGAGTTCCGTTACCCGGAAAAGGAAGTTGTCGCAAAAGCCCGCGACCTTATGAATGATGTTCTGAGTCAGCGTAGGGACAATGTTGCGCTTCTCACACGCATGGTGCAGCGTCAGGAAGACCTTCTGGATTGCTCTGAGGACATGGAGGGTGTGGAGTTCTTCTTCAAGTCGCAGCGGAGTGTGTATGATGAGGCACGGCGTCAGATGGAGCGCGTGAACAAGGAACGTGACTACTTTGCTTCTGATGCGGATACATTGGAGGTCTTCCATACTATTCGACCATCCTTGCACAGCCTAAGCCCTATGACCGCATTGGTGAGCTGCCGGAGCTGATTCAGAGGGTCAAAACGGCATACTCCGGTCTGCTGGATTTGAAGAAGGATGAGGTTGCCGAGAATATCCGTCAGTGTATGCAGGACGTTCATCAGCTTGCAACCGAGGCACGGGATGCTGGAGTTCTGCTACGTCAGGCAGACGATTACTTTGTCGGCAAGCGTGAGGCGGCGAAGAACGCATCTTCTCTCACCGAGTTGGACGCTATGATCACCCAGCTTCTCACCTACAAGGACAATATCTGCCGTCGCATGGAGGTTATGTCTGCATCTCATCAGGAACGCATTACCCCGGTCGGTACAGGTACGGCACAGCCCGCTCCGAAGATGCCGAAGATTACGACACTTCGCCGGTATGACCTCTGCTCTGTCAAGCGTCTGCAATCCAAGGAGGATATTGACCGGTACGTCGATGGAATCCGCGAGAAGCTGCTGAAAACGTTGGAAAGCTGCGACGGCGTTCAGATCAACTAAAGGAGAATTACGAGCATGAATAAAGGTGCGATACAAAGATTTGCAATCTGGGCGCGGAACGAGCTGATCGCTCAAGTGTCGCAGAGAGCTTATCAGTATGGAATCACGAGGAAGGCTGCGGCGAGGCAAACGCCGTGACGGTGGGCGGACGCGCATTGACCGGCGATGAGCAGAAACAGCGCAAGGAGCTTGTCGATCAGATCCGCTCAAAGGGCTACACACAGGTCATGGAAGAGGTTGCCTACACTTGGTTCAACCGCTTCATCGCCCTGCGCTTTATGGAGGTCAATAACTATCTGCCCTCCCATATTCGCGTCTTCTCGGACGCAACCGGCGCGTTCAAGCCGGAGATTCTGAACGACGTGCTGCACCTTTGACCTTCCGGGGCTGAACCGGGGAGAAAGTTGCGGAGTATATCGAAAGCAACGACACCGAAGGTCTCTATCGCTATCTGCTTCTGACGCAGTGCAACGTGCCCTGAACGATCCTCTTCCCCGTATGTTTGAGAAAATGGGCGGCTATACCGAGCTTCTGCTGCCGAACAACATTCTGAAACAGGACAGCGTTCTCGGTCACATGGTCGCGGATATTCCGAAGAGGACTGGACGGATCAGGTGCAGATCATCGGCTGGCTGTACCAGTATTACAACTCCGAACTCAAGGATGATACCTTTGCGCAGCTCAAGAAAAATGTGAAGATCACGAAGGAGCGCATTCCTGCCGCAACGCAGCTCTTTACCCCGGACTGGATCGTCCGCTATATGGTTGAAAACAGCCTTGGCAGAATCTATGTAGACAAGCGCAAGAACGAGGGCATCTATGCGGATGGTCGCGGCGCAGATGAAATGACATGGGAAGAGTCTGAGGCTAAGAGAATTGCCAACGAAAAGTACATCGCAGAGCAGATGGGCTGGAAATATTACTTGCCGGAAGCTGAACAGACGGAAGAAGTCAGACAGCAACTTGATGAGATTCAGAGAGAGTATGCCAATCTGGATGTCAAAGACATCAAAGTCATTGACCCCTGCATGGGCAGCGGGCATATCCTCGTTTATGCCTTTGATGTACTGATGCAGATTTATGAGGCAAGCGGGTATAGCCAGCGACGCGGCACAGAGCATTCTTGAAAACAATCTTTACGGTCTCGATATTGATGACCGTGCGGCAGCTTGCCTATTTTGCGGTCATGATGAAGGCGCGGCAGTACGACCGCCGCATCTTCTCTCGCGGTATTCAGCCTCATGTGTATGCTATCGTTGAAAGCAACGGACTGGACAGCAGCTCCGTCGAATATTTCACCAACAATGATCCAAAGCTCGAAAAAGGACTTTGGAACTCTGGTAGACGAACTGCGTGACGCGAAGGAATATGGTTCTATCCTGAATGTCTCTCAGGTGGACTTTGCTTCCCTCTATGCCAGAGTCGAGGAAGTGCGGGCGGACATCAGTATGTTCCGCGAGATCGTGCTGAACAGCATCCTGCCACTGATTCAGGTGGCAGAGGTTATGGCACAGAAGTATGATGTTGTAGTTACGAATCCGCCCTACATGGGCAATGGCGGCATGGGGCAAAAACTGTCTAACTATGTGAAGGTAGCCTATCCAAACAGCAAATCTGACCTCAGCACTGTATTTATGGAGCATACCCTAAAAAATGTGCAAACGGAATGGCTATATGTCAATGATCAACATTCCCGTTTGGATGTTCCTCTCAAGCTATGAGAAATTGCGTGAAGACTTGCTACGAAACACAACGTTGCGAAATATGTTGCATTTAGGTCGAGGTGTTTTGGTTCCGACTTTGGTACGACTGCATTTTGTGTTCTCGCGCTCTTTCACACCCAATCACCGTGCGAATTACAGAAGATTGTTTGAGAAACAGGGGGCTGTTGACAGCCTCTCCACGAAAGAAACTTGGTTCTTTGAACAGAAAGGTAGTTTTGTTTCAGTTCAGGACGAATTTTGAAGATTCCCGGTGCGCCCTTTGCATATTGGCTTCCTGACAATCTGCTAAACGCCTTCTCTCACGAACCTATAAATGGTATCGGCGCTGCAAAACAAGGACTTGCCACCGGAGATAATGGACGGTTTTTAAGGCTATGGCATGGAGTAAATACTTTCAATGTAAGCTATACTGCACAATCTCGTCAGGAGGCACAAGAGTCCGGCAAAAAATGGTTCCCATGCAATAAAGGTGGTTCATTCAGAAAATGGTACGGCAACAATGATTTCCTTGTAAATTGGAAAAACGACGGTGAAGAAATTAGAGCGTTTAAGGATGAGAACGGAAAACTGCGTTCCCGCCCTCAAAATATGGACTTTTATTTTAGGGAGGGAATAACTTGGTCAACCCTGAGCATCGGACAGTTATCAATGAGATTCAGCCCCAAGGGACACTTATTTGAAACGAAGGGGTCTGTACTGTTTTTCAACTCTGAGGAAATGCTAATTTATGTCCTTGGGCTAGTTAATAGCGTCGTGATTTATGAACTATTGCAAGTCCTATGCCCAACTGTTGACTTCCATGAAGGTCCGATTGGAAAGATACCTGTTCTGATTTCTCATGACGATATGGACTTGGTTATTCGAGTGGTTCATCAGAATATAGAGGCATCCAAACAGGATTGGGATTCTTATGAAACTTCATGGGATTTCAAACAGAGTCTTCTTTTTGTGAACGGTAAGAACCTGACCGCTGCCTACACCGCATGGAAACAGGAATGAAGACCGTTTCCAGCAGCTCAAAAAAGAACGAAGAAGAACTCAACCGCATTTTCATTGACATTTACGGTTTGCAGGACGAATTGACGCCGGATGTGGCGGACAAGGATGTGACTGTGCATCGCATCTTTGACAGCAAAGATGATGTGCCGGAGTCCATGAAGGGCAGCAACTATGTCCGCACCATGCGAGACGAGATCGTCTCCCTCATCTCTTATGCCGTGGGCTGTATGTTCGGGCGGTATTCGCTGGACAAGCCCGGTCTGGTTTTTTGCTGGGTACAGCAAAATCGAGCAGACCACCAAGACGCTTGACGGCGATGATCCTGAGCTTGAGAAGTTCGCAAAAGCAGAACGCGGACGGTTCTGTCTCCTATGGCTCCTATTATCACGAGGTCAATCAGGCTAACTACAAGTCTTTCCCCGATTGACACGGACAATATCATCCCCATCTGCGATGATGACTACTTCGACGATGACATCACCGGACGGTTTGTGAAGTGGGTGGAAACTGTCTACGGCGAGGATACGCTGGAAGAAAACCTCAAGTTTGTTGCCGACGCGCTCGGCGGTAAGGGTACGCCCCGTGAGGTAATCCGCAGCTACTTCCTGAATGACTTCTACGCCGACCACCTGAAAACCTATCAGAAGCGCCCGATCTACTGGCTCTTTGACAGCGGCAAGAAGAACGGCTTCAAGGCGCTGATCTATATGCACCGCTACCAGAGTGACCTTCTTGCCCGGATGCGTACCGACTATGTTCACGAGCAGCAGGAGCGCTACCGCACCCAGCTCACTCACCTCGCGGACGCCATCGAACACGCCGGTGCTGCGGGCGCGTGAAGCTGACCAAGCAGCAGAAAAAGCTCCAAGAACAGGCTCTTGAGATTCAGAAGTACGAAGAAAAAGTTCATCATCTTGCCGATCAAAATATCCAAATCGACCTCGATGACGGCGTGAAGCACAACTACGAGCTGTTTGCCGATGTGCTGGCGAGGATAAAGTGAGGCGGTCACCGCATGGTCAAGAGCGAATTAGATATGCTGCAATCCTTCATTGATGAACTTTCCGGCGCACTTTCCGCATCTCCACAGGACGAGGAATGCTTGTATGATTTACTCAATCGAGCAAACGCATTGTATGGCGATTATGTGCCTGAAATCGCAGAGCAGCGGGAAGAAATCATGCAGTTTCATGGGCTGCTGTCTCGAAACTGCAACGCAATTCTCACTGCTCAAACGAGAACTCATAAAGCAGACAGATAACTTTGAAGCTGGCATTATGCCGCTGACCTATTCCCAGCTCTCTGTCTGTCCAGCAGCACAGACTGTGTATAAAAAAGCGGCATCACAAAAATATGCTGAAAAGAAGTTTGACAGAAATGTGCTGGATGACATGAGGCTTTCGTTAGAGCTTCTGGTGAAACAGATTCTCGGCAATGGGAAAAGTCTTGAAAACCAGACATCAGAATTAGGGTCGAAACTCAGCGGCTATCACACGGAGATTAGAAACCTCGTGATAAAAACCGTTGATTATCTTTGCAAGTATCAAAATCACTATGTAAAGCATAACGACGCGGTGAATCCAGAGGAAATTGACTACATAATTGAGCAAACAAGCGCAACGATCAATTTCCTTATCAAAGTCAAGATAAAGGAGTAGTGGGAAAATGTTTGGGGACGGAATGCAGAAGAACGAACTCCCTTTGATTATTGTCTGCGACGATAAGGATATGGTCTATGCCAACTATCTAATTCAACTTATCGGTCAGAAGGATGATGCCGGAGACAGCATTGTCGGCGTTGAGGATGACAGTGTTTCTGCTGCGATTTACACGGTAAAAACTACAAGGACAATCTGCCGCAGATTCCATCCACGCAGCACATCCTTTTTTATTGGGCAGACAAGCGTTGCCAAGGAACAGAGCAAAACAATTCCAGATGCGTTCAATAAGCTGGGAATGCACTATGGCTGGCTTGGTAAGCGGGCTGTACTGTATGTAGATGATACTACGAGCGATTGGATGAAGCTCAAGGATAGCAAAAAGCACTACACCGAGTTCTGGCAGTTCAGCAAGGATCGCGGCATGACACATCCTGATGCACTGGCTGAATATGCAAAGAAGCTCAGCGGCGGTTTCGTAGACAAGATCATGCCTGTCGTTGTAGGTGCGCCTAAGATGTTGATTGACTATAATAAGACGGTAAATGCAGTCAAAGCGCAACAGTACAAAACGCTCGTCAAGGTCGTTTTTTATGAGGATGGCTTGAGGCCCTTTGTGGAGGGATAATTTATGAGTGCCTTCGAGGAAGGCTATGCCTTTTTGAAAAACAAGCTGGTGTTCAGTTTGCCTGTCATGAGGGCGGCGTCTATGTCGATCAGGTTGACGCAGAAATTGCCAAACTCATCCACGATCTGAACGCATTTGAAGGCTTCAAGACAAAGCCGGATGCCCTCAAGGGAGATATTGCTGAGTTCTGGCACGCAAACACCTTTAACATCAATGCAACCGCCCGTGATACTGCGAACAGAGCTTTTGTAGATAGAAGCCATGACTTTGCCTCTGCTGACATAAGCAGCAACTTTGAAAAACAAAAAAAATCTTCGGCTTGAAATACTATAAAACCGGGGCTGACAGCGCAAAGCAGCAAGCCAAAAGTGTTTTCGAGCGTTTCAACGAGTACAAATCAGCCGGAGGCAAAGACCCATTGAATGTGTTTCTTGAAAAGCGGGGCTTTACCGATGATTCCGTTCTCCATGACCCAATTTACTGCGGTCAGGTGCGTGTAATCCCAGCGGATCAGCTAAAAAGAGGCTTGTGCTTGGCTGGAGACAAAAAGATTGCAACCAGAATCGACAATTCGACCTGAGCAAATGGAGCGGTATCAAGACACGCTCAGAATGCTGTCAGACCGACTGAGGGATAGTCAAGGCACGGAGTCCATTCCTCTGACCGAGGCGGATGCAAAGGCTTTGGCTGTACTGGCTAAAGAAGGCGATATATCCGCCGAAAAATTGAAACTTCTCGGTGTCTCTGCTGATGAAGTGATTCACTTCGAGTACCTTGCCAAGCAAGCATTCAAAGTCAGGACTTACCGCTGCAACAATTTCTGTTGTTCTGAATGTTGCGCCGGAGATTTACAAAGGCAATCGACCATCTGATCAAGAGCGGAGAATGGACGAAAAACAGTTTCAACGTATAGGCTTTGCCGCTCTCAAGGTGGTAGTGAAGGGTTTGTCCGAGGCAGTGCGTGTCCGCTGCAATTACTATTGCTTGCAAATCCGGTATGCTTGGAGAAGCATTGAAAGGTATTCACCCTCTATTGTTGGTATGGCAACAGTCCTTGCTATGGACACCATGAAGAATGCCTTCAAAGTTGCTGCGGGCAAGATGACACGATCCGATCTGGCACAAGAGATGGTCAAAGAACTTATGATTTCTTCTGTTGCACTTGCAGGAGGAACGGTTGTTCAATCTTTCATTGGAATCCCAGTCGTGGGGTTCATGATTGGCAGCTTTATCGGCTCTGCTATTGGATCATTCGCCTATAACTTTGTAGTTATAGCGCAGTTATGAGCTTCTGCATTGATACAGGATTTACGATGTTTGGACTTGTGAAGCAGGATTATACGCTGCCCGAAGACGTGCTTGAATACATAGGCATTGATGTTTTTCAGTATGAGAAGTTCCTTCAAAGCAATTTCAAAAAGGAAAACTTCGCGCCACTTAATTTCAATCAAAAGAAAGTTTGAAGCGGATACGTTAGGAATACACATTTTACGCAGAGGCGTGATAGGCGTTTCTGAGATAGGCTATGTATAATATTCTTAGCCAAGAAAGGAATACACGGTTATGTCCATAGAATCTATTCAATTTACACTCAGAGAACGTTTTGCCGCCCCTCTGCCGGAGTTCTATCAAAGGCGGATCATCTTCTGGCAGGACGAGGATCGAGAGTTCGAGGCTATGCTTGATGAGCTTTACATCCCTGATGTAACAATCATCAAGCTGACCGGGACGAATAATTTCGCCGTGAAAAAGATGCTTCTGCACGATGACCTCACAGGGAACTACCTGATTTATAATCCCTTCTCTTATGCTGATCCAAAGGATAATTGGCTGCTGGATATTGAGAAAGTTCAGTGAAGAATATCGCTCCGACCTTATCTCTACGCGCATGAATGAGCTGAATATTGAGGCAAAAGTCCGGCGATGCGCAAGACGGTAAAACTGTACGCAAAATTCTTTGACACAGCAAAGAGCGGATTGAAAGGCTGAAAAGAATTGGTCGAGAATACCATACACCGTTGCAGCTTCATATTGACATTATGGCTGTGCTGGCAGGACTAAACGGCGGCTCTGCGCAGGATGTATTTATTGCTGTCCTTTCTGCAGGACAGGATGAGGAAAACAACGCCGTTCTCAGCAATATCAAGAAGTTCGGTAACATTGACGCCTTTCTGGCAGCTTGCCCGCAAGTACACGGGCTATATCCATGAGGACGGAAAAACGCTTAACCTGTTCTCCGCTCATGTGCTGCTGACTGCCCTTGCGCAGACGATGAATCCCAGCGTTCTCAAAGGCTTGGAGCGTTTCATCTCTGATTCCAACAAGGCGTATTGTTACAGTATTGTCCACGAATGGCGCAACCGCGAGGACAACGGTGCGCTTTGGGAGCTGTGTCGCAGTGTGGAGCAGGAGTTGCATCTTTTTTTGCTTCCCGCTTTGAAAAGCAGGATATTGAAACGCTGCTGACAGCAGACATTTTCCCGTCCATTCACGAGGTCATTCTGAGCCGTTTCTTCTCTGAAATCGCAGATCATGTGGTAAAGACCGAGCTGATGCTGAAAACGGCTGAAAACCGCCGCACTTCCGGATGGATTGAGCGGTTCGAGAACTATTATGACTGCCTCTACTACATTGCAAAGATGCAGAACTTTTATCAGGAGAATGCAGCAGGCTTCCATATCGTAGAACCGAAAGCAATCTGGAAGCTCTATACGGAGAAGGCGTATGAGATGGATAGCTTCTATCGGCACTTCCACTATGCCTTCGGCTGCACTCTCAAGAACAGCAATGTGCTTCTGGAAGATAAGCTGAAACACGCGGCAGATTACATTGAGGGACTGTATCAGAACTGGTTCCTCAAGAAGCTGACTGGCTGCTGGACAAAAAGCAATTTCTGACAACCTTGCCACATTGGGTTATGTGTCCGAGATCGGCAAGCAAAGAGACTTCTACTCTCACTATGTTAAGCCGCTTGCGGGGAAAAACTCCCGCGCCTTCGTGATCATATCCGACGCCCTGAGATATGAAGTTGCTGCGGAGCTATGCGATACCATCACCCGGACAACCAAGGGGAACAGCGAAGCTCGATGCTGTTCAAGCAGTTTTTCCCTCAATCACAAAGTTCGGTATGGCGGCTCTTCTTCCGGGGCGAAAGCTGTCTGTCAATGACGGCATGGATGTTCTCGTGGACGAAATGCCCACCCGCTCTACTGATGAGCGTGGCAAGATTCTCTGTGCTGCTAACACGAACAGCGTGGCAGTTCAATACACGGACGTTCTGAACATGAAACGCGCCGAGCGGCGTGAGCTTGTGAGCGGCAAAGAAGTCGTGTATATCTACCACAACACGATTGATGCCATTGGTGACAAAGCTCCAACCGAGAAAAAAGGTGTTTGAGGCTTGCGAAGACGCTATGCAGGAGCTTCAATATTCTTCGTATTGTCATCAACGATATGCAGGGTACAGACATTTTCATCACCGCAGATCACGGTTTCCTCTACACATACAGTCCTTTTGACCGAAGGCGATAAACTGGGCAAGGATGCGATCAGCGGCAAGGTCTATGAAATTGGACGGCGGTATGTGCTGGCAGAACCGTCCGCAGCAGCAGAGTACCTTGTGCCGGTTCAGCTTGACGGTGAGATCGTCGGTACTCCGGTCAAGGGCTACACGCCTTTTGACTCCACACGCATAAGGATTTCCGGAGGCGGTGAAAACTATGTCCACGGCGGTATCAGCTTGCAGGAGTTTGTTGTGCCTGTTATCAGCTTCAAAAAATCTGCGCTCCACGAGTAAGAAGTATGTGGAGGTTTCCAACGCAGAATTGAAGCTGTTGAGCGAAAGCCGCAAGGTCTCCAATCTGCTGTTTTCTTTGGATTTCTACCAGCGTCAGCCGGTCGGAGAAAAAGATTCAGCCCTGCACCTACTACATCTATATGACAGATGATGAGGGCGTGGTCATCAGTGACCGTCAGACTGTCATTGCAGACCGTACAAGCATAAATGCTTCCGAGCGCGTCTTCCGTGTGCGCCTCAACTTGAAAGCCGGTGCCTATGACAAGAATAAGATTTATCGCCTTGTTATTGCCAACGATACAGATGTTCCGGAAGAGGCTGAGTTCCATATAGACATTGCCTTTGCGGATGACTTCGATTTGACCTGTGAAGGAGAAACAGAAGATGAGCGAGTTTATTGAAACGGTATCACAAGAGGATGCAAACGCCGTAATCGACAACAAACTGCGCAAGGTGTTCGACGGCAGGATTGTCCGCAAAAGACCTCACAAAGAAAATCAAATCAAAGGAAGGGGCAAATGTCCCCGTTTATGTCCTTGAGTTTCTTCTTGGACAGTATTGCAGTTCCGATGACGAGGATGTCATTGAAACCGGGGTTGCAAACGTCAAGCGGATTCTGGCTGAAAAACTATGTTCGTCCGGACGAGGCGCAGAAGATCCTTTCTGTCCCTCCGTCAGCGAGGGCAGCTATACCGTGATTGACAAAATCACGGTGAATCTCAACATTAAGACAGACCGCTATGAGGCTGAGTTTTCCAATCTCGGAATCAAAAGCTATTCCTATCTCTGAGGATTACCCGACTAAATACGATCGGCTTCTCTGCGGCGGTATCTGGTGCATTGTCCAGCTTGAATATGAATATGTGGAAGAGGATAAGCGCAGATCCCCAATACTCATTCATAAGCTCACGCCTATTCAGATGCCTCATGTGGACATTGAGGAATTGAAGCAGGGGCGAAAAGCGTTTACGCAAGAAGAATGGATCAAGCTTCTCCTTCGCTCTATCGGTATGGAGCCGGATAAGCTGAATGACCGCGAACGCTGGCTGCTGCTTGCCCGTATGCTGCCGCTTGTTGAGAACAACTTCAACCTCTGTGAGTTAGGTCCGCGAAGCACCGGCAAATCCCATATCTACAAAGAAATCTCCCCGAACAGCATCCTTGTTTCCGGCGGTCAGACTACCGTTGCGAACCTGTTTTACAACATGGGCAGAAAAACCGTGGGCTTGGTCGGTTGTGGGACTGCATAGCGTTTGACGAGGTTGCCGGTATCAATTTCAAGGACAAAGACGGCATCCAGATCATGAAGGACTATATGGCGTCCGGCTCCTTTGCCCGCGGCAAGGAAGAAAAAAGCCGCAACCGCTTCTATGGTCTTCGTCGGCAATATCAATCAGAGCGTGGATGTGCTGCTGAAAACGTCCAGCCTCTTTGACCCGTTCCCTCCCGAAATGGGAACAGACACAGCGTTCCTCGACCGTATGCACTGCTATATTCCCGGTTGGGAGATACCGAAGTTCCGTCCGGAGCATTTCACCAACGACTACGGCTTCATCACCGACTATCTGGCAGAGTTTATCCGTGAGCTTCGCAAGGAGCAGTACGGCGATGCACTGGACAAGTATTTCCGCCTTGGCAAAAACCTCAATCAGCGTGACACCATTGCCGTTCGCAAGATGGTTGGTGGAATGATTAAGCTGCTCTATCCGGACGGGGAGTTCACGAAGGAACAGCTTGAAGAAATTCTCAAGTTTGCGCTTGAAATGCGCCGCCGCGTCAAGGAACAGCTCAAAAAGCTGGGCGGCATGGAGTTCTACGACGTCAATTTCTCGTACATTGACAATGATACCTTTGAGGAACACTTTGTCTCCGTCCCGGAACAGGGCGGTGGAAAACTCATCCCCGAAGGAATGTGCAATCCCGGTCAGGTCTATACGGTTTCTCAGGGAAAGAGCGGCATGATCGGCGTCTTCCGTCTGGAATCGCAGATGCTTCCCGGCAGCGGAAAGTTTGAGCGGACAGGACTGAACTCTGATGGTAAGTGCAAGGAAGCGGCAAATACCGCCTTCAACTATCTAAAAGCGAATGGCAACCGCATCAGCGGCGCAATCAGCACAACAACGAAGGACTATATCATCAACTATCAGGATTTGCAGGGCATCGGCATGACCGAGAAGCTGGCACTTCCCACGCTGATCGCGCTCTGTTCGATTGCGCTTGGAAAGCCGACCCTTAGCAGTCTTGCGGTGCTGGGCGAAATCAGCATTGCAGGAACAATGCTCAAGGTGGACGAGTTGGCAAATGCCCTTCAGGTCTGCCTCGATAGCGGCGCAAAGAAGGTGCTTCTTCCCATTACCTCTGCGGCTGACCTCGGAACAGCTCCCGCCGATCTAATCGGCTGCTTCAACCTGGTTTTCTATCAGAGCGCAGAGGACGCTGTATATAAAGCATTGGGCGTTGAGTGACGCCAAAGCCCTGATTGGAAGGAGGCGTACCCGTGTCCAAGAAAAAACGGTCAAAAAAACGTGAGCGCATTCCCGTAATAGATACCTTGATTGATCTTGCCGGAGCAATGACCTTAGATTATCTTGCAGCAAAACGTAGGCAGGAAAATGGGACAAAAACGCAGCAAGAAAATTGATCCATACGCTGCAACCGGTGCTGCAAATGGGCATGGGGCTAATTAAGGACACCGATGACATCATCAAGTTTGGTGGTGTCCTTGGCGCAATGGGAGCTTTTGATTCTGATGATGATTTACCAATTAGCACAGCCGCATACATGGCTCCCCGTGATAATCGCTATGCTTGGCGTTTGAATTGTGAAGATGGCAGTGCATACGGTATTGATCCAAACAATTATGAGACAAGAGACGAATATAATGAGGCTCTAAGCAGGGAAAAACACGGATGGCGTGATTACTGTGAAGATGGCTCAGACTACGGGATTTCACCAGAAGACTACGAGACTGAGGAAGAATATAATGCAGCAATAGATACAGCGGAGTTCAATAGCTTTAATGAAAACGAGGATGATGAATTGATCATCCCAGATGATTCCTCCGAGAATATTGTGGGTGAGACATCTCCCGAATGCACGTCAAAAAGTGGCAGTGACCCGATTGAAAAACATGATCCGTATGCAGCAGATGATTTCCATGTATATGTTTACTGCCTTGTAAAGCTGGATGGAACAAACACGATAAAGTTCTACCGAACGGAGGATCGTACCTTGAAGCGAGGTGAGGCGGTTTTCGTTCCAGACGAAAGCTCAGGCGGTCAATTGAGAGGAACAATATGTTCTATTGAGCATCACATGAGTTTTTCTGTTCCAAAGCCCGTAGAGGAAACTCCTGAAATCATTGGAAGGGCGTGATCGATGAATGGATTGGGACTCCTATTATGAGAAGTTCTACGAATGGGCAACCAGCACGCAGATCAAGAAGATGTCCTCATTGACCTCGTTTGGTGCATCCGCCGAAATCTCTGAGGTCGCGCAGGAGTATATGGATGAGAAGGCAGCATCACGACTTATAAAAAAAAGCGGTTGCCTATGGTGTCCAGTTCACGCCAGATGAAATCTATGACCTTTCCGGCTGCTGCGATATATCAGCCATGAATGAACTACTGAAATCTGCAAAAATGCACCTTTACGCAGGAGCAGTTGGAAGACCTTTGGGGTGCCGTAGACGATGAAGTTCTTGAGCTTGTAGCAAGGCGAAACCATGTAACTGTGTTTGTTCAAATGACGAGAATGAAGCTTCTTCCGTAGTAGATGAGATCGATTTTGACGAACCGAAGCAAAAAGAGCCAAAGCTCGGGTTCTTCTCAAAGCTCGGTATGGCACTTGCGATTGGAAGTCTTTTGGATAAGAAATGGCAGTCTCACGACGGACATTGTACTGGTGACTGCGCAAATTGCCCTCCGCATTACGGGTACCGCTATGGAAGGTGGTATTATGGGCATGATCATACATACGGTTCCGAGTTTGGCGGAAATAAAGGCGGAGGCGGACTGTAAAGCACAGGATGAAAAACAAACTCACTGCTTTTTCGACTGAACGTGATAGGAGGCACACATGGATAACCCTTCTCTCAATCAGAATGGTATCGAATACAACGGAGAACAGATTGCCTTAAAGAGACAGCACCTATGAGCTTGTGTCAA
>VOFK01000255.1_pt1 | contig 22000 bp, 36 predicted proteins | sample 5384121 | NCBI WGS metagenome assembly VOFK01 (sample SAMN12384730, study PRJNA508395) | human gut metagenome | isolation source: healthy gut J | host: Homo sapiens | reverse complement strand
CCGTTTATAGCTCTTCATGCGCTGGATGCCAGCAGTGTGAATGTGGTGGTACGTGTATGGGTAAATAGCGGAGATTACTGGGGTGTTTATTTCGATATAAATAAAGCGATTTACGAAACCTTCAATGAAAAAGGTATCAACTTCCCCTTTCCCACAGCTTACTGTGCATCAGGGAAATTGATTGTTATACTCTGATAATTCAAAAAATAAAGGGAGTTGTACTTAACGTGCAACTCCCTTATTTTTTGGAAAACTTGTCTGGTGTGATTGAATAAATCTCTTTTTTATTTTATACCGAAATCTTCGGCTAGTTCATATCTATCTTCTTTGATCCCCAGTACATGATTGATCTTTTCTTCTTTTCTCAAGATCTTTAAAGTAGTTTTCCACAACCTGATAGAGATCGAAGTTCGTAGTTGAGCCAGCGGCTAAATCGAGTGATTCCACCATCTTTTCTACAGCTTGATGGATTTTCTCTGCGTCTATCAGATGCAGTTCGTTGCTGGTTAAATATTTTTTTTCCATGACTGCAATGTTTTTAATGTTATATAGGTATAACATCTTGCAGTCATGGAAAGTTCAATGATTGAATGTTAGATTTTGGCAAGCGCCTGATCCAAATCCGCAATCAGGTCATCAATATGTTCCGTTCAATTGATAAACGTACGGTGCCCGGATAAATCTCCTGTTCGGCGAGTTCCTGTGCATTGAGCTGTGAATGGGTAGTGCTCGCCGGGTGGATCACCAATGATTTCACGTCAGCCACATTGGCTAGCAGGGAGAAAATCTCCAGACTGTCGATGAAACGGTGTGCCTCTTCTTGTCCGCCTTTACCTCGAAAGTAAAAAATGGAACCGGCACCGTTCGGGAAATAACGTTGATACAGTGCATGGTCGGGATGGTTGGATAATGACGGGTGATTCACTTTCTTCACTTTTGGGTGATTGTTTAAGAAATTCACTACCTTCAATGCATTTTCTACATGGCGTTCTACGCGCAAGGAAAGAGTTTCCAAAGCCTTGCAACAGGATAAAAAGCGTTGAATGGACTGATGGTGGCACCACCTGTGTCGCGCAGCAGAATAGCCCGGATACGGATGGCATAGGCAGCCGGACCGGCTGCATCAACGAAGCGTACGCCATGATAGCATGGATCAGGTTCGGTTGGTTGTGAAATTTGCCGGAAGCTACCCCAGTCGAATTTGCCCGAATCTACAATGACTCCTCCTAATGACGAACCGTGTCCGCCAATGAATTTTGTTGCGGAATGTACTACGATATCTGCTCCGTGTTCGATAGGGCGGATTAAATACGGGGTACCAAATGTGTTGTCAATAATCAAAGGTATTTTGTGGCGGTGGGCTATTTCAGCTACTGCCTCTATATCAATGATATTTGAGTTCGGATTTCCCAATGTCTCGATAAATACGGCTTTCGTATTTTCCTGAATAAGCTTTTTCAAAGTTCGATAAATCACTTGGATCAACGAATGTTGTTGTGATACCATAGCTGGGCAAGGTATGAGCCAGTAGGTTATAACTTCCTCCATAAATAGTTTTGGCTGCTACAATATGGTCGCCTGCACGAGTGATGTTCTCGAAAGCATAAGTGATAGCAGCGGCACCCGAAGCAACTGCCAGCCCTGCTACTCCTCCTTCAAGGGCGGCTACGCGTTGTTCAAAGCCTCCTTGAGTGGAGTTGGTCAGACCACCGTAGATGTTTCCCGGGTCCTGCAAGCCGAAGCGTGCGGCTGCATGGGCGGAGTTGTGAAATACATAAGAGGTAGTCTGATAAATAGGTACTGCACGGGCATCTGTTGCCGGATCTGCTTGTTCTTGTCCTACATGAACTTGTAAAGTCTCGAAATGTAAATTCTTTGTTGCCATAATCGTCTATTTTTTAAGTTTAATATTCTTTCTTTATTTTCTTGCAAAGTTATTGGCTGAAGATATATCGAACAATATATATCTAAAATATAGAAAATAATGCTATTTTTGTGCCATTATATGGAATAATATAACTGTGCTATTCCTAGAAATCACCTTTTAGAAGAATATTTTTCTTATGGATACTTTTGATAAACTGGATAGAGTCGATTTGCAAATACTCCGTACTTTTGCAAGAAAACGCCCGATTGACAACGAAAAGAGTTGGCTGCGCGGGTGAGTCTTTCTTCAACTCCTGTTTTTGAACGCCTTAAACGGTTGGAGAATGGAGGATATATAAAGAAGTATATTGCCGTATTGGATGCGGAAAAGCTGAATCAGGGATTTGTCGTATTCTGCAGTGTGAAGCTTAGACGTCTGAACAGGGATATAGCAGCCGAGTTTACACGGATCATACAGGATATTCCTGAAGTAACCGAATGTTATAACATATCAGGAAGTTATGATTACCTGTTGAAGATTCATGCTCCCAATATGAAATACTATCAGGAGTTTATTTTGAATGTGTTGGGGACGATTGATAGCTTAGGATCACTGGAAAGCACGTTTGTAATGGCTGAAGTGAAGCATCAATATGGGATACATATTTAGTTCGTTGTGTGATAGTCTGAAATTTATCTTGTATATTTGCTATGTAATATAAATCCTCTTCTGCTGACACAATGAATTCAAAAACATATCCTCGCACCAATGATTTCCAGACTGTTTATCTGAATACAGTGATTAAGAATCCTGCCATTATGGTAGGTGATTATACAATATACAATGACTTTGTAAATGATCCTGTTCTTTTTGAGAAGAACAATGTATTATATCATTATCCGATTAATAAAGACCGATTGATAATTGGCAAATTCTGTTCCATTGCTTGTGGAGCCAAATTTCTTTTTAACAGCGCAAACCACACATTGGGTTCTTTATCCAATTATACGTTTCCTATCTTTTTTTTTTTGAGGAATGGAATTTAGATAAAGGAGATGTAACTTCTGCTTGGGATAATAAAGGGGATATAGTAATAGGTAATGATGTCTGGATTGGATATGAAGCTGTTATCATGGCAGGAGTTCATATCGGAGATGGAGCGGTTATTGCGTCGCGGGCAGTGGTTACTAAAGATGTTCCTCCTTATACGATAGTAGGTGGGACACCAGCTAAAGAAATTCGGAAGCGTTTTGATGAGAATACGATTGTTCAATTGCAGAAATTGCAATGGTGGGATTGGAGTATTGAGAAGATATCCGAATGTATACCTTATATTATAGGTGGAAAGATTGAAAAACTGAAAAAGATAAATATCACATCATAGACATGAAGAAACTAATTATTGTATTTGTTCTTTTATTATCAGCACTCTCTTGTTTCTCACAAATAGAGTTTTCGACTTGCCTTTTTTTGATGCTTCAAGAAACAGAGTGATACCGCTAGCCGTCTATCAGCCGCACAAAGTGAATTCGAAAACAAAAGTCATTATATTTAGCCACGGCTACGATGGAAATAAAAATAATAAGTCCAATCAGACTTATGCCTATCTAACACGATTCCTTTCCCAGAAAGGCTTTTTACGTAATAAGCATACAACATGAATTGGCAGATGATCCTCTTTTTGGCCATGGAAGGTAATTTCATGGAAACACGCATGCCAAATTGGGAAAGGGAGTGGCAAATATTCTTTTTTACTATTCAGGAATTTAAGAAATTGAAGCCACAATTAAATTGGAATGACTTTATACTGATAGGACACTCCAATGGTGGTGATATGACAATGTTGTTTGCTACTAAATATCCGCATTTAATAAACAAAGCCATATCTATGGATCATCGCAGAATGATTATGCCTAGAACAGAGAAGCCCCGGCTGTATACGTTAAGAGGATGCGATTATGATGCGGATTCAGGAGTATTACCCACTGAAAAGGAGCAGGGAACAATTCCGGATGAAGGTTGTGAAATTGGACGGAATAACGCATAGTAATATGGGGGAGAATGGAACGGAAGAACAACACAACCTTATCAATCAGTATATCTATGGATTTCTTACACGGAGATAACTGATGTATTATATTTTATTTTATCCAATGGTTTTAAATCGGAAGCCTGTTTTTCTTATAACTTTGCAACTGATTTTAGAAAAAGAAGTTTGGGATGATAAATAAATATGAAGAACGACTGGGGACAGAGCGCATGTCACCGCTTGTTTTTAAGATGGCACTTCCGGCTGTGGCAGCGCAATTTGTTAATTTGCTTTATAGCATGGTCGACCGTATTTATATTGGTCATATCCCTGGGATTGGTACGGATGCATTGGCGGGTGTAGGAGTAACGACTTCTCTTGTTATACTGATTTCTTCTTTTTTCAGCGATAGTAGGAGGTGGCGGTGCGCCGTTAGCGGCTATCGCACTCGGACAGGGGGATCGTTCACGTGCCGGAAAAATTCTGGGTAATGGTTTTATCCTGCTGATACTATTCACCTTGTTTACTTCTCTCATCGCATATACCTTTATGGAGCCGATTCTACTCTTTACAGGAGCTTCAGAAAATACATTGGAGTATGCAGTCAACTATCTTTCTATCTATTTATTAGGAACTATCTTCGTAGAAATATCCACAGGATTAAATTCTTTTATCAATGCACAAGGCGTCCTGCTATCGCCATGTACTCGGTATTAATAGGAGCACTGTTGAATATCGTCCTCGACCCGATTTTCATTTTTTGGCTCGATATGGGAGTAAAAGGTGCAGCTCTGGCTACAGTGCTTTCACAGGCATGTAGTGCAGTGTGGGTTTTTAACTTTCCTTTTCTCCCGGCACGCCTCTCCCCTTTAGAAAAACGTTATATGGCGTTGAACCGGGAAATAATACTTTCTATATTTGCTTTGGGCGTATCACCGTTTATTATGGCAAGTACCGAAAGCCTGGTCGGCTTTGTTCTGAACAGCAGCCTGAAAGATTTTGGATATATTTATGTCAGCGCATTGACCATCTTGCAAAGTGCGATGCAATTTGCAAGTGTCCCATTAACAGGATTTGCGCAAGGGTTCGTTCCTATTGTGAGTTATAATTATGGGCACGGCGACAAACAACGTGTCAAAGACTGTTTCCGTGTCGCATTGATAACCATGTTCTCATTCAACTTACTGCTGATGTTGTTTATGATTCTTTTCCCCTCAACAGTAGCTTCCGCCTTTACGAGTGATGAAAGATTGATAGAAACAGTCCGCTGGGCAATGCCTGTTTTCTTGGGTGGTATGACTATTTTCGGATTGCAACGAGCCTGCCAAAATATGTTTGTAGCCTTGGGACAAGCAAAAATTTCTATTTTCATAGCCTTGTTGCGCAAAGCAATCCTATTGATCCCATTGGCATTAATATTGCCACATTTTATGGGAGTAGCCGGTGTATATGCGGCTGAAGCAATATCCGATGCGACAGCAGCAATTTGTTGTACTTTGTTGTTCTTCTGGCAGTTCCCCAAAATATTGGGAAAAATCCAAAGGAGCACTTTGCACATAAGCTAAATTTCCTGATGTTTATCCATAAATAGAACTAGTTATGTAACTGCTTACATATTTTTTGCGAAAAATGTTTGTTCATATTATAAAAAGCTAATATATTTGCGTAATCAATTACGTATTTAGTAACGCAACTAATAAAAACATGGACTTTTTTAATCAGACGGGCAAATTAGCCATCGGCAGCAGATTACGCATGTTGACCGATAAAATAACAGTAGATGCGGCCGCCATCTATAAAATGTTTGGAGTAGACCTCAAACCGAAATGGTTTCCTGTATTTTTTTGTATTATCACGTGGGGGGAGGCAAAAACCATTACGTCCATAGCCAAAAGAGATTGGTCATTCTCATCCTTCCGTGAGTAATATTATTAAAGAAATGGTAGCTAAAGGATTAGTGAAGGAGACAAAGGACAAATCCGACGGGAGAAGAAACATGGTCATGTTATCTGCCAAAGGAAAAAGAATGTCCGACTCTTTTTCGGAACAGTGTATAGATGTTACGGCAGCTATTGAGCAAATCACGCAGCAAACCCGGAATGACCTTTGGGAGGCTATCGAAGAATGGGAGAATCTTTTGTTGGATAAAATCCCTGTTGGAGCGGGTGAAGGAAGCGAAAAAAGGAACGAGAGAGTAAGGACATCAAAATAGTTCCTTATGAACCATGCTATCAATCTGCCTTCCGGACTCTTAACGAAGAGTGGATAACTGCTTATTTTCGGATGGAAGAGGCCGATTACAAGGCTTTGGATCATCCAAAGGAATATATTCTGGATAAGGGAGGAGCTATTTTGGTGGCTCTTTATAAAGATGAGCCGGTCGGTGTATGTGCTTTGTGTAAGATGGATCATCCGCTTTATGATTATGAGTTGGCCAAACTGGCTGTCAGCCCTAAGGTTCAGGGCAAAGGTATTGGAGTACTGCTTTGCGAAGCAGTTGTAAATAAAGCGAAGGAGCTTGGTGGTAAAAGAATCTTTATAGAGAGCAATACGCGTCTGAAACCGGCTATCCATATTTATCATAAGTTGGGCTTCAAGGAACTTCCCGAATATCACACGACTTATGAAAGAGGAGACATACAGATGGAAAATTAATGATTGAAGAGTGAAAATGAAAAAAGGTGGATGGTGAATTTATTAAGGGCGCATTGCCCCTTCATTCCAGTTCCTGCGCATAAATGTTGATAGCGCGTAATGCCTTTGATATTTCAGTCGGGGTGATTCCCTGACATTCTATTCTCAACACTTTTTCCCAGTCCTCCATATCTACATTCCATTTGTAGATTTGGGGACATAGGGGTGAACAGCGCTGCGATATGTTTTATATCCCGTGCATTTCTAACCGAGGTTCGAAAAATGAGTATTTGCTCTTCCATAGTTACTATCAATTACTTTTGTTTTCAGTGCAAAGGTAGGTTTAAACAAGGTTCTGTATAGGATTATTCGACGAATGCCCTGATTACTCATGACGAAATAAGTAATCGGGGAGATTAACTTCATATACTTATCCTTTGAAAAGTCAGTCATCTGTACCTGTCAATATATAAAAAAAGTGTATCTGTTCTCGTCTTTCTTTTTTGATTTACTTTGCAGTGTTGTTTTAATCTCCTAATATACTTAAAGGTTATGAAGTTGAATTTTGCTAAAAGAATGTCTTATATAAAGGCTTCGGAAATAAGAGAGATATTAAAAGTCACCGAACAGGAAGATGTGATTTCGTTTGCAGGTGGTCTGCCTGCTCCGGAACTTTTCCGATAGATGAAATCAATGAGATCAATCAGATCGTATTGAAAGAGGCAGGTACGAAAGCGCTCCAATATACTACAACAGAAGGTTATGCTCCTTTGCGCGAATGGATTGCCAACCGGATGAACGAACGTTTGGGCACGGCTTTCGATAAAGATAATATTCTGATTACCCACGGCTCACAACAGGGATTGGACTTATCCGGAAAAGTTTTTCTGGACCAGGGAGATATCGTACTTTGCGAAAGCCCAACATATTTGGCTGCAATCAGCGCGTTCAAAGCGTATGGATGTAGCTTTATTGAAATTCCTACGGATGGGGACGGTATGATGATGGATGTTTTGGAAGATGTTTTGAGCAATACTCCTCATATAAAGCTGATATATGCAATACCTACTTTTCAAAATCCTACAGGAAAAACGTGGAGTTTGGAAAGACGCAGGAAGCTGGCTGAATTATCCGCAAAGTATGGTGTTGCGGTTATTGAAGACAATCCGTACGGCGAGTTAAGGTTTGAAGGAGAGTCTTTGCCATCTATAAAGTCTTTTGATGAGGCTGGAAATATCCTGTGTACTGGTAGTTTCTCTAAAATATTCTGTCCCGGTTTTCGGGTAGGCTGGATTGCAGGTGATAAAGAGATTATCCGCAAATACGTATTGGTCAAGCAAGGTACGGATTTACAATGCAACACGATTGCCCAAATGACCATCGCCGAATACCTGAAGCGCTATGATATTGATAAACATATTGCCAAAATAGTAGAAGTATACAGAAAACGCAGAAATGTGGCGATTGAAAGTATAGAACGTTATTTCCCTGATACTATAAAGTTTACTCGTCCCGAAGGCGGATTATTTACATGGATAGAACTTCCCGAAGGGATTTCGGCACGTGATGTTTTAGTCAGAAGCCTGGAGAAAAAGATTGCTTTTGTTCCGGGAGGCTCCTTTTATCCGAACGGAAACAAGGAAAATACGCTTCGGATCAACTACTCTAATATGCCCGAAGACAAAATAGAGAAAGGACTTAAAACCCTCGGCGAAGTGGTAAAGGAGTATATCAGTCAATCAAAAAATGATTCTTTGATAATGTTTCCCAAAACCTGCAAGCGTTCTTCAATGAAAGCACTCCATTGCTGACCGAAACTCAAGCGCATACAGTTTCTGTACTGGTCGTGCAGAGTAAACATGCGTCCGGGAGCAATGCTGATCTTATGTTGCATCGCTTTGTAATATAGCTCCGTGGTATCAATCTTTTTATTCAGTTCCACCCAAAGCATAAAACCTCCTTGTGGAGTGATGATTTTAGTGTCTTCGGGAAAATAGTCGGTAATAGCTTGTGCCAAATGAAGACTATTGGAATGTAGCTCATGGCGCAACTTGCGTAAATGATTCTCATACCTGCCGTTCTCCATGAAGTTGGCAATGGCTTCTTGGTTGAGGGTAGGAGTGGATATTAAATGAATATGTTTCTGACGAATAATAGCATCCTTAAACTTACCGGGGGCAATCCAGCCTACCCGATAACCGGGAGCTAACGTCTTTGATACAGAACCACACCATAACACAAGTCCCTTTTCATCGAAAGCTTTGCATGGCTTAGGGCGTGAATGTCCGAAGAATACATCGCCGTATAAATCATCTTCAATCAGAGGAATATTGTGTTCCGCCAACATCTGTACTATCTCTTTCTTATGTTCATCGGGCATGCAACTCCCAAGCGGATTACTGAAATTACTGATAAGCAGGCATAGATTGATCTGCGGCAATACTTTTCTTAAAGCATCGGGTTCGATGCCTGTTACAGGATTGGTCGGCAGTTCCAGCACATGAAGCTCCATACTGTTGGCCAACTGTAATATCCCGAAATAAACAGGACTTTCAACAGCTATCGTGTCTCCTCTTTGAGCAATAACAGATAATGCTAAAGAGATGGAATTGGTTACTCCTGTGGTAGTAACAATATCATCTTCGGTCAGATTTCCATTCCAGCTATACGCAAAACGGGCAATATAGTTTCTCAAACGAATGTTTCCTTGAGGGTCTTCATACCTGGTGCCGTTTCCCGGAAGTGAATACATGGCCTTGGCCAGTTCTTTATTGAGTTTGGCAATAGGCAATAAAACATCTTCCGGTATTCCCAGCGAAAAACGGGTGATAGACGAATCTTCGATGGAATGATATACTTCCATGATTAAGTCTGCTTCTTCCTTTCCCGGAGATTGGGCGGAAGGCTGTGTTGTTGCCGGCGCAGACAAATTTAGTGGCTTATAATTGACAATGTACCCTGATTTGGGGCGGGAAATGATGAATCCTTCCTTTTCCAGTTCATAATATACTTGAATGGCTGTATTTAAACTTACGCCATATTCATTGCTGATAGTACGTAAAGAAGGTAATTTCTCGCCTGCTTTCCATATACCTGTTTTTTTATTTGCCAGGCGATAGTGCCGGCTATCTTTTGATATAGGATTTCTCTTTTCATGTTTATTCTGTACTTGGCAAAGATACAAAAATGATGTCTGTATCTGTTGTTGTTTGATTGCAAATAATTCATTCAGTCATTTTTTATAATTGCTTGCTATTCAGTTATAAATTTATTCCATATCATTATATTTTTAGACATGACAAGATTATCATTGAAATATATTTCAACATATACATTCCTACGATAGAAGCGTCAAAAATAAAAGAGACGAACAATTTTCTTAATTTAAGTTTAGGACTTCAACAGTCGATTCGTTTCTCGGTGAGAAACACTTCGTTTCTCGGTGTCGAAAAAGGTTGTTTCTCGGTGAGAAACGGGTTATTGGTTTTAAAGGAAAAAGCCCGAATAGTAACCGCCTGGATAACAGTGTTTTACAAAATAACGTTATCTATCAGAAATACATAGGAGTTTTATTGACATTTTTTTGGCAACACCGTTTATTTCTATTGCATCTACTACTGTAATAATATTTACATTAGAACTAAAATATGGCATTTATAAAAGAATCTGTTTCATTCCTTTCCGTACCGTTTTTGAATCAAATAACAATAATTGGAGCTTGGGAAGAATCTACATGATGAAGTAGATGAAATCAACATTTATAATAGTGGCATTTCTATTCTCGTCACCTGTTCTTCTTCGGGTACGTTGGGATTGCTGTAATAATATTCGATGGATGTTCCCGAAAGGTTTGTAACCGTTGTTTTTTATCCATTCCATCATCTCGTTGTACAGGGCAGCCAGTTCCTTGTAAGTTCCTCTATGTAGGCAGGAAACTATTTTTTTTTTCTGGTATCGTTATAGAGCGTATATCCCCTTCACCCTGTAATTCTTTGGATGACTTTAGACCAATAATCATTTTGATATTGTGTTCCGTCAGACTTTCAAAGTTGGGATATTCAATGTAGGGGATGTCGGTAGTGACTTCACCCTGTTCCTTAAATAAAGAGTCTATTTTTTACAAAATTTCTTCCCGATAGCTTCCGACATTCCGTTCATATCTGTTTGTACTTCAACAGCCAAAGCGGATTGTTCCGGTTGCTTCAATAGCATGATTTCTGAAATTTTTCCCCATAATACATTGTTTTTTTAGAGGGTTGATAATTAATTATTTCTTGATGACCGGAATATAGATGTCGGTAATTAGTTCTGTTCTAAGGGTGGAGGCAGGGCGGTTCATATACATTTCAAAGCTAAAGGTGCTTTGAGGACGATATTTACTTTCCGGAAACCACTCTTCATAAATAGTCCGGTAGAATTTATGCAATAAAGAGTAGTCACCGATATGCCTGAATATAGCATAACGACCACCGGGAACTTCTATCACTCCCGGCTGGAAATCATTTTTCTTTGTTATCGATTATGACCCCGAGATAGAAGCGACATTTATCTATTGGGGTGATGGCCGGGTCGTCCATACTAAGGCTGACAAACTTATCATTCGACTTTTCTTCATTGCGCTGTCTAGCATAGTTGGTGAGCCTGTCCCATATTAATTTGTATCGGAGTTCATCCTTATACTTTTCACCAACTTCGATACAAAATACTTTCATCGGCAGAATCGACCGGATTTCAGGAGTGATAACCGCATGCTGTTCGTCATACATCGGCTTATATTTCTCCCTGTATTGAGAGGTTGACACTCCAAAATGTTTTTTTTGAAAGCTTTTGCCAGACTAAATTTAGTCTGATAGTTTGTCTGCTCCGCAATCTGATTTAATGTAAAGTCGGTGGATACTAACAGATGTGCTATATGTTCGAGGCGCAAACGTTGTATGTAGCTTCCAATATTTTCTCCGGCAACGGTTTGAAACACTCTTCTGAAGTGATATTTGGAAAGTCCGCTTATCGTACTAAGTATATCTGCATCTAAACTATCGAATAAATGATTGTTGATGTAAACGACTATATCCTGAATCTTTTGGTGATGGATATTACTGGTTTCCAACTTCTGTTTCCATCGGTTCAGTTTGGGGAGCCGTTCGTTGAGTATTCGTCTAAGTTCCTTCGGCGAATAAGCGGTATCTGCATATTCATTGTACTTATCAGTGTATTTTATCCAGATATTAATCATTTCCGACATCGGAATGTCGACGATATATTTTCCGTCTTTCAGACAGTAGTAGCAATATTCGTCACTTCGGGAACCGTTGGAGTTAGTACCCAGATATTTCTCTATATCAAAGCGGAGAGGCATCCCGCAACTTTGACAATACCTTTTATTTATATCTGATTCAATCATCGGTTGGGTTTTCGTTTGATGGATAGCAGTCGCTCCATATCATTAAATAAATAAGTGTCTTTCAATTCGAACATAAGCCACTTCCCATCGTGGAAAGTAGTCGTCTCATTGTATATCTTTTGAGTCTCATTGGAAAAGACCTCCCGCAGAGATTCAAATTTGGCACACTCATCTTTACCTAAAATGACCAAGAAGCCAATCGTTTGTTCTTTGGCGTATAGGGCACACAGCGTTTTTCCGCCTTTGCGATATTTATATTCGTATGTCCATTTTTTTCCTCCATGGTTCCATAGTTGTTCCATATTGTACTTTTGCTCGATAAGCTGACAAAGTGAAGTCCATATATCATAAAGTTCCTTACCTATCAAGGCTTCCAGTGTTTCGGGAGTGGGAATCTGCAAAGTTTCTTTCATGGTATTCTGTATTTACTTTTGATTATCCATATCACAAAGGTAGGCTGATTTTCTAATAGATCGTTGTCCAATATAGGCATTTTGTGTGTAGCTGGTGAACAATCTGCCCGGAAATTAATTTATTTTGTAAAAAGCGAAATATTGGCAGTATAACCTTTATCTTTGCATTAATTTAAAAAACAAGGCCCCAATTAAAGAAAATGAAAACAATATTATTAGCAGTAGGTACGCTCTGCCTCATGGCAGGTTGCTCGTCAAAAGTGGCAAGCTCAAAAGGAATCGTTAGTGATGCAACCATGAATACGGTAACGATTGTTACTGATAAGAATGATACCCTTTCGTTCAGTACGATGGATGCAAATAAAGATGAAGTCAACGGTTTGCTTCTGAATGATACGCTGGAAGTGTTCTATACCGGAATATATACACCGGGAATGCCGGCTTCTAAATTAGTTCAGTATCCGCAATCTCCGATTGTGGGAGGTGATCGGGATGAACATGGCTGTATCGGTTCTGCCGGATATGTATGGTGTGAAGTGCAAAAAGACTGTATCCGCTTGTTTGAGAAAGGAATCCGCACGGAATCGGTGGACGATAGCAATGCTTCTGCCTTTATTGTGTTTAGTCCTGACTCTACGCAACTGGAACTTTTCTTTCAATAATCAACCCAATGAAATATTGGAGAGACGTGGCCTGCCTTCAGGAGGTTATGCATGGAACGTGGAAGATGACGATACGAAAAATGTACGGCTAATAGATGGTTTGTGGACAATCAGCCAAAGAAATAAGTTAATTTATAGCCAAAAGGCCGGAAACTGATTTTAAAAAGCTCCGGCTTTCTGACGCTCTGTTTGTAGAGTAATGTTCTAGGTAATTAAATTAATAAGTGGATATCAAAGATGCTGAATATATAAACTTCCATCATAATCTTTGTATTTAGCATCTTTGTATATATCAACCAGTTTGTTACTGTAATCAAGAATGGTATCTTTGGAGATTTGTGATACATTTGTAGCCAAAATACCACTTCCCAAAATGCCCGGATTACATAATATACTGTCTTTTCTTATTGAATTCATAGTAAGCTCTACACCTATGTAATCCTTGATACCTGCCTTTTCCAGACTGGATACAATATAGTTGTCCAAAGATTCTTTATCATCTCCGGTCATGAATCCATACCATAATAAACACTTCATACTTAATTGAGTAGCCTGTATCAGGATATCGAGATAGGTTACTCCTGAATCTCCTTTCTTGTCTATTTCGTAAGGATCGATATGAATGAAAGAGGATGAAGGAAGTGAAGGCAACAGTTCTATTGTGCCTTTCAGGGAGTCGGTATGATGCATCTCTACAGATGCACTTAATCCGACTTGTTTGGCATAAATGTCTACATTCTCCAGCGCACTCTTTTCTAAATCGAAGAATACGAACCTTTTTGCTTGCTTTCCTAATACATTCATTGCCAGGGCAGGAGAACCCAGATAATTTCCTTTTGCCATTTCCGGGTTTTCCAGTTGGTAATAAATGGAATCTTTTAGAGATTTGTCATCATCTGCTTTCTCCAGGAAATGATAGATACCATATTGCTGCTCCGGAGTTTGCGTCATGGAGTAGATGGCACATGCGGAATTGGTTTCTACATATACTTGTGGGGCTTCATTTCTAAGAACTTCACAGAGTATCAGATGTTTCAGTACATCGGGTTGTTTTGCGAAATGAGTGTAAGTTGCCATGTGGGTACATCTTAATATTTATAGAACATAAAAGAACTGCAACCGCTATCCTTTTTAGGCATTCATTAATTCATGGATTTCATGAATATGCAGGTGTAAATGACTTAGATAACCTTCTATCATGTCTTGTAGCGTAACCTTTGTTCCTTCAAAATCACACCAGTAGCTATTCAGTTTTGTCTGGTCTACAGATTTTTATAACCTGAATGATATGCAGGTTAAAAAACTTCCATAGTTGAATCAGGTTATTCCAATCTTCATTTTGGTAATCTTGTAATGCTATCCACAGATCATTATCCTGACGGTAATCGGGAAAGAAAAGCAAATCTTTACTGTATTGCAATCTGACCATGCGTTGGTGATTGTTTGATGCCGAATCAATCAAATGTCCGAGAATCTGTTTGATGGTACGATTTTGTTTTTATTACGCTTTCAACGTGATCGTATCATTTTGTAGCCCGGTTAGTATTTTCTCTTCAGTTTCTATCACATGATAGATTCCTTCTGTTATTTTGGAAAAATCGACGTTTGACATACCATTCTTTTCCTTTAGGTGTTTATAGCAAAATTGCTAATGGTACAAATATAGATAAATGTGTCGATATTTATAAATTAAACGGAACTTTTCAATTCTAATTTTATCCCTCTTTCTTAAACCACCTGTAAAACCATTTACCGACTTTCTCGTAATGTCGGGTTTCGGTATCAGTATATAGCTTGGAGAAGAAAGACGTATCCAATGGCTCTCCCGACTGATTGGGATACAGCACGATAAAGCTATTGTTGGAGAAATATTTCCCGAGCTGTCTCGGTAACTTCTCAAAAAGAACTGTCATACGAAAGAGTTCCTGGTCGTGCACTGATAATAACCAATAAATGATCGTAACTTACCTGTCCTGTCAATACCAGCAGGTCATTCCAGTCTTCTAAAGAGAGAGAAATCGGTAAGCGTCTGTTTATGCCTTTTCTTTATCCACGCTTGTAGGCGGATGGTAGTCTTTTCATTGGCAAAGAAGTGTACGCGGCATCCAAGAGTGCTCCCCATGCGACAGAAGTGCTCCATCCAATGCGGAAAACCGGATTCATATTCGGCTTTAGGAGGGACGGCAACGACAATCCGTTTGATTGTATGGACCGGTATCAGAAATTTAGAGATAATTATTTCACAGTTTAATCCGTTCAATAAGTGTTCGGCAAGTATTCCAAAGTATGAATCTGTGATGTTTTTCTTGCGGTGCAGGCCGGTGATAATACTCGTAATCTCATTCTCCTTGACTGAATGGATAATACCGGAAGCTATATTCAAATCATACCGGGTGACCTTTTTGAGTGGTACATTTGCTTCCGTTGCTGTCATTTCGGCTTTTTCCAGATAATGTTTGCTTCGAATTCGTAGATTATCAGAGTTATTATCGTCGTTGATAACATTTAATGCCAGGAGATTGTCTTTCAATTTGGGGTCACGTATGACTAGAGAAAGATTCACCATGTCCTCGATAGTGTCCGGGTTGGCTATGGATATTAAAATCTTCTCTGTTTCTTTCGAAGATTCATTTTCAGGTTGTGAATCATCCATTGCCATTTTTCTGGCTGCCCGTTCGGTAATCAGTGAACTCACTACGCAAGTAACCAGGATAAGCAAGACTGTTCCGTTTAGTACATCATCATTCAATAACCGTTCGCCGGTGGGCAGAATAATGTTATATCCGACCAATACGGCTGCCAATGTGGCTGCCGCCTGTGCATTACTCAAACCATACATCAGATTTCGTTCAAGAACAGACATCTTATATATCTTTTGAGTGAGCCAGCAAGCAATCCATTTGCCTGTCAGCGCCATGGTTATCATCACGGCGGCAACTTTTAAGGCATCCCCCTCTCCGAAAATAACACGTAAGTTGATTAACATTCCCACTCCGATAAGGAAATAAGGAATAAAAAGTGCATTACCAACGAACTCTAAATGATCCATCAATGGAGAGACGTGGGGGATGAGCCGGTTAAGTACCAATCCTGCGAGGAAAGCTCCCAAGATACCTTCCATACCAACAAGCTCCATCAACCCTGCTCCTAGAAAGACCATCGCAAGTACGAAAATAAATTGCATCACGTTGTCATTGTACCGGTGAAAGAACCAACGACCGATGCGCGGAAAGAAATAAATGATCAGTGCCCCTAGAAAGATTACTTTTACCACCAGCCAAATCCAAAACAATCCTCCGGTTTCTCCTTTGAACAGTCCGCCTATAACAGCCAGTACCAGCAGCGTGAGTGTATCTGTTACGGCCGTTCCTCCTACGGCAATACTTACGCTACGATGGCGTGATATGCCGAAGCGGGTGACGATGGGGTAGGCCACGAGCGTATGGGAGGCATACATGCTGGCTAATAATATAGAGGTGATTACACCATATTTCAGATAAGATACATTGGCCACGAATCCAATCCCGATGGGAACGATAAAAAGCCAGTAAACCGAGCACTAATGCTTTGTTTCGCGTCTCTTTGAAATCTCCCATATTCATTTCCAGACCAGCCAGGAAACATGATGTAATAGAGTCCGACTTTCCCGAATAACTGAAAGCTGCTGTCTCGTACCAGGATATTAAATCCATGTTCGCCAATAGCCAGTCCTGCCAAGATCATCCCGATAATATGAGGGATGCGCAGTTTATTCAATAATATCGGAGCAAACAATATAATCAAGAGTACAAGGAGAAATATCCATGTAGGGTCGGTGATAGGGAATGTTAAATCAAGGCCAATCCAATCCATAATTTGACGAGTTCGTGATATTTGTTCCGCAAAATAACCTAAAAAAATGCTTCTAAAAAAGCATTAGTTAATAAAATTAGTCCATTTATTTTTTCTCCAGATTCATGATTGCCGGAATGAAGAATGCAAGTGTTCCTGGGACATACGTTTTTAAATATACGATGATTTTATCCGTGTGTGCGTTTTGGGGTGTATAGTGATTTTATCCGGCTCTACTTTTAGCAATAATAGTAGTGCCGGATATGTCTATTTTTCGAATCCTAAATCATGTTCTTGTATTCCTCTTGTTTTTTCTTGGGTAACTTCTTTATAACTTCTTCTACCGAGTGGCTAATCAACTCCTTTATGAGTTTATCGGGAACATCTCCTTCCAAGTAAACGGTTATCCAATGTTTCTTATCCGAAAAAGGTCCCCAAAAAATGTCTTCGTATTGTTCTATGAGCTCTTCTGATTTATCAGGATTACATTTCATATCCGCCCAGAATCTTCCGTTTTTAGGACGTAATGTAGCAAAAGTGAACATTTTATCCATAACCTTGAAAACCAAAGTATGTTCATCAAACGGCATACATTCTGTTGCTCCTTTGACTGACAGGCAATATTCTCTATAATCTTCGATATTCATGACTTCTCTCTTTTTGATTCATTTTCAAAACACAAATATATCACTTTCTGTTCGCTTTTGAAAAATATGTTTCTATCTCAAAGTACCCGTTTCAATTTCGCCCTTATCCGGCTTAAACTTACCGGAGTTATTCCCAGATAAGAAGCAAGACATTCCAATGGTGTTCTCTGTAATAGCTCCGGATTATTTTGTATCAGCTTCATATACCGTTCGGACGCGGTGGTGAATAAGAGAGAAATAAGTCTTTCCTCTGTTTGCAGGAACTCTGATTCGGCAAACTTGCGCCCCCAGTTGGCAATATGGATATCTTCCTTGAATAATTCGTGTAAGTCTTTGCGCTTTAATAGATACAACACCGAGTTTTCCATCAGTTCCATTGACTCATACCCCTGTTGATTATTTACATAGCTTTTCAATGAGACAATGGTTGACCCTTCTTTCCCAATCCAGAACGTTACCTCTTTTCCGTCTACGGGAATGTAAGCTCTGGCAATCCCTTTCTCGATGAAAAAGATATTCGTTTCCAGTCTTGCCAGCCTCCAATATATGATAACCTTTGGGATATGTGACTTTTGACAGATGTTTGACCACCTTATCTGCTGAAGCCTCCGGCATCCGATATATCCTGTTTATAATCTCGTGTATATCCATATCGCATTGAATCATTATTCTGCAAAAATACAAAAAGTTATATTAGGAAAAGAAGAATTGATGATACTCTTACACCGGCGTTTCTTATCAAATGTAAAGTGAAAGCTCCGGGCATCTTGTTAATTTTGCAATCTAATATTAAAATAGAAGGATATGAATTGGATTATATTGATTATTGCCGGACTGTTTGAGGTTGGTTTTACCTTTTGCCTAGGCAAGATTAAAGGAGCGACAGGCACCGATTTTTATTTGTGGGGAGCGGGATTTGTAATCTCTGTAATCTTAAGCATGTTCCTACTGGCAAAGGCTGCGCAAACATTGCCTATCGGCACTGCATATCCTGTTTGGACGGGGATAGGAGCGGTGGGAACCGTATTGAACGGTATCCTGTTCTTTCATGAACCGGCAACTTTGGGTCGTTTGTTTTTTATGACGACTCTGATTATTTCAATCGTAGGGTTGAAACTGATATAATCAGACGAATAGGATTTAGTTTTAATAGATGGAAAAGTGTAATAAGGACTTTTTCAGTGTAAGTCATATATTGTTGAAAAGATTCCATCCGGTATAATATTGAGGAAGTTTGGAATTGACGAGGTCGATTATGTAATATATGCTTTCGTAATTCTGCGATTATTAGGCATTTATAAGAAGTCGTTTTGATGGGAAAAAAAAAGTTTGGTTTCTAAAATAAATGTATATATTTGCAGAATGTGGGACGCATCTCGTCCGGATTCGAAACTAAACTAAAATTCTATTTACTGTTATCTATTAAACATGAAATCCACTGATTCTGAACCTCAAGGGGGCGGTATGGAACTGGAACAGTACCGTACCAGCCTCGAACAGATGGTTGAAGAGAAATCCAAAGACTTGATCGCTATTCAGGAAAATCTCGAAGCAACCAACCGGCGGCAGGCATTATTTATCAAGGTACTGCAAATTCTGCAATTGGAACCGGATATACCTACTGCTATGAATATGGCACTGGCCGAAATTGGCCGTTATACTGATGTCGACCGTTTGGCGACATGGGAAAACCACCTCGACGGAGTTACGTATGGCTGCACCAACGAATGGTGCAACGACGGTATAGAACCCGCTATCGATTACTTGCGGAGTATGACCATTGAAGCGGGAAAACCTTGGTTCGACATGCTGGAAGAAAACCATATCATTTGTACGTCCGATATTTATTCGCTCGATCCTTTTATTACTCAAATGCTCGAAGTGCAAGGCGTAAAAAGCCATTGCTGTTTTTCCCATGTCACAATTGGGAGTACATTTCGGCTTTCTTTCGTTCAACTTTTGCTGGAACAAACAATGGGATGAAAAAAGATGTGGAACTGATGAGCCAGATATCGCAAATTGTATCTACTGCTACTAAACGCTGGCAAGTTGAAACATCGTTGCAACAGTCGCAGCGAACCATGCAAAAGGTATTGGATAATATCAATGCCAATATTTTTGTGAGTGATTACGATACGTTGAAAGTGATTTTTTGCCAATAAGCCTTTCAGGGAAGAAGCAGGAGAAGTTCCGGAAAATGCGGAATGTTGGAGAATGTTGAATGCAGGTCTGGAAAATGGGTGTAAACACTGCCCGAAGCCGAAGTTGCTCGATGCCAACCGTAAGTTTACAGGCGTTCATTTTTGGGAAGACTACAATCCGGTCACCAAACGTTGGTATACCATCCAGAGCATGGCAATAAAATGGCTCGACGGACGTTGGGCAATCATGGAACTGGCTACCGATATCACCACTCGCAAACAGGTGGAACTGGAGCTGATTCAAGCTAAAGAAAAAAAGCGGAAGAATCGGACAGGCTCAAATCAGCATTCCTTGCCAATATGAGCCATGAAATACGTACTCCTTTGAATGCCATCGTCGGTTTTTCCAGTCTGCTTGCCGACACCGATGAGGCGGAGCTGCGTCATGTATATATGTCTTTAGTGCAGGAGAACAATGAGCTGTTGCTCAACCTTATTTCCGACATTCTGGACATTTCCAAAAAATCGAAGCCGGTATGATAGATCTTGTTATGGGACGGGTGGATGTACCACAACTTTGCCGGGAAGTGATTGCTACCTTCTCACACAAAAAACGTGACACTGCGGTCGAACTGCGGTTTGATGAAAATTCACCGCAGATTGTGATTGATGCTGATAAAAACCGAATCGTGCAAGTACTCTCTAATTTTCTGACTAATGCCTTGAAGTTTACCACTAAAGGCTCAATCACACTTTCCTATTTATTGGAAGATGAGAGTCAGGTGCGTTTTTGTGTAACGGATACGGGCAAAGGGATTCCCGATGAACAAAAACATGAAATATTTAATCGTTTTGTAAAATTAGACTCATTTGTACAAGGTGCCGGATTGGGATTATCCATCTGTCAAAGCCTGGTCAATAGGATGGGCGGAAAGATTGGAGTCGAATCCCGTGAGGGGGAAGGGTCGTGCTTCTGGTTCACTCATCCGTATGTTCCCGGTGCTTAACCAAAAAAAAAAGAGATTGCATATTGAAGCAAACTACGTATATTGTTCCGCAAAGTACGGGACGAACAAAAAAACAATAGTTTTCTTGAGAGAGGTGTCTGCAAACTAAAATAACCCATATTTTTTGTTGTCTTTATACAGTATTGAGTTTTTAGCAAATAAATATATAAATAATGATGAAGATGACAAAGAACTTATTGCTAGGGGATTGCTGCCGTATGTGGCAGCACTTTTCAGGCTGTAGCTTGTACGGGAATCTCGCTGACATCCCGTGACGGCAGTTATGTGCAAGCCCGTACGATTGAATGGGCGCGCGGTGTGTTGCAAAGCGAGTATGTGATTATTCCACGTGGCCAACAGCTCACGTCATTCACTCCTACGGGTGTCAATGGACTAACGTTTACGGCAAAATATGGAGTGGTCGGTCTGGCTGTTGTACAAAAAAGAGTTTATTGCCGAAGGAATCAATGAGGCAGGACTTTCGGCTGGACTATTTTTCTTTCCTCATTATGGGGGATATGAAACGTATGATGCTGCACAGAACCAGCGGACACTGGCAGACCTTCAAGTGACGGAGTGGCTGTTGTCGCAGTTTTCCACTATTGACGAGGTGAAGGCAGCCCTTTCTTCTGTACGTGTTGTAGGACTGGAAAAGACAGCGGTAGTACATTGGCGTATCGGTGAACCGTCGGGGCGTCAGGTTGTATTGGAAATTGTAGGTGGCGTACCGCATTTTTATGAGAATACAGTAGGAGTGTTGACGAATGCCCCCGGTTTTGAATGGCAACTCACTAATTTGAACAACTACGTCAATCTTCATCCGGGTGACGCTTCCGTGCAAAAATTGAGTGGTATTACGTTGCAACCTTACTGGTGGCAACTCCGGTTTTCTCGGCATTCCGGGTGATGCCACGCCTCCTTCGCGGTTTGTGCGTGCGGCCTTTTACCGGGGGACAGCTCCGCAACGTGCCACAGGCTTTGATACCGTGCAGCAATGTTTCCACTTGCTTAATAATTTTGATATTCCTATTGGTATAGAACATTCGCAGGGTGATATTCCGGATATTCCCCAGTGCTACGCAATGGACCTCGGCTATCGACCTCACGAACCGGAAGGTTTATTATAAAACGGCCTATAACAATTCGATACGTTGCATTGACTTAAAAGCTATTGATTTCTCAAAGGTAAAATATCAATCACAACCGTTGGATAAGATACAGGAGCAGCCGGTTGAAATGGTTAAGATTCCTCGGTAAAATACGGAACGGTATGGAGGTGCTCTTGTATAATAGTTGCTCGCATTAAGAATGTTTTCAAATAAATGTTGGTGACGTTTTACCCAGCAATACGCAACCGGAACCAGTTGA
>VOFK01000194.1_pt1 | contig 22000 bp, 28 predicted proteins | sample 5384121 | NCBI WGS metagenome assembly VOFK01 (sample SAMN12384730, study PRJNA508395) | human gut metagenome | isolation source: healthy gut J | host: Homo sapiens | reverse complement strand
CGTACCGGCCGACCATCTTCACCACGGCCTCGGCCGCTGCGGTTTCCGCCTCGGGTGTGGCGTGGGGCTTGAGTTCCAGAACGAGGTGTACCTTCGTATCCTTGGCGGCCTCGAGGTATTGCGCCAGCGTGGGCATCGGCTCCCCGTTTTCGAGCTTGAGCGTCGTCAGCACGGTCGAAGGGGTGCTTTGTACCTCGTATCCGTCGTGCCAGCCGTCGTGGTTGAGCACCGGAACGCCGTCCGAGGCCATCCATACGTCGAATTCCACGCCGTACACGCCCAGCTGGTCGGCCTTGAGGAGCGAGGCGATCGAATTCTGTGTCGAGCCGTCGGTGTGCCAGAAGCCCCGGTGTGCGACCACGCGGGTCTTGTTCTTCATCGGGATGCCGTATTTCAGGTAGCGGCGTGCCTGGATGATCCGGGCCAGGCGATCCATCAGGGCCTTGTCTTTCGGGTTGTCCGACTCGTTGAGGGTCAGTACGCCGCGGTTCCCGCAGTAGTAGGCGACGGCCGAAGAGTTGAAGACGTCGTTCTTTTCGAAGTGGTTGATATAGGCCGCCATCCGGTCGTGCGACGAGTTGGGGATCGCCGCCGTGGCCTTCTCGTCGAATTCGAACTCCATGGCCATCCCGTGGCGGCGGGCCGTGGCACAGGCCTCGTCGAGGCGGCTGTCGGGGATCGAGTGGTTGAAGAAGTGGTTGGGCTGCTGGTAAGCCACGTCGAAGCCCAGGCGTTTCCACTCCTCATGGCCTTTGGCCTGCCAGTAGGGAATCCAGTAGAAAAGCTTGCCTTCGGAGTGGATGTATTCGCTCAGCGGAATGGTGAGCTCCGCGCAGTGGTGGGTGTCCTCGGCGACCCAGTAGAAGCCCGAGAGTTCCAGGTGCTTGTATTTGGCGGCCTTGAAACGTTCGACCAGCTCCCCGATGTACCATTTGGTCGCGGCGATCTGATCCTCCTCTTTCGAGAAATCCATCTCCCGGCCGTCGAGCTTGCCCCAGTCCTTCTGGCCGCGGATCGCTTCGGGAAGCCCCAGTACGATTTGATGCCTGAAGGCGGGCTTTCCGAGCTCTTTTATCTCCTGTCCGATGCAACGGTCGAGCGCCGAAAGCGACTTGCCCCCTGCTCGAAAATCCGATCCAGCAGCCACTCCCATTCTGTCCTGCGGGCGTTGAGTTTCTCGTAGCCCACGGTGTAGTTGCGTCCCGAGCCGTCCTTGAACTCGAGGAACAGGAAGCCGTCGAAGAGCCAGTCTTTCGAGCCGTCGGCAAACCGGTGTACGACATAGGGACGGAATTCATCGACCGTCCAGTCCAGCCGGTGGCTGCCGCCCTGGTAGATCAGAGCCAAATCCTGAATTCCGGTCGTCCGGTAGCCCTGCTCGGCGGCGGGTTTGCCGGACGCGGCGGGCTGTTGCCGCAGCGGGTTGCCGATCACGAACCGGCAGAATTCATGGAACAGTTCTTTGTCCTTTGCGGCCGTCGATGCCCACAGATCGTAAAAACGGTTGGTGCCGTGGTAATAGCTCAGCGGCTTTGCTTCCGTATACGCCGTGTTTTTCGCTCCTTCCATATACTCGCGGAACCTTTTTTTTAGACGAACGTCGGAGTTCTGCTCCCCCTCGAGGATGTTCTCGTCGAATTCGAATTCCATCGCCAGGTCGTGCGCCTTGATGTCGGAGAAATAGCGTGACAGCGGCCTTGCGCCCTTGTCGTCCCAATAGTGGTTGGGCTGCATGTAGGCGTAGTCGATGCCCATCTCCTTCCATTTGGTGTAGCCTGCGGCACGGTTGTAGGGTATCCAGCAGAAACTCTGGTTGATCGAATGCAGGTATTCCGCAACCTGGGGGGATGACCTCTTCCGACTTTTTCAGTTCGTGGCAGTAGCCGTCGCCCGGCGTCACGATCTCCTCGGAGATGGGGTAGAACCCCGCCAGTTCGACGTACTGGTAATTCCCCTCGTCGAAGCGCCTGCGCACCTGGTCGATATACCATTTGCAGGCCGCAACGCGGGTCGGCACCCTTTGGCGAAATCCATCCGCCGCCCGTCGAGCGAACCCCAGTAGGTCGTCGACTCGCTCGTGTCGTCGTACTTCCGGTAGATGATCGGGTCGGGCATTACCATGACGACCTTGCGCTTGGCCGGGGCGTGCCCAGCCGCTGTGAAGCCTCCTTTACGGCCGCTTCGAGGGCGTTCACGCCGTTGTCGCCGTCGAACCAGTAGTCGATCGCTCCTTCCACTGCTGTTTGCCGGCCGAAACGCCCCTGGCCCCCAGCACGCCTACCATGGGCGTATTTACCCCTCGTCGGGGCGGCTGCTGTCCTGGAATTCGAGGAAGAGGAACCCGTCGAAGAGCCAGTGCTCCTGCCCTCTTCGTCCCACATAGGTCACGAACGGGGTGAAACGCTCCTGTCCCAGCGGTACGGGGTGCGGTGGTGGCTGCCACCGTAGCACAACACCAGGTCGGTATAGGACGGTATCGCGTCGCGTTCCTGTTCCCAGGCGTACATTTTCGGTTCGGAATCGCGGGTTGCCGGGGCCGCGTCGCCCGTGGGGCCGTTCGCCGCTGTGGCGGGCGTATGGTTTGCGGCCAATGCCGCTAAGAGGGTGCAAAAAATGCGAAGGTCTTGAGTTTTTCATCTGTTTACGGATCGTTAATCGTTATTTGCGCATCGGGTTGTCGAGTACGAAGCGGCAGAATTCGTGGTAGAACTCCCTGTCTTTGGCTGCCGTCGATTTCGACAGGTCGTATAAGGCGTTGGTGCCGTGGTAGTAGCTCAGCGGCTTTGTGCCGTAGACATTGTTCAGCCTGGCTCCGGACATGTATTCGCGGAAACGCTTCTTGTAGGTGTCGCAGTCGGGATTGCCCTCGAGGAGCGCCTCGTCGAACTCGAATTCCATGCCCAGGCCGTTGGCCTTGACGTCGGAGAAGAACTGCGACAGCGATTTTTGTCCCTCCCAGAAGTAGTTGGGCTGCATATAGGCGTAGTCTACGCCCAGCTGCTGCCATTTCTTATACCCTGCGGCGGGTTGTACGGGATCAGTTCAGGGGATTGGTTGATCGCATGCAGGTATTCCGCGAGCGGAGGGATGATCTCGTCTGATTTCTTCAGTTCGTGGTTCCAGCCGTCGCCCGGCGTGACGAGTTCCTCGGATGATGATGTAGAACCCCGCCAGGTCGATATACTATTGGTAGTTGCCCAGGTCGAAACGCCTGCGTACCTCGTCGACATACCACTTTGTAGGCCGCGATGCGGTCTTCGGCCGTCGAAAGTCCATTTTGCGGCCGTTCAGCTCGCCCCAGTAAACCGTGGAGCCGGGGTCGCCCCCGTTGCCCTGCCGTCGTAAACCTTGTAGATGATCGGGTCGGGAAGTACCATGATGACCTTGCGTTTGGACGGGGGAGGTGCGCCCAGGCGTGCCGAAGCGTCCTTCACGGCTCCTTCGAGGGCATCCATGCCGCTGCCGCCGGCGAACCAATAGTCGATCAGCTCTTTCCATTGCGTCTTTCCGGCCGAGAACCCGTAGTCCTTCATCAGCCCAACCATGTAGGCGTAATAACCGCCGTCGGGACGGCTGCTGTCCTGAATTCGATGAACAGGAAAGCTGTCGAACAGCCAATGTTCCTGCCCTGTTCGTCCACGTAGCTCACGCTCGGGGCGAAACGCTCCTTGTCCCAGCGGTACGGGGGTGCGGTGGTGGCTGCCGCCATAGCACAGCACCATGTCCGTATAGGGAGAGTATCCGTTGCGGCTTTGTTCCCACGGGTACATCTGCGGGCCGGGGGCGTCGGTGGTGAACCGGACATACTGCATCTGGCTGTATTCGCCCGAGTCGTTGCAGGCCACGGCGAAGACCGTGTAGGTCGTCTGCGCCGCCAGGCCGTCGATCTCGACCGTCGTCCCGGTGTATTGCGTGCCGTTCTGGGCGACGCTCTGCGCCGTTTCGGACGTAATGACCCCCTGTGGCCCTTGTATATGATTTTTGACGGACGTGGCGTTCGTGCGCTTCATGTTCAGCGTCACCGAGTTGGCGCCCGACGATGCGATCGTCATGCTCAGGGCCGGTTTCGAGCCCCCGGAGGGTTCGTCGTCCCCGTCCCCGCAGCCGATGAACGACAGGCAGCAGAGAAGCGTGAAAATGATTCGGTAATTCGTCATGGGATGTCGGTTTTTTTATTTGTTTCCCTTTCCGAGTGTTGCGTCCGTCCGGCCAGTTGTTCACGACGAAACGGCAGAATTCGTGGAAGAACTCCCTGTCCGTTTCGTCCGTGGAGACCGAGAGGGTCGTAGAGGGCATTGCTCCCCTGGTAATAGGCCAGCGGGCGGGTGCCGTAGATGCCGTGTTTCTTTGCATATTCCATGTATTTGCGCATCCGTGCCCGGTATATGTCGCTGTGCGGATCCGCGCTGAGGATCGAAGCCTCGAATTCGAACTCGATGCTCGTCCCGGCACGGTTGATCTTCATGCAGGCGGAATCCAGGTTGTTTTCCGGCTTCCAGTAGTGGTTGGGCTGCATGTAGACCTGGTCGAAGCCGAATTTGCGCCAGTCGTCATGGCCGCGGGCGTCGTAGAACGGAATCCAGCTAAACGTGTAGTTGAGCCGGTGGAGGTAGTCCGCGATCTCGGGGAGCAGGATGTCCGGAACGGGTCAGATGGTAGCTGTACTCCGTGTCGTGCGGCTGGGCGGCGATCTCGCGGATCCAGTAGAACCCGGCCAGGTCGATGTATTTGTAATCGCCTTGGGCGAACCGCGCCCGCACCTGGTCGATGTACCACCTGCAGGCCGCTACGCGGTCTTCGTTGCTGTTGAAATCCAACCGGCGCCCGCCGAGTTCTCCCCAGTAGGTCGTCGTGGTGGTCGTGTCGATGTAGTGTCGGTGGATGATCGGATCGGGGAGCATCATGATCACGCGGCGTTTGCAGGGCGCTTTGCCCAACCGTGCGGTGGCCTCCTTGACGGCCTGTTCCAGGGCGTCGACACAGTTGCCCTTTGTGAAATAGTAGTCGATCAGCTCCTGCCACTGCTCCTTGCCGGCCGATACGCCCGTGTCGCGCAGCACGCCCGTCATAAACGAGTAGGCGCCGCTGTCGGGGCGGTCGACATCCTGCGATTCCAGGAAGATGAAGCCGTCGAATAGCCATTGTTCCTTCCCGTCGGGGTCGACGTAGGTGACATAGGGGGCGAAGCGCCCCTTGTCCCACAGGAAGGGGTTGCGGTGATGGCTGGCACCGTAGCATAATACGGCATCGGTCGTGGTCGCCGGACTCTTGTGTTTCTTCTCCCACGGGTACAGCTTGTCCTTCGGGCCTGCGGTGCCGCTCGGGGAGGGTGAAAACCAAGGCTGTTACCACTGCAATTGCTACTGTAAAAAAGTCTGCGAGTCATGTCTTGTCGTTTTTATCCGACCCCGGAGCAGTCTCTTCCGTCCGGGGTCAATATATCCGTTTATGGGTTATTTCCTGTCCGTTGTCGGTCGTTGTGCCCGTAACGGATTGTTTATGATGAACTGGCAAAGTTCGTCGAACAACTCCCCGGTCGGCCTCGTCGTCCGAAGCGTGGAGGTCGTAGAACCCGTTGGTGCCATGGTAATATGCGAACGGCCGTTTGCCGTAGATGTTGCGTCGTTTGGCGTAGTCGATGTAGTCGCGCAGCCGCTTGCGGAATGTTCCGCTGCCTTCGCGTGCGTTGAGCAGCGTGGGCTCGAACTCTATTTCCATGCCGATGCCCAGGCTGTCGATCTGTCTGCAAACCTCATCCATGTCGTTCTGCGGCTTCCAGTAATAGTTGGGTTGCAGGTAGACCTGGTCGAACCCGAACTGCTGCCATACGTCGTACCCGCGCGAGCCGTAATAGGGTATCCAGTTGAACGTATAATCCAGCTTGTGGAGGTAATCGGCGATATGCGGAAGCATGATGTCCGGAGCGGGTCAGGTGGTAGCTGTACTGTGTGTCCACCGGCCGGGTGACGATCTCGCGCAGCCAGTAGAATCCCGCCAGCTCGATATGGCGCGTTCGTAGTTGCCCCGGGCGAACCGCTCCCGTACCCGGTCGATATACCATTTGCAGGCGGCTATGCGGTCTTCATTCCTGTTGAAATCCAGTTGCCGCCCGTCCAATGCTCCCCAATAGGTCGTACTCGACGTCGTGTCGATATAGTGCCGGTGAATCACCGGGTCGGGAAGTACCATGATGACCTTGCGCTTCTGCGGGGCTTTGCCCAACCGCGCGGCGGCCTCCTTCACGGCCTCTTCGAGGGCCTCGACCCCGTTGCCGTCCGTGAAATAATAGTCGATCAGCTCCTGCCATTGCGCCTTGCCGGCCGATTCGCCCTTGTCGCGCAGATGCCCCGTCTCGAAGGCGTAGAGTTCTGCGTCGGGACGGTTCGTGTCCTGGAATTCCAGGAAGATGAACCCGTCGAAGAGCCAGTGCTCCCCGCCCTCTTTATCGACATAGGTGACATAGGGCGCCAGCCGTTCCTTGTCCCACAGGAAAGGGGTGCGGTGGTGGCTGCCGCCGTAACATAACACGGCATCCGTGGGGGGCTGCAGGTTTCTGCGGTGCTGCCCCTGCGGGTACATGGTTCGGGAACAACTGCCCGCGAGAAGCAAGGATCCTGCGGCCGTTGCGAACGGAATGATATTTTTCAGGAATTTGAGCATCGTAGTCGGTAAGTCGTAATTCGTAAAATTAAAATTAATCCCGTTGTGAAAGAGAATGAACTCACAACGGATTAATCGTTTGTTAATCAGCGTGTAGTCATTATTCGAGTCCGAAGCACCATACGTCTCCCAGTTTACCCCGGTTTTCGAGGGCGACCGATTCGCATTTGACGATCACGAATTTCAGGTAGCGGCCTGTGGTAACTTTTTTGAACCGGATAATCATAGGCTTTTACTGCCCCGACCGTTCCAGGGGGGGGTATAGATACCGTCCCATTCGCGCATGCCGCTGGCGACGAGTGTCCATTGGGTGTTTTTCTCCATCGTACTCATCGGCCAGGTAAATTTTCGTAATCAAGTACGCACCTTGGCTGTCTGTCGTATCCTCGATTCTGAACTTGGTGATAGCCTGGCGTTTGCCCATATCGCCGACAATGGTGATCGGATAGACGTTGGGGGTTATCCACCAGGGAATCCAGGAGTCGCCTCCGGTTGAAGCTCCGTTGAACAGATTGCTGGTCACATAGTTGTCAATCCAGGCTCCGCTTCCTCTGTTCGGATCTTTCGCATAACAGATGTCTTCGCCTTCGAGAATGGGCCAAGGAGCTGTTTTGGTACCTCTGAACTCAGCCGGGGCGAGCGGGAGGTAGAGTGTTTCCCGAATTTTACGCCGTCGGTCGTCGAGGTGATGCGTACCGGTATCAGGTAATCGTTGTTTTTGACCTGCGAAAAAGACCGGTCATTTTGTCTATGCCGATTTTACAGGGAAAATGCTGCCGAAACTTTATCGACGGCAATTTTTGCGATCTTTTCCGTTGTGACGGTTCCTTGCGGGATCACCTTGTAGGCGGTGCCGTTGGCCGCGTTGTATGCGTCTACCAGGTTCTGGTCACAGTCGACGTCGTAGTTTATCGTCACTTCGCTGCCGGGAACCGGCATGTTGAGCGTGATCTCCCCGTCGAAGACATATTCGGAGCCTGCCAGTGCGTTGGACGTAAGCGTCATCGAAGCTGTCGCGCTTTCGAGCCGGAGGAAAATTCGGTTCCGGCCTTCTGCCACGGGCACTCCGTTTCCGGAAAGTTCGAAGGGAATCACATAGGTGATGTCCGGATCGAGGGCATTGACCGTTTCGGAATCCCATTTGAGACCGACGAATTTACGTATATCCTTCTCCCCGAAATGAAGCGACGGGGTGAATTCGTAGCAATTCGACGGTAATAGCGTATAATCGGTTCCGTTAGCCGTATTATAGTCTCTGAGGGCGGTTTCGAAACCTCTATATGGGCGGTTGCCTCAGAGAGGCCCTTGCCGTTTTTACGACAGGTAGTTCGTACTCTTCAGTATATACCGATACCGTCATTATATTTTGCAGGTCATCCGCAGTGCCGAGGAACGAAATACTATCGTCTACCATGAAGTTGTTGCGATTGTCCTCGCAGCCGGCCAGGGCGGCCGAAGCAAACAGTCCTGCAATCAACAGTTTCCACATATTTATTTTCATAGGTTCGAGCATTTATTAATGTCCGTAATTCTGGGTCATATTGGTCATTTCGGCCATCTGTGCCGCATTGCTCGGGTGGAGATAGTCCTTTGTCGCGGAATACGGCCGGGGCGCCGACGTAGTCGGTGTGTACGCGTTCGTAGGACTCTTCGTACGTGGTGGCGCTTACGTGCAGCGTCCAGTTCTCGCTCGGGTATTCTTCCTTGGCGATCATCCAGCGACAGGCGTCGTAGTGGCGCATCGCTTCCAGTCCGAACTCTACCATGCGTTCTTTCTGGATGCACCAGCGGAGCAGCTCCTTGTTCCCTTTGATTTCGGGGTAAGCGACCTCGATCTTTTTCAGTCCGACACGTGCGCGCACCTTGTTCAGGTATTCGAGCGCTGCGGTCTCGTCGCGCTGGGGCTTTTCGTTGCAGGCCTCGGCGTAGTTGAGATAGATTTCCGCCAGGCGGAAGGCCGGATCAACCGTTTGCATCGAAGTGTAATCCTTGGCTTCGCGCAGCGACTTGGGTTTCGAGCAAACGGCGCCATACATAGCCTACGCGGGTGATACCGCCGCCTGCACCAGCATTCCACTTATTGGTGCAGGCGTCGTTGTTGTAGCAGGTGAACTTGATATTCTCCGTCTTGTTGGGCCACCAGAAACCGTTGGGTACGAGGCAGGCGTAATAACGCGGGATCGCGGTTGATACAACTGTTGTGGGCCTTGATGCCGTCGCCCCAGTCGATACCGGGCTGTTTGTACCCTTCGGTGAAGCCGGTGGCCTGATAACCCGATTGCGGGTCGACGATGGGTTTCGACATGTCGTTCTCACCCTGGTAGCCTGTCACGGGATAGCGTCCGGTCGTGTACATGGGGTAGCTGTCTACCAATTTCAGCGAAGGTTGGATACCGCCGTATCCCTGGAGAACGACACCCGATGCGCCGCCGCTTGTCATGCCGGGCATGGCGCATGCCAGCAGACCTCCGGTGCCGCCAAGCCACGAATAACCGCCCGAGCGGCTCCACCAGCCCCAGATGGTCTCCCCTTGTTCCAGGGCTTCAGCCTTACGCCCTGATAAGAGGACATGTAACGCGTGAACTCATCGGTCTGTTCCGTATCCTTGTAGAGATCGTACAAACCGGTCTCTGCCAACTCGATCACATCCCAGGCTGCCTGTGCTGCTGCCTCCCATTTGGTCTCGTCCTTGCTCTGCGGGAAGAGGAATTCCCCGCGAATGTTCTGCATCTGGCCTTTGTAAAGGTCGCACCCGTTGTATAACGGCGATGCTGCGTAAAGCAGTATGCGCGATTTCAGCGCCAGGGGCTGCACCGCGCGTAACACGGCCGGCCCACTGTTTGCCGTCGATACCGATGTCGTCGGTGCGTACCGGCAGGTCGTTCTTGATTGCGTCGAGCTCCCCGACCATGAAGTCGATGTTCTGCTGTACGGTGTGGCGGTCACGCTCTTGGCGTCGATCGTCTCGTCGGCGATCTGGTCGCCCCAGATGAATACCGGGCCGTATTGGCGGAACAGCAGGAAGTAGTAGTAGGCGCGCAGGAAGCGGGCCTCGGCCTTCATATAGGCAACTGTCGTCGGGGTGTCTTCCTTGTCGAGGTCGATATATTTCAGGAAGATGGAGCACTGGTTGATGCCGATGTAGTAATCCGGCCAGTAATTGAAGTTGGTCGTGGCGCTACTGTAATTACCGGTTCTGAACTGGGTGTAGTAGACCCACTGGTACCACGAGAAGAGCGCTTCGTCGGAGCGTCCTGACCGTCCAGCCGTGCATGCCTACGACCTCTTCTTCCTGGGGAATGTAGGAGTAAAGGTGGCTCAGGTATTTCTGGACTTCGGTTTTTTGCCCCGGAAAATATCCTCGATCTTGGCCTGGTCGTCCAGTTCCACGTCGAAGAACGACTCGCAGGAGGACAGCGTAAAGGCCAGTAAGAGGGCGGTTGCGAATATTCGTATTTTTTTCATAGCTTATCCTTTTTTAGAAGTTGACGTTTGCACCGATTGCAAAGGTACGTATAAGAGGGGTATACATTACCGTAATTCGCACTTTACCTCAGGATCCCAGAGCTTGAAATCGCTGAATGTAACCAGGTTCTTTCCCTGGATATAGAACCTGATCTTGGACAGGCCCCATTTCTTGGTCATGCTTTCGGGTAGTGTATAGCCGATCTCCGCGTCTTTCAGACGCAGGAAACTCATGTCGCGCTGCCAGTAGGTCGAAAGTTGCTGGTTGTTGTCCACCTTGTTGAGCGACAGACGGGGGTAGGGTGCGTTGGGATTCTGGTTGTCGAGCGTCCAGCGGTTCTTGGCCACATCCTCGAAAATCTGTCCCATGCGGAGGATCGTCGACGAAGCGCCGAAAAGGTTCTGGCCCTGGATGATGCGGGTCACGTGGCCCACGCCCGAGAAGAATACCGATACGTCGATGCCTTTCCATTTGAGGCTGGCGCCGAAGCCGTAGTTGATCTCCGGTACGAGCGTATAGCCGATGGCCACCTTGTCGAAGGTGTTGACCACGCCGTCGCCGTTGATGTCGCGGTATTTGATGTCGCCCGGGCGTACGGTACCGAAATCCTGCTTGGGCCAGTTGGCGATATCCTCTTCCGACTCGAACAGTCCTTCGGCGATCAGGCCGAACTGCTGGTTGTTGGCAAAGCCGGCGAGGTTCTGGTATTTCCAGATCTGATCGGGTTTATCGTCGTAGAGTTTCTTGTTGCGGTTGTAGGTGAAGTTACCGCGTGCCGATATGCTGAAATCCTTGTTGAAGCTGTGGTCGAATTCGAGCGACATGTCGAAACCCTGGTTCTTCATGCGGCCGAGGTTGACCCACTGCGCCGTTTTTCGTGCCGACCACCGACGGGGTCGATTCGCGCTGGATGAAGATGCCTTCGCGTTTCTCGTAGAAGTAGTCGGCCTGAATACGGACCTTGTTATACAGTCCCAATTCGATACCTACGTCGGCCTTCGTCGCCTCTTCCCAGGCCACGTTGGCATTGCCGTACTCGCCGGTCGAATAACCGGGCAGACTGGTCTGTCCCCAGATCGCCGAAAAGAACCCGCCTGCATTGGTGTTCATGGTCGTATTGTAGGCGAAGCGGCGGCTTCCGCCGATTTCGTCGTTACCGATCTTACCGTACGAGGCGCGGATCTTCCAGGATGTTGATCTTGTCGCGCAGCGGCTCCCAGAATTTCTCGTTGCTGATCATGTAACCCAGCGCATAGGCGGGAAGAAACCGTATCGCTTGCCCGGAGCGAAATTCTCCGAACCGTTGTAACCGAAGTTGAACTCGGCGAAATACTTGTCGCGGAAGGCATAGGTGAAACGTCCGGCGATACCCATGTTCTTAGTCGGGTAGGCGTCGATGTAATTGAGCGGCCTGTTCTTGGATTTGCTGCGTACCGAGTAGAGGAACATGCCGCTTACGCGGGTGGTCTTCCGCGAAGAGGCGCTCATAGATAAGCGAGCCCTCGAAATTGATGGCCGTCGTACCCGAGGAGTCCGATGTTGCGAGCTTCATATAGTTACTGCCGTTGGGATTGGCAGCGGTCAGCATCAGTTCGCCGTTTTCATCGCGCCCGGTGGCGTAGTAGGTTACCGGGGACATTGCCCGCTCCAGGAGGGTCGCATTCTGGGCGTCCCATGCGAATTTCACATTGGCTTTCAGTCCGGGGGTAATGATGTCCGAGAAATCCTGCGTAAGCGACAACAGGGATTGCGCCACCATGGTGTTGTAACGTCTATATCCGGTGTTGTTCAGCATGTTGTAGGGGTTGACCGAGCCCGACTCCTGCGGGATCGCCAGCATGCCGTTGGAATATACGGTCGGCGTAGCCACGGGGGTTACGTACATCGTATAGGCGTATAGGTCGTTCGTGCTCGTACATGGCGCGTTCTTGGTGGTATACTGCGTGAGACAGCGAAAGACCCAGCTGCGTCGACTTGGTGATGTTGATGTCGATGTTCGAACGGAAGCTGAACTTGTTGTAGTTCATCTGGGCGTCGTAACGGTCATTGTCCGCGACATTGAACATACCGCCTTCCGTGTAGTAGGATGCCGAAACGTAGTAACGGATTTTCGGGGAGCCGCCCGTGACGCTCGCGTGTACGCGCCCGGTCATGGCCAAGTCCTTGAAGATGGTGTTGACCCAGTCGACGTTCGGATAGAGGTCGGGGTCGCGGCCGCTCAGGTACATCTGGCGGGCATAGTCCGAAATCGGCATCTCGGTGCTGCCGCTGTCGCGGTAGAGTTCGTTGTAGTAGTCGATCCACTGCGAAGCGTTCGCCAGCTCGGGCAGCTGGACAGGCTGCGTAATGCCGAATTCGGCCTTGACGCGGATCTGGGGGCGCCGTCATTTCGGTGCCTCGTTTGGTGGTAATCAGGATGATGCCGTTCGCTCCGCGCACGCCGTAAACAGCCGTTGCGGTGGCGTCCTTCAGGATCGAGAAGGTGGCGATGTCGTCTGCGTCGACCAGGTCCATGCTGCGTTCGATACCGTCGACGAGCACCAGCGGGGTGGTTTTGGCACCGAACGTACTCTGTCCACGGATCCAGAACTCGGCGCTCGATCCGGGTTCGCCCGTACGCTGCATTACGACGATACCCGCCAGTTTACCTGCGAGGTTCGAGGAGAGCGAGCCGCTTGCCACTTCCAGTTCGCCGGCGTCGATGGTGTTGATGGCGCCGATGATACTCTCCTTGCGCTGTTTACCGTATGCGACTACGGTTACCGCCTCCAGTTCGGAAACCTTGCGCACCAGCTCGGTCACGATGTTGGTCTTCGTTCCGACGGAATGCTCTGGGTTTCATAACCCAGGTACGAAATCTCGATTACATCGGTCGGCTTCACGTCGATCGAGAAGGTACCGTCATTACCCGTGATGACACCGCGGGTACTGCCCTTGACGATCACGGTGGCTCCCGGTACACCCGCCTTGGTCTCGTCCAGGACGCGTCCGGTCATCTTGACGTTCCCCCCCCCTTGCGGGGCGGTAACAGACGATTCCAGGCTGCTTGCGGAATACACAAATTCGGGATTTGCGCTCAATTCCGTAACCGATATAAGCCCCCAGTATCAACTCGAATGACCGGAGCATTATTTTACAAAAGAGCTTTTTGTATAGTCATTGTCATATTTCCTCATTTATAATTACTTAATGTAGATTTGTACGGTTCGGGCGTCGGTCGGGCGCCGCAGGCCCGACGTGTTGGATTGATCCTTGCTGGCTAAAGCACTTTGGATTAGTGTTTTCAGGAAGTCAATAGTTCGGGTATCGTCTGTTTTACCATAGGCATGTTTTAGTTTGTAGGTATGGTGAATAATTAGTCGGTTTTATAATTCGTCTGCCGATATGGCTGTCAATGCCGAAAGAACTTGATACACGACAACATACGGCCTGTGTGGTACTTTCTTTTCTGTGAAATTCAGTTAAAAGTATTCATTATTCGGTAACAAATATAACAATAAAATTATTATCATTACTATTTTTGATAAGTTTTTTCACTTTAATGCGGTGCGGTGCGATTTGCCCGTCGGCGAATTAGTATACTTAATTTATTGATTGTCAATGTTTTAATTCTTGATTTCGAGCCATGATTTTTTTTTTTGAAAAACTAATATCCTTGTTATCAGGCACTTGGCTTCTGGGCACTGGCTTAGGCAGGTCTTTGTTCTTAAGATTGTGTAATACAATATTTTATATTTTTATATTTCGCTTGTTCCCGAATTGTTCCTGACGGATAATAATTGCATGCCCTGATTTTTGCCGCTTCAATGATTTGAAAAGTTTTTTACTGTTCCTGGGCTTGTAAGTAAAATATTTTTTGCTTATTTTTTGTCCTGTAAGAAACTTTCGGGCTTACCGGCTAACAAGGTATACCTATGTATATTATATTTGCCGTTTATGCCCGCATCCGGCTACGCCGGCCGTACCGCATGGAACTGCGCTGAGTTGAAAATTCAATAAAATACCCGGAATAAATGATGATTAAAAATTGTTGTATGCTGGTGGCGGGCCTCCTGCTACACACGCAAATATTCGCACAGGATAAAACGGCCGCAAGCCGTACCGGCGAGGACTATACCCTGTCGAACGGTGCGGTCGAGGCCGTTTTCAGCGGGAGCGGAAGCTTCGACATCGAAAAGTTGGTGCTCAACGGGAAGCAGGTCGTCGCGGCGGGCATGAACCGAACGCCGTGGATCCTGATATACAAAGGCCCCCAGGGTGAAAATCCGGAGTTGAAACCCGAACATGCCGTTTTTACCGCGGGGGTGCAAGTCCGCGATGACGCCCGGGGCCAAAACTTTGGTGTTCACGTGGGAGCTGACGTTGGACTACTCGCCGGTGAAATATCCCGTGCGGATGTACGTGACGCTTCCCGACGGCGGCGAGCTGCTGCAATGGAACATGGAGGCCGATCTGCCTGCCGGATGGCTGGTCACGGATCTGAAATTCCCCAATGTCGTGATCGAACGCCCCGAAGACGGCAGGATCATCACCACCGAAGGCTGGGGCGTCGAGAAGCCGCTCGACATCGCCACGTTCGAAGCCCGTTACCCGTCGCATGCCTCCGCCATGCAGTTCCTCGTGGTACACAATGCCGAGGGTGCGTTCTATTACGGGACGGAAGACCGCCGCGGTTGCGGAAAGACCTATTCGGCGCAGTGTACGCCGACGACGGTTGCGTTCTGCGATGCCATCCCCGCCTCGGCCGGATGGATCGCGGACGGGACGTTCCGCCTGCCGTGGGTCTCGGTCACGGGTTTCACGCCGAAGGGTTGGGAAGATGCCGTCGTCAGGTGGTACCGTCCGTTTACCTTCACGACCGAGTGGGGTCGTAAGCCGCTCGCCTCGCGCAATATCCCGCAGTGGTGCTACGATGCCGACGCATGGGTACGTGCCAAGCACGTGACCGACCAGACCTACGATGCCGTCCGGCGTGCTGCCCGGTATTTCGGGAAAGGGCTGGGTGTGCACTGGTATTTCTGGCATCATTACCCCTACGATACCCACTATCCCGACTACCTGCCCGCGCAGGAGCGTTTCGCAGGGATGGTGCGTGATGCCCAGTCTCTGGGGGCGCGTGTGACGCCCTATATCAACGGCCGGCTCTGGGATCCGGCGGCCGACAGCTATAAGCGCGACCGCGGTTACGACGCGTCGTGCCGTAAACCCGACGGGTCGCTCTATACCGAGATTTACCCCACGGCGAAAGTCCTCAATACGGTGACCTGCCCCTCGACGGATATTTGGCACCGGAAGATCATCGGGCTGGTGGACAGCCTGCAACACGCGATCGGGGTGAACGGAATCTATATCGACCAGATCGCTGCGGCGGCGCCCGAACCCTGTTGGAATGAGGCGCACGGCCACCCGGTCGGGGGGCGGCGATTTCTGGTACGACGGCTACCGCAGGCTTATCGGCGAGATCCGCGCACACCACCTGCTCGAGGACAGGATCCTGACCAGCGAGGAGAATGCCGAGTGCTATATCGACCTGTTCGACATGCTGCTGGTCGTCAATACGCCCCATGAGGAGGACAACTGCATCATCCGGCCGGTGTTCCCGATGGTCTATTCCGACCGTGCCGTCACCAGCGCCTTCACCTATACGCCGAGCGAGGCGGATAAGATGTCGCTGGGCGACTTCCGTTACGAACTGGCGAAGGCATTGTTGTGGGGTTCGCAGATCGGGTGGGTCGACCCCGTCCCGCTGATGTCGGAACAGGCCGTCAGCGAGGCGCGTTTCATGAAGACGCTCATGGATTTCCGCCGCAGCCTGCACGATGTCGTGTACGGCGGCCTCTTCATCCGCGAGCTCACCCCGGCGGGCGACAATCCCATCGTGAAGATCCCCGGGTTCGGCGATGACGCGTCGGTGCTGGCCGCCGAGTGGCGGAAGCCGGACGGCCGCAAGGTCTATATCGTTGTCAATATGGATGAAAAAAAACATAAGGTTTCGTTACCCGGCGTGGACAAGCCCTTCGAGGTGGCGGGTGCGTCCTGCAAGCGTATTGATTTGTAACGGGTAACGATGTCCGGGCAGGGCCCGGACAGGTTGGAGAGGGTGCCCGGCGTAACGCACGCCGGGCACCCTTGTTTTGCGAGGGGGACTTGCCCGCCGGAATCCGCGTGATCGGCCGCAACCGCATCGTCTTCGCAAGGAGTATATCCCTGTCTGCGGGAATTACAGGCAGCCGTTCTGCGATTTCCTCTCCGCCCGTTCTCCGATGCCCCAAGGCGAGAAATAATGAACCGCGGGTTTATTCCATGTAAGTCATGACGTTGCCGCTGATCTGCTGCAACGATATTTCGCAAACCTTCGTATTGTATTTCGCCGTGAGGATGCGCTCTTCGGCATCGAGCAGGCTCTTCTGCGCTTCGCGCATCTCGATGCCCGGCAGGTCGCCCAGCAGGTAACGCTCCATGGCGATCTCGTAGTTCTCCTTGGCGGCGATCAGGTTCTCTTTTTCCAATTGGATCACCTCGAGGTTATTGCGGTAGGCCTGCCAGAAGTTCGACAGGTCGGCGCGCAGCGACTGCTCGAGCCTTTCGCGCGTGAGCTGCGCATTTTCCACGTCGATGCGAGCGTTGCGCTGCTCCCGGCGGCGGTTGCCGTCGAAGATCGTAATGCCGAGTTTCACCCCGGCGTTCAGTCCCAGCGTCCCGCGCGACTGGGTCGTCCCGTTCCCGAAACGGTTGTAGGTGTAGCCGTATCCCGTCGTCAGGTTCAGATAGGGGTAGTTGCGCGCCTGCACGGTTTTCAGGTCGAGTTCGGCCAGCACATTGTCATGCCCTGCCAGCAGCAGAGAGGCATTCGTGTCGAGCGTCTGTGCCAGCAGCTCCTCCCATTTGAGCTCGCCGTTGACCTCGATCACCGAGTCGCGGATACAGAGCATTTCGTTGACGTCCTTGTTGGCCAGCAGTTCGTTGATGCGGATGCGCGAAGCCGAAACCAGCTCCTGCTGGGACATATATTTCGAACTGTCGGCATTGAAGTCCACGCGTGCCTGCAACAGGTCGAGGCGCGAGAAATTGCCGACGCTGACCCGCGCTTCGGTGATGCGCAGCCGCTCGCGCGAAAGCGCCACGGCATAGCGGAAATTCTGCAGGCGCAGCGTTTGCTGGACGTAATTGTAGTATTCGGCCGTCAGGCTGGCTACGAAGTCCTCGATCGTGATGCGGTGCGGACAGTGCCCATCTCCTGCATCTCTTTTGAGCTTTTTGTAGTTGGTACGGATGCGGAATCCGTCGAAAATCGTCCAGTTGAGGTTGATCCCGGCGTTGAACGTCTGGTCGTAGATGCCGTTGTCCGACCATGCGTCCCCTTCGCGCGGTGGGTGCGCTCGTTGTCCAGCGCCCCCGAATAACCCGCCTCGAAGTCGATCGTCGGCACCATGCCGGCATTTGCCGCCGTGGCATTGTTGTCGCTGATGCGCTCCCCATTGCGCACGATGCGTATGCGTCGGTTGTTTTCCAACCCTATTTCCAGGCACTTGCGGAGGGTCAGCTCCTCCGTGTGCCGCCGCCGTTGCGAAAACCCGCGGCCAGGGCCGATAAAATCACTCGTTTCATTGGGCTTCCTTATTTCTATTTCTTACTCCGGTCTGTCGATACGTAGCTGTATATTGCCGGGACGATGTAGAGCGTCAGCAGAGGTGGATACCACCATACCGCCCACTACGGCGATCCCATGGCGATACGTCCGTTGGCACCTTCGCCCGTGGCGACGGTCAGCGGCAGCAGGCCGAGTATGGTCGAGGCGCTCGTCATCAGGATCGGGCGCAGGCGTTGCAGCGAGGCTTCCTCGATGGCGTGCAGTTTGTCGATCCCGGCTTCCTGCTTCTGGTTGGCGAACTCCACGATCAGGATGCCATTCTTGGCCACCAGGCCGATGAGCATGATGATGCCGATCTGGCTGAAGATGTTCATCGTCTGCCCGTTGGCGGCCATGAACACCAGTGCCCCCGCAATGGCCAGCGGCACGGTGAGCATGATGACCAGCGGGTCTTTGAAGCTCTCGAACTGTGCCGCGAGGATCAGGTAGATCAGCAGGATGGCCAGCAGGAAGGCGAACATCAGGCTCGACGAACTTTCACGGAACTCCTTCGAGTCGCCGGCCAGCGCCGTGCGGAAATCGTCGCCGAGCGTTTCGGCGGCGATGCGGTCCATTTCGTCGAGTCCCTGCCCGATGGTCTTGCCCTTCGCCAGCCCGGCCGATACGGTGGCCGAGAGGAACCGGTTGTAGTGGTACAATTGCGGCGGCGCGACGTTCTCTTCCAGTGCGAAATCAGGTTGTCCAGCTGGATCATCTCGCCCTTGTCGCTGCGCACGTAGATCGAACGCAGGTCGGCGGGCTTGTTGCGTTGCTGGCGGTTGATTTCGGCCAGGATTTCGTATTGCTTGCCGTTCATGTAGAAGTAGCCGAGACGCTGGCCGCTCAAGCCATACTGGAGCGTCTGGGCGATGTTGCGCGTCGAGACGCCCAGCAGGTTGGCCTTGTCGCGGTTGACCTCGATGCGCACCTCGGGCTTGCTGAACTTCAGGTCCACGTCGGCCATCTGGAACACGGGGCTTTCGTAAACCTTGCGCATGAATTCGGGCAGCACCTCCTGCAACCGTTCGATGCTGGTGGCCTGTAGGACGTACTGCACGGGCATGTTGCCGCGGCGGCCGCCGAAGGTGCTCTGCTGCTGCACGAAGGCGCGGGCCTTGGTCTTCGAGCGCACGGCGGCCGAAAGCTCCTCGGCGATCTCCATCTGCGAGCGTTTGCGGGCCGCGATGTCCGTCAGGGCGATGCGGACGTTGCCCGAGCCGCTCGACACGCGTGCTGTGACCGATTTTGCCTCCGGCACGAGCGAATCGACCAGGCGGTTGATGTCCTCGGTGTAGTCGCGCAGGTATTCGTAGGTGGCGCCTTCCGACCCGCGGGTGTTGATCGAAATCTGCGAGCGGTCTTCGAGCGGCGCCATTTCCGCCGGGATGGCCCGCCACAGCCAGCCGATCAGTCCGACCATCAGGGCGATGAGCGGCAATGCCAGCCAGCGCCGGCCGCAGGAACCCGGCCAGCGTGCGCTGGTAAAAGTTGTTCATCCCCACGAAGAAGGGCTCGGTCTTGCTGTAAAACCAGCTTTTGCGCTCCTGCCGCACCAGCAGTTTGGTCGCCAGCATCGGGGTGATCGTCAGCGCAGCGAAGGTCGAGATGACCACCGCGCCCGAGATCACCATGCTGAATTCGCGGAACAGGCGGCCGGTCATGCCCTCCATGAAGACGATCGGGAAGAACACGGCGATCAGCGTGACCGACGTCGAGATGACGGCGAAGAAGATCTCCTTGGCGCCTTCGATGCCGGCGTCCTTGGGCGTCATGCCGCGTTCGATGCGGATGTAGATGTTCTCGGTCATCACGATGGCGTCGTCGACGACCAGCCCACCGAGAGCACCACGGCCAGCATCGACAGCACGTTGATCGAGAATCCCGCGTACATCAGAAGAACGTGCCGATCAGCGAGACCGGGATCACGATGCAGGGGATCAGCGTCACGCGCCAGTTGCGCAGGAAGAGGAAGATGATGATGATGACCAGGATGAAGCCTCGTAGACGGTGGTCCTCACCTCGTCGATCGAGGCGCGGATGAAGCGCGTGTTGTCGAATCCGTAGGAGGTGACCACGTCGTCCGGGAGGTCCTTCTTCATGCTCTCCATGCGTGCGTACACGGCATCGGCGATCTCGATGTGGTTGGCGCCCGGCTGGGGGATCACGACGACGCCCACCATCGGGATACCGTTCATTTTCATGTAGCTGCGCGTATCCTGGGGCCCCAGTTCGGCGCGTCCCACGTCGCTCAGGCGGATGATGCGGTCGGGCGTCTTCGCGCACCACCAGGTCGTTGAACTCCCGCGTGGTGTGCATCAGTCCCATCGTGCGGATCGTCAGCTCGGTGGTGTTGCCTTCGATGCTGCCCGAGGGAAGCTCTACGTTTTCGCGGTCGAGGGCGTTCTTGATGTCCACGGGCGTAATGCCGTATCCGGCCATCTTGGCCGGGGTCGAGCCACAGGCGCATCGAGTAGCGTTTCTCACCCCATATCTGCACGCCGCTGACGTCGTTGATGGTTTGCAACTGCTCCTTGACCGTCAGGTCGGCGATCTCGCTCAATTCGAGCAGCGACCGCTTGTCGCTCTGGATCGTGACCATCAGGATCGGCGTGGCGTCGGCGTCGGCCTTGGTGACCGTCGGAGGGTCGCAGTCGCGGGGCAGGTAGCGTTGGGCGCGTGACACCTTGTCGCGCACGTCGTTGGCCGCGGTTTCCAGGTCTACCGAGAGTTCGAATTCGACCGTGATGCGGCTCTGTCCCTGGCTGCTGACGCTCGACAGCGAGCGGATGCCCGGGATGCCGTTGATGTTCTGTTCGAGCGGCTCGGTGATCTGGTTCTCGATCACATCGGCATTGGCTCCCGGATAGGAGCATGTCACCGAGATGATGGGGTTGTCGACACTCGGGTATTCGCGTACGCCGAGGTAGCTGTACCCGATCAGACCGAATAGCAGGATGATGATCGTCAGCACCGATGCCAGTACGGGCCGCCGGATGCTCAGTTCGGAAATATTCATGCGGCGGCGGTTTTATTCGACGGTGTCGAGTTTTACGGGGAGCCCTTCACGCAGCTGGAGCGTGCCGGAGACGATCAGCGTGTCGCCCGGGGCCAACCCCGTCGACGACCTGTATCCGCGATTCCGTCCTCAGCCCGGTTTTTCACCTCCGCGGCGTGCGCCTTGCCTCCCTTTGTAGAGGAATACCTTGTCGACGCCCATCTCGGGGACGACGGCCTGCGTCGGGATGGCGATGGCGTCGGGAATGTCGTGCATCCGGATCTGCACCGTCGCAAAGCGTCCCGGCAGCAGTTTGCCCGCGTATTGGGGATACTTCGCCCGGACGGCCAGCGTGCGGGTGGCGATGTCGACCTTCGATTCGGTGGCGTAAACCGCGGCTTCGAAACGCTCCTGCCGTCCCTCGATGGTGAACGAGAGGCGCGTGCCGGGCTTGATCTGGTTGGCATAGCGTTCGGGAACAAAAAGTCGATCTTCAGGGGCGAAATCTTCGTGAGCTTGGCCACCACGACGCTCGGCGAGGCATAGGCGCCTTCGCTGACGTTGCGCAGGCCGATCACGCCGTCGAACGGGGCGTCCGCAGCTCCGTGAGCGCGATGTTCGACTTCACGATGTCGATGTCAGCGTTGAGCATCGCCAGTTCTGTGCGGGCCTGTTCGTAGGCCTCCTGGCTCACGGCGTCTTTTTTGAGTAGGGCGCTCTGGCGGTAAACGCGGTCTTCGGCCAATTTGAGGCTGCGCCTCGTAACGCGAGCTGGGCCACGAGCGGCAGGTCGTTGACCTTGGCCAGCAGCTCGCCCTTGCGGACGACGGTGCCCTCCTGGAAGTTGATCGCCACGATTTTGCCCGAGGTTTCGAACGAGAGGTCCACCTCCTCGTCTGGCAGCAGGTTGCCCACCGTGGTGATGCCGTCGGTGAGCCGCTGCGGACGGACGATGCGTCCGTTGACGTTGAGGGTGCTCTGTCTGCGGGGCGCGATCGGCGCTTTGGCGGCGTCATCCGATGCCGGAGCTTTGTCGTTCAATAGATTGTAGAGGCTCAGGATCAGGCAGAATACCACGAGAACGATGGCTGTGATGATCCATTTCTTTTTTTCTTATTCATTGCGAGAGTCCGGTTTGCGTTAGGGTATTGTATGCAAAGATACGAAAAACCCCGCTATGCCTCCGCTGCCGAAAGGTACAATTGCATCCGTTTGTCGTAAAAACGGGGCCGGTTGCGGGTTCGTGTAT
>VOFK01000005.1_pt1 | contig 22000 bp, 28 predicted proteins | sample 5384121 | NCBI WGS metagenome assembly VOFK01 (sample SAMN12384730, study PRJNA508395) | human gut metagenome | isolation source: healthy gut J | host: Homo sapiens | reverse complement strand
CCTTGCGGCGAAATTTGAGCAAAGTAATAGACTTGCGAAATACTAGCACCCATTTCGTTGTTCAAGAATATGAAGGAATCTATGCTCCGATCTTGCAAGCGTGTGTTGAGAATTACGATGAAAAAGCGCGCGAGCTCATGGGGATTGAGATAAGCGACCGCATCCCGGAAAACTATCTCGTGCTTTCGGTTAGACGCTCAGATGCAACGATTGAGGAATGTCGAGCGCGCTACTCTCCGGAAGTCATAAGTCGAATGATCGATGCCAGAAGTGGCGTGTTGACCTCGGCGGACGAAGAGGGCAATCGCCGATATGCACATACCTACACAACGGAACTACGTTTAACCAAAAAGAAAGATGCGGACCTGACTGTTCGTATTGACAAAAATGGAAATACGCCAGTTTCTATCATCAAACAGCTTGTTAAGCCTGAAGATAAATATCCCTATCGAACGAATTATGTAGTTGAAGAAATCCAGCGCAGGCTAAATGCAAATAGCATCCAGCTAAAAAGAAATGGCTGTCCTCAAGAATTCAACAGCTGGGTTTTTAACCTGTTTATAAAGATGTATGGGATGAAGGACGATCCTCGCTTTTCAATTAATACTTCGATGAAGGGAGAACAGCCGCGGTATGCCTATTCACAACAGACAATCGATGATATCTATGAGCTGATTAAACAGAATCCAGATGGAATCATCGAAGATCTAAGGTCAAAGGCGACGAACAAATAAAAACAGCCTTAGTAAGGGATGACCCCAGGAGCAAAGGAATTCTAAATCCAAAGGATCTACTCCCATTCGGGAACCCAGCTTTTACCCTTCCCAAGTCAACCCTTACTAAGGCTGTAACTTTATTATCCCAAATATGATTAGCATTCATACGCTAAATCTAAAAAATATCAAATAGGGGCGCTGCTGATCGGATTAAGAATCAATGCGCTTAACGGCCACACTCCCTATCAGGGCTTGAGACTTGGCCCCCTGTATGATATTCACGAATTGCTATTCTTCGAATGAGCATCTATTGGCCGAAATCTTACCCTACTGTTGAGCGAGGCCTGATTGATTTTTATAAGCCGTAATGCAGGAACTTATTTCATGTCCTAGTTAGAAGAGGAGCCACCTTCCATAGACTTCAGTTGAGCGGATACAATCCTTTAAAGGGAGAAATGATCCAAGTTGTCCATGTTCAGTTGCAGTATGTACTATGCCAACGACCGCCCAAACCATTAAACACTGGCCCACCACTCATTCCATGCCGAAATGAGCAATTCGTATAACAAAGTGTGCCCTCTTCACTTGGTTCTCCGACCCTGAGCAAATCTCCGCTGTGTAGTTCAAAGCTGAATCTAGATTCGGAAAAATGGTGTTGGTAAGCAGAAATCCTGTCGCCCTTGGTAAAAGCAACTCCATATTTGATGGAAGAAGGGGAATGTTCCTTTAAGATCGCAGGAGAAACATCTTGTAATATTGCGGCATCGTGTTTGTTGTCCTGAACTACCTCATTCCCAAACCTAAATATTGCAAGCGGCGTCTTATCCGAGCTGAATAATTTAATTTCCCTGCTAGTTTTATCATGGGAAACGGCATCGCATATCACATGCCATGCCGTAACAAGACCGTAGCCAGGCAAATAAAAACCCGAGACCCTCAAATGAGTTTTCTTCGCCATCATCTCCTTCGAGATACAGAAGTGAGTCTTGTTGAAGTGCGACTGGGAAAGTAGGCATTTTTCTGGTTTCGTTTTGTTGTACAAACTGCCCAAACGCATAAGTGGTCCTGATGTCCGGGGTCCTTAATCAGAGACTTGTAAAAATCAAGACTTCCGCGTAGAGACGCTTCAAACATCCCTCTTTCTGCATCAGTAAGTTTGGCGATGGTTTTTACCGTAATAGCAGCCCATCGCGCCTTCAATGTCGCCATTGCTCAGTCGATGGAGTGTTGAGCGGAGTCGCCGATATTGCTCGCGTTTTATATTTGTCTTTTGATTGCAGACAACGCCCGTGACCAGTTGTCTTGAAAAACTGCAACTGTAAAACGATTTATATCCTCGTTGAGCTCAAACGATTCGGTTCCATGGAAGTTAGTGATTGCGTTTCGTAGCTTATTGGGCAACCTGAGCTTTCCACCTGAATAAAAAATTTCGATAAAAGAAGTAAGAACTATTAAATGAGAACGTAAGATCATCGGCATATCGAGAGTATTGGTATCGATATTCTCGCGATAGGTGCATTAGCTGTTTATCCATACCGAGGCAAATCATGTTCGAAATAATAGGAGATGAGGGAGCGCCTTGAGGGAGTCCTTTCGGTGTCGCAACAATCCTTGAAATACAGAATGCAACTTCAGGGTTAGACCTAACTTCTTGGAAACAAGAAGCCCGTACACTCGTCTTGACGAGATAGAAGGAAAGAAGTCCTTAATATCCAGGCCAACAATTACTTGTGAGCCAATGTGATTTTCAGCATTTGTTTTTATCGACCGTCCTTTGATAAAACCATGGACACAAGGCAATGGCTTATAGCCTTTTTCAAGCTCAGAGGCGATGATTCTTTGAGCCCTTTTTAAATCAGACCTTGGGATTAATAGTTCTCGATAGCCACCGTTTCTTTTTGGAACCAATCTATCTCTATATAGGTCATACATGGAAGTTGGATATACAAAGAGATCAAGCTTTTCCAAGGACAGGCCAAGAAACCCAGCCAGATCGCCTTTCGACTGAAGTTCGTTGAGCATCAGATTATCCTTAAAGTTAATAGCCGGTTCCTCCGTAGAGTCGTACCTGATAGACACGCAGCAGAATATAATGTGCAAACAAAGCACTTCCGATTGCGATGCGCAAACGCTAATTCGAACCGGCTATAGGGGTCATTTTACCAGTCTTTAATTTTGCGCAAAGGCCGAACTGCGCATCATGAATCCGCGAATGGGGCAAGTATGATGTTGGCGCGCCTTCCGCGGTGTCGTCTGTGCAATGAGCCCCTCGTGTTACCTATCAGGTAGAAACAGCAGCCTCCAGATTTCATCTATGTTGCAATCTGAGTTTTTGTGCTCACGTGTTTACCTCGGATTTCCGTCCAGAATAGGCATTCAGACGATGTTGTCCTTGAAGATGAATATGAATGGAGAGAAGAAATCTTTCTTGTTTGTCATAGGGCGCTATCAATGTCGCGAATTGAACTTATAGCCGACATGTGCACCGCAAATGCTGAGAGATGATCTTCTTGGTGATGCGACGGCATGCTGCCAGTTGTAAGGTCATCGATTAGCGATAATCGGTGATTAGCAAATAGATGAGAAATCGATCACCGCACACTTCTGAAAAATTGGCACCTCAGCAGCGATATGCGGCACCAAAAAGTGCCATTCCCAGCAGTAATAACGATAAAGAGGCGGCGATCCAGTTGCTGTCGGCGGTCTTGGGGAGTGTCGCTGCGGTCACTCTGGTGGCTTTAGGCTTGGAGGACGTAGAGACCGTGGTCTTGGTTACCGTCGTCTTGGTCGTTATGTTTGTCTTGGTTGTCGTGGCCGCGGGTTTCAGCGAGGGATTTGCCGTGGGCCCTGTGGTGGGCTCTCCGGCAGCGGGGTTAGCATCGCCGGGAGACTTGCCCGCGCTATCGCCCGGGACCTCGCCCCTGTCGGTCTCCCCCGCCGGTGGCGTGGCCACATCGGGCTCAACCACCACATGCGGTGCCACCGCACTGGAGGCATCCATCACGCCGTCAGCACCAAAGGCCCTGCCGGCAGGCGCCACAAAACCGTGCGGACACAAGCGACCCGCCCAAACACGCGACGCCGCCATCGGCGCCGGTCGCATCAAGCCACGAAGCGTCGACGGAAAGCCGACAGCCCGTTGCGCCAGCGCCAAGGCCCGCATCCTGCAGATACACGCCGTGGCGCGCACGCCCGCTCCGGAACCGGCGCCGCGGCAACGACGCGCCGCCGCCGCGCACGGCCATGTCGCCTGCGATCACGCCGGCGACCGCCTCGTCCGTAATATCGGCCCCGTCCGCTCGGGCATCGACGGTGCAGCCGTCCACCACAAGCACCTGCGAAACGTGGATCCCGCACTGCGAGCCCGTCGCCGTCAGGGTCCCGGTGCCGCGAAGCGTCAGGTTGCCCCACACCTCCATGCCGCACAGCGTGATGTCCGCATCGGGCGCATGCGACTCCGTCACGGAGCTCTGCCCGGCAAGCGTCAGCACCAGGTCGCCCTCGGCGCCGATGGCCCCACCCGCGTAGCCGTCAAGCTCCAGGTGGTCGGCATCGGTCCAGGCCACCGGGGCCCGACGCGCCCGGCTCGCAGTACGTCGCGCCCGCGATGATGAGGCTCTCCGCGCCCGCGGGCATAAGAAGGCCCGCCCAGCAAAACGCATAGGCAGGCCATGGCGGTAAACATCTTGCAGTCCCTTTTTAATGAGAAGGCAAATCGCTATAACCGAGTTTGTCCGAACATCGCGTAAGGCATGAGTCAGGTCGAAGGTGTTCATTGAGACGACAGGGACAGAGATGCCTTAATAGGTCGTCTCGATCTGGGCGAACCCCTCGTACCTAGGATCGACTCACCTCGATAGAGAACGCGGGGGCGCAGTTTGCCGCATTCCGCTCATCGACAGTGTTGGGCCATCGCTTTAAGGAACCTGTCGATGAAAAGGAAGAGTCTGGTAGCGTATGGCCACACGCAGGATCTACCGGCGAGCACATTGCGCAACCTTTTGCAGAGCAAACCGCTGCCAGGGCCTGGTTTGGAGACGATATTCCAGCCTAGGATGGGAGGCAATCATCATTGCGCAGCTAAATCTCCAACAATGTTGAACAAATAGGATGTCATTTGCTTGAAATCCGGATAGCTTTGGTGGTGTCGATATTAAGGGAGCTATCGGAACAGCTCATCATGGCTGCCGGTGCGTTCAAAGAAAGCTACCTCTTCGTTTGATGACCATATGACAAGCCAGTCGCCAGAGTTTGCTACGTGACATTCGTTTCGCCCTGCCCAGTTGCCGCTTAGCCGGTGCATATTATGACGTCACGTTTTAATATGTCCATTGACTCGGGTGTATTCTGTAGCACCAGGTCAATTAGCTTTTGAAGCTCGGATAGATCCCATTTACGGCGCTTTGCTTTTTTTCTTTAAATCGCGGGAGAAGGCTGCAGAGAACTCTGCGGTTAACGTGCTCATTGTGCCATCGCCGCAGCGATAAGATCGGCGCCATTGTCAAAACGTCCTTTTTGCCAGATGCAAGAAACGCGTCCCCCTCGCGAATGGCCTCAAGGCTTTCGGCATTGGGCTCCTCAGGGGCAAAAAGTCAACGGGATGCGATGGGTGTTGACCATTTGCTTGAAGAATGCGCGCGTCACGGACGACAAATCAAGTCCATAGTAATCAGCCACTTCTGCTGCCTCGCGTTTGAGGTCATCGTCAACCCTAATGGTTAATGTTGAGCTTGCCATTTTTGGACCCCTCCAATCATGTGAGTGCAACCTTAGTATAACGCACATACAATAGTAGATTATGTAATTACAATCAATTAACTAAGCGCTTTTAGTGGTACGGCACCTCATACATTGCATGCAGTAAAAGGCAACGCTCCCTTTCGGAAAGCGTTGCCTTTAAAGCTTCTACAGGGCGCTTTGTATTGCAGCCAGGGCATGCCGCACGCCCCAACAGCGATATGCGGCACCTAGATGCCCCAGTCCCAACAGGAGTAGCGTAAAGGACGCGGCAATCCAGTTGCTGTCGCCGGTCTTGGGGAGTACCGCAGTGGTCGCGGTGGCAGCCTTGGGCTTGGCCGTCTTGGCGACCGTGGTCTTGGTTACTGTCGTTGTTGTCTTGGTTGTCGCGGCCGCGGGTTTCAGCGAGGGATTTGCCGTGGGCCCCGTGGTGGGCTCTCCAGCAGCGGGGCTTGAATCAGCGGGAGACTTTTCCGCCCCACCGCCCGGTACCTCGCCCCTGTCCGTCTCCCCCCGCCGGAGACGTGGCTATCGGGCTCAATCACCACATGCGGTGCCACCGCACCGGTGGCATCCACCACGCCACCAGCTCCAAATGCCCCACCAGCAGGCGCCATAAACCGCGCGGAAACAAGCGACCCGCCCGTGCACGCAACGCCGCCGTCGGCACCGGCCGCATCGAGCCACGAGGCAGCGACGGAAAGCCGGCAGCCAGCCGCGCCAGCACCAATGCCCAGATTCTGCAGATACACGCCGTAGGCGCGCACGCCCGCTCCGGACCCGGCTCCCGCGGCGACGACGCGCCCGCGGCCGCGCACGGGCCATGTCGCCGGCGATCACGCCGGCCACGGCCTCGTCCGTGACGTCGGCCCCGTCCGCCCGGGCATCGACGGCGCAGCCGTCCACCACGAGCGCCCGCGAGACGTGGATCGCGCACTGCGAGCCCGATGCCGCCAGGGTACCCGGTGCCGCGAAGCGTCAGGCTGCCCCACACCTCCATGCCGCACTGCGTGATGTCCGCATCGGGCGCATTCGACTCCGTCACCGAGTTTTGCCCGGCGAGCGTCAGCACCAGGTCGCCCTCGGCGGCGGTGGCGTCGCCCGCGTAGCCGTCAAGCTCCAGATGGCCGGCATCGGTCCAGGCCCAGCCGGGGCCCGACACGCCCGGCTCGCAGTACGTCGCGCCCGCGATAAACAGGCTCTCCGCGCCCGCGGCACAAGAAGGCCCGCCCAGCAAAACGCATAGGCAGGCCATGGCAGCGATCGCGATGTGATGACGGCCGGTGTGGGACTCGGCGGCAAACATAGCCGCTCCGATCTTTGCAGGAGCCAATAGAATATGCACCAGAAAAATGCCCTGGTAGCAGCACCTATTAGTTTAGCGAGATCGATGCGGGAGCAAAGAGAAATCGCGTGGGCAATGTCCACAATTAGGTGTAAATAGTTTTGCCAGCCGGTGAAAGGGAGAATCAGCTTCCGAATTCGTCCTTCACGTTTCTGATGATGTTGTTTGATAAATGGTTCCGATAGTCCATAAAAGATGGTTCATAATAGATTTAGATGAAAAACCTTCGGATTTGTAAGGCGGGGTCGCTGAGACGGTACCGCCTAGTTTTATCAGCGTGCGCCTAACGATCGAGATCACATTCTCCCTCGCGCGCGAAGAAGTCTTGCCCTGCGAAGACTATGATCGGTTGGACAGGCCCGGCGTATATCGCGTACTTCCGTAGTTTTTCTTCGGAATATCCGTATTAAAAATACGGGCAAATTGACCAATTTGCTAAGCTACTTTATCCTGTGTTTCAAATAGACTCAGAAAGCAGAGGAGCCGTGCCATGCTCAAGAAGTTTTCGGTTTCAAATTTCAAGTGCTTCAATAAGCGAATTACATTTGATCTATCCGATCCCGCCAACTATTCATTCAATCAACAGGTAATTCAGGATGGCATTAAGGCAAAGGGCATCATATATGGTGCGAATGGCAGTGGAAAGTCCAATTTCGCCCTCGCGATATTCGACATTGTTCTGCATCTGACCGACAAGGAAAAGCTGCTCAAAAAATACTCGCCATACCGGTGCCTTAATTCAAAGAGTTCAATTACAGAGTTTCAATACGATTTTGTCTTCGACAATATCGAGGTCGTATACCGCTACGGGAAAACCGACCCACAGACGCTTGTATACGAGAGTCTGTACATTGCTGGCGTGGAGGTCTTGAGCTACAGGTTCGACGCTCAAACGGGCCATGTTGACCTGCCGGGCGCCGAGTCCCTCTCGCTTTCTACCGATCTCCCCACTGAGTCCGACAGGCTGTCGCGTGTCAAATATGTCAAGAGCAATGCAATACTGCGAGATGAGCCGTCTGCCAGGGCGTTTAGAGCCTTCACCTCCTTTGTCGACAACATGCTCATGTTCTACTCGCTCGATGAGCGTGGATATCAGGGGCTTTCGGTTGGCTCGGATATCTTTACCCAGGGCATTATTCGCGAAGGAAAGATGGAGGGGCTTCCAAGAATTCTTGCGCCAGCAGGGAATCTCCCTGAACCTCGTATCCGTGGACGTGAATGGAGTTCCCGAGCTTTATTGCAGGTTCGAGGGCGGTACCGTTCCGTTTGCGTCGGTCGCCTCGACAGGCACCATGTCACTTGCTCTGTACTACTACTGGTATATCAAGATGAGCAAGGCTTCCTTGGTCTTTATCGATGAATTCGATGCCTTTTATCACTTTGAATTGTCCCGGTCGATCGTGGAGATGCTACGGGACCTTGAGGGTGTCCAGGTTTTTCATTACGACGCACAACACGGACCTTTTGACGAACGACCTCATGCGTCCCGATGTCTATTTCATTCTCAAGGAGGGGGAGATTCGCTCGCTGGAAAAGCTAACACCCAAGGAGCTCAGATTGGCGCATAACCTCCAGAAGATGTTTAAGGCCGGTGCTTTCGATGGCTAGCCCGGTCACGCTCTTCATCGTTGAAGGAGAGTCGCGTGACCTGCGCTTTGCGGAGAAGATGAAGGATCTTTTTCTGAAAGGGAGAGATGACCTGAGGGTGATCTGTCTGCCAGCGGCGCAGAACATCTACATGCTTTACGAGCGGCTTGCAGAGGAGGACTTCGATCTGGATGTTGTGGAGGTACTGAGAGAAACGGTGCCTTCTGCTGCAAAATGTCTAGAGGGCGTGGAGAGGGATTCTGTTGATGAGGTCTTTCTCTTCTTTGACTACGACTCTCATCAGAACAATGCGCCTGGATGCGAGTCCGATGCCCTTGTGGAGGCGATGCTCCTCGCATTCGATAACGAGCACGAGAGCGGAAAGCTCTATATAAGCTACCCGATGGTCGAGGCACTGTACGATTATCGCGCAGGGCAGTGCCAGGCGCATTCAGGCTGTTTTGTTGACAACTCGGAAATCGCTCAATATAAAAATAAGTCGGGAGAGGGAAACGTTAACGTGGGGAAGCACATGGAGCTTCCCCAATGGAAAGATGCAATCGCTGCCTTCGTATTGAGATGCAAGTGCCTGCTCGGTCTCGATGAGGTTTCATTTGAGACGTATCGAGAGCTGGTTACGGTCGATGCGATCTTCCGCGAGGAGAAAAGGATGCGGATCGAGGACGGTTCGGTGTTTGTGCTATCGGCTTTTCCAGAGTTTCTGCTCGACTATTTCGGTGATAAGTTCTTTAATTCCATGGCTCCGATGCGCCACCTTAAGTTCGATGATTGCCCCCGAGGAAATGGATGAGACGCAATTAATCTCGCGGGTACAGGTTCTCCTGTCTAAATTGTGAACTCGGCATAAGAGACGTTGTTGGCCATGCCCCGGACAGCATCCAGTCGATGATGTTCTCTTGCCTGATGCCGCCGCGACCTCCCACGTCAACGCGGTCGAGCGTGAGCGGGGTCTTCGGATAGTTGTTCCGAATCGCCTGCAGCGGCGCGAGCTCGGGAAAGTACCTCACTATCAGCTTCCCCCACTCCGACTTCGGGTTCACGCAGGTGATGTGGAACCCGTTAAGCCCAGCTTGGACAAGCTGTTAGGAGACTGGCATTTCGCCTGCGTCGATCTCGCGAGAGGATCGGCGACAAGGTTGCGAACAAGGACTGGAAAGGTCATTATGAGGGGTAAATAAGATGACAGACAACACGTATTCGGGAACTCTAAAATTCAAAGATGTTGATTTTGTCTTTGTGTTCGATGGCTCTGAGGTTGTTCTCATCCCGCCCAAAGATCGCAAGAATGACATTATGTGGGGTTGGCTAAAAAAAGAAATTTGCCCCGGTGTGTATACATCCGGCGACCCTTTGACTGTTGATGCGCCTTATCTTGACGGCTTCTGCAACGAGACAAGCAAGCGATTGATCTTTTTGACCAGGGAGGAATCGACTGTCGGAAGTCGAAATTCGACTCTGTATATCAACGTTGCTGGGTATCTGGAATGTAGCCCGAATACCAATGGTTTTTTTGCAGGATGACTCTATCCGGCAGGGCCTTGAATTACATTCATCCGGTTAATAGGGCATTCTCGCAGGTATTTGATTCTGACGACCTTACAGAAAAGGGAATCATCTCTATCAGGACAAATGGATTCGACAGAACTTCGACCGTGAAGAGAGCATTTCGCTTTGAGGGCAGAGATATCGCGGCGTATTTCTCAGTTGGGTGGACATGCAGTATGAAAATTAGTACTCCACCCATCACCCTTAATTCCAGCATGATTTTCGAGTTTGATGAAACGGACGATTACTGGTTTTTCTATCGCCTGTGGCATGCAGCAGAAGACTTCCTCAAATATCTGACATTCAGCAAAAACACACTAATTGAGGATTGCAGCCTGCAGGCTATGTACGACGACTCGCATTACCCCAGCACAGCTGAATTCAAGCTAGCGAGATCCTCAGAGCCATTTGATACCAAGCCTCTTGAAAAAGGTCGATATATTCAGCTGTCTTTGCTGGACCCGTATGAGATTAAAATGTTTGGAGCGATTGCAGACGGAGAAATCTACCTAAGGCATATTCCTGAAACATACGAAAAGGGACATACGCTCGATGCATCGGACTTCGTGCTGACTTCCGCAGCATTTGAATGGGAATTTGACCAAGCGTATCCAAGCGGAGTTGTCAAATCAGAAGCTCGAGTGGCTGCTGAGCAACGAGCATCAGCTCAGATGGATGAATGCATTAACCAAAGCTCCGGAAAAGCTAAAAAGATATTGAAATATGCAAAGAAGAGCATCGGCTTTAGCAATCTGGAATCGAAGATAGTACAGGCTGGTCGAGATTTTCATGAAATGATTGGGGTATTTGGGGAAGGTCTATACAAAAGGAATGATGAGGAATTTTCCTACGAAGTCATTGGAAGCAGGCTGGCTGAGCAAAGAAATGACTTTGCCCATGGAAACATTGACAAGGATTTCAAAGGTGCTGCCATTCTTGATTTGCTGCTTCTACGCTATCTTGTCTATGCAATGCAGCTGAAGCGCATCGGTGTCTCAGCTGCAAATACTCGCAGAGCGATAAATGAGCTATTTGGCTTAATGTATTACCTCCCTGCAGAAGACGGTGACACAGAGACGGTGGCCAAGAACACTGAGATAAATGAGCCGAACAACGAAACCGAAGGCAATGCAGACGAAATCGTAGAGGCGGAATAGAATGGTTCCCGGCTGCGGAATGTACGGATTGCTGCCGTATCCTTAGTAATTAAAACTGTCCGTTCAGTAGTAGGGGCGCGCCGGCGCGCCCCTACTTTGGGAAACATAAAACTCGCTTTTAATCGGTTGCCTGCGTAGCTCAAAGCGGGAACAACCGCCATGACGATGCATGCGATACCGAGCAGCGGTGCGCGGCAGCTATAAGCGCTGCTCCTAGCAGGAATAGCGCTAATGAGGCGGCGATCCAGTTGCTGTCGGCGGTCTTGGGGAGCGTGGCGGTGGCGGCGCCGGCAGCCTTGGCCTTGGATGGCGTGGACACCGTGGTCCTGTTTACTGTCGTTTTGGTTGTCGTGATCGTCTTGGGCGTCGCAGTCGCGGGCTTCAGGGCGGGATCCGTCGCGGACCCGGCACCGGGCTGCCCACCGGCAGGACCGGCGCCACCAGCCGGCTCGCCCGCGCTACCGGGCACCTCGCGCCCGTCGGTCTCCCCCGCCGGCGGCGTGGGCATATCGGGCTCAACCACCACATGCGGAGTCACCGCACTGGAGGCATCCATCACGCCGTCAGCACCAAAGGCCCCGCCGGCAGGCGCCACAAACCGTGCGGACACAAGCGCCCCGCCCAAACACGCGACGCCGCCGTCGGCACCGGCCGCATCGAGCCACGAAGCGTCGACGGAAAGCCGACAGCCCGTTGCGCCAGCGCCAAGGCCCGCATCCTGCAGATACACGCCGTAGGCGCGCACGCCCGCTCCGGAACCGGCGCCCGCGGCAACGACGCGCCCGCCGCCGCGCACGGCCATGTCGCCTGCGATCACGCCGGCGACCGCCTCGTCCGTAATATCGGCCCCGTCCGCTCGGGCATCGACGGTGCAGCCGTCCACCACAAGCACCTGCGAAACGTGGATCCCGCACTGCGAGCCCGTCGCCGTCAGGGTCCCGGTGCCGCGAAGCGTCAGGTTGCCCCACACCTCCATGCCGCACAGCGTGATGTCCGCATCGGGCGCATGCGACTCCGTCACGGAGCTCTGCCCGGCAAGCGTCAGCACCGGTCGCCCTCGGCGCCGATGGCCCCACCCGCGTAGCCGTCAAGCTCGGTGGTCGGCATCGGTCCAGGCCCAGCCGGGGCCCGACACGCCCGGCTCGTAGTACGTCTCGCCCGCGATGATGAGGCTCTCCGCGCCCGCGGCATAAGAAGGCCCGCCCAGCAAAACGCATAGGCAGGCCATGACAACAATCGCAATGTGATGACGACTGGTGTGGGACTCGGCAGCAAACATACCCGCTCCGATCTTTGCAGGAGCCAATAGAATGTGCACCAGAAAATGCCCTGGTAGCAGCAGTTATCAGTTTAGCGAGATCAAGGCACAAACAAAGAAAATGTCCCTGAACAGTGCCAGGAATTAGGTGTAAATCGTTTTGCCAATCGGTGAAAGGAAGCTTCTGATATGTTGAACAAGCGCATGACATCGGCAAGGCGTTGAGCAACTAGGCGTAATCACATAACGGAATCAGATTCAGTTGATGTGCACTGCGCCCTTTCGCTCAACGTTTCGATTGCCTCCTTGATGTCTTTGCGAATCCATTTAGTTCTCAGTCCGCCCATGCGAGATTTGGACCCCACTTTGACAAGTTGAGCGTCAATCTTTTTTAACCATCCAACGGCTTCATTCAGGCTATGCTTGTCTTTATATCTCTTCATGCCGGTATGAAAAAATGAATGCAGAGAATTTTGTGAGTCGGCGGTTCCTTCATAGGTTGACATGGCCACAGTTTCAGCTGGTACATCCAGTATTCTATTTTGGTGCTCGGATTTAATGACTTCTTCAAAAAACGCGGAGATTGTTTTTACCTGTGTTCTGGTCAACTATAGAAAACTCAAAACTGATGCGATTTAAATCTCGCTCCCTTTCATCTTGTTCAACCTCAGTTATAAGTTTGTCCATTATGAGATTGGCATCTGTACCATAAAAAAATCATTAAAATTATCTCGTTCTTGCCTCAAAGCAGCAGCGTCGCACTTGGGGTCGTGATTTGCGGCGAGCCGAAGCGAATCGAGAAGCTTCTCGCGATATGATTCATCCCAGAACCCAAGATTAATAAGATTAAGTGAAAACCCAATGATCTTATAGAACCATTCTTGAGAATACTGCCCTTTTAGCTAGCATGTTTTTTAAGTTCGTTCGCCAGCAATTCAACCTCACTGTCTTCCAAGCAGTGCAAAGCGCCCCAATGGTATTCCATTTCTTGGGCCTCGACGTCTGCAGCGGAATTGGGGTTTTTCTTCAGCACAAATTTTTTGAAAGAACTCTTAACAGTTTCTGGGTTTATATCCTTCCCTTCAGTTAAAGGGGCAAGGGCCTTTGATAAAAGTAAGATAGTTGTCATATTCCTGAAGTTCAGACGCATTGAAAAATGCTCATTGATTTTTTCGCGTCTTTTTAGGCTCATCAGGAACTATTCCCGCTGATGCTTGAACTGTATAGCCAACAAAATCTGAGAACGCTTTTTACTCTTCCATGAAAATCGATATTTTCATCGAAAAGAACCGCCGTATTTAATGCGCAGTTAATAGACGGAATTGATCTTAATAGAGCCCTTATATTGACAAGGGATCCCTTCAGTCCTTCAGCAATTGCATCCATGACTTCGAAGTCGATATGTTTGGGAATGCGCAGCTTGTCCTTTACCATGACTCGGTAAAGCACCTGTAGGTCTGGCTCATATTCGATTTGGCGTATAACCGCCTTTTTCAACAGAACAGTCATCCTCAAAAAAGACAGAGGCTGATTCCTAACGAGCATCACATGCCAACCATGGTTTTCGACCATATTGTTAACGAACCCAAGAAATGAACGGTCATCATGGGCGAAGCTACTGCGTTCGCAATCGTCCAATATTACGAGAACTTTCGTCATGTCGATTAAAGACAGCATCAAGTCGGAATTTACTGATATCTGAATTCCTAAATCTGCAAGTTTGCTATTCAATGCTGAGGTGCCGGCTTCAATTGCACTTTTCTTAAAAACGTTCATCGCGGTACCAACGCGATCTTTTGCGTTTTCGTAAATATGGAGTCGTGAAGCCAGAACTCTATTGCAGATCTCATCATAGTCGGACACACCAAATAGCGACACGCGACATGTCTTTACGTCTATTCCTTTTAGAGCAGCTTTAAGATCGTTCTCACAATAATAAGTCTTGCCTGAACCCCATTCGCCATGCAGGACTAACGCATGAAGACCAATAGCGTCGCATTGCATGTAATTCTTAATTGCCTCGGTGATTTCATTGGCTTGCATTGCGTGTTCCCCAATCGGTCATTCCCGGATTTGCAGCACTAGATCAAGTGTTTACTGATTCAATATTTTTAACAGCTAATGTCTTCCCTACTTGCAGATCTTGCTGAACTTGCACATTCGGAATCCGTTGTTGTAATTGCTGATAACTACGAAAGTGAGTATTTGCTCGCTTGAGCACTGTTGAATATCGCGAAACAGCACCGCCGATATCGCGCTTGGGCACCGGGGCCGACACTGGCCCCGGTGCTTTTTATTACGGGCTTTAGCCTGTGCGGGGCGCGCAGCGCCCGCATCAGGAAACCACCCGCTATGCGGGTGGGGCCAAACGGCTTTACAAAGCCGCCCCCTCGCCGGACACTTGCGATTGTTCAGGCCGCAAGGAATCCGAGTCGAGAGGGCGGTGGTGGCGTATGGCCCAGAAGGCCTACAGCCTGTCGCACACGAAGTGGATGTGCAAGTACCACATCGTGTTCACGCCGAAGTATAGGCGCAAAGTCATCTACAACCAAATAAGGTCCGACCTTGGGGAGATCTTCAGGAAGCTCTGCCAGTACAAAGGGGATAGAGATCATCGAGGGGCACCTGATGCCCGACCACGTCCACATGCTGCTGGCGATACCGCCGAAGTACAGCGTATCGAGCGTGATGGGCTACCTGAAGGGGAAGAGCTCGCTGATGATATTCGACAAGCACGCGAACATGAAGTACAAGTTCGGCAACAGGAAGTTCTGGGCCGAGGGCTACTACGTGTCCACCGTCGGCCTGAACGAGGCCACCATCGCGAAGTACATCCGGGAGCAGGAGAAGGCCGACATCGCGATCGACCGGCTGAGCGTCAAGGAGTACGAGGACCCCTTCGATAGGGGGCCGGGGCGTAAATAGCGCCGGTTTGACCGGCCCGTCACGGGTCAATCTGCAGTGCGGCCCGAACCCGTGAGGGCCGGCGCCTTTAGACGCGTGCCGGAAATCCAAGGTTATACCCTAAGAGCAAACCACCCCTTTTAGGGGTGGTTTTGATTGCTACCGGTCTATCCGCGGCGCTGCCGCATGTTGGCCTCGCCCATGTCGACCCAGACCGCGTTGTGCACGATCCTGTCCATGATGGCGTCGGCATGCACCCCGCCGCCGAGCCTCGGGTGCCAGTCCTTCTTCTTGAACTGGGTGCAGAATACGGTCGAGGCCGTGCCGTACCTCAGCTCCATCAGCTCCAGCAGCATCGACCTGAACTCGGTGTCCGGCCTGTCGAGCAGCCACTCGTCTATCACGAGCAGGCCGAACGCCCCGTACTTGCGGACGAGCTTGCGCTCGCCGCCGCCGGTCACGGCTCTCGCGCCAGGGTCCTCGAGGCCGGGCTGGCGGACGTAGCACGACCTCACCCTCCTGGCGCAGGCGGCCTCGCGAGCGCGCAGGCCGTAGGTCTTGCCCGTGCCGGTGAGGCCCTGAGAACCACGTTCTCGCCGCGCCCGACGAACCCGCAGGTCGCGAGCTCGGCCACCGCCACCCTGTCGAGGCCGCGGCCCCTCGAAGAAGTCGACCGAGCGGACGTCGGCCTGGGGTACCTGAGGCCGGCCCTCCTCGTCAGGTTGCGGACCTTCTGCGTGATGAAGTCGGAGTGCGCCTCGTCCACCGCCATCTGGACGCGCTCGGCGAACGCCATCCCGGCGCACACGGCCTCGTCCTGGGCGGAGAGGGCGGCGAGCAGGCTCGGCCGCCCCCCATCTCCCTGAGCTTGCGGGCGGTCTCCGCGTTGACGTCCATGCTCACCTCCCCGTAGAAGCCGGCGCCGCGCACGTAGCCGCAGTCCCCGGACGCCTCGCCGGCTGGCGCCCTGTCCTGCCCCGACCTCAGCACGGGCTCGACGTCGCGGTAGCGCGGCGACCTCTTCCCGGTCGCGAGCGCCATCCCGCACGCCCGCTCGAGCCTCGCCGGGGCGCCTGGACAGCCTGAGCACGGCGAGCGCGGCGTTGAAGCCCTGCTCGTCGAACTCGTAGCAGGCGAACACCCTGTCCACCAGCTCGGAGCAGGAGGGCCCGACCCTCGAGGCCCAGGCGCGGATGCGCGGCGCGTCCCAGTCCGACCACGCCCCTGCCCTCGGGCATGTCCCGAGCCGCGCGTGGAGTAGCGGTTCCTCGCGTAGGACGGGAACCTGGGGTGCGTGGCCACGCGCTCGCCGCCGGAGAAGACCTCCACCTTGCCCCTCGGTGACGCGCAGGTCGACCGTCGAGCCGACGAGCAGGTGGCTCACCGAGTAGTAGTTGCGGGCGTACGCGACGTGGCAGTTGGCTGGACCTTGCGGCCGTAGACCCACTCGCACACCTCGAAGGGCTCGGCCGGTAGGGGCTCAGCAGCAGGGGCGCTCGACCTCCTCGAACACCTCGCGCCTCGAGCCCTCGCGCTTGGCGAACGGCGCGTCGTTGTGCTCCGCGACCCTCCGGGCGACGGCGGCGCGGAGGGCCGCCATGTCGGTGAACACCTCGTCGCGAAGCGCCGCTATCACGTAGGTCGCGGCGGCCCAGACCTCGTTCTCGGCGCTCGGCTTGTCGCGGGGCCTCCTGACCCTCGCCGGGATCACGGCGGAGCCGTAGTGCGCGGCGAGCTCCTCGTAGGCCGCGTTCAGGACCGGCTCCCCGGCCCTGGGGTGGGCGGTGACGCCGGTCCTCAGGTTGTCGGGGACGATGCAGGGCGTCGCGCCTCCCAGGAAGGAGAAGGCGTGCACGTGGCACAGCAGCCATGTATCCTGCTTCATGTCGAGCGTCGGCTCGACGTAGCTGTACCGGCTGAACGGGAGGCAGGCCACGAACAGGTACACCTTCCTGACCTCGCCGGTCGCGGGGTCCACGAGCCGCATCGTGGGCCCCGACCAGTCGACCTCCATGTTCCTGCCCGCCTTGTGCCCGACGCGGCTCACCACGTTGCGCGACACCGTGTACTGGCGGTAGCGCTTGCAGAACCTGTCGTAGGACATCGACGGCGCGCCGGCCTCCGCGCACCCGTCGGCATACTCCGCGTGCAGGAGCTTGAGCGTGACGCCGGTCCTCGCGAGCTCGCGGTGGACGCGTGCCCAGTCGGGGTCGGCGTGCACCGGCCCGGCGTCGCCCCTGCCGGGGAACAGCAGCGCGTAGGCGGCCTCCTCGGACATCCCCGACGTCCTCCCAGGAGACGCCCCGCTCCCTCGCGGCTTCCAGCACGTCCTGGACGCTGTGCTTCGAGACGTGGGCGGTGCGGGCGATCGCGTTCTGCGAAAGCCCGTTCACCGACCTCAGCCTCAGGACCTCCCTGGTCCTGATCCTTCTCGCCATGTGGAACCTCCTCGTTCTCTGGACTGCATGGCAGCCCGAGCGTAACGGGGATGCGCGGGAAGGCATTTAATGGCGGTGCCGAACGGCAATATTCGGTCGGGTGGGCGGCGGTGCTGATTCGCAATATAGGTGGTGTCGAAAGGGCCTAGGACTCACGAAAGACGGGGGTGTATCGGCGCTAGCCGATACACCCCCGTCCTAAGCTAAGGCGACTTCGCCGTCAGCCAGGTCCTACCTAGCACAGGCAACTCTCCCCTAGTTCCTCTTAAAAAGATTCCTCGTGTACACCTTGTCCGCCACATCTGCGAGCTCGTCGCCCCAGCGGTTGGCGACGATCACGTCGCAGCCGACATTGAAGGCCTCCAGGTCGTGGGTCACCTCGGAGCCGAAGAACTCCGGCGCGTCCAGCGTGGGCTCATTAACCACCACGGACAGTTCTTGGCCTTCACGCGCTTCATGATACCCTGGATGGAACTCACTCGGAGGGAATCGGAGCTGAGCTCCATTAACAGGCAGCGCACGCCCAAGACAGGATTCCCCTTTCCGGCATACATGTGATCCCATCCCATCTGCAGCATCACGCCGGCCGCGAATTCCTTGCGGATGCGGTTGGCCTCCACGATGGCCTCGATCTTGCTCTGCGGCACGTACTTGTAGTTCGTCAGCAGCTGCGTGGCGCCCTTTGGCAGGCAGCTGCCGCCGCAACCGAAACTAGAATCCGGTGAGGAGAATCCGAATCAACGACTGTGCTGTAATTAATCACTGAATAATAATTCAGTTGCAGCAAAATTAGTTAAATTGAAATGAATAGACCCTTTTCTGAATCAGGGGTTACAAATAAGAAATTTATCAACCTTGAACACCGCTTCGCCAAGGCTTCATCGAAGCTCAGTTAATGAACGAAATCAACTTTAAGGTCATCGAGGATGCCGACAGGATAGCCGGCACCCTCCCCTGCGACTAAATGGGCCTCGCAGTGATAGTGCAAAGGTCGTCGGTAGGTTCCTGAAAAACAGTTCAAGGGCGCACGTTATCCACATCTCACAATCGGTCACTTCCCAATCAGTTTCAGCAACTTGTGCTTCTTGGTGCGAAGCCAGAATCGTTTCCAGGCCCAAGTCTTCCGAACGGCCGATTCGAACCCAACCTTCCCATATGCCTTAAGAAACCGAGACCTGTCCCTTGTCCTTGGGGAGGGTTCGTGGAGGTTAGTCTGTTCCACATTGTCGGCCTCGCTGAAGAGGCGCTCCTCGCGGTAGACGGTCTCAGGCAAATCGGCGAGAGCGTCGATGCGCCAGTCTCCGTATTGCACAGTACTACGGAGACCTTGCCGGGCGGCGCAGACCCCAGTGTTGACTTGTCTAGCCCCCAAAAGTCTCCGAGAGTGATGTCTCCCGCCCGCTGGTTGCACGCGTAAGGACATTCGTAACAGACGTCACGATGGATGGCACCTGTTACGAAGACGGAAAAATATTCGTCTTCGTAACAGGGCTCGTCGAAGACGAGCTCACCGTCGCGATATGCGCACATGTGGAAATCGTTCGCCCCACGAAACGAGAACGAATCCCAGCCTCCTTTGACCTTAAGGTCCAAATGTTCGCGAAGGAATGTAATCGGAGGGGTGCCGTGGCATATGAGATCGATGCAAATCAAGCCCTTGCGCGTATCGCCAACGATAGAGCGCAAGGCAGCGACCGCATGGTGTCGAGATGAAGAGTACTTTCCTGCCGTCAGCGAGATACTTTTTGACGTCATTGTATGCGCCGCCGGGATCACTGTAGACGTACTTGGATCCCACGTAGGCTCTCCAAGTCGACTTCTCGATCGACTGAAACGCAGCGCGCCGCCCCGTTCACAGAAGCCGTTCCGTAAACGACGCCGCCCCCGTTGATGACCTTCCTTGCAAGCGCTGTGGCAATGCCGCCCGATGAAGAGAGCGCAACATCACTCGGTTCACTGCTCCAAGCAGCATAGGTCTTTAAGGGGCTTCCTGAGTTCGACGGGAGCGCATGCGGGGCAAACAGCATGACATCGCCCACAATCCGTGCAATTTGAGGGGTCGACAGTCGGCACGGGCTCGCCACAAAGGCCGCTTTCCCTTCATGCTAAGCGCATGGAAGGGGCACGCTTCGACGCATGCTCCGCGCACCCAGAGCACGTCAAGTCACCGCAAACGAAGTTAGCCGACATTTCCCCTCCTAAAGCCAAGTTTATCTCGCAAGATGTCGAAAATTACAAAACGTTCTCCCTTGTCAAACAAAGTGAGCAGCTCGAAGGTATAACCGATGACGGCAGCAGCAAAAGCAACGGCTACGAGCGTAGCCCAATTTGTGCACAGACCCACCTGGTCAACAAGCGCGTAGCCGAACCAAGGACCACGAAAACGGATACCTCTCGCATAAGCGGCTTGTAGAACGTCCGCCTGCGCACGCCGATGACGACCGCACAATATAATGGTTGGACAAGCGCGTGACGGACAAACATCAGAATCGAGCTTGTCCCGGCGATGACGGTGAGCTTGTCGAGCGAGGTGAATAAGATCAAAGGAAACTCTATGGCGAGCGTTGCCAAACTGAACCCGAAGGCGATGAGGACTGAACCCTTAATTTTTGTGGTCAGCGTGTTCGCATAATATAGGGGCTCGACAAGAGCGCTCGCAATGAGCGTAATGACGGTCAAAACCGAAAAGAAGCTGAATGTCGCCTAATTCGGCAACAGAACGGCCAGGGCAGCCATAGGGAGTAGAACGACGGCCCGAAGCCGATGAACCCGGCAAGCGGTACGATCATGAACGCTGAGGTGAAACGCATAGCGAAATCGAATCTGCTCACCAGTTCTACCTTGTCCCCCACGGGCATAGGCTTGGGCCATCTTAGGGTAAAAGAGGTTCGCTATACTTCCGGAAAGATTAGTCAAAGCCTGGGGGACCGTCTTAGCAATGGACAGGAGTCCCATGGCGGCCCCGCTAATGAAGATATTGGCAACCAGGAGGTCGAGGCCGGTCTGGATGAGGTTGTTGACGTTCTGGAGGCTGTTCCACACACCGATTTTGAGAAGCTCCCAGACTTTGCTGGGACTGAACCGCGAAAGCGACAGCTTGAGTTCGGGAAGGAGCCTGCGTGTCACAGCAACTTGCGCCGCGCCGGTCACGACTGTCGCCACGAGGCCCGCGACGCTGAAGTACCACATATGAGGGAAGGCTACCCAGAACAGGACGAACAGGAAGATGACACGAAGGACCGAACCGAGAAGCTGGCCGATGGAATTTAGGAATAACTCGTTTTTATGAACGCCGCAACACCAAATACGACCGTAAGCAGCCCTATCCCAGCATTCATGAACGCGAGCAGAACGGTGATTCGCAAGTCGGTGACCAATTCCGGCGTCACACTGACAAGGGTCTCTATGTTAGCAGCGAGGAACACCGATCCCACGAAAATTGCAAATGCCATAATACAGTTCGAGAAAAAGACCGAAGAGAAATACTCTTCGGTCCTTTCGGTATCCCCCCATGGTAGGAGACCGTGATGAACCGGCTTGCCATGGCATTAAGTGCTGCAGTGATGATTGCGACATAGCTGACGAAGTTGTTGACCAGCCCTCTACGAACCCTCTCCCTGCCCAATGGGAAGGTAAGTTATCGGCTCTGTTTTTATTCCTTTTCTGTTTGGCTTTCCAATGCGGCTTTTATAGTTGCTCTAATAATTTTCAGAGAACGATCATCGCAGCTGTAAAGCATACGGACAAGATCCTCTACTTCTGAATCTTTGACCGGCTTCTCTGGGTAGAAGATCAAGTTCCCGTCAATGGCTAATTCTCGGACGATTTTCTTGAGAACTTCAAATGTTGGTACTTTGCCCTCGTTCTCAATCCTATATAAGTATCGCTCCGTGATACCAACGCGGTCGGTCAGTTCCTCGACGGTCAAATCGGACTTATCCCGTGCCGCTTTGATGATCTCACTTGGCGTTTCAGGTTGTTTCTGCACTGTGCGTTCACCTCCATATATAATTATATGGATTTCGTTCATGCTGATAATGGCACAGCCGTTCAATTATTGGTGAACGAACAGTACGGTGAAAACTGAACTAAATAAAGACACCGCCCCGCCAAATAAAAAAGCGAGGTTTTGGCGGGGTCTAAAAACACGCCCATATCCCTCAAATCCGAGTTTTTGGATTGGAGGGATTTTTTATGCGTTGGACTCGACATTCGGCAGCTCTGCCCGTCAGAAGCCACCAATTTGATTCGCTCGCATAACGAATCATCTACCCGGTGAACCGTCAAAAAAA
>VOFK01000413.1_pt1 | contig 22001 bp, 24 predicted proteins | sample 5384121 | NCBI WGS metagenome assembly VOFK01 (sample SAMN12384730, study PRJNA508395) | human gut metagenome | isolation source: healthy gut J | host: Homo sapiens | reverse complement strand
AGTCGTTCTAAGGTAACTAGTTACAAACTTTGATACCCCCGTATCAGGCGGCGCGTAGTCAGACGCTCGTAGGGTGACCACCGAGTGGAACGACATCTAAAAACATTGGGCCTGCCTAAATTCAGATGCAGTATGCACCAAACCGTAACCAAGCGCCCCTTTTTCTCCCCCTTCTTTTTCCGGCAAGTCGGAAAGAAGGGCCTGTCAGAACATATCGGAACGAAGCGACGTCTTTTCCTCTGTGCTTGCGCTTTCTTTCCAAACCGCCGAAATTTGCGACAACCTCTCAGTCCGCAGCTTCGCTGACAGCTCTGGAAGGGCCGCTGGGATCATGCTTCCGGACGGGGGATGGTGATCTTGGTGACGGGCGGGGTGCTGCGTTGTCGTTCGTCAGGCCGTAGTCGCTCAGGAGGTGATCTCGCGGGAGAAGCGTCCGGCTGCAGAGGCCGTTTGCGCAGATGTAGTCCATCAGTCGGCGGCGGTTGGCGATGACGGTGATCACGATGAAGGAGATCTGGATAAACCCGTCCTACACGGAGATGGGGACGCCAATCTTCAAGATCGCGTCCATCACCGGCTTCTGCGGGCGCAGGTCCGCCTTTGCCAGCGGCATGGTCCTTCTGCGCATCGATCACCGCGAGGCTGATCGCCACGCTGATGGCCTGCGAGAGCGACGTGCCGAGCGCGGCCCCGGCAGGACCAAGGTGCAGCGCCGATAAACAGGTAGTCAAGCGCGATATTGGCCAGGCAGGCAATGAAGATAAAGATCATCGGGCTTTTGGAATCGCCTATGCCGCGGAAGATGGCGCTGGAGGATATTATACGCCGTAATGCACGGAATGCCAGGAAAACAAATCGTCAGATAGCGGACCGTCCCTCGACCGCCGCCTCCGGTGTCGACATGACGGCCGTGATCGGGCGGCGGAGCAGCAGCAGCCCGGCCGTCAGCACGAGCGAGAGCGACAGAAACAGCGTCACCGTATTGCCCGTGGCCGCGGCGGCCTGCGGCCGGTCGTCCGCGCCGATGGCCCGCGCGATCGAGACTGTCGTGCCCATCGCCAGCCCCACGATCATGACCGTCAGCATGTGCGCGACCTGCGAGCCGACGGCGACGGCCGTCGTCCCAGGCGACGCCCTCATACCGGCCAATGATGAACAGGTCCGCCATCCCCATAGAGCGTCTGCAGCAGATAGGGTGACGGCAGGCCGCGAAAGCGAAAAACCCGATCAGCTGCCTGCCCACGCTGCCGGTCGTCAGATTCTTTCCATTCTGGTCCTCCCTTTTGCCTTCGTGGCGATAAACCCCTCGCAATCCGTTGTAGAGTCGCCCGCACGCAAAAATCCAAACCTGCAGAAATTGATTTCGTGGGTTTACTTTTCGGGCGGTTTTTATAATGAGTGCGTTTGCCGGCACGCAGAAAACGCAGAGTGAGGCGGGCGACTTGCACCTCAAAACCAGATTTCACGGGCAGATGTCCGACACGTTCCCCGGGCCGTGTTCGTCACGCCTCGGGCGGCTTTCAGGACGCCTGCCTATACCTATATCTGCCGCGGGTCAGGCTCTTGCCAACGCGCAGACGGGCAACATCGTGCTTCGAGCGCAGCGCTCCCAACGGGGCGACTGGGCCGTGTGCCTGAAATATGTGATCCCGTTGCTGTCCTTTCAGCCTGGCACGATGGCGGCGGAGTTCATCCACATGCGCCTGCATTTCCGGCAGCTGCACTGGCGGCAGCTGGTCCTGATCCAGAGATCGCTTTTGCCTGTGCGCCGTCGGCTTCCTGCCGCACAGCGTCGACCCGCTGGCCAACGCCCTGGTCTCCTTTCGTCTGCGCCATGCAGGTGCATACCTTCCATAAAAATCCACGGCCACGCCTATGCCAGCACGATGTGCATCGGCAATCTCCGCTGCGCGTCCGAGGCGCTGAGCGAATACCTCCATTCGCATGACCGCAGATCGCTCGAGGCCGCGCGGACGTATTTCGGCGTCATTCTCGTCTTCGCCGTCGGCGCGGGGCTGGGCAGCTTCGTGACGGAGGCGGCGGACATCCGCGCCATCTGGGTCTGCTGCGGGCTGCTGCTGGTGAGCTTCGCGCTGATGTTCGTGCGCGACGAGCGCGAGAGCTGAGCTTCCTATCAAAAAAGTCCAAGGAATGTTCACAAAACGTTCCTTGACTTTTCATTTTTTTTGCTTATAATTTAGTTCAATATTGAACAGTTCGATATTGGAGGTCTTTTGTATGCCGGAACCGATGCTGACCGCTTCTGTCATGTTTGCCAACGCGGCGAGATTCGCCGACGCCTATCATACCGCCATCGCGCCGCTGTGCGCGTCGACGGGGCTGCCGCCGGCGGCGGCCGACATCCTGCTGTTTCTGGCCAACAACCCCGGCTGCGAGACGGCGGGCGAGATCTGCCGGATGCGGGGGGGATGAAGCCCGCGCTCGTGTCGTTCCACATCGACCGGCTCGTGGGCGAGGGCTATCTGCTCCGCCAGCCCGTCCCCGGCGACCGGCGCAAGACGGCGCTCGTGCTGACCGCGCAGGCGCAGCCCATCGTCGCCGAGGGGCGCGAGCTGCAGCGGGCCTTCGCCGACCGGCTGGCCGAGGGGCTGAGCGCGGGAAGATCTGGCGCACTTCCGCCGCTGCGTCGCCATCTTTTTTGACCGCAATATCGAGCAGATCCGCGCCGAAAAATCCAAAAGAACGGAGATTCAGAACCCATGATCCAGCTACTCAAACGTATGCGCAGACGCGAAGCGCTGATGGCGCTGCTCTGCGCGGTCCTGGTCGTCGGGCAGGTCTATTTTGACCTGCGGCTGCCGGACTATATGACCGAGCTCACCAAGCTCATCAAAACGCCCGGCAGCAGCACGGGCGATATCCTGTCCGTCGGCGGAGAAATGCTGCTGTGCACGCTGTGCAGCGCCGTGCTCGCCGTCGGCTGCGGGTATCTGTCCGCGCGGACGGCTGCTGGCTTCAGCTTTTCCGTGCGCCGCGACCTGTTCCACCACGTGATGGACGCGGGCAGCGAGGAGATGCAGACCTTCTCCGTCCCCAGCCTCATCACGCGCACGACCAACGACATCACTCAGATCCAGATGATCGTCGCGATGGGCCTGCAGATGCTCATGAAGGCCCCTGATCATGGCCGTGTGGGCCGTGATCAAGATCCTCGGCAAGAGCTGGACGCTCTCGGCCGTGACGGCGGGCTTCGTCGTGGCGATCGTCGCGGTGGTGCTGCTGATCATGTCCAGCTGCCTGCCCCGGTTCCGTCAGGTGCAGAAAAAGACCGACCAGATCAACCGCGTCGCGCGGGAAAATCTGACCGGCATCAACGTCGTGCACGCCTTCGGCGCGGAGGACTATCAGAACAAGAAATTCGACGGCCCGAGCCGCGATATGATGGACCTGCAGCTGAAAAACCAGCGTCTTTTTCGCCCTGCTGCAGCCCGCGATGGGCCTCGGCATGAACGGGCTGGCGCTCGCCGTCTACTGGGTCGGCGCGGCGCTGGTTGAGTCGATCGCGCTGACGGATCCCGCCGGGCGGCTGACGATGTTCACGAACGTGCTGGTGTTCAGCACGTATGCGACGTACGTGGTCATGTCGTTCATGATGCTCGAGATGATCTTCATGCTGCAGCAGGCGCAGGGTCTCGGCGGAGCGCATCAACGAGGTGCTGAACACGAAGCCCCACGTCGTCGAAGGCTCGAAGACCGAAGGGCGCGAGACCGGCACGGTCGAATTCCGCGACGTCTCCTTCCGCTATCCCCATGCAGCCGCCGACGAGCTCGAGCACATCAGCTTCCGCGTCGAGCGCGGCCAGACGCTCGCCATCATCGGCGCGACCGGCAGCGGCAAGACGACACTCGCCGGCCTCATCCCGCGGTTCTATGACGCGACGCAGGGCACCGTCCTGGTCGACGGCGTCGACGTGCGGGATTATACCTTTGACGCCCTGTACGACAGGCTCGGCTACGTGACGCAGAAGGCCGTGCTCTTCTCCGGCACCGTGCAGGACAATATTTTCTTCGGCCAGAGCGAAGCCGCGGATACCGACGAGACACTGCAGCAGGCGCTGCAGCTGTCGCAGGCGGCAGAGTTCGTGGACCGCTACCCGGAAAAGGCCGCGCACCCCATCGCGCAGCTGGGCCGGAACGTCTCCGGCGGGCAGAAGCAGCGGCTGTCGATCGCGCGGGCGCTGGCAAGACGGCCGGAGATCCTGATCTTCGACGATTCGTTCTCCGCGCTGGACTATAAGACCGACGCGACCCTGCGCGAAGGGCTTGCAAAGCAGCTGCCCGGCACGACGAAGATCATCGTCGCCCAGCGCATCAGCACCATCCGCCACGCGGATCAGATCCTCGTCCTCGACCGCGGCGAGATCGCCGGGCTCGGCACGCATGACGCGCTGATGGCGTCCTGCCCCGTCTACCGGGAGATCGCCATGTCGCAGCTGAGCGAGGAAGAACTCAAAAAAGGAGGCGCATCCAAATGAGACCCAACATGCGTCCAACGGAAAAAACAGACCTCAAGGGCGCACTGCGCAGTCTGACGGTCTATCTGCAGAAGAGCCTCGGCGTGATCCTTCTTGCGCTGGTGCTGGCGGCGCTCAGCGCCGTGCTGACCATCATCGGGCCGGATCAGGTCGGTAAGATCGCGACGCTCATGTCCGAGGGCCTGGTCGGCGGCATCGACCTTGCCGCGGTGGCAAAGGTCGGCGTGCTGCTGGCCGTCATCTACGGGCTGAGCGCGCTCTTTGGCTTCATCCAGCACTATATCATGGCGAGCGTCACGCTCAAAATGTCCTACCGGATGCGCGGCGAGCTGTCGGAAAAGATCAACCGCGTGCCGCAGAAGTATTTCAACTTCCACGCGCAGGGCGATATCCTCAGCCGCATCACCAACGACGTCTCCACGCTCCAGCAGGGTCTGACCAACAGCCTGCCGACGATCATCTCGGCCGCGACGCAGTTCATCGGCTGCCTCATCATGATGTTTGTGACCGAGTGGCGTCTGGCGCTGGCCGCGCTGGGCATCACGCTGGTGGGGCTCCTGCTGACGGTGCTCATCATGTCCCGCTCGCAGAAGTACTTTACCGCCCGGCAGGAGAGCCTCGGCGCGCTGAACGGCTATGTGGAGGAGATGTATTCCGGCCACGAGGTCGTGCGCATCTCCCGCGCCGAAGCGCCCGTCGGGGAGAAGTTCGACACGCTCAACGACGCGGTCTACGACGCCAACTGGCGCTCGCAGTTCCTCTCCGGCATCATGCAGCCGCTCATGAACGTCATCGGCAATCTGTCGTATGTCGCCGTGTGCGTGCTGGGGTCGATTCTGGCTCTGCAGGGCATCATCGACATCGGCGTCATCGTCTCGTTCATCCTGTACGTGCGCCTGTTCACCTCACCCCTGACCCAGATCGCGCAGGGTATGACGAACCTGCAGACGGCCTCCGCCTCCGCGCACCGCATCTTCGACTTCCTCGCGAGCGAGGAGCTGCCGGACGAGCAGGCAAAGCCGCAGCTGCCCCGCCCGGTCCGCGGCGCGGTCGATTTCGAGCACGTCCGCTTTAGCTACCCGGATTCTCCGGATAAGATCATCATCAAGGACTTCTCCGCCCACGTCGCCCCCGGCCAGAAGGTCGCCATCGTCGGCCCCACCGGCGCGGGCAAGACGACGATGGTCAATCTGCTGATGCGCTTCTACGAGCTGACGGACGGCTGCATCAAAATTGACGGCGTTCCGACGACGGACATCCAGCGCGAGGATGTGCAGCGCCTGTTCGGCATGGTGCTGCAGGACACGTGGCTGTTCGAGGGCACGGTCCGTGAAAACCTCGTCTACAACCTCCCCGGCGTGACCGACGCGCAGCTTGAGACGGTCTGCCGCGCCTGCGGGCTGGATAAATTCGTCCATTCTCTGCCCGAGGGCTTCGACACCGTTCTGTCTGAGAGCACGAGCATCTCCGCCGGGCAGAAGCAGCTGCTGACCATCGCCCGCGCCATGCTGCAGAACGCGCCCATGCTCATCCTCGACGAGGCGACGAGCTCCGTCGACACGCGCACCGAGCTTCTCATCCAGCGCGCGATGGATCAGCTGACGGAAAACCGCACGAGCTTCGTCATCGCCCACCGCCTCTCGACGATCAAAAACGCCGACCTCATCCTCGTCATGAAGGATGGCGACGTCATCGAAAGCGGCACCCACGACACCCTCATGCAGCAGGGCGGCTTCTACGCAGCCCTCTACAACAGCCAGTTCGAGCAGGCGTCGTAAAAGGCCTTCCCCTATGAGGGGAAGGTGGCACGGCGGAGCCGTGACGGATGAGGTGGGGGCAGTTCTGTCTACGCGGCGCGGCCCACCTCATCAGTCAGCCTAACGGCTGACAGCTTCCCCTCATAGGGGAAGCCTTTGGGGGGGCGCAACCTCAAGCCTCCCCTTTCAGGGGAGGTGGCTCGGCGCAGCCGAGACGGAGAGGTCGTTTCGAATTTGTGACAACCTCTCAGTCAGCCTTCGGCTGCCAGCTCCCCTGCAAGGGGAGCCTTGGAGCCTGCAAATTCATAAAACCTCCCCGCAAAAAGGTGCAGTCTGACAAACTCAGACTGCACCTTCTATTTGCTGCAAATATTCAAAGGCAACAACTCATAAAACTGATTCCTACATATCAGGCGGCGCGTACCAAGACGCCCGTGAGGTGACTATCGTGTGGAACGACGTCTAAAACATTGGCACTCGGCTAAACTTAGAGGCAGAATGCACCAAACGCATCCAAGCACTCTTTTCTCCCCTATCTTTTCTCTTGCGAGAGAAAAGATAGGGCCGTCGGAGACATGGGGCAGTCGCAAATTTGTGACAACCTCTCAGGTACTACGCGCCAGCTCCCCTGCAAGGGGAGCCTCTGGGCGTTCGGTTGCTTATTTCAGATCTTTCGCTTATAATTTCCATAGACCACCGCGCCGTCTTTGGCGACGATGAACGCGTGGGGGTCGTGTTTGCAGACGATGGCGCGCAGGCGGCTGATCTCGTATTTGGTGACGAGGATATAGAAGATGTGCACCGGCTGGCCGGTGTATTCGCCCACGCCCTCGTAGCGCGTGATGCCGCGGTGCAGGTCAACGAGGATCTCGTGCTCCATCTCGGGGCTGAGGACCTTCGTGACGACCGTGACCTCGACGTTGATGTTCTGCATGTGCAGCTTATCCATCGCCGTGGTGGAGATGAACGAGAAGAGGATCGAATAGATTGCCGTCGACAGGTTGAACGCGGCTGCGCAGATGGCGTAGAGCGCCAGATTCCAGATCAGATTCACATGGCCGATGGAGGTATGCGAGCCGCGCTTGAGGAGCATCATGCCGATCACGTCCATGCCGCCCGACGTGCCGCCCATCCAGAGCGTGATGCCGATACCGCAGCCGCAGAGCATGCCGCCGATCAGACACTCGGCCAGCTTATCGCCGCCCAGAATGCCCGTCCGCGGGACAAGAGAGAGAAACACCGTCGTCGACGTGACGGACAGCAGGGTCTTGAACACCACGCGGTGATCGATCCGCCGCCACGCGATGCATAAAATCGGAAGGTTGATTGCATAGTTGATGATGCCTGCAATATCGATCTTCAGCTCCAGCCCTGTCAGATGCAGAAACAGCGTGCGCAGCAGCTGCGCAAAGCCCATAATTCCCCCCGTATACAGCCCTGCCGGGACCACAAACAGGTTGATCCCCAGCGAATACAAAAAATCCCGCTCCGACGATGCCGAGGCAGTGGAGCACCTCCTGCTTCGAAACTGCAAGTTTTTGCAATTGCTTTGCTTTTTTTTTCTTTTCCTCCCGTTCTTTATGAACGAATCCATGCATTTTGCATGGTGAGCATAGCACGGCAGGCGAAAAAAATCAACCCAAAATCCTGCAACCAGCGTGAAATTTTCCGGTCTGTATGAGCAGGAGAACCAGAGGAGGTCCGATATGGAAGACGAAACGATCCTTGATCTGTACTTTGCCCGCGAGGAGCGGGCCATTGCCGAGACCGGCAAAAAATACGGCGGCTACTGCCGCTCCATCGCCTTCAACATCCTGCGCAGCCACGAGGATACGGAGGAATGCGTCAGCGACACGTGGCTGCACACGTGGAACGCCATTCCGCCCACGCGGCCCGGCTGTCTGCGGGCGTTTCTGGGCCGCATCACGCGCAATCTGTCCTTTACGCGCTGGGAGGCGGCCCGCGCGCAGAAGCGCGGCGGCGGGCAGACGGAGCTCCTGCTTTCGGAGCTTGCCGACTGCCTGCCGGGCGGCGAGCGCGTCGACGCGCGGCTGGACGCACAGACCGTCACGCTGACGATCGAGGCATATCTGCGCGCGCAGACGCGCGAGAACCGGCAGTTGTTTCTCCGCCGGTATTATTACGGCGATTCTGTCCGGCGCCTGTCTGGCCTGTTCGGCCTGACGGAAAACACGGTCAAGTCCCGGCTGTTCCGTCTGCGCGCGGGATTGCGGGACGCGCTTTTTGAAGGAGGGATCGCGGTATGACGACGAAAGACCTGTTCCGCTGCATCGGGGATTTGAGCGACACCATGATCGAGGAAGCTGCCGATATCCGGCGGAAAAAGCGCTGGCTGCCCATCGCGGCGCTGGCCGCCTGCGCGGCGCTGGCCATCTCCATCCCGCTGGCCGTGCGCAGCGCGAACAGCACCAAATCGGCCTCCACCGCGGACACCAGCGCGGCGGAAACGCCCGCCGCGGAAGCGCCTGCGGAAGCGCCTGCGGAAGCAGACAGCGCCGTCGGGGCCACCGAGAGCCCGCGCGAACCGGAGGCCAGCGACGGCTGGGAAGACAGCGACCCGATCGCGGCACGCATTCTCAGCACGGAGATCGGCGGCCTGCGGCTGGGGATGACGGAGGCAGAAGTCGCGTCCCTGCATGACGGGCCCGATTCCTTCAGCAACAGCGGCGCCGTGGAACGCGGCGACGGACTGCAGGAGATCTGCTGGTTCTACAACACGTCCGGCAGTGCAGACGTCCTGTACGACGCGTCACTGACGCTTGTGGGAGACGATGTGCGCGATGGCCCTGACGCCGTACTCTGTTCGATCTGGGTCACGTCGCCCAGCACCTGGACGCTCGATACCGGCATCGGCATCGGCAGTCCGCAGGAGGCCGTCGATGCCGCATACCCGGACGCAGCATTTGCCCCCGGCAGCGCGGAAAACACCTGGATCTACAGCTATACCGCGGGAGACCTGTATCTGCGCATCCTCGTAACAGACGGCGAGGTCTCGAGTATCGATCTGGGCGGTCTGAACGCCTATCACTTCTGGGACAAGAATGAACCGGCTCCCGCCGACCCGTACACCTTCACCCCCCTACGACACGCTCTCCGGCGGGACGGTCACGGCCTATACCCGCACGGAAGACGGCTGGCGCAGCAGGTCCTGACGGAAAAGCGGGCGAAGCTGCTCGTGATCACGCTCAACATCATGGACCCGGAGCCGAGCGACACGCAGGGCGAGCCCATCGTCTGGCTGCAATTCGAGTCCGGCGGCGTCGCCGCCCCATGCGAGACGGGCGCGGGCGCGATCTACCGGCTGGAAGACCCCCTCCGCCTTCGAAGCCGCGCTGGCCGCAAACGAAGACCCCACCCCCCGCCCTGACCCTGATCGAGTCCTGCATCTTCCCCCGACGTCTGGGACAACGTGCAGCAAGCACTGGAGCAGTAAAGCCCCCTGCCTTCCCCTCATAGGGGAAGCCTTGGGTGGTTCTAAAGCCTCCCCTTCCAGGGGAGGTGGCTCGGCGCAGCCGAGACGGGAGAGGTCGCTGCAAATTTGCGACAACCTCTCCGAGTCGGCCTTCGGCTGCCAGCGCTCCCCTAAAGCAAGTGAACCCCCTTCCCGCAGTGCGGGGAAGGGGGGGTTTGTTTGAGGGTTACAGCTTTTCGTCGTCGATCATTTCCTCGGTCACGATGGATTCCGGGGGGTGTTGAGGGTGTCGAAGTCGCGGTAGGCCTTGAGGCCGGAGCCGGCGGGGATGAGCTTGCCGATGATGACGTTTTCCCTTCAGGCCACGAGATGGTCGACCTTGCCCTTGATGGCGGCGTCGGTCAGGACACCTTTGGTCGTCTCCTGGAAGGAGGCGGCGGACAGCCAGAGACCCGGTGCCAGAGACGCCTTCGTGATGCCCATGAGGATAAGGCTGTCGGTCGCAAGCCGCAGATCGGTCTCGCCGGCGTCGATGCGCCCCGCGGCGGCATTGGCGTCTTCAAACTCGAAGATTTCGACCACGGTGCCGCTGAGCAGCGTGGTATCGCCGGGATCCCGACGCGGGATCTTGCGCATCATCTGACGGATGATGACCTCAATAAAAGCTTTATCGTTGATGTCGACGCCCTGCTGGCGGTACACGGCGAAACGCCCTTGCGTCAGGGTAATCCTGCACGGCCTCGATGCCGGAGATGCGCAGCACGTCGTGCGGGTTCAGCGCACCGTCGGTGATGGGCTCACCCTTCGCCGCGCTTGCCGTGCTTCGACCTTTCAGACCCACGAATACGGGACCCGATACTGACCACCTCGCCGTCGTCGGCGGTGATGGTGATGTTGCGCAGCGCCGTGCGGTTGGAATCGTCAACATCGACAACGCCGTCGATTTCGGAGATCTGCGCCATCTTCTTCGGCTTTCTGGCCTCGAAGAAGTTCTTCGACTCGCGGAAGACCCCTGCGTGATATCGTCGCCGGCGACGCCGCCGGTGTGGAAGGTACGCATGGTCAGCTGGGTGCCCGGCTCGCCGATCGACTGCGCGGCGATGATGCCGACAGCCTCGCCCGAGGTTGACGAGGCTCGCTCGCTCGCCCAGGTTCATGCCGTAGCAGCGGGCGCAGACGCCGGAGCGGGCCTTGCAGCCGAGGACGGAGCGGACGTAGACCTTATCGATGCCGTGCGCGATGAACTTGGCCGCGTCTTCCTCGCGGAGGATGACGTCCTTGAGTGCAGCAGCTCGCCCGTCTGCGGGTCGGTGATGTCGTAGACCGGGTAGCGGCCGCGGATGCGGTTGCCGAAGGAGTCGATGAGCTGGCCCTTTTCGTAGTAGTCGCCCTTCCAGCTGCCGTTGGTGGAGCCGCAGTCCGTTTTCGCGGATGATGACTTCCTGACAGACATCGACCATACGGCGGGTCAGGTAGCCGGAGTCCGCGGTACGAAGGGCGGTATCGGTCATGCCCTTTCGAGCGCCTCGGGAGGAGATGAAGTATTCGAGGGCGGACAGGCCTTCACGGAAGTTCGCCTTAATAGGAATTTCGATCGTGCGGCCGTTCGTATCTGCCATCAGTCCGCGCATACCGGCCAGCTGACGGATCTGGTTCATGCTGCCTCGGGCGCCGGAGTCGGCCATCATGAAAATCGGGTTGAAGCGCTTGAGGTTCGACTGCAGCGCGTCGGTGACGTCCTTGATGGACTTCTCCCACTGCTGGACGGTCAGGCGGTAGCGTTCGTCGTTGGTGATGAAGCCGCGCTTGAACTGGCGGTCGATCTTGACGACTTCCTTCTCCGCCTCGTGGATGAGCTCGTATTTCTTCTCCGGGATCTCCATATCGGCGATGGAGACGGTGATGGAGGCTCTGGTGGAGTACTTGTAGCCGAGGGCCTTGACCTTGTCGAGCATCTCGGTCGACTGCGTGAAGCCGTTGATGCGGATACACTTGTCGATGATCTTGCCGAGCTGCTTCTTGCCGACGACGAAGTCGATCTCCAGCGGGAACTGGTCGTCGACGGTCTCGCGCTTCTTGAAGCCGAGGTTCTGCGGGATGGCGTCATTGATGATCAGACGGCCGACGGTCGCGTCGATGATGCGGTGCTCCTTCTTGCCGTCGATCTCGAGCTCTTTCCAGACCTTGATGGGGTCATGCATGGCGATCATGCCGTCGGCATAAGCCATCATGGCCTCGTCTTCGTCGTGGTAGAACTTGAAATACTCCTTCGGGCGGACGTCGCCGGCCGCGTGGGCCTGACGGGCGTATTCGCCGACGGTACGGACGTAGATGTGGTTCTCTTCCTTGATATCGGCGTCGGAATCCCAGATGTTCCAGACGTAGATGACCTCGTCGGGCTGGATCTCGCCGGCGTCCAGCGCGGCCACAGCCTGGCCCAGCGTCTGGTAGGAGCCGGGGATGGTCTCCGGGCGGTCGGTCTCGTTTTCGAGCAGCGCGCCGCGGGTGCGCAGATAGTACTGGTAGTCCTCCGCTTCGGCGTCATCCCAGATGTTCTTGACCCAGATGGGCTTCTCATACGGCAGCTTGCCGCACTCGAGCAGCGGGAAGATCTCGTGGATGGTGTCGTAGGCGTCGACATCGTAGCGCTGGTAGGTCAGGTAGTAGGTGCCGAGGATCATATCCTGCGTCGGCACGGTGACCGGCTTGCCGTCCTGCGGACGGAGCAGGTTGTTGGCCGAGAGCATCAGGATACGCGCTTCTGCCTGCGCCTCCGCGGACAGCGGCACGTGGATGGCCATCTGGTCGCCGTCGAAGTCGGCGTTGAACGCGGTGCAGCAGAGCGGATGGAGCTTGAGCGCGCGGCCCCTCGACGAGGACGGGCTCAAACGCCTGGATGCCGAGGCGGTGCAAAGCGTCGGCGCACGGTTGAGCATGACCGGACGGTCCTTGATGATGTCTTCGAGCGCGTCCCAGACCTCGTCCTTGCCCTTGTCAATCATCTTCTTGGCGGACTTGATGTTGTTGGCAAGACCGTCTTCGACGAGCTTTTCATCACGAACGGACGGAACAGCTCGATTGCCATTTCCTTCGGCACGCCGCACTGGTAGAGCTTCAGCTCCGGGCCGACGACGATGACGGAACGGCCGGAATAGTCGACACGCTTGCCGAGCAGGTTCTGACGGAAGCGGCCCTGCTTGCCCTTGAGCATATCGCTGAGGGACTTGAGCGCGCGGTTATTGGCGCCCGTGACGGCTCTTCCGCGGCGGCCGTTGTCGATCAGAGCGTCGACGGCTTCCTGCAGCATGCGCTTTTCGTTGCGGACGATGATGTCCGGCGCCTGCAGCTGGATGAGCCGCTTGAGGCGGTTGTTGCGGTTGATGACGCGGCGGTAGAGGTCGTTGAGGTCGGAGGTCGCGAAGCGGCCGCCGTCGAGCTGGACCATCGGGCGCAGCTCGGGCGGGATGACGGGCAGCACGTCCATGATCATCCACGTCGGGTCGTTGCCGGAAATGCGGAAGGACTCGACCACCTCGAGGCGCTTGATGATGCGCAGCTTCTTCTGGCCCGAAGCGTCCTTCAGCTCGGACTTGAGCTGCTCGGAAAGCTCATTGAGGTCGATCTGCTGCAGCAGCTCCTTGACGGCTTCGGCGCCCATGCCGGCCTTGAAGTCGTCCTCATACTTTTCGCGCATGTCGCGGTATTCTTTTTCGGACAGGATCTGGTTCTTGGCCAGCGGGCAGTCGCCGGGATCGGTGACGATGTAGCTGGCGAAGTACAAAACCTTTTCGAGGATGCGGGGGCTGATATCGAGGAGCAGACCCATGCGGGACGGGATGCCCTTGAAATACCAGATGTGGCTGCAGGGCGCGGCGAGCTCGATATGGCCCATGCGCTCGCGGCGGACCTTGGCGCGCGTGACCTCGACGCCGCAGCGGTCGCAGATCTTGCCCTTGTAGCGGATCTTCTTATACTTGCCGCAGTGGCATTCCCAGTCCTTCGTCGGGCCAAAGATGCGCTCGCAGTACAGGCCGTCGCGCTCGGGCTTCAAGGTGCGGTAGTTGATGGTTTCAGGCTTTTTGACCTCTCCGTAGGACCATTCACGGATCTTTTCCGGGGAAGCAATACCGATCTGGATTGCGCTGAATGTTGCATGACTCATTGTATTGCCGCCTCCTTCTTATTCATTCTCCGAATCGGCATCGGAGTCCATGGTATAACTGTCGTTCAGCAGGCCGAAGACGTCGTCCTCATCCTGGATCTCGAAGCCGGCGTCCGCCGCTTCGTCCGCGTCGACGTCCTTGCCGTTCGGCAGATCGTCGTCCATGGTGATCTCGTCCTCCGGCAGGGCCTTGCCGCCCGCGCCGTAGATGGAATCGTCGTCATCGTCGTCCTTGAGGTCGACTTCCTCACCGTTCTCGCCCAGGATCTTGATATCGAGGCAGAGGGACTGCAGTTCCTTGACCAGGACCTTGAACGACTCGGGCACGCCCGGGGTCGGGACGTTGTGGCCCTTGACGATGGCTTCATAGGTCTTGACACGGCCGGTCACGTCGTCGGACTTGACCGTCAGGATCTCCTGCAGGGTATAAGCAGCGCCGTAAGCTTCCAGCGCCCAGACTTCCATTTCGCCGAAGCGCTGGCCGCCGAACTGCGCCTTGCCGCCGAGCGGCTGCTGGGTAACGAGGGAGTACGGGCCGGTGGAACGGGCATGGATCTTATCGTCGACCAGATGGTGGAGCTTGAGGTAGTACGGGTAGCCGACCGTGACGCGCTGGTCAAACGGCTCGCCGGTCCGGCCGTCATAGAGGACGGTCTTGCCATGCCGTCTTCGGCGACGCCGCCCTGCTTGAGCAGCTCGCGGATCTCGCGTTCGTTCGCGCCGTTGAAGATCGGGGTGGCGACCTTCCAGCCCCAGCGCGTGGGCCGCGTAGCCCAGATGGACCTCGAGGACCTGACCGATGTTCATACGGGACGGGACGCCCAGCGGGTTCAGGACGATGTCCAGGGGGGTGCCGTCGGGCAGGAAGGGCATATCCTCCTGCGGCAGGATCCGGGACACGACGCCCTTGTTGCCGTGGCGGCCGGCCATCTTGTCGCCGACGGAAATCTTCCGCTTCTGCGCAATGTAAACGCGCACGACCTCGTTGACGCCGGGGGACATCTCATCGCCGTTCTCGCGGGTAAAGCCCTTGACGTCGACGATGATGCCGGCTTCGCCGTGCGGGACCTTCAGAGAGGAATCGCGGACCTCGCGGGCCTTTTTTCGCCGAAGATGGCGCGCAGCAGGCGCTCCTCGGCCGTCAGCTCCGTCTCGCCCTTCGGCGTGACCTTGCCGACCAGATAGTCGCCGGTCATGACCTCGGCGCCGATGCGGATGATGCCGTTCTCGTCGAGGTCCTTGAGGGTGTCCCCTCGCCGACGTTCGGGATGTCGCGGGTGATTTCTTCCGGGCCGAGCTTGGTGTCGCGGGCCTCGGTCTCATATTCTTCGATGTGGATGGAGGTGAACACGTCCTCGCGGACGAGGCGCTCATTCAGCAGAATGGCGTCCTCGTAGTTATAGCCTTCCCACGTCATGAAGCCGATCAGCACGTTCTTGCCGAGCGCGATCTCGCCCTGCGAGCAGGCGGGGCCGTCGGCGATGACCTGACCGGCCTCGACGCGTTCGCCGACCGTGACGATCGGGCGCTGGTTGATGCAGGTGCCCTGGTTGGAGCGGGCGAACTTCGTGAGGGTATAGTCGGCGGTGTTGCCGTCGTCATAGCTGACGGAGATGTTGGTCGCGGAGACGCGGGTGATGACACCGGGGCCCTTGGCGGTGATGCAGACCTCGGAGTCGACCGCGCACTTGTGCTCGATACCGGTGGCGACGATCGGCGCCTCGGTGACCATCAGCGGCACGGCCTGACGCTGCATGTTCGCGCCCATCAGTGCGCGGTTGGCGTCGTCGTTTTCGAGGAAGGGGATGAACGCGGTCGCGATGGAGGTCATCATGTTGGGCGAGACGTCGACGTAGTCGATGAGCTCGCGCTCGACGGAGATGATCTCGTCGCGGTGGCGGCAGATGACGCGCGGGTTGGCAAAGCGGCCTTCCTCGTCGAGCGGCTCGGCGGCCTGGGCGACATAGTAATCGTCCTCGACGTCGGCGGTCATGTACTCGACGATGTCGGTGACCTTGCCGGTAGCCTTGTCGACCTTGCGGTACGGCGCTTCGATGAAGCCGTATTCATTGATCTTGGCGTAGGTCGCCAGATAGTTGATCAGACCGATGTTCGGACCTTCCGGTGTCTCGATCGGGCACATACGGCCGTAGTGGGTGTAGTGGATATCGCGGACGTCGAAGGACGCGCGCTCGCGGGACAGACCGCCGGGGCCAAGCGCGGACAGACGGCGCTTGTGCGTCAGCTCTGCCAGCGGGTTGTTCTGATCCATGAACTGCGACAGCGGGGAGGAGCCGAAGAACTCCTTGATGACCGCCGTGACAGGCCGGATGTTGATGAGGCTCTGCGGCGTGACGACGTCGAGATCCTGAATGGTCATGCGCTCGCGGATGACGCGCTCGAGGCGGGTGAAGCCGACGCGGAACTGGTTCTGCAGCAGCTCGCCCACGCAGCGCAGGCGGCGGTTGCCCAGATGGTCGATATCATCCTTGGTGCCTGCGCCCTGCACCATGCAGCACAGGTAGTTGATGGAGGCAAGGATGTCGTCCTTGGTGATGTGCTTCGGAATGAGCTCGTCGCGGCGGGCCTCGATGGCCTCTTCCCAGCCGTCGGCGGGGACGGTCTCGAGCATTTCGCGCAGGACATTGAAGCAGACCTTCTCCTTGATGCCGTACTGGGCCGGGTCAAAGTCGACGAACTGCGCCATGTCGACCATGCCGTTGGAGAAGACGACGACCTTGCGGTCGTTGACCTCGATCACGGCGCGGCTGACGCCGCGGCGGGAGATCTCGTGCGCCTTTTCACGGGTGACGGTCTCGCCGTTCATGGCGATGATCTCGCCGGTCATCGGATCGGTCACCGGCTGGGCCAAGCGTCTGGCCGTTCAGACGGCTCCAGATGTCGAGCTTCTTGTTGAACTTGTAGCGGCCGACCTTGCTCACGTCGTAGCGGCGGGCGTCGAAGAACAGCGCGTCGAGATAGCTCTCGGAGCTTTCGACTGTGGGCGGCTCGCCCGGACGCAGGCGGCGGTAGATCTCAAGCAGGGATTCCTCGCGCGTCTTGCACGGATCCTTGTCCATCGTGGCCTTGATGAGCGGATCTTCGCCGAACATCCCGGTGATCTGGCCGTCGGTGGCGACACCCAGGGCGCGGATGAGGCAGGTGATGGGCAGCTTGCGGTTTTTGTCGATACGGACCCAGAATACATTATTATAATCGGTCTCGTATTCCAGCCAGGCGCCGCGGTACGGGATCACGGTCGCGGAATAGATGTGCTGATCGGTCTTGTCGACCTCGTCGCCGAAGTAGACGCCGGGGCTGCGGACGATCTGGGAGACGATGACGCGCTCGGCGCCGTTGATGACGAAGGTGCCGCCGTTGGTCATGAGCGGGAAATCGCCCATGAAGATCTCCTGCTCCTTGATCTCGTCGGTCTCCTTGTTGTGCAGACGCACGCGAACCTTGATGGGCTTTGCGTACGTCGCGTCGCGCTCCTTGCACTCCTCCACGGAGTACTTGGGCGGCTCGTTCATGGAGTAGTCGAGGAAGCTCAGCTCGAGATTGCCGGTGTAGTCGGTAATGGTATCGACGTCGCGGAACACCTCGCGCAGACCCTCACGCAGGAACCACTCGTAGGAATCCTTCTGGATCTTGAGCATGTTCGGGATCTCCAGAATCTGGTCTTGCTTGGCAAAGCTCTTGCGGAGCGTCTTGCCCATCATGACATCCTTTGTGATCGCCATGTAACTTCATCACAGCCTTTCTGTTGTTGTCTTATGGCACGCCTGGTTGCGTTGTTTAAAAAATTCCATCTCCGCTTGCATCCGCCCATCCGCGGTGCTATAATCACCATAGATATTGGTGAAAGCTGCGCATGGCCCTATACAGGCATTATGGACTTACATTCTATCAGCTTTTGTCCGCAATGTCAATTCTCCCGCCCCATTTTTGTGAAATATTTTCCGTTGACAGCCGCTGCGTCCCTGGGATGCAGCGGTTTTTTGCATAAAAACAAGAAAAAAAGCGCCGCCTGTTCGGGCGGCGCTTTGCAGTTGGATTTACTTGTCTTCCGGCTCCTCGTCTTCCATGTCGAACTCGAGCTCTTCGCCGCAGTTCGGGCAGGTGGTCGCGCCTTCGTCGAGCATTTCCTCGTCGATGGTGATGACCTCGCCGCAGGTCGGACATTTGACCTCATAGAGCGTTTCGCTGCCGAAGTCGTACTCGTCCTGGTCGTTTTCGGCGTCGTCTTCGTCGGAGATGTCTTCGTAGTCATCATCCTCGTCGTACTCGTCGTCGTACTCGTCGTCATCGTCGTCCATCAGATAGTCGTCGATGTTGTCGAGATCCTCTTCGATGCAGTCGAGCTCATCGGAAATGCAGTCCACGACTTCTTCCAGATCGGAAACATTCTCAGCCACGTCCTGAAGCATACTGATGATCTCAGAGATCAGCTTGCCCTCGTTAGTTTCGGTGTCGAGCTTCATGCCCTCCATCAGGCCCTTGAGATATGCGGATTTTTCAGAAAGCGTCATCGTAAAATCTCCTTTCCGGCGGTTTGCCTGTCCTGTAATGACGTTTGGATCAACCCTTGACACGGCCCAGATATTCGCCCGTGCGGGTGTCGATCTGGATCTTTTCGCCCTCGTTGATGAACAGCGGGACCTTGATCTCCGCGCCCGTCTCGACGGTCGCGGGCTTGGTGACGTTGGTAGCGGTGTCGCCCTTGACGCCCGGGTTCGGCCTTGGTGACGGTCAGCTCGACGAAGTTCGGGGTCTCGACGCTGAAGACGTTGCCCTTGTAGCTCAGGAGCTTGACCGGGGTGTTTTCCTTGATGAACTTGAAGGAGTCGTCGAGCATGTCCTTGCTGACGGGGACCATGTCGTACGTTTCCCTGATCCATGAAGTAGTACAGATCACCGTCGTTGTAGCTGTACTCATAATCCCTTGCGCTCGATGAAAGCCTCTTCAAACTTTGCAGTCGGGTTGAAAGAGGTCTCGGTCACGGCGCCGGTCACGACGTTCTTCATCTTCGTGCGGACGAATGCAGCGCCCTTGCCGGGCTTGACATGCTGGAACTCCACGACCTGCATGATCTTGCCGTCCATCTCGAATGTTTTACCGTTTCTGAAATCGCCAGCGGTAATAGTAGCCATAAAAATATTCCTCCAAACACGTGTAGAATACACCAACAAATAAAATAGCTTTTTGATTTTAACTATTATTGCTCGGCTTTTCAAAGGGATTTTTATAAAATAATCAAATTTTTTCGGGCTCTTCGTCAGAATTTCACAGCCGGTTTCGGTGAGCACCGTCACATCTTCGATGCGCACGCCGAATTCGTCCGGGATGTAGATGCCCGGCTCTGCCGATACGACCGCGCCTGCGGGCATGGGCTTGTCGTTGCGCGTGTTGGCATACGGCCCCTCATGGATGAGCAGGCCCAGGCTATGGCCGTAGCTGTGGCCGAAGCAGCCGACGAACCCGGCGTCGTCGATGACCTTGCGGGCTGCGGCGTCCATCGCCTTACCGGTGACGCCCGCCTTCGTCGCGGCGATGCCCGCCAGCTGCGCCTCGAGCACGGTATGATAGACCTTGTCCATCTTCTCGGACACGTAGCCCAGCGCGATGGTGCGGGTCATGTCGGAGCAGTAGCCGTGGTACAGGCAGCCGAAATCCATGGTGACGAAGTCGCCGTACTCCAGAACGCGCTCGGACGGAACGCCGTGCGGCAGGCTGGTGTTGGGGCCGGAGACGGTGATGGGGTCGAACGACGGGCCCTCGGAGCCGTATTTATAGAGCCGGTAGATGAGCTCCGCGCACAACTCCTTTTCCGTCATGCCCGGATGGATGACGTTCAGCAGATCGTCGAACGTGCGGTCGGTGATCTCCTGCGCCTTTTTCATATATTCAATTTCCCACGGCTCCTTGGCTTGCGCGCGGGGCATTGATCTCTGCGGCGTAGGGATGCAGGACGGCGTTCAGCTTCGTGTTGTAGAGCGTATATTCCTCTACGGTCAGCGTATCGTCCTCAAAGCCGATGGTCTTGACGGTATGGGCGGCGATGGCGTCGTTGATGAGCTTGGTGTAGGGATGGTCCGCGTCGGTCATGACGACGGTGAAGCCGGGCAGGTTCTTCTGGGCCGCTTCGATATAGCGGAAGTCGGTGAAGTAATAGCTCTGCTCCTTGCAGATGACAGACACGCCCTCTGCGATGCAGTATTCCGCGGCATACATCCGGTTATGCTTCGAGGTCAGAAGCAGCGCGTCGACTTCGCCCCTTGGCGATCAGGTTGCGGTACTTTTCAATGTTTTTTTCGTGACGGATCCTCCATTTTCCGATTGCAATAAAGGGAAGCTCGGCCACGTGCCGGAGCTTCAGCCACATGGTATGGTTATGAATTGCCGAGATCAGGATCGACTGCACCCCCGCGCAGTTGCGCCCAGTACGTCCGTGTAGATCTGATCGCCCACGAGCGCGCACGCCGCGGGTCGAGCGCATAGCGCGTCAGGCAGGCGCGATGCCGCGCGAAAAGGGCTTTTTTTCGCGTGCGTGATGCAGTCCAGCCCGTATGTTTTGCAGAACTCACCACGCGGGGCTTCCTGCTGTTCGACACGACGCACAGGCGGATCTCGGACGCCTGCATGGTCCGGATCCAGGCAGCCATCTGCGCGGTCGGCTCGCTCGTGGTGTAGGGGACGATGGTATTATCAAAACCAGCATCAGAAACGAGATACCGCGCGCGGTCAGGTCTTCTGCACGCACGTCGGTCAGATGCTGAAGATCATGCGGGGCAAAAACGAAAACGGCATACGGTCTCCTGCAGCTTCATAAGTTTGATGATATCAGTATAACACAAAAAGGTAGGTTTGTCCATGATCCTGTATCCATTTCAGCCCGATCTTCCCTTCGGCTACAGCGTCACCGGCTTCGACGAGGAGAAAAAACGCCCGGTGCGGGCTCTATCTGCTCCCGCCGGGCGCGCAGATCCGTGAATTCACCGGCGGCGACTTCAGCGAAGCGCCGGGCTATCCTGCAGCCCGCGCAGTCATGACGCGGGCGCGGCCTCCCATGCGGACACGCAGGTGTCGGGCGGGTCGCTGGAGGGGTACGCCCGACGCTGCTGGCACGGTGGGGCGAGCGGCTGTGGATGATCCGGCCGCTCTGCATGCGCTTCCCGGTCCCCTGCCCCACCGGCGTCGGCGAAGCGCTGGGCGGATGAGGCCCGCACCCTGCTTCTCGCATCTGTCCCATTACTCCCCCCGACCTCGTCTGCCGCCACAGCTTCTACCTCGATGCCGCCAGCCAGCCCCTGGTCCTCTCTTCGACACCCCGAGACCTGCCGCCAAAACTCACCCTCCTCCGCCCCCCCTCGGCCTCCAGCAAGTTCGGCTGGATCCCATAAGCGCACGCCCCCCAGGAGAAGGCATTTGGTCCGTGCAAATACAGAAATCCAATGCAAAAGGTGCAGCCCGGCAAATCCGGCCTGCACCTTCTATTTATGGCAGTTGTTCTAAGGCAACTAGCTGCAAACTAGATACCCCCGTATCAAGCGTCGCGTACTGAAGACGCCCGTAAGGTAAGTCTCGTGTGGAACGATATCTAAAAACTAGGACCTCACCTAAGTTCAGAAGCAGAACGCACCCCGCGTCCCCACGCACTCTTTTCTTTCCCCTATCTTTTCTCTTGCGAGAAAAAGATAGGGCCGCCGGGAGGCGTCCCCTGCCTTCCCTATGAGGGGAAGGTGGCACGGCGAAAGCCGTGACGGGATGAGGTGGAGGCACTTGCGTCTACACAACACCGCCCACCTCATCAGTCGCCTGCGGCGACAGCTTCCCCTCATGGGAAGCCTTTGGTCCGCTGCGGCGGATAACAATCCCTCAGTCAGCTTCTGCTGCCAGCTCCCTTTACACAAGGGAGCCTTGGGTCCGCTGCGGCGGGGTTATTTTTTGAGGCCGTATTGGTCGGCGAGCTGGCGGAAGCGGGGGAGACTGCGTTCGAGCATGGTTTTGGGGACGCAGTAGGCCAGGCGGACGTAGCCCGGGCAGCCGAATTCGTCGCCCGGCACGACCAGCAGGTCGAGCGCCATCGTTTTTGCAGAACGCGGTCGCGTCCGGCTCCGGCGTTTTGAGGAAAAGATAGAACGCGCCCGAG
>VOFK01000279.1_pt1 | contig 22001 bp, 23 predicted proteins | sample 5384121 | NCBI WGS metagenome assembly VOFK01 (sample SAMN12384730, study PRJNA508395) | human gut metagenome | isolation source: healthy gut J | host: Homo sapiens | reverse complement strand
TCTATCCCGCTATCTTCGCCCAGCTTGCCGCGCTGGCACAGACGCTGTATGAGAAAAACGGCGCCGCAGCAGATGCAATTCTTCGACCTTGGCGGCGGTTTTGGCGTCAGCTACCGGCCGGACTTTCCGGGGCCGGATCCCGCCTGCGCCAAAGCCATCCGGGCGCGCAGATACGTGGCCTTCCGGAAGCGCTGCAGCGCGGCTTGCAGCTGTCCATGAGCCCGGGCGGTTCCTCGCTGCGGGCGGCGGCGTGCTGGTCTGCGCGCGTGCTGGCTGTCAAGCCGGGGTCGACCCGCTTGCCGTGCTGGATGTCGATCGCGGCGCAGTGCCTGCGGCTGGAAAAGCGGCGCGTATCACGCCCGCCGCGTTCCGTACCGCCGGACGCCCGCCCCGATGCAGCAGCTGACCGTCGCTGGAGCAGGGCGCGCCCTTCGCCAGACAGGGTCCTGCCGCAGCTGCGCGTGGGCGACCCGGTCGTCATCCGGATGCTCGGCGCGGACGGACGCAGCCTTCTCCTGCGCCGGCGCGGAGCGCTGCCCGGCGTACCTGCTGTGCGCGGACGGCACGATCCGAACCGATCGAATGAGCGTGCCCCCTTTATGGGGCATACAAAAATGCGGATAAAAAAGAACCGTCCTGTTACTTAGAACAATAGGCTTCCAAATGCCTATCACTCTGCAACGATCTGGTTCTATATGAATTGTATTCCACAGAGTTGCTGAAGTCAACTGGCGCGGAAAACAAATTTTACAAGTGAAAATCAATGCGACCAATTCGAAAGGAGCGTTCTTTTATGGAAGAATTCTATCTCGATTCCTGCGGCGGCGGCCGCCTGCACTGCGCGATCTGGACGCCGGAGGGCGAGCCGAAGGCCGTCGTCCAGCTCATTCACGGCATTGCCGAGCATATCGGACGGTATGACGAATTCGCGCGTTTTCTGAATGCGCACAGGCTATGTCGTCGCCGCGGATGACCACATGGGCCACGGCGGTTCGGTGGAAAACGGCGTGAAGGGCTATTTCTCCGGCGGCTGGCTCTCGGCCGTGGAGGATGAAAAGCGCCTGCACGACGAGATCGCTGCGCAGTACCCGGTCCTGCCGTACTTCATCCTCGGCCACAGCATGGGCTCGTTCCTGCTGCGCACGTATCTCTACACCTACCCGGACGCGGTGGACAAGGCCGTCATCTCCGGCACCGGCTGGGAAGACCCGACCAAGGTCCGCCTCGGCAAGCTCGTCTGCAGGCTCGAGCAGGCACGCGTCGGTGAGACGAGCACGAGCAAGCTCGTCACGAAGCTGATGTTCGGCAGCTACAACAAGCCCTTCGGCGCAGTCACGTCGCCCAACGCCTGGATCTGCTCGGATGAGGCCGTCGTTGCGGCCTATGACGCCGATCCGCTCTGCGGCTTCGACGCGACGGTCGGCCTCGCGCGCGATCTTCTGACGGGCGTGGCGAGATGAACGAGCAGCCGGAGAACCTCGACAAGATGAATAAGCAGCTGCCGCTGCTCTTCGTCTCCGGCAGCAAGGACCCGGTCGGCGGTATGGCCAAGGGCGTGCTGCGCTGCATCGACGCGTTCAAGCGCAGCGGCATGAAGGATATCACCATCAAGCTCTATCCCGAGGGCCGCCACGAGATGCTCAACGAGCGCAACAAGGCCGAGGTCTATCAGGACATTCTCGACTGGCTGGAGCGCTGAGCGTGCCGCGGCGCACAAAAAGGTTGCAATTTGTAATCAAATCTGATATACTACATCTGATTTGATCCGAAAGAAAGGAGCGTGAGTGTGTGAAAGCCAAACTTCGCACCATGCTTTTGAGCTGCCTGGCGCTGCTTCTCGTGGTGGGCATGACCAGCGTCGCCTGCGCGTACGACGTCTCTTTTCTCCGACGTGCCGGAAGACAGCTGGTTCTATACCGACGTGATGACGCTCGCCGAGTCCGGCGTGATCGGCGGCTACCCCGACGGGACCTACCGCCCCACCAAAAAGGTCACGACCGGCGAGGCGCTCAAGATGATCCTGCTGGCCGCGGGCTATCCCGAGCCGGAGCCCGCCGCGTCCCACTGGGCGCGCGGCTATCTGAATTTTGCCATCGAGCAGGGCTTTTTGACCCGCTATGAGGACATTTCCGACCTGGACGTCAATATGACGCGTGGTCTGGTCGCCAAGCTCGCGGCCAACGCACTGGGCCTTTCCGACCCCGGGACCTACGGCACCTTTACCGACACCGACAGCCCCTACGTCGAGGCGCTCTGCGCCGCCGGGATCGTCGGCGGCTACCCGGACGGGACCTATCGCCCGGGCGCGTCCATCTCCCGCGCGGAGATCGCTGCGATCGTCAACCGCATCTACCAGAGCCGCGAGCCGTCTTTGCCTGCGGACAATGATACGGATCTTGACATCGATCCCTCGCAGATCAAGCTGCGCACGACCGAGCAGATGATCGCGCTGCTCAAATCCAAGGAAGGCTTCCGCGCCACGGCCTATTGGGATTATTCCCAGTATTCCATCGGCTACGGCAGCGCCTGCACGAAGGACGAATACCCCAACGGCATCACCGAGGCGCAGGCGGACATCCTGCTGCGCGAGATGCTGCAGGGCTTTGAGAAAAAGCTGGACAAGTTCCTGCAGGAAAACTACATCACGCTCCGTGATAACCAGTATGACGCCACTGATCAGTCTGACCTACAACATCGGCTCCGGCTGGATGAAGGAAAGCGCGCTCGCCACGCTCCTGAAGAATGGTACATACAGCAATAACGAGCTGGCCTCCGCCATCGGCATCTGGTGCCACGTCAAATCGAACGGCGTGACGAGCATCCATGACGGCCTCTCGTCGCCCGCCGCATCTCGGAGATCAACGTCTTCCTCTACGGCGATTACTCGGGCGAGTCGACCGGCTTCTACTCGGTCCGCTTCGAGCAGACGGAGAAGGGCGACCGCGCGCGCGACATCGCCTTCTATGAGGCGGGCAGCGCCTATGACCCGGCCTTTGAGGCGACCTCCGACGACGGCGAGATCTTCCTCGGCTGGTACACCGAAGACGGGACGCTGCTGACCGACCTGCGCGCGACGCAGGATCTGACGGTCACGGCCCGCTGGGAAAGCGACGACGCATGGGTCTGAGCGGCGGCTGAGACCCAAAAAGCAGAGGAAATACGATGAATATTCAGCTTTTCGGAAAGAAAAAAAAAATGCTTTTGACACGAAAAAGGCCGAGCGGTGGTTCAAGGAGCGGCGGATCAAATTCCAGTCGGTCGACCTGCTGCGCTTCGGCCTGTCCGGCGGCGAGTTTGACAGCGTCCTGCGCGCCGTCGGCGGCGTCGACGCGCTGATCGACTGGGACGCCCAAAGCCCCGAGATCGACCTCATGCGCTATATGGACGACAAGCGCGCCAAGGAAGACAAGCTCTTCGACCACCCCGAGCTCATGAAGACCCCCATCGTCCGCAACGGCAAACAAGCCACCACCGGCTACCGCCCCGACGTGTGGGAAACGTGGGAATAAAGTTCCCCGCAAAAGGTGCAGTCTGACAAATTCAGACTGCACCTTTTTGGGGAAGTTTTCTGTATTTGCATGCGGCAAATGCCTTTCACCCCAGGAGAAGGCGTTGGGAATGCATATGGATCAAGGCTCCCTCGATGAGGGAGCCTTTGGTCCGCGGCGGCGGGTCACTTTTTCTTTTTCTGACTCCCTGTCAGGTCGTACATCGCTTTGCTGCGGCGGGCGAAGTGGCCGACTTTGGGGAAGGCCCTGGGCGATGGCAGGGTAGGGGGTTGTCGGTGTCGGCGGTCTTCTGGATGTTGTACGTGCCGTACTGGTTGACCATGTCGAAGCAGTCGTCCGGCTGGCCGGGGGAATGCGTGGTTCATGGGCGTGGGATCGTAGCGGAAGGTCTCGTCGCTTGTCATAACAGTCACCTCTCTGACAGCGTTTGCAGAATCGCGCCGATTATGCAGAAAAAAAGGGCAGTACCTTGGGCAGCCCGCACAGAAACCAACGCCCGCAGGCAGCGCATCACTCCTTGACTTCGCATTTTTTTTCCTTGCGTTACCAAAGTAGCGCTGCGAAAACCGCTTGTCAGGAGCGAAAAAATCATTCGTCTGCGGCGTTCCGCCGGAAGCCTCCGGCGGACTTTTTTCATTGTTTTATGCGGGCCTGCCTTTGCGGTACTGCCCTTTTACGGAATTTTGCTTATTTGTCGTACATATCGACCAGCTTGAGCAGGTGCTCGTAGCGCTCCTTGGCGTTCGCTTCGTTCTTTGCGAACAGAACGGTTGCACGCTCCGGGAACTCGCGGGTCAGACGGCTGTAGCGGGCTTCGTTCATCAGGAACTCCTGATAGCCGCCGGCGGGAGCCTTGCTGTCCAGCGTGAACTTCTTCTCCGCGGCCGGGTTGAAGCGGAACATGTTCCAGTAACCGCAGTCGACAGCCTTCTTCATTTCCTTCTGGCAGGTCTGCATGCCGCCCTTGATGGAGTGCATCTCGCACGGAGCATAGCCGATGATGAGCGACGGGCCATGGTAAGCTTCCGCTTCCTGAATGGCCTTGAGGGTCTGCGCGGCGTTGGCGCCCATGGCGACCTGCGCGACGTAGACATAGCCGTAGCTCATGGCGATCTCAGCCAGGGACTTGGACTTGGTTTCCTTACCGGCAGCCGCAAACTGTGCGACCTGACCGATGTTGGAAGCCTTGGAAGCCTGTCCGCCGGTGTTGGAGTAGACCTCGGTATCGAAGACGAAGATGTTGACGTCTTCACCGGAGGCGAGAACATGATCGACGCCGCCGAAGCCGATGTCGTAAGCCCAGCCGTCGCCGCCGAAGATCCAGACGGACTTCTTGCTGAGGTAATCCTTCTTGGACAGGATGTCCGCGCCAAGTGCGCAGGCGTCGCAGTCGCAGTACTTTTCGCCCTTGGCCTTGAGCTCGGCAGCGTGAGCCGCGAACTTCGTTGGCAGCCAGCTCGTCGACGGTCGAGACGTTCTCTTCCAGAGCCGCGACGTAGGCCTTGGTGGCCTCGGCGTTGGCATCGAGATCGTTGACGGTGTCGAGGTACTTCTGGGCGGCGGCCTTGAGGTCGGCGTTCGTCCACTCGACGGCGATGAGCGCCTTGGTCTTCTCAATCAGGCTGTCACGGATGGCCTTCTGGCCGAGGTACATGCCGAAGCCGTGCTCTGCGTTGTCCTCGAACAGGGAGTTGCACCATGCGGGACCCTTGCCTCTCTGCATTTGTGCAGTACGGGTTGGTAGCGCCCGGGTTGCCCCAGATGGAGGAGCAACCGGTGGCGTTGGAGATATACATGCGGTCGCCGAACAGCTGGGTGACGAGACGCGCGTAGCTGGTCTCGGCGCAACCTGCGCAGGAGCCGGAGAACTCAAGCAGCGGCTTGCGGAACTGGCTGCCCTTGACGTCGGCAGTCTGAAGCTCCTTCTTCTCGGAGACCTTGTTCACGCAGTAATCGAAGACTTCCTGCTGATCGAGCTGGGTTTCCTGCGGGACCATCTTGAGGGCCTGCACCTTTTCGGGGCAAACGCCGACGCATGACGCCGCAGCCCATGCAGTCGAGCGGGGAGATGGCCATCGTGAACTGATAAACGCCTTCGCCCTTGCCGGCCTTGACCGGGACGATCTTGGCGGCTGCGGGTGCGTTCTTGGCTTCCTCGTCGGTCAGAGCGACCGTGCGGATGGTGGCGTGCGGGCAGACATATGCGCAGTTGCCGCACTGGATGCACTTTTTGGAATCCCATTCCGGAACCGCAACGGCAACGCCGCGCTTCTCATAAGCGGCAGCGCCCAGCTCAACTGGCCGTCGTCGGCATGATCGACGAACGTGGAACGGGCAGGAATCGCCGTCCATCTTGTCGACCGGGAAGAGGATGTTCTTGACCTGCTTGACGAGCTCGAGGCTTGCCCTCGAGGTTGTGCTCGGCGACAACGTCCTCAGCGTTCGCCCAGTCGGCGGGAACGTCGACCTTCACGTAGGCGGTGGCGCCGGCGTCGATGGCCTTGTGGTTCATCTCGACGACGTCCATGCCCTTCTTGGAGTAGGACTGCGTCGCCTTTTCCTTCATGTACTTGATGGCGTCTTCTTCCGGCAGGACCTTTGGCCAGGAGAAGAATGCGGACTGAAGGATGGTGTTGGTGCGCTTGCCCATGCCGATCTTCTGCGCAAGGTCGATGGCGTCGATCGTGTAGAGCTGGATGTTGTTCTTGGCGATGTAGCGCTTGGAGGCAGCGTCCAGATGGTGCGCCAGATCCTCCGGAGTCCACTGGCAGTTGATCATGAACACGCCGCCCGGCTTGACGTCACGGACGATGGGGAAGCCCTTCGTGATGTAGGAGGGGTTGTGGCAGGCGACGAAGTCAGCCTTGTTGATGTAGTACGGGCTCGTGGTGGGCTTGTCGCAGAAGCGCAGGTGGCTGATGGTGACGCCGCCGGTCTTCTTGAGTCGTACTGGAAGTAGGCCTGGACATACTTGTCGGTGTGGTCGCCGATGATCTTGATGGAGTTCTTGTTGGCGCCGACGGTGCCGTCGCCGCCCAGACCCCAGAACTTGCACTCGATGGTGCCTTCGGCTGCGGTGTTCGGGCAGTTCTTGTCCTCTTCGAGGGAGAGGTTGGTGACGTCGTCCACGATGCCGATGGTGAACTCATGCTTGGGCTGATCCTTCTTGAGCTCGTTGTAAACAGCGAAGACGGAAGCGGGAGGCGTATCCTTGGAGCCGAGGCCGTAACGGCCGCCGATGACGGTCGCCTGCACGCCGGCGTTGGCCAGAGCGGTGACAACGTCCATGTACAGAGGCTCACCCTGGGCGCCGGGCTCCTTGGTGCGGTCGAGGACGGCGATCTTCTTCGCGGTCGCGGGGATGGCGGCGATGAGCTTATCCGGGCAGAACGGACGGAACAGGCGGACCTTGACAAGGCCGACCTTTTTTCGCCGTGGGCGTTCATGTAGTCGATGACTTCCTCAGCGACGTCGTTGATGGAGCCCATCGCGATGATGACGCGGTCAGCGTCGGGCGCGCCGTAGTAGTTGAACAGCTGATAGTTGGTGCCGAGCTTTTCGTTGATCTTGCCCATGTACTTCTCAACGACTGCGGGCAGCGCGTTGTAGTACTGGTTGCAGGCTTCACGGTGCTGGAAGAAGATATCGCCGTTCTCGTGGCAGCCGCGGGCAGCCGGATGCTCCGGATTGAGCGCGTGCTGACGGAACTCTTCGACCGCCTGCATGTTGCACATTTCCTTGAGGTCGGCGAAGTCCCAGACAGCGACCTTCTGGATCTCGTGGGAGGTACGGAAGCCGTCAAAGAAGTTCAGGAACGGGACCTTGCCTTCGATCGCGGCCAGATGCGCCACGGGGGACAGATCCATGACTTCCTGCGGGTTGGTCTCGCACATCATGGCGAAAGCCGGTCTGGCGGCAAGCCATGACGTCGGAATGATCGCCGAAGATGTTCAGCGCATGCGTCGAGACCGTACGGGCCGAGACGTGGAACACGCAGGGCAGCTGCTCGGCAGCGATCTTGTACATGTTCGGGATCATCAGCAGCAGACCCTGGGACGCCGTGTAGGTGGTCGTCAGAGCGCCTGCGCCGAGGGAGCCGTGGACCGTACCGGCTGCGCCGGCCTCAGACTGCATCTCGGCGACCTTGACCCTGGTGCCGAAGATGTTCTTCAGACCTGCAGCAGACCACTGGTCGACGAAGTCCGCCATCGGGGAGGACGGCGTGATGGGATAAATGCCGGCGACTTCTGTATAAGCATAGGATACATGAGCCGCAGCATTGTTGCCGTCCATGGTTTTGAATTTACGAACCAAAACAATTACCTCCTAAAAGTAATTACATATTCATGCACCTTGACTATATCACATTTTCTTGTCAATGTAAATCAAATTTGGAATAACCTTTTTGGAATCTGCGGAAAACTTTCGAAATTCCCGCCCCGCGCTGCCGCGAAAGAGAAAAACTGGTTGGTTTTTCGCGGGAAATGCTGTATGATAGAGATACAATAGAGAAAGCGGAGGGATGCAGATGCTCAGTAAGGTACATTCGCTGGGTCTGGCCGGCATTGCCGGATACGGGGTGGAGACGGAATGCTACATCGGCGCGGGCCTGCCGGCCTTTGAACTGGTCGGTCTGCCGGACGCGTCGGTCAAGGAGGCGCGTGAGCGCGTCCGCGCCGCCGTGAAAAACTGCGGCTTCCGCTTCCCGGTCAGCCGCATCATCGTGAACCTCGCCCCGGCGGGGACGAAGAAATCCGGTACGCTCTATGACCTGCCGATCCTGCTCGGCATCCTCTGCGCGTCGGAGCAGGTGCGGCTGCCGAAGGAAAAGAGCGCGTTTTTAGGCGAGCTCAGCCTGCAGGGCGGGCTGCGGTCGGTGCCGGGCGTGCTGCCGATGGCCCTCGCGGCCCGGGCGCTCGGCTACCAGGCGATCTACGTCCCCGCAGCCAACGCGCGCGAGGCGACGCTCGCCGAGGGCCTGACCGTCTACGGCGTGGAGGATGTGCCGCAGCTCGTGCGCCATCTGACCGGCGAAGCGCCGATGGAGCCCGCGCCCGTCTGGCAGCCGGAGCCGCAGCCGCACGCGCTGCTCGACTTCAAAGACGTCAAAGGGCAGGAAAATGCCAAACGGGCACTTGAAATCGCGGCCGCAGGCGGGCATAATATCCTTCTGGTGGGCCCGCCGGGCTCCGGCAAGAGCATGCTCTCCAAGCGCCTGCCGTCGATCCTGCCGGATATGACGCGCCAGGAGCAGCTGGAGGTCACGCAGATCTATTCGGTCCTCGGCCTTCTGCCCGCGGAGCATCCGCTCATCGAATCGCGGCCCTTCCGCGCGCCGCATCATACCGTCTCGGCGGCTGCGCTCGCCGGCGGCGGGACCTATGTGCGCCCTGGCGAGATCTCGCTCGCGCACAAGGGCGTGCTGTTTCTCGACGAGCTGCCGGAATTCCGGCGCGACGCCGTCGAGGCCATGCGCCAGCCGCTCGAGGACGGACAGGTCACCATCTCCCGCGTGCAGGGCTCGCAGACGTTCCCGAGCCAGTTCATGCTCGTGTGCGCGATGAATCCCCTGCCCCTGCGGCTGGTACGGCGACCCCAGCGGCCGGTGCACCTGCTCGCAGGCCGCGGTCGACCGGTATCTCAGCCGTATCTCCGGCCCCATGCTCGACCGCATCGACATGATCGTCGAGGTCAGCTCCGTCAAATTTGAGGAGCTGCGCACAAGAAGCGAGGCCGAGCCGTCCTCCGCCGTCAAATCGCGCGTCGACGCGGCCCGGGCCGTCCAGACCGCCCGCTATGCCGGCAGCCCCACGCGCTGCAACGCCTATATGCAGCCCGCGCAGCTGCGCCGGTTCTGCCAGCTGGACGAGGACAGCACCGTGCTCATGAAGCAGGCCTTCGACGCGCTCGGCATGACGGCGCGGAAGCTATGACCGCGTGCTGAACGTCGCCCGCACCATCGCGGACCTGGCCGGCAGCGAGTCCATTCGCCCCCAGCACATCGCCGAAGCCGTCCAATACCGCTCCTTCCAGCTCGGCGGAGAGAACGCAAGATGACCCAAGGCTCCCCGACAATATCATGTATAAATTTTTTTAAAGATAGGACACACATCATGAAAGAACTCTTTTTACTGAAGCTTGGCGAGATCGTCCTGAAGGGGCAGAACCGCCGCGTGTTTGAGGACAAGCTCAAGACCGTCACCCGCCGCCGCATGGCGAAGTTCGGCACGTTCAAGGTCTCCATCGTCCAGTCGACGCTCTATGTGGAGCCGCTGACTGACGACTGTGATCTCGACGGCGCATGGGAGGCTTGCGGCACCATCTTCGGCGTGGCGCAGATGTGCCGCTGCCGCGCGTGCGAGAAGGATCTCGACGCTATCTTTGCCGCCGTCTGCGACTATCTCGGCGACGAGCTGTCCATGGCCAGGAGCTTCAAGGTCGAGTCCAAGCGCTCGGACAAGCGCTTCCCGCTCAACTCCATCCAGATCTCGCAGGAGATCGGCGGCCGTCTGGCCGAGGAATTCCCGAATGTCGCGGTCGATGTCCATACCCCGGATTACACCGTCAACATCGAGGTCCGCGAGACCGCGGCCTATGTCCATGGCCCGTCGGTGCCCGGCGCGGGCGGTCTGCCGACCGGCACGGGCGGACGGGCGGCGGTGCTGCTCTCGGGCGGCATCGATTCCCCGGTCGCGGGCTATATGATCGCCAAGCGCGGCGTGGAGATCGAGTGCATCCATTTCTTCTCCTATCCCTATACCTCCGAGCGCGCAAAGGAAAAGGTGCTGGAGCTGGCGCACATCATGACGAAGTTCTGCGGCCGCATGACCGTCGACATCGTCGGCTTCACCGAGATCCAGGAGGCCATCCGCGATCACTGCCGCGAGGAATATTTTACGATCATCATGCGCCGGTTCATGATGCGCATCGCGGAGGCGATCGGCCGGGACCACGGCGCGAAGTGCCTCGTCACGGGCGAAAACCTCGGCCAGGTCGCTTCGCAGACCATGGACGCTATGGCCGTGACCGGCGCGGTCGTCCATATGCCCATCTTCCATCCGCTCATCGGCATGGACAAGGAGGAGATCGTCACCGTCGCCCGCCGCATCGGCACGCTGGAGACCTCCATCCAGCCGTATGAGGACTGCTGCACCGTCTTTACCCCAAGCACCCGAAGACGAAGCCGGTCCTCGCGCAGGTCGAGGCCGAGGAGCAGAAGCTGGACGTCGAGGGGCCTCATCGCCCGCGCCATCGCCAACACCGAAAAGACGCAGATCCGGTACTATGAAGATGAACAGCAGCGCTGAGCGGGCGCTTTCGCACCTGCGGGAGCAGGGGCTGACGCTGGCGACGGCGGAGTCGTGCACCGGCGGGCTGATCGGCAAGCTGCTGACCGACGCCCGGCGCGTCGCAGGTCTATAAGGGCGGCGTCATCAGCTACACGAACGAAGTCAAGCACGCGCTGCTCGGCGTGGAGCAGGAGACGCTGGACGTCTGCACCGCCGTCTCGCGCGAGACGGCGCATGAGATGGCCCGCGGCGCGCGCGAGCGCTGCGGCGCGGACTGCGGCGTGTCGGTCACGGGGCTGGCCGGGCCGGACGGGGATGGGACGGGACGGCCGGTGGGGCTGGTCTATATCGCGATCGACACCGCGGGCTTCTCCTTCTGCCGCGAGCTCCGTCTGACCGGCGACCGCGCCGCCATCCGCACCCAAGCCGCCGAAGCCGTCTTCCAGCTCCTGCTTAGAGCTCATCTAAAGGCTCCCTGGCTCGGCGCAGGGGACTGAAGGTTGTTATTTGCCATGAAACCCAAACCGGTTTGCGGTTTGGAAAGACAAAAGCACAGGGATAAGAAGCCTTTGCTTGCAAGGCTTCGTTCAGCCGGAGGCTGATCTTTGTTCCCTGGAAAAAAGATATGGAAGAAAAGGGGCACTTTGGGTTCTGCCTCTGAATCAACCGGGCGTGTTCCACTCGGTACACCCGTCTTACCACGCGCTGCCTGATACGGGGGCTCCAAATTTGCGACTGGTTACCGTAGAACATCTGCCATCAATAGAAGGTGCAGACCGGATTTGCCGGTCTGCACCTTTTTGCGGGGAGATTATCTTTATTTGCTCCGTGCTGATCTGTAAAATTATTCGACATTACGGAAATATAGCCATCGGTGCAAAACATTCGACATTGCGATACAATGATACGTCAATATCGAAAGAAGCGCTTGCGCATCCGAGCCATTTCTGGTATCCTGAGACCAGCTGAGACGGACAGCGGGTGTGCGGCGCGGCGGAAGTTGTTCGTTCCATCTTTCTCTGGTCATCCTTTCTGACAAATAATGACCCCAATGCCGCTGCCATACACGAAAAAGCCGCCGGGTTTGTGCCCGGCGGCTTTTGCTGTTCGCTGTTCGGGATTGGCGAATCATAAAAGAAAACGTTTGAAATTGTAAAACGATCCATTGCAATCTGACGCTTCTGCTGATATAATGCAGCTGTAGAAATTTTTTTATAGATTGTTATATTTTGCGGAGAATAACTATGCTTGTAAAACGTTTTTTCGCCTGCCTTCTGGCGCTGGCGCTGCTGGTTGGGATGCTTTCCGGCTGCGCGGCGAAGCCGTCGGAGACGGCGGCGGAGCCGATGGTCCCTGTTTACCGACTCGCTCGGCCGGAAGGTCGGGATCCCGGCGTCTTTGACGCGCGTCGCGCCCAGCGGCGCGGTCGCGTCGATGTTCCTCGCGGTCGTCGCGCCGGAATACATGTCGACGATCAACGCCACGCCGTCCTCCAGCCAGTACAGATACCTAAACCCGCGCCTCATCGATCTGCCCACGACCGGCCAGATGTACGGCAGCAAGTCGACGCTCAATCTTGAGTCCATCCTCTCCTCCGGTGCGCAGGTCGTGATCGACATTGGCGACAAAAAGGACAACATGGCCGCCGACCTTGATGCGCTGCAGCGGCAGATCGGCATCCCGGTCATCTTCATCGAGGCGGACCTGCCGCATATGGCCGCGGCCTTCCGCACGCTCGGCAGCATTCTGGAAGGAAAGGCCGAGCGGGGCGAGGAGCTGGCGGCGTTCGTGGAGCAGACGGTCTCGATGGCGGAGGAAAACGCCGCGAAAATTCAGGACAGCGAACGCCTGTCCGTCCTCTATACGTCCGGCTCGTCCGGCCTCAATACGGATGCGAAGGGCTCGACGCAGGCGCAGGTCCTGGACCTTATGGGCCTGGAAAACGCGGCCGTGGTCGAGGACGTGAGCAACAAGGGCGGCGGCAATCCCATCAATCTCGAGCAGCTCTACCGCTTCGACCCCGACGTGATCCTCTTTGCCGCAGGCAGCATCTACGCCGCCGCCGCGGACGACGCGGCGTGGCAGCCGCTGCGCGCGATCGAGGAGGGGGACTTTTACGAGATCCCGTCCATGCCCTACAACTGGCTGTCGAACCCGCCGAGCCTCAACATGCTGCTCGGCATCTGGTGGCTGGGAAATCTGCTGTATCCGCAGTATTATGACTATGATATGGTGGAAAAAACACAGGAAATATTCAAATTATTCTGGGATTATGATCTGAGCGGGGAGGAAGCGCGGCAGATGCTCGCCAACTCCACGCTGAAGGATACGCCATGAAAAAACTGCTGACCCGACTCGCGCTGCTGATGATCCTGTGCGCGGCGCTGGCGCTGCCGGTCTTCGCCGACGCGGTCACGGACTCCATCTCAGTCTGCATCGGCTATTTCGGCTGGAGCGAGGACGAGTACGTCGAAAAGGCGAAATTCTCCTGGCAGGAGCTTGACGACTGGTACGGCGGCGCGCTCGACACGCATGAGGAGTATTATTCCTACTGCAACGGCAGCGGCCGGACCTATCTGGCCTTCGCCCGCGGCTTCTACATCCGCGATCTGCTGGACTACGCGGGCGTGGACGTCAATTCCATCGCCTCCATCGACTTTTTCACCAAGGACCATTCCGTCGGCGCCTACCGCTCGTTCACGAAATACGCCCTGCTCGACCAGCCGCGCTATTATTTCCCGAACCTTGCGGGCGACGCTGAGACCGGCGAGCTCTACGCCTGGGACGGGGGCGACGATCTGTGGGTCGGCGCGTATCAGGTCGAGCCGATGCTCGCGCTCGAGGATTACACCGAGTGGGATACCGCCGGCTTTGACTTTGAGAGCTACGCGGACGAGAGCCTGTTCTCCACGGGCAGCCGCTTCCACCTCTTCTTCGGCCAGGCCAGCCCGGAGGAAGCCGCGACCAGCTCGGCGGCCAAGTATGTCTATAAAATTCTCGTGACGTTCTCCGGCACGCCGGTGCTGTCGAGCGAGGAGTCCAACCTGGATCTTGTCGTCGGCAGCGACCATGCCCTGCATGTGACCGCCGACGCGGAGGACGACGCGCTGACCGCCTACGTGCAGGAGCATCTGCAGTACACGTCGAGCGACCCTGCGGTCGTCTCGGTCGACCAGTACGGCAGGCTCCATGTGAATGCGGAGGGCGACGCGGTCATCACCGCGTCTTTCGGCGAGTCGAGCGTCAGCGTGCAGGCCACGTCGGCTCCGGCGGCGCGAGCGGCACGGGCAGCGCCGCAGGCGGGGACGGCCCCCGGCGGCGAGGCCGGGACCGGCCAGCTCGACCTGCCGCAGCCGGACGAGACGGAAGCCGCGCCGGTCACGGAGCCGGTCGACGCGCGGAGCGTGTATGTGCTCGCGGGCGGCGCGGTCTCGACCGGGGAAAACGGCACGACCGCGGGCGAGGGGATGCAGGACGGCAGCGTCCAGCTCCTCCTGCCGGACAGGCAGGAGGCAAAGACCGCCAGGCCGTCTGGGCTGCGCTGGCGCTGAGCGTGCTGCTCGGCTTCAGCTACGGCCTGATCCGGTATAAAAAACTGCGATAAATTTCGATAAAATTCACGATTAAGAGGGAAAAAAATGCTGCTTGCTGCTGTAACGCAGACCGCGGACGAAGGATTCCGCATCCACGATATTCTCCGCACGGTGTCCGGGGCGCTGGAAGTGCCGGTCATCGTGCTGCTCGTTCTGTTTTTGCTGGCCGCGGCCGCGCTCGTGGGCTGGCTGATCTCCGAATCCTGCACGGAGCGCCGCCATCTGAAGCTCGCGCGTGCGCCCTCATGGAGACGCTGCGCACCGCGCCGGACCGGGAGGCCGCCGTGGAGGAAAGCGGCCTGCTCCGCCGGCAGAAGGACGCCCTGCTCGAGCTGCTGCGCCACCCCGACTTTACCGACGCCACGCGAAAGGCGCTCGCCATCGAGCTGCTCGAGCGCGAGCAGGACCGGTATGACAGCATCGTCAAGCTCAGTGAGCTGCTGGCGCGGCTGGCCCCGATGCTGGGCCTGCTCGGCACGCTCATTCCGCTGGGCCCCGGCATCATCGCGCTGGGCCAGGGCGATACCTACACGCTCTCGACGTCGCTGCTGACCGCGTTCGATACGACGATCGCGGGGCTTGTGGCCGCGGCGCTGGCCATCGTGGTCTCCGCCATCCGCCGCCGCTGGTACCGGGAGTACGGCTCTGTTCTGGAAGCGCTCTGCACCGAGGTGCTGGAGCTGACGAAGAAGGGGGGAGGGATGAGAAGGCTCTCGGCCCGTTCGCTGTGCAGCCGCAGCGACGATGCGCCCGTCAACCCCATGGACTCCATCAGCAATCTGGCCGACGCCATGCTGGTTTTGGCCGTGGGCATCATGCTGGCGCTCATCATCAACTGGAATGTGGACATTTCCTCGGCCGGACAGACGGCCGACACGCCCGCCGACCCGGCCATCTCCTTTGAGCAGGACGATCTGACCGAGTCGCAGAGCAGCGCCGGGACGATCGAGGGCGATCTGACCGAGATGGGCAAGGTCTATTATGACAAAGAGACCGGCACGTATTATATTGTGGAAAATCAGAAAACGGGGGATGCGGAATGAAAAAGCTGCTGCCGGTGCTGCTGTGCGCGGCGATGCTGCTGTGCCTGCTGCCGCTTGAGGCGCGGGCGGCCGCGGCCGCGTGGGACGGCACGGTCGACATTTCCTGGTATGACCCGGCGCAGACGGAATACACCATCGACACGCCCGCGAAGCTCGCGGGTCTGGCCGCGCTCGTCAACGGCATGGCGGATCCCGCGGCGAAGGCGATCGTGGGTGATCGGTCGTATCTCGTGAGCAAAAAGGTCGACAACGTCATGCTGGTCGGCGCGGGCGGCGGCAATGTGTTCGATACCGTCTACACCGGCGGCGTCGACTTCGCCTACAAGACCATCTATCTGACCGCCGATCTCGACATGGGCGGCCGGAAAGCCGCCGACGGCAGCTGGACCGGCCCAAACTGGACGCCCATCGGCGGCAAATTCCCCATGAAGCCGCAGGAGGCCTCCGGCGACTGCCTCACGCTCGACACCCGCTTCAACGGCGTGCTCGACGGCCAGGGCCATACCATCTATAATCTCTACTGTGACCGCTGCGCGGCCAAGGGCTTCCCCTACAGCATGGCCGTCGGCGTCGTGGGCTTCCTCGGCGGCAATGCCGACTACGCGAACGGTGGGAACGGGGAGAAGACCGAGGCGGAATTTAAAAACGGCTGGCAGCCCGCCGTGCGCAACCTCGTGCTGGGCTCCGGCTCCATCTACGGCCGCCGCATGGTCGGCGGCATCGTGGGCCGCGTCGGTGAGACATCGAACGGCGTCGTGATCGAAAACTGCGGCAACCGCGCCGACGTGCGCAACACCGACTCCAAGGGCGTCGGCGGCATCTGCGGCTCCGCCTCGGGCGCGGGCACCATCCGCGGCTGCTACAATACCGGCACCATCTCCACCACCTATACCTGCCCCGCGGGCGGCATCCTCGGCACGAACGAGGGCATGGACGTCTACAACTGCTATAACGCGGGCCGCATCGATACGAACGGCGCGCAGTACGGCCGCGGCATCGGCGGCCACGACACGGGCAGCTATACCGTGGCCGGCTGCTGGTACCTGACCGGCTGCGACGACGACCCGGCCTCCAACGGCTACTACAAGGGCACCAGCCGCAAGATCTCCGTCAGCGTCACCGCGGCGGATCAGAAGACCCTGCAGTCCGATACCGTGATCGCGGCGCTGAACGCCAACGGCGCGGTCTTCGCCCAGGACACCGCCGGGAAAAACAGCGGCTACCCGGTTTTGTGGTTTGAGACCCAGCCCCGGACCGAGGTCTGCCAGATCACGCAGACTGCCGCCGCGAACGGCACCTTCACTGTCAGCCGGACCGGCGAGGCCGCCTTCGGCACGTCCGTCTCGCTCACGGCGCAGCCCGACGCGGGCTACCGCCTGGCCTACTTCACGGCGAACGGCGCGCCGATCCTCGGCGGATATTACACGCTGACCGGCGATACGGCGCTGGCCGCCGTCTTCCAGAAGATGAAGACGGCCACGGTCACTGTGCCGGAATACGACGCGTTCTATCTCGCTGCCGCCCGGACCGGCTACCGGCTCACGGCGGACGGCATGGAATATGTCGAGCGCGAGACGCTGCACACCGGCGATACCGTGCTCGAGGGCAACGTCATCACGCTCCAGACGCATTCCTACGCCGACGCCATCCCCGCCGACGGCGCGCTGGAATACCGGGAAGGCTATCAGTTCACGGTCTCGGGCGCGGAGAAGAACGCCGACGGGACCTATACCGTCACCGGCGACGGCGCGGTCGTCATCGAGGCCGTGCGGCCACGCGCCGCAAGAGCTGGCTCACCTTTGCCGATACCGGCTGGTACACCGGCAAGGAAACAGCCTACACGCTGACCACTGCCCGACAGCTCGCGGGGCTGGCCAAGCTCGTGAGCGAGCAGGGCGTGAGTTTTGCAGGAGTGACCATCCGGCTCGGAAATGACATTTCGCTCGCCTCCATCGACGGCTCGAGCGGCAGCTGCACCTGGACGGCCATTGGTCCCAGCCTGCAGAAGCCGTTCTCCGGGACCTTCGACGGGCAGGGGGCATACGATCTTCGCCATGGAGGCCTAGCAATACCGGCAGCTACGCGGCGCTCTTCGGCTGCTGCGTGGACGCGAGGATCGAGGATCTGACCGTCTGCGGCAGCGCCGCGGGCGAGGCCCGCGCGTCCTACGCGGCGGGGCTCGTGTCCTCACGCCAAGGGCTGCGAGATCGAAGACATCAACGTCTACGTGGACGTGACCGCCGCCGACGCACGCGGGCGGCGTGGCCGCCACATCTGTGACGGCACGGCGATGCAGAGCTGTTTCAGCTACGGCTCTGTCGGGGCGGCAAGTCCGGCGGGGCGGCATCGGCCTGTGCTATTCGGCCTCGGATATTGACCGGCTGCGCCAACTTTGGCGCCGTGACCGGCTCCGGCACCGGTGCGTACGGCACCGGCGGCATCGCCGGGCGGCTCGCGGGCGTCATGATGAAGTGCGCCAACTACGGCGCGGTGGGCGGTGCGGACCGCTATACCGGCGGCCTCGCAGGCTACACCACGGCCTCGGAACAAAACGACCATCCTCGCCAGCAAAAAACGAAGCCGCCGTCCCGTCTTCCAACACCCAGACGCGCGCGGCGACCGGCGCGATCGTCGGCAACGCGCAGAACCTCATCTGTGGCGGCTGCACGGCGGCGGGCGGCAGTCTGCCGCCGCAGCTCGGCCGGAGCGGCAAGGTCTCCGAAAAAAGACCGCCGCAGAGACCTGCCCCGGACTATACGGCCAGGGGAAGCGCCGCAGGACGCGCGACCTGCCCGAAAGCTTCACCGTCACCTTCCTCGCCAACGGCGAGACCGTGGCCGCGGTGACCGGCAGGAAGGGCGACCGGAGCGTGAAAGCGCCGGAGCTCCCGCAGCTCGCGGGCTATACCGCCGCCTGGCCGGCCTTCACCCCGACCGGCCGCGACATGACCATCACCGCCGTCTACCGCCAGAACCTCGTCTCCGGCGGCAGGGTCACGAAGTCCGGCACCTACTTCATCCCCTGGCTCGCCAGCGGCGAGATCACCATCGCAGGCGGGCTGGACGTGACGCTGATCGGGCTGGATTCCGGCACGGACCGGTTTGACAACCTCACCCTCACCGTCGGCAGCGGCACGAAGCTGACGCTGCAGGACGTGCGCATCACGGGCGACAAGACGCTGTTGTCCCTCGCGGGCAAGAATACCCTGACGCTGCTGGGCCGCAACGAGCTCATCGGCTGCGCCGACGCGTCCGGCAACGCCTGCCCGACCGTCGTCTCCAGCGGCGATCTGACCATCAACGGCACCGGCAGCCTCCAGCTGCAGGTGCTGGTCAACAACGCGGCCTTCCTGGGCGCGGAAAAGAGCAAAATTTCTATCGAGGACTGTACCCTCACGCTGCTGAAGTCCGACAAGCTCGGCTTTGACGGCGGCGCGTTCTGCGCCAACGGCGCCGATGTGACGCTGACGAACGCCAGCTTCTCCGGCCGGACGGACAGCGACAACGTCGCGGTCCTCTCCGCCGAGACCGTCACGGTGACGGGCGGCACGCTGCGCGTGGAGGCGGAAAAGTCCGTCCACGCCGTGCTCGGCCGCGTGTCGCTGACAAACTGCGGCCTCTATGCCTCCGGCCACAGCGGCAACAGCGCAAAGACCGTTTCGCAGACCACTGGTGTTGAGGCCCTGCAGACGCTCGCGCAGCAGTCCGGCGTGCGGACGCTTTGCGGCCTCCGGCTTCGCGGACGTGCGGGCGGAGAACGCGTATTTGCAGGACGTGCTGACCTGCACCGCCGCGGGACTCATGACCGGCACCGGGCGGGGCCGCTTCTCGCCTGAAAAGCCCATGACCCGCGCCATGCTGGTGACGGTCCCTGTGGCGCATGGCGGCAGCCCCGCCGCGCAGGGAAACGGCGGCTTTACCGACCTCCGGGCCGACTGGTACCGGCAGGCCGCCGTCTGGGGCGCGCAGAACGGCATTGTCTCCGGCACGAGCCGGACGACCTTCGCGCCCGATAAGGCCGTGACGAAGGAACAGGCCTGCGCTCTGCTTTGCCCGCTTCGCGCGCACGCGCGGCGTGCAGGCCGCGGCGGATGCCGCGCCGGTCTATGTCGCCGAGTGCAGCGCCTGGGCCGGAAGCGATGTGCAATCGGCCTACGCCCTCGGCATCGCGGACAGCTATGCCGCGTGCCTCGCCGCGCCGCAGTCCAGCGCTACCCGCGCCGAGCTCGCGCACATGCTCTCTGATCTGCTTCAAAGAGTCTGACGAAGATCGACGGCTTTTTGAAATATAAAGAACCGAAAGGAAGATCATCATGAAGAAACTTGTATCCATGCTGCTCGTGCTTGCGATGCTCGTGACCGTATTTGCAGGTCTTGCCGTCACGGCCAGCGCCGCGGACGCCGCCCTGACCGTCTGCACGCAGGCCGGTGCGGACGGCGAGAAGACCCTCGCCAAGAGCTACACCGCCGAAGAGCTCAAGAAGCTCGCCGAGACCAAGGCTGACGGCTACGGCTATCAGTACTTCAAGAAGGGCGAGCAGGATGTCGTCGTCACCGAATACGTGACCCTCGACACCCTCCTGACCGACGCCGACGTCTCTTTCGCCGACGGTGACAGCCTCGCCTTCGTCTGCGACGACGGCCCGTACACCAAGTTCAATCCCACCTACAAGGACATCACTGAGGGCAAGTATTCCTTCAAGGACGGCAAGGGCGAGGAAGTCCCCGCTGCCATCGCGCTCTGGTCTGGGGCATGGGCGCTGCCGCTGACGGCACCGTCGCCGACATCGCCAAGACCGCCAAGGATACCGGCTCCCTGCGCTTCGTCTGCGGCACGACCGAGGCCGACTTCACGGCTGAGAAGGCCGCCGGCAAGCGCCTGCCGTCCGGCGTCGTTGAGCTGATCGTCGTCACCGCCGCCAAGGCGGAAGAAAAGCCCGCCGAGGAGAAGCCCGCTGAGGAAAAGACCGGCTTCACCGATGTCAAGGATACCGACTGGTTCAAGGCCGACGTCGAAGCGGCTGTGGAGCTGGGCCTCATGACCGGCACCTCCGCCACTACCTTCAACCCCAAGGGCGTCACCACCCGCGCGATGGTCGTCGCGACCCTCTACCGTCTGGCCGGCAGCCCCGAAGTGACCGAGAAGGCCGCGTTCACCGACGTTGCCTCCGGCAGCTACTATGAAGCAGCCGTCGCCTGGGCCGCCAGGAACGACATTGCCAGCGGCACGTCCGAGACCACGTTCGAGCCCAACAAGGCCGTCACCCGTGAACAGCTGGCCAAGTTCCTGTTCAACTACGCGGTCTATCAGGGCATGGACGCCGTGACCCTCTCCGAGAACCTCTCCAGCTTCTCTGACCAGGCCGAGATCAGCGCCTACGCCGTTTTCGCCCTGCAGTGGGCTGTCGGCGCAGAGCTCATCAAGGGCTCCGACGGCAAGCTCCAGCCCGCCGGCACCGCCACCCGCTGCCAGTTCGCCGCCATCCTGAACCGCTTCGCAGCGACCCAGAAGAACGCCTGATCCCATACATGCACTCAAAGCCCGCTGCATCAGCAGCGGGCTTTTTTCAGGCCGAGGCAGGAGCCCCAAGCCTCCCCCCCCCTCATAGGGGAAGCCTTTGGGGTGCGCAGTCCCAAAGCCTCCCCTCCCAGGGGAGGTGGCTCGGCGAAAGCCGAGACGGAGAGGTGGCAGCAAATTTGTGACAACCTCTCAGTCAGCCTTCGGCTGCCAGCTCCCCCTGAAAGGGGCTTTTTCGCCGCGGCAGGGCTAACCCCTCAGGCGCTCCGCGCCAGCTCCCTTGACAAGGGGGAGCCTTGGTGCCCCGCAAGAAGGTAACACGCATCAAAATTTCCACTGCACCTTCTATTGATGGCAGTCGTTCTACGGCAACCAGTTACAAATCCGATACGCCCGTATCAGGCGGCGCGTACCAAAATATACGTGAGGTGACCACCGAGTGGAACGACGACTAAAACATTGGGCCTTACCTAAATTTAGAGGCAGAAAGTGCCCTGCGTCCCCACGCACTCTTTTCTCCCCTATCTTTTCTCTTGCGAGAAAAAGATAGGTAAAATCGGAAGACATACAGCAGATACAAATCTGCGACAACCTCTCAGTCTCGGCTGCGCCGAGCCAGCTCCCCTGGAAGGGGAGCCAAGGGGTGCGTCCCATTTTTTGCGGAAAAAGCCGTGCGCGCACTTGTAAAAGGGGAACGCATGTGATAAACTAATCCAGTTATGACGAAAATGAAGAAAACGGATAGATTTGGAGGGTGTCCCATGTAACAGCGGCGCTGCTTGGACTTAAAAAAACAGGATCTGGAGGAACATACATGGCATCCCTGAAAGAAGAAATCTCCCGGCGCAGAACCTTTGCGATCATCTCGCACCCCGACGCCGGTAAAACCACCCCCTGACAGAAAAATTCCTGCTCTATGGCGGGGCCATCGCGCAGGCGGGCGCGGTCAAGGGCAAGAAAAATTCCCGCGCCGCCGTATCGGACTGGATGGAGATCGAAAAGCAAAGAGGCATCTCGGTCACCTCGTCCGTCATGCAGTTCCAGTACGAG
>VOFK01000181.1_pt1 | contig 22001 bp, 27 predicted proteins | sample 5384121 | NCBI WGS metagenome assembly VOFK01 (sample SAMN12384730, study PRJNA508395) | human gut metagenome | isolation source: healthy gut J | host: Homo sapiens | reverse complement strand
CATTATTAACGGCGATGTCGACTATGACAAACTGCGAAAGGCAGAAAAGCAGGGATGGATTGACCGGGCGGACACCGGATTCCAGCTCTTTCTCATCCTCTTCTTCCTTGGCTTTTTCATTGTCATGTTGATTAAATATTTTTTGTAGCAATCCGAGGACAAAAATAATTTACAGAAAGGACAGATTACGATGGATTTTTCAGTTGGACAAAAGATTAAAATGAAGAAACCTCATCCCTGCGGCGAAAATTGCTGGGAAATTTTACGGGTAGGTATGGATTTCCGCCTACGCTGCACAAAATGCAGCCATCAGGTAATGGTACCTCGAAAACCGTCGAGAAAAAGTTTTCGTGATTTTTGTAAATTTTTCTTGTAATTGCCTACCCTCTGTGTTATAATTTAACTCCGTGATATTTAATCATATTCCTTGTTCTTCCTCTATGAAGTGTATAGATTGGAAGAGCCAGAGACCAAAAAAGGAGGTGCAGGCAACTATGAATAAGTATGAATTAGCTTTAGTTGTTAGTGCAAAAGTTGAAGACGAAGTAAGAAATGCCACCGTCGAGAAGGCAAAAGAGTATATCACTACTCTTGGCGGAACGATTACAAACGTCGATGAATGGGGCAAGAAAAAACTTGCTTATGAAATTCAGAAGATGGGTGAAGGCTTTTATTACTTTATTCAGTTCGACGCTGAGCCAAGTGCTCCGGCTGAATTGGAACAGAGACTTCGCATTATGGACAACGTGCTCAGATACTTATGCGTGAAACAGGAGGCATAAGAAAAGGAGGAATCTTCCATGAATAAAGTAATTTTAATGGGTAATTTGACGAGAGACCCTGAGATTCGTTATTCCCAGGGTGAAAATTCATTGGCTATTGCCAGATTTGGCATTGCAGTAAATCCGTCGTTTTGCCCGTCAGGGATACCGATACCGATTTTTTTAACTGTACTGCATTTGGCCAAGTCAGGCTGAATTTGTGGAAAAAAATATTTTCGAAAGGTTCCCGTATGTTGATGACCGGTCGTATTCAGAACGACAATTACACCAACAACAACGGTGAAAAAAGTATACAGTGTCCAGATTATTGCTGAAGAAATCGAATTTGCAGAGCGCAAAAAGCACAGCGGATGCAAACGCAGCCCAGGGTGGAAACTTTGGTGGCGGTGCTCCACAGCCAAACGCAGCAGCAAATGATGACTTCATGAACATTCCGGATGGTATCGAAGACGGACTGCCATTTAACTAGGCTTAGCTCTTGATACAAGAATTTTATAGGAGGTTTTAACGATGGCTTACAATAAAGACAAATGAGGCGATTCTCCAATGAGAAGAAGAGGTACCACGTAGAAGAAAAAAAAAAGTTTGTGCATTCTGTTCTGACAAAAGAGCATGATTACATTGATTACAAAGATGTTGCAAAACTGAAACGATATATGTCTGAAAGAGGTAAAATTCTTCCTAGAAGAATTACCGGTACATGTGCAAAGCATCAGAGAGCTTTTGACTGTAGCAATCAAACGTGCCCGTCACGTATCCTTGATGCCATATACATTGACTAATTGCATAGAATCTAAAAAGAACTGATTCCGCAGAATCAGTTCTTTTTTCATGTGCTTTTCTTATAATTTAATTTTGCTGACAATAAACCCAAATTCGGAGCTGTCGTCTTTTTCCAAATACACTTTGTATTTTTTGCGATACTCCTTTGACACTACTACCCGTATTCGTCAGATATGCTTCCACCGTAAGACGGTATTTCCCCTCTTCATACTCCGTAATCTTTTTTTTCACTTTCATCTGATAATCTTTTCCCGGAATCCGCATGGAATTAAACACAATTGTATTTCCGGTCGGACGGTACACATATCCCGGATAAGTTCCCCGTATACGCAAATTTGTATTTGTAATTGCTGCCAAAAAATCTTTTTAATTTCTTTCTTAGCTTCCTTCTTCACTTTGGACATTGAATCACCATACCGCAGTGTCTTATCCGAATGTTCCAAATTAAAAATTGCCATCGTCGTCACAAAGGTCGTGTCAAATTTAAATCTATGGGAACCATTTGCATAAAACGATGCGCTGTATGCGCCAAAAATGGTTTCAGCCGTTCTGTCAAAGGTTTCATCTCTTTCTTCATCGTCTTCGTTACATCCGATGGAGTAAACGCGTACGGCGTAGCAGTCGGTGCCGGCGTAGCTGTTGCCTTGCTGCCGGATTATCTGAATCCTTTCCGGATTTTCCTGAATCCACAATCTTATTCTGCTCTGTCGTCTGACCCTTATCAAACGACGGCATCGTAATTTTTCCTGTCCATATAAGATAGGTAAGTACTGCTGCAATGATAACAACAAAAACCGCAATCACACTTCCTATAAATGCCTTACTAGACAACATCCGCTGCATCCATCCATTCGATTTCCGCAATAATAGCAGAATGTATCATTTTCCCTTAATTCTGTTCCGCACTTTTACAGGACATGGTATCCTCCTTTACTCATTCTTTTGTTCTCTATTTTACCCTCATAATACATCTATCAAATAGGGTTTGTCAACATTTACAATCCGTGATATAATAATATTCTTGATATGATGAAATTTGAGAACATTTCCTGGGAGGAGGTAAAAAAGTTGAGTCAGAATCGAATTAAAGGGACTTTGAAAATCTTATTTGCGATGGCCCTCTTATTAGGGCTTTTATTAATCGCAATGAATGTTCACATTTATATAACCAACCTGCGTGCCGGCATTATTATGAGTATTTACGTTTTATTTTTACTTAATCATTGCCAGTGTCTTATACTTTTTAAACGAGGTGCTGTACTGCGCAACTTAGTCGATTACTCGATGCGATTTCACGTCACGGTTAATAAACTTGCCACGGAATTAGACATTCCCATTTGTATTTTGGACACAAATGGAGTCTGTGTGTGGGATAACAAGAATTTCCGCAAACAGTTCTCCGACAAATTATCAAAAAACTACCATATAAACGATGCCATTCCGGCTCTCACCAAAGAATATCTTCCGGAGAAAAATTATGAGACAACAGAACTTCATTTTCACGTGGAAGAAACTTACTTTTAAAGGCAATTACGCAATTGGTTTCTCTGGAAAAGGCACCGGATGCCCTCCATAAAAACGCCGGACAGGTGGGAATCGGTGACGCTTTGTATGTCATTTACATTTATGATGAAACCGAAATTGTGCACTATATCCGTGAAAACTACGACCAGCGTGTCAATGTCGGCTTGCTCTACATCGATAATTACGATGAATCCCTTGCAAATGTTGACGATGTACGCCGCTCCTTATTGGCTGCGATGGTTGATCGAAAAATCAATAAATACATGTTAAGCATTGATGCGATTACGCGTAAAATTGAAAAGGATAAATACATTTTCCTCTTCCAGCATAAATATCTGTCAAAATTGCAGGCAGACAAATTCTCGCTGCTTGATGATATCCGCTCGATTAATGTGGGAAATGATACTTCCATTACCATTAGTATGGGAATCGGAATTCAGGCAAACACCTACCGCAAACGTCAGGAATATGCCCGCAGTGCTATTGATTTGGCACTTGCCCTCGGTGGTGATCAGGTTGTCATTAAGACAAAAAGACAATTTACTCTATTATGGTGGAAAAAGTATTCAGCAGGAAAAAAATACACGCGTTAAAGCCCGCGTAAAGGCACAGGCACTGCGTGATTCCATTATTAATGCTGATAAAGTAGTCATTATGGGACACCGTCTGCCGGATGTCGATGCAATTGGCAGTGCTATTGGTATTTACCGAATTGCACAGTCTCTGGAAAAACCAGCGAAAATCATTGTAAATCAGGTAACTTCTTCACTGGCACCGCTTTTGAAATTATTTGAGAACAACAAAGATTATCCGGATGGCACTTTTTACAAGTGAGAATGCGAAGGAATTTATCGGAAATGGAAACGGAGTTTTACTTGTGGTCGTTGATGTTAACCGTCCATCCTACACCGATGCACCGGATTTGATTCCGATAGTTTCCTCTCTAGTGGTTATCGACCATCACAGACAGACCGGTGAATCCTTTGAAAACCCTACTCTCTCCTATGTTGAGCCGTTTGCTTCCTCAGCCAGTGAGATGGTAGCAGAAATTTTACAGTATGCCGGTGAGGAAATCCGTGTAAAAAGCCGTAGAAGCCGATGCCCTTTATTCCGGTATTATGGTTGACACGAATAACTTTATGAATAAACCGGGTGTCCGCACCTTTGAAGCGGTTTGCATTCCTGCGTCGTTCCGGAGCAGATATTATTCGCATTCGCAAAATGTTCCGTTCCGACATTGAAGAATACAAAATTCGAGCGGGAAGCAATACAAAATACAGAAATTTTTATGGATTGTTTTTGCTATTTCTCCTTTGTAATGCGGATAACTTTGTGAATCGCCAACCATTGTTGGTGCAAAAATTGCCGATGATCTTCTTGATATCAAAAGGCATCCGCGCTACTTTTTGTATTAACTGCCTATGAAGGTAAAGTTTATATCAGTGCTCGCTCCATTGATGAATTAAATGTTCAGGTTGTCATGGAAAAAATGGGTGGGGGCATACGTACCAGTGCCGGTGCCCAGCTTTTGAGAACTGTACACTGGAAGAAGGCGCTGAACAAATCAAAACAAATTTTAACTAAAATGAAAGAAGAAGGTGACATATAATGAAAGTAATTTTACTCGAGGATGTGAAATCCGTTGGAAAAAAAGGGTGAAGTTGTAACCGTAAAGACGGCTATGCCAAAATTTTATCTTGAAAAAAAATCTTGGCGTAGAAGCAACCTCAAAAAATTTAAATGATTTAAAGCTTCAGAAACAAAATGACGAAAAAGGTTGCTGCAGAAAACTTGGAGAAAGCGCAGGAATTCGCCAAAGAACTGGAGACAAAAATCCGTTGAAGTTGCCATTAAAGCAGGTCAGGACGGACGCGTTTTTGGTTCGGTGTCCACCAAAGAAATTGCTACCGCTGCCAAAGAACAGCTTTCCTATGATTTGGACAAGAAAAAAATGCAGTTAAAGGAGCCAATCAAAAACATTGGAACCTACCATGTGCCAATCCGTCTGCACCCAAAAGTAACAGCTGAACTTAAAGTAATTGTTAAAGGAAAATAATCATGGATGAAACCGTAATCAAACGAGTTATGCCGCATAATGGAGGCAGAAGAAGCAGTTATCGGTTCGATGCTCCTTGACCAGGATGCGGTAGTTCTCGCTTCTGAAAAACTAAATGAAGATGATTTTTACAATGCCAGGTATCGCATTTTGTTTCTTTTCCGCTATTGTGGAATTGTTTCATGAAGGACGTCCGGCAGACTTAGTTACTCTTGTGGATAAACTTCATGAGAAACACGCTTCCGATGACATTTGCAGTGTTGAGTTTCTCAGGTAATATCATTTCCGCCGTTCCTACATCAGCCAATGTCCGCTACTACGCGGATATTGTTGAACAGAAATCACAACTGCGCTCACTGATTCGAACAACAGAGGACATTGCAAACCGATGCTACCAGGATTCCGCTAATGTTGCTGAGCTGATGGATGATACGGAACGCAAAGTTTTTGAACTCGTGCAGGGACGCGCCTCCTCTGAAAATTTTACACCAATTAAAGAGGTTGCCCTGGAAACACTTGAGAGTATTCAAAAAGCTGCTCAGAACAACAGTGATGTAACCGGAATTTCGACCGGCTTTATTGATTTGGATTATCGAACAGCCGGCTTGCAGCCATCCGATTTAATTTTGATTGCTGCCCGCCCATCCATGGGAAAAACTGCTTTTGCTCTGAATATTGCCGAAAATGTTGCTATGATTAATCATATTCCAACTGCTATTTTCAGTCTGGAGATGAGCAAAGTGCAGCTTGCCAAGCGTTTGGTTGCCATGAACTCAAAAGTAGATTCCCAAAGAATCCGAATCGGCGAACTGGAAGATGACGAATGGGCAAAAGATTACCGAGAGTTCTATTATCCTCGGTGAATCAACGCTTTTTATATCGATGATACCGGCAGCATTTCCATCAATGATTTACGAAGTAAATGCCGTAAACTAAAAAATGGAAAAAGGCCTCGGTTTTAATCATTATCGATTACCTTCAGCTCATGTCCGGTAACAACGGTTCAAAAAACATTTCCCGCCAGCAGGAAATTTCGGATATTTCACGTTCCTTAAAATCTCTGGCACGTGAACTGGACTGCCCGGTTATTGCTCTGTCCCAGCTCAGCCGTAAAGTAGAAGAACGTGAGGACAAACGACCAATTCTTTCTGATTTGCGTGAATCGGGAGGCGATTGAGCAGGATGCCGACGTTGTTATGTTTTTTGTACCGCGATGAATATTACACAAAAAGACGCTTCTACCAAAAAGGGAATCACCGAGATTATTATTGGTAAGCAGCGTAATGGTCCAACCTGTACCGTCGAACTTAAGTGGTTGAACCAGTACACAAAATTTGCAAATTTGGAATATCACGACGAATAAATTCCATTTTTCTCTGTCGAATCGGGGCTTTGGCTCCGATTCTTCTTGTTTTTGTCGTCCTGTGTCACACTGTTTTTTTACATTTAATGCATGTCCAATCAATCGACATTTTTCCCATGCTATAATAAAAAAAAAAAACAGGAGGTTATCTACATGGAAGCAAAACAATATACCATTTCGGAAGCGGCAAAAAAAAAAAACTTCACGTAGGCTCTCACGTTCTGCGCTTTTGGGAAGAGGAACTTCACTTGAATATCCCGCGAAACGAAATGGGGCACCGCGTTTATTCAGAAAAAAAATGAAACAATTAGAGCAGATTATTAATATGAAGAAAGACGGTTTTTCCTTAAAAGACATTGAACACAAACTCTCACCAAAATCATCCGGCCAGGTAATTCCCTACCCGGTTTCCGAGTCGGAAATTTCCCCAAATGACAAAATGATACAGTTTAAAACCATTCTTTCCCGTATTGTCTCCGATGCTATAAGGGAAAATTCTGACAGTCTTACATCGGATATTGCTGATACTGTATCGGTGCAGGTCAACAAAGAATTGGATTATCTGTTTCGCGAAAAGAAGAGTCAGATGAAAAACGTTTTCGTGAACTGGATGAAACCATTCGCAGTTACCAGAAAGCAAGGCAGGAAATTGCAGACCACGCAAATAACTGCAAATAAGGCAAAAAAAAACGTCATGTTTTTTGGCAAAAAAATAGTACTGTAATTATTTTCATTTCCTCTTGATTTTAAACTATTAAAATGATATAATATATCCACGCAAAGCGATTGATTTTTGTCTATTTAGCACAAAAAATCAAAAAACATTTTAAAAAAAGGAGGAATTTGAAATGTTCGCTAAAATTTCAAAAAGGTTGTAGCTGTAGCTTTAGTTGCAACTATGGCTGTTACCACCGCTGCAGTAGCAAGTGATGATACAGCTAGCGCAGCAATGAAGAAAAAAGCTTCTGTTATGCAGGGTAAGGAAGTAAAATTGACTGCAAGTGGAAGTGCAACATGGTCATCCAGCAATGATAACATTGCTCACTGCCAGAAAACAAAAGGCAAGTCCATCAAAGTTCTTGGTATCAAAAAGGTACCGCAACAATCACTGCAACTGTAGGCGGAAAAGAAACAGACATGTAAAGTATCTGTAAAAAACGCAAAGAAGGGTACAGTAATTTACAACTTCGCTAAATCTACTAACCCGGATAACCATCCACCATACAAAGCTGATTACTCTGAGTTCAAATATAACTCATTCCGTATCTGGCTTTGTGACGCAACATTCTGGGGCGAGAAAACTTACATCTCTCCTGACTACCGTGGACGCAAACTGAAAATTTCTTTGAAAGTAAAGAACTCCGGTAAACGTACACTTCCTGAGATGGGTGTTTGCTTCAACTATACTTCAGGTGGAGACACAGGTGCTTACCCATGGGCTCTTCATGTTTCTGCTAAGAAACTGAGCGCTAAAGTTAAGAAAGACAAAACACATAAACACTGCAAGTTTGTCACAAAAGCTATGAAGAAAGGTAAATCTTACACCTTTAACTTCACATTTACAATTCCTAAGAATGCTGTAAAATGGTGACACAGAACAAAGATACAGGTGCTCACTACCCAATCATGATGTACATCCCGAACATGAAAGATACTTCTCCATACAAAGAAGGAGATTCTATCACAGTTCAGAAATGTGTAATCAAAGTTGCTTAATTGTAAGTAATGAGAACGCTAAAAAAGGCTGTTGCTTCGGCAACAGTCTTTTTTTTCCACCCATTTGTAATAGGGTAGAAGGCAATATCAAAGGAGTTCACGGACACGCTTGGTCTTGGGGCTATATCCTTCCACTACTAGGGCGGATTAGGGGCTTTTCACCCATTAGTGACGTGCGCCACCAGCGCACTAAAAAGGATCTTGCCCCTTCCTCCTGCGAGGAAAGAGACAAGATCCTTGATAATCCTGCTGCGATATCACTCGATACCATCTAGAGCCCATTCACTGTCCATTCGTCGTTGTCTCACACCATCTAGAAACTCTCTACAGGCTTTCTGAACACTTACTACTGGATTTTTCTATCCATCTCCAATTTATCCATATTTTTTCATGTCAACATTGTTTTTTACGAAATTTACTAGGAGACATACCATACAGACGGGCAAATACTTTCGAAAAGTACAACTCATCTTTATAGCCAACCAAAAAAAGCAATCTCTTTAATCTTTTTTCTGAGTATGAATCAGAAGTTCCTGCGCCTTTTCCATTCGATAAGAAGTAATATAATCTTGTATTGACTTCTGATATATCAATTTAAAGCAATGGGACAAGTGCGTACGCGATATACCAATTTGTTCTGCCATGTATGTAACAGAAATTTCTTTTTGATAATTCTGTCTGATTTCCTTCATTGCCTCAAAAAGCATATTTTGCAGCACTCGTCTGCATTTGTGCACCAACTTTCATTTTTCATTTTCGCACTGCGAATGCACTCGTCTGTACTAGAAATAGTTCCCACTTCCTTAACAAACCATCCATAGCGTACTTCAATGAAAAATTCTTTATTCCATGAAATATTCACTTCATTTACTTCATTAACAAAATTTTGTGTGCAAGAACTTCTATTTCTTCCTGCTTTTTACCTTCCTCTAGTAATAGGCAAAAAATCACTTCCTCCTAATCGTCCTAACACATGTTTTTCCTGCTCAAATTTTTCAAAAACAGACTTCATACACAGAAGGATTTCATTTGATTCTTCTTTTCCATATATTTCTGTTATTTCCTGTAAATTGTCTAATCTTACATAGAAAAGACACAATTAACTCCCTGCCACTGTCGCATCATGTAGCATTTGTGTAGCCATTTCATGAAACCCATACGGATTATACATATGTGTAACCGAATCTCGTCGAATAAGGCGTATTTTATCGTTGCTTAGCTGTTCAATTTGATTTTTGTATATAAATATTTTCTAACACGGTGCAAATGTTTATCACAAAAAGATTGATAAAATCTTCTGCCGCATAAAATCGATTATTAAAAAAACGAAATGATTGCATAACCAAAACAATGCTTTTGATAATGAAGCGGGTTGATATAAAAAAACACACAAGGCCTGTCCGTCACTTCGTCGGCAGGCAAAAGATTTTTTCTTTTAAAAAGTCTTTGTGGCATCGGCACTTCAATTGACATTTTTCTTTCCATAATAGGCATGTAATAACATTTCCATCTCATCCTCATATGGACTTTTTCTAGAATCATCCAATTCATATTTCTCATCCGATTTAGGCATATATAAAAGTCTGAAACACCCGTGTTTCCTTCTACAAACTTTCCAACTAAATCCGGAATGCCCCCTGATAATCTCGTATTCCTTCCATCCGAAAAACCATAAACATATTCTGCTTTATACAAGTGAACCATACGCTGATTTTTTTCAAATTGTTTACGAAAAATTTGTTTCGCTTCTTCCGCTTCTTTACATCCACAGGAATTTCGATACTGATTTTGCGTTGAAATATAATATTGCTTTTCTAGTTTTTCACCTCGTTCCGCCTTTTTAATAATTTCCATAGCACATCTCGCAAAATTTTTCTGGGCAAGCTTCAACTGTTGTCAACATTGGATATGTATCTCTAGCCTCCTCAACATCATCAAATCCCGTCACAATAATATCCTCCGGTACACGGAATCCTCGATCGCACAGTTCCTCACATACAGAAATTGCCATATAATCATTGGCACATAGAATTGCATCAGGTCTTTCATCATCCAGTGAAAAAAATAATCAACTGCTTCTTTACCAATGTTATACCACAAATTTCCCTTAAAGATGTATTCCACACGAAAGGCAACACCTCTGCTTTTCATTCTTTCGCGAAATCCGTCCTCCCTCATACGTATATCATGCATGTAAGAGGGACCAGACAAGTAATAAATCCGCTTTGCGTTATGTTCATCTACCAAATGATCAACCATAGCCATAATAGCCTTTTTATCATCGCTGAGCACACTAATAAACTCATCTCTTTTTGTCGAATGCTAATCACAGGGCAATGCGCCTTTTCCTTTACCTGCTCAATTAATTTTCCTACCATGCTAGGAATATCAAACACATCAAGGCATAAAATAATCCCATCCAATTCGTCATAATTTGAATATAAAAGACAATTGCTTTCTCCTTCCACATAATCATGATTGTTATCGTATTCACCAAAAGTCGAAAAAACAACCAAATTGTATCCATTTGCCACCGCTTCATCAGCCAGCGCACCACAGGGTGCGCTGGAAATATTCTGGAAGCTTGCAAACAAATACACCTATCGTTTTTTTCGGTTGTTAAGCATGTATGATATCCTTTCGCAGTTTTTTACTTATTTTCCGAATTGTATCCAATCAATCTGAACTCCCGGTTTATTTGCCTGTATATAAATTTTTTGTACTTCCTGTAAACCGTAGGTACCACAAAGAACTATTAATCTCTTTCCAGGAACCATTACCTAGATTATAGATCCTTGCCGGACTAGAACTTAAACTTCCAATTCATTGCAAACAGCTGTCCACTATTATCTGGTTCTTTCACATAGGCAGTTATACTCTTTGCGGTTTCACTTCCAAAATCAAGATCAAACGCTATATATGAATCCGTACTGTTTAAGGTGACTTTTCCATCTTCAATCTTTACATCTTTGGAATCTACATAGTCTTTAGCCTTTATTTTTTTCAAATGGCCCGACACTACCGGTACATCAGGTGACTTACTATCCTTTATCGTAATCGACATAACAGCATTTTTCCCCGCATCGAAGACAAATGTCAATTTCGTTACTCCTACTGCCTGTTTGGAAAGATACTCTTTGCAAATAGACACTATATCACCACTAATGGTATAGTCCTTTCCTTTTTTAACACTGTATTCCCGTTTCGAATTTCTGATAACGTTCTAACACCATTTAAAAATAATTTTTTGTTGTCACATCTTCTTGCTTATCTGCACTCAAATCAAATTCGGCACTTGTTGTTGATATTTTGCCATTCACGTCTACTACCGGCGTATCACCCAAATATGCGCGGAATTTACCACTGCAATGTAACAATCCCATCATATAAAGACATCCATCATAGTATCGATATTTCCCTGTTGTTGGAGAAATGTTCCACAAAATCCTCAAGGAATGACCATGATTTTTTGTCACTAGATGCCAGACTCGCTGTTGCATTCATAGCAACCAATCCCGGAGAATGATCAGGACCAAGATTCTTTCCATCTAATGACCACTGATTTCCATAACTATCAACACCCTGGTCGTAGAAGAACGACTGGATTCTATTCGCGTGCGTGGTTGCCCAGGTATCCTTCGCCCACCATGCATAGTCGCAGGCAATATTAGCTGCAATTCGCCATGCATCAAATCGGAAATCACCATGATTTCCTTCGTTCTTAGCAGCCCCTGTATATTCGGAATAATCCGGACCTAATCCGGTTTTTTCATTTGTTGCATCTTTAAAATGCTGTCGACTAGCTTCAGCTGCCTCGCTCCAAAACTCATTATCCTGGTCTGCCTCAAGAGCCCACACTTCATAAAATGCCGGCAAATGATACGAAGGATCACTATATGTTGCAGCGTTTCCAATTGGGCAGAATACAGGCATTTTATGTGTTTTTTGTCAAACATATTCACACCCTTGACCATCATCTGCCTGATGAAGCATCGTTGTCAGGGATTTCCTGCGCTTCTTTGTTATAGTTATAAATTCCTTCACCATTTCCCCCAGCGCGCTGATGCAAACAATAACGATGTTGCAAAATATTCCTCGCCGTCTGCTGCCGGCGTATTGTCTTTTTGGTTCCATTCGTATTCATCTGCCAAGCAAAATATCCTTTAAAACTCTCCACTTGTATGCTGCATATAAGTTTTTGCCCATTTCCACAGACGATTAAACTCTTCCTGCTTGTCCATTTGAACGCAAATCATCATACCATAAGACATTCCCTCAGAACGTACATCATCGGTATCTGCTGTATAAATATAAGCCATATCATCCCCCTACCGGATAATAGATTCGTTCTTCGTCAGTACCATAAAAAAGAATTTTTTGCCAGGCCGGATTCGACCTTCTTATCTATCTCTGCATCTGAATATCCTAATTCCTTAAACAAATTTCTGTACTTTCCTGTAGACACAGCTCCAACTGATGCTGGTGTTGGAGCATCCGGCAATGGTTTCACATCACCAATGTAATAAAGTTCATAACCATATACACAGGTATTATTCGATCCATCATCTGTTTCAAGTAAAAATTTTATTTCCTGTTTTTTCCTGTTACATCTGTCTTTTTAAATTCAAGAGACTGCTCCGACACCGTAGTTCCAGTAAATCCAACTGTTCCAACTTTCTTTCCGCCAATATATACGGAAACCTTCGCCGTTGACGAATTATCAGATGCTCCTTTAACCACCATACGGTATTTTTTATTTGTTCCTTCAAAATTGTAAGATGTGCTGCAATAGTCACCATTACCATACAATGTTACATAATCCTTACCAGGCACAGGTTTAGCATATTGTCCTCCGCATTCCATTTTATTGCATTCTCCGCTACTTACCAATTTCGGTTCCTGACTTGCGGACGGTGTCGGCTCTACCGTTGGCTGTTTTTCGTTGGCTCTGCCGTTGGCTGTTTCGTTGGCTCTGCCGTTGTTACCTCACTTCGTCGGCTCTGCCGTTTACTGTTTCGTTGGCTCTGCCGTTGGCCGTTTCGTTGGCTCTGCCGTTGGCTGTTTCGTTGGCTCTGCCGTTGGCCGCTTCGTCGGCTCTGCCGTTGGCTGTTTCGTCGGCTCTGCCGTTGGCCGTTTCGTCGGCTCTGCCGTTGGCTGTTTCGTCGGTTTGCCGTTGGCTGTTTCGCCGGCTCTGCCGTTGGCTGTTTCGTTGGCTCTGCCGTTGGCTGTTTCGTTGGCTCTGCCGTTGGTTTGCTTTGTTTGGTCTACCGTTGGCTGTTTCGTTGACTCCGGCGTCACAGTTACCACGGGCTTATTCTTTTGCCACAACCTTCACTTTTAATTTACACTTTTTTTCTTGCCTTTTGCCTTTTGTGTTATATACACTTTAGCATTTCCAGCTTTCTTAGCATAAATTTTCCCTTTTTTTTATTCACTGTCACAATCTTTTGTTTGAAGACTTGAATTTGAATATCTTCTTTATCTTCTTGATGAAACTTTTTTCCCCTTTGCAACTTTAGCTTTAACTGTAATTTTTTTTTCTTGAATCACCAAAAACACCTTTGGTCATCTTATTTGTTACAGTAATTCCCTGCTTTTTCTTTTTTTGCTTGCGAGAGATTTGGAGCTGCGCCCAAAGTGGTCGTAAGCACAAGACAAGCAACAAGGAAAAAAACAAAAAGGTTTTTTTTTCTACGTTTTGCTAAACTCATGATTATTATCCTCCTATAATGAATATTTTTTACATTTGCATATTATACTACAACTAACAACCTAATTCGATGGAAAAATGTATTTTAAATATATGGATAATTGTCATCACCCCATGAGTTATTACATTCTTTTTCTCCATGTTTCTTCATAAAATATACAAACCATTATTCTTACAATTCTTTGGGGATTAAAAAGAATATTGATACAGTGGATATAAGGATAGTAATTCAATTCTTGTCCCCATGTATGTAAAACCTGGATAATGCCAAGTGTTGCCCCGAGATACATTTTTTGTTTTCCAATAATTCCAAAAGTGTCTCGGCGAAGCATTTATGAAACAAGGAACACAAAAAAGTTTCTGATTAGAACAGACCAAAGAATTTAGTTCGGCAAGTATGGTGACACCAAGAGGAAAAAAGGATAAAAATACATCGAAAATCCCCGGAAGAAATGACATCCAGGACATTCGCCGTATGAGCGAAGAGGAACTTCAGACATGGACTATTTTCTAAATAAGTTGACCTTAATGACGATTTTAGAGAAGAATCTTTTTTACATCTTTTAAATCCCAAACCATCTATTTGTCATGTCCACATATCTGCGGGCTCTTTTCCATTTAGGAAAGCGCCGCATACGGTCTTTCCTATAAAGTAAAGTTACAAAAGACTCCGATTAATAATCAGAGTCTTAGAAAAGAGGCGACTAACGGATTTGAACCGATGATCAGGGAGTTGCAGTCCCATGCCTTACCACTTGGCTAAGTCGCCATATTCTATTGTATTCATCCAGCTAATACAATATGCCATTAAATGCAATGACCCCTACGGGAATCGAACCCGTGTTACCGCCGTGAAAGGGCGATGTCTTAACCGCCAAGGAGCCTTGACCAACAGATGATACGCGTCCCTGTCACGAAGATATTTAATTATAAAACTAAACTCCCCGAGTAGGGCTCGAACCTACAACATCACGGTTAACAGCCGTGTGCTCTACCATTGAGCTATCGAGGATTATTTCCTAATACAACAAATCGAAGAAGTATGTCTTCGCCTTCCATTGTTCTCATATACTTATGCTTTCGCATTTAGTACATTCAAAACTACACACTGCGTTTCATTCAATTCACCAACAAGGTCAAGCCTTCGACCTATTAGTATCCGTCAGCTGCATACATTACTGTACTTCCACCTCGGACCTATCTACCTCGTCGTCTTCAAGGGGTCTTATTGACTTATTGTCAGGGATATCTTATCTTGAGGGGGGCTTCACGCTTAGATGCCTTCAGCGTTTATCCCGTCCCGGCTTGGCTACCCGGCTATGCACTTGGTAATACAACCGGTACACCAGAGGCCAGTCCACCCCGGTCCTCTCGTACTAAGGGCAGCTCCTCTCAAATATCCTACGCCCGCGCCGGATAGGGACCGAACTGTCTCACGACGTTCTGAACCCAGCTCGCGTACCGCTTTAATGGGCGAACAGCCCAACCCTTGGGACCTACTACAGCCCCAGGATGCGATGAGCCGACATCGAGGTGCCAAACCACTCCGTCGATGTGAACTCTTGGGAGTGATAAGCCTGTTATCCCCAGGGTAGCTTTTATCCGTTGAGCGATGGCAATCCCACTTTCATACCACCGGATCACTAAGTCCTAGTTTCCTACCTGCTCGACCCGTCGGTCTCGCAGTCAAGCTCCCTTCTGCCTTTGCACTCTTCGAATGGTTTCCAACCATTCTGAGGGAACCTTTGAGCGCCTCCGATACCCTTTCGGAGGCGACCGCCCCAGTCAAACTCCCCGCCTGACATTGTCCCCCAGCCGGATCACGGCTGTAGGTTAGAAATCCAATACTACAAGGGTGGTATCCCAACAGTGACTCCTCTGCAACTGGCGTCACAGATTCTCAGCCTCCCGCCTATCCTGTACATGCAGTATCGAATCCCAGCATCAAACTAGAGTAAAGCTCCATGGGGTCTTTCCGTCCTGGCGCGGGTAACCAGCATCTTCACTGGTATTTCAATTTCACCGGGTGCATTGTCGAGACAGCGCCCAAATCATTACGCCTTTCGTGCGGGTCGGAACTTACCCGACAAGGAATTTCGCTACCTTAGGACCGTTATAGTTACGGCCGCCGTTTACTGGGGCTTAAATTCGCACCTTCGAGGCACGCCTCTAAGCACTCCTCTTAACCTTCCAGCACCGGGCAGGCGTCAGCCCATATACTTCACCTTTCGGTTTCGCATAGACCTGTGTTTTTGCTAAACAGTTGCTTGGACCTATTCTCTGCGGCCTGATTCCTCAGGCACCCCTTCTCCCGAAGTTACGGGGTCATTTTGCCGAGTTCCTTAACAATGCTTCTCCCGTCGGCCTTAGGATTCTCTCCTCATCCACCTGTGTCGGTTTACGGTACGGGTCCGTACAAAACAATAGCGGCTTTTCTCGACGGCTGGCTCACCTGCTTCGCTACCCTTTGGTTCGCTCCACATCACGTCTTCCCTTTGCCAGAGGGATTTGCCTCTCTGACAGGTACCTCGCTTGCCCCGGTTTTTCCATTCCCGGGTCAGGCTTTCCAACCGTGTCCCTACAGTTCTGAATATATGAAGTACAGGAATCTCCACCTGTTATCCATCGACTACGACTTTCGTCCTCGCCTTAGGCCCCGACTTACCCAGAGCAGATCAGCTTTACTCTGGAAACCTTAGATATTCGGCCGTAAGGATTCTCACCTTACTCTCGCTACTCATTCCGGCATTCTCTCTTCCTAAAAGTCCACAACTCCTTCCGGTGTTGCTTCGTTCCTTTAGCAATGCTCCCCTACCAATCATTTAATGATTCCAAGCTTCGGTGTCATGTTTTTAGCCCCGGACATTTTCGGCGCAGGACCTCTCGACTAGTGAGCTATTACGCACTCTTTTTTAATGTATGGCTGCTTCTGAGCCAACATCCTAGTTGTCTTCGAAGTCCCACATCCTTTTCCACTTAACATATACTTTGGGACCTTAGCTGTAGATCTGGGCTGTTTCCCTTTCGACCACCCAACTTATCTCGTGCAGTCTGACTCCTGAGCATCGGCAACATGGCATTCGGAGTTTGATAGGCTTTGGTAAGCTTTGACGCCCCCGCGGCCATTCAGTGCTCTACCTCCATATGTCTAACTCAAGGCTAGCCCTAAAGCTATTTCGGGGAGAACCAGCTATCTCCGAGTTCGATTGGAATTTCTCCGCTACCCACACCTCATCTCCACCTTTTTCAACAGATGTGCGTTCGGTCCTCCACCACCTTTTACAGCGGCTTCAACCTGGACATGGGTAGATCACCCGGTTTCGGGTCTATGTCTATTGACTGGACGCCCGGTTAAGACTTGGTTTCCCTTCGGCTCCAAACTTTTCGTTCTTAACCTCGCCAGCAACCATAACTCGCCGGACCGTTCTACAAAAAGTACGCGGTTGCACTTGTATCGTGCTTCCACAGCTTGTAGACACAGGGTTTCAGGTTCTCTTTCACTCCCCTCCCGGGGTCCTTTTCACCTTTCCTTCACAGTACTATGCGCTATCGGTCACTAAGTAGTATTTAGCCTTGGGGGTGGTCCCCCCGAATTCCCGCAAGGTTCCACGTGTCTCGTGGTACTCTGGATCCTGCCGGCTGTTATCGGATTTCGCGTACGAGGCTTTCACTCTCTCTGGCTGGCTTTCCCAAAACCATTCTGCTATCTCTTTACAAATACCGTCTGTGGTCCGAACCCCGGAATGCACGCAATGCGGTTTTGGGCTCTTTCCCGTTCGCTCGCCGCTACTTAGGAAATCACTTTTGTTTTCTTTTCCTCCGGCTACTTAGATGTTTCAGTTCACCGGGTTCCCTCTACATGCCTATGTATTCACCATACAGTGACTGGAGTTCCTCCAGCCGGGTTTCCCCATTCAGAAATCGACGGGTCAATGGATATTTGCTCCTTACCGTCGCTTATCGCAGCTTATCACGTCTTTCTTCGGCTCTTAGTGCCAAGGCATCCACCCTGCGCTCTTATTCGCTTGACCTTTTGTTCCAATGTATTAGCGATAATACATCAGCACGGCTCTTTGAATGAATACTTGGTTCTCGTTTTTTTAGAAAATAGATATCTAAAATCGGTAAAATTGATTTCGTTTTGCACTTTCGTGCAAGATGTCTTTCAATCTTCTTCATACAATGTGTAGTTTTCAAGGTACTAATCTTACTAATACTAATAATGTTTTATTAGTAATTTCATGCAAATCTCTTCTTACATCAGATTGCTAATAAATCTTTTTTTATAATCCGGCGTCCACCTACTCTTCCATACCGTCACCAGTATAGTACCATCGGCCGCCTGCGTCTTAACCATCGTGTTCGGGATGGGAACGGGTGTGTCCCGCAAGCGCATCGACACCGGAAATCTCTTAGTCACCTTAATGACTGAACAGTAAAACAACCTTTACTCATTTCCTTAGAAAGGAGGTGATCCAGCCGCACCTTCCGATACGGCTACCTTGTTACGACTTCACCCCAGTTACCGGCTCCACCTTCGACAGCTCCCTCCATAAAGGTTAGGTCACTGGCTTCGGGGCATATCCGACTCCCATGGTGTGACGGGCGGTGTGTACAAGACCCGGGAACGTATTCACCGCAGCATTCTGATCTGCGATTACTAGCGATTCCAGCTTCATGTAGTCGAGTTGCAGACTACAATCCGAACTGAGATGCCATTTTTGTGATTTGCTTAACTTCACAGTCTCGCCTCACTCTGTTAGCACCATTGTAGCACGTGTGTAGCCCAGCCCATAAGGGGCATGATGATTTGACGTCATCCCCACCTTCCTCCGGGTTATCCCCGGCGGTCTCACTAGAGTTCCCATCCGAAATGCTGGCAACTAGTAACAAGGGTTGCGCTCGTTGCGGGACTTAACCCAACATCTCACGACACGAGCTGACGACAACCATGCACCACCTGTCTCTGCTGCTCCGAAGAGAAGTTCCGACTAAGGAACGGTCAGAAGGATGTCAAGACTTGGTAAGGTTCTTCGCGTTGCTTCGAATTAAACCACATGCTCCACCGCTTGTGCGGGTCCCCGTCAATTCCTTTGAGTTTCATTCTTGCGAGCGTACTTCCCAGGCGGAGTACTTAATGCGTTAGCTGCGCCACCGAAGCACTTATGGGCCCCGACAGCTAGTACTCATCGTTTACGGCGTGGACTACCAGGGTATCTAATCCTGTTTGCTCCCCACGCTTTCGTGCCTCAGTGTCAGTTACAGTCCAGAGAGCCGCCTTCGCCACTGGTGTTCCTCCTAATATCTACGCATTTCACCGCTACACTAGGAATTCCACTCTCCTCTCCTGCACTCTAGCCAAACAGTTTCAAATGCAGTTCCGGGGTTGAGCCCCGGCCTTTCACATCTGACTTGCACTGCCACCTACGCACCCTTTACGCCCAGTAATTCCGGATAACGCTAGCCCCCTACGTATTACCGCGGCTGCTGGCACGTAGTTAGCCGGGGCTTCCTCCTCAAGTACCGTCATTATCTTCCCTGCTGATAGAGCTTTACATACCGAAATACTTCTTCACTCACGCGGCGTCGCTGCATCAGGGTTTCCCCCATTGTGCAATATTCCCCACTGCTGCCTCCCGTGAGTCTGGACCGTGTCTCAGTCCCAAGTAATGTGGCCGTTCAACCTCTCAGTCCGGCTACCAATCGTCGCCTTGGTGGGCCGTTACCTCACCAACTAGCTAATTGGACGCGAGTCCATCCTAAAGCGAATAAATCCTTTTCCCTCAGTGTCATGCGGCACCGTGGGCTTATGCGGTATTAGCAGTCGTTTCCAACTGTTGTCCCCCACTTCTGGGGCAGGTTACTCACGCGTTACTCACCCGTTCGCCACTAAGCTTAAAAAGCAAGCTCTAAGCTCCGTTCGACTTGCATGTTTAGGCGCGCCGCCAGCGTTCGTCCTGGAGCCAGGATCAAACTCTTTATAAATGGTATTTATCACTCATAAAGTGTTAAATCTCGTTCACTCAGACACAATCGCTTGCGTCCTGTATGAATTACTTGTTTGCCGATCTCTCGGCTTTGAATTGTTTTTCGTGATTTTCCATCACGTTTAAGGTTCCACAAGTTTCAGTATTGTTCAATTTTCAAGGTCCTGCTTTGCTCTCCTCTCGGACAGCTCAATCATTATATCAAAGGTCGTACTTTTTGTCAAGAACTTTTTTCGATATTTTTTGAGCTTTCCAAACGCCTTTTTGAAAGCTTTCCATCTGCACGCCGTCCGGTTCCCCGCCGCGTTTTTGCTGGTACATCGCTTTTATTTGGCTTTTTGAAGAGCTGCTGTCTTGCGCGACAGCTTATTTATAATACCACACTTTCGCCTAAAGTCAACACCTTTTTCGATTTTCTTCATAATTTTTTCGATCTATTTTTGGGCAGGGTGCATATGGACGCTTTAACGTGGTTTCTCTATTCATTTTCTTTTTGTCCCCGTTTTTTATCCTTTTCCCCCACATCTTCCTATAATACAAATAGCCTTCTCCATCCCCTGCTTCCCCATCTTTCCCAAATCATTTATCTTCCATACTTGCGCTTTGGGTCCAAAGCAAGTATACTAAAATCTGTGATTTAACAAAGAAATGATGGTGATCTTTCCATGCTGGCGATATACGAAACCGTCAACCGGCGCTTAACCCGCGCAGACGAAATTGAGGAAGGGCACCTGGATCTGCCTGACTGCCCCCCAGCCAGGAGGAGATCCGCGAGGTTGCCGCCACCTTAGATATTGAGCCCGCTGATGTGCAGGCCGCCCTTGACCCGGAAGAATCCGCGCGTATCAGCCTGGAAGATGGTTATACCGTCATCATTGTGGATATACCCTTAAAGGTAGACGGCGCCGCCGAGGGCGTATACACCACCATTCCCCTTGGTATTCTGTTGACCCAGACCACCATCACCACGGTTTGCTCCGTAGATACCCCCGTATTGTCTGATTTCGCTTCCTGCCGGGTGCGTGGCTTTTCTACTAAAAAGAAGATGCGCTTTGTGTACCAGATTCTGTACCGCGCCGCCACGATGTACCAGCAGGAGCTGCGCCTGATCGACCGCCGCCGCCAGGAAATTGAGAAAAACCTGACCGGTACCCTGCGCGATAGTGACTTGATGGAGCTGCATGGGTTGGAATCCACCCTGGTATATTTCGCAACCTCACTGCGTGCCAACAGCACGGTTTTGGACCGGTTGACCCGCTACAAGCGGCTGGAACAGTACCCTGATGACATGGAACTACTGGACGATGTAATCGTTGAGATTCGGCAGGCCATTGAGATGACCAGCATCTACCGCGATGATATCAAGGGCACCCGCGAGCTGTTCAGCTCTATTTTGGATAACCGCCTGAACAATGCGATGAAGTACCTGACTTCCGTTACCCTGTTGATGGCTGTCCCGACCGTTATTTCCGGTTTGTATGGCATGAACGTGGACATTGACGGCATGCCGTTTTCCGGTTCTGATTATGGATTTGTCATTGTCTGCTTGCTTACGCTTGCTATTTGTGGGATCGCTGCCTGGGTACTGCACAAAAAAAACATATGCTCTGATTTGTATTGTTTGCCGCATCCCGCCCGCCGGGGTGCGTTTTTTACTTTTCTGCCTGTAACATTTGGGGGTGATTCCCCTATTATATAAATAGTAAGAGGAAAGCGAGGTGTGCCGCAATGACTGATGCCGACATTGTTGCGCTGTACTGGGCACGGGACGAGCAGGCCATTGCACAGACCGCACAAAAGTTTGGCGCCTATTGCCGCAAGATTGCCATGAACCTGCTGGGCAGCCAGGAAGACGCCGAAGAATGCGAAAATGACACCTGGATGGCCGCCTGGAACAGCATGCCGCAAAACCGGCCGGACAAGCTTGCACCCTACCTGGGGCGCATTACCCGCAACCTGGCACTGGACCTGCGGGAGCGGCAAAATGCCAAAAAGCGCGGCGGCGGCCAGACCGAAACCGTGCTGGAAGAGCTGGAATTTTGCCTGCCCGCCAGAGACCACACCGCGCAGGAGGTAGAAA
>VOFK01000168.1_pt1 | contig 22001 bp, 35 predicted proteins | sample 5384121 | NCBI WGS metagenome assembly VOFK01 (sample SAMN12384730, study PRJNA508395) | human gut metagenome | isolation source: healthy gut J | host: Homo sapiens | reverse complement strand
ATTTACACCCCTACGACAACCTTTGACGATGAACGTCACCCTGAACCCGGACGGCACCACCAGCCGTAGATTGTCGGCTCTGTGGCCGAGGGTCTGCGCGCCAACTCCGCCGATGCCGAGATGATGGCCCGCTTCAAGCAGATTTTCACCGACCCCAGCCTGCAGATGATTTCCTTCACCATCACCGAGAAAGGGCTACGCACTGTACCGTCCGGACGGCAGCAGCCTGATGCCCGTCGTGCAGGCCGACATTGACGAGGGCCCTGCCCACGCACGTCATGCCATGAGCATGGTCGCCGCCCTGCTGCTGGAGCGTTTCCAGAACGGTTGCCCCACCCCTCTGGCAGTTGTCAGCATGGACAACTGCTCTCACAACGGCGAGAAGCTGCAGGCCAGCGTTATGACCGTTGCCAAGGCATGGCTGGAGAAGGGCTTTGTCGGCCAGGACTTCATCGACTACCTGTCTGACGAGAGAGCAAGATTACCCCCCTGGTCCATGATTGACAAGATTACCCTGCGCCCCCACAAGATTGTTGAGGAGTCTCTGGAGAAGGACGGCATTGAGGTATGACCCCATCGTCACCTCCAAGAACACCTTCATTGCGGCCTTCGTCAACGCCGAGCGCCCGCAGTATCACGGTGGTTGAGGACAAGTTTCAACGGCCGCTGCCCTGCTCTGGAGAAGGTAGGCCCTATATGACCGACCGCGAGACCGTCAACAAGACCGGAGCGCATGAAGGTCACCACCTGCCTGAACCCCTGCACCGCTATGAGCGTCTACGGCTGCATGCTGGGCTGGCGACCTGATCTGCGCCGAGATGAAGGACGAGGACATCGTTGCCCCCGTCAAGCGTCTGGGCTATGTCGAGGGTCTGCCGTTGTTGTTGACCCGAAGATTCTGGACCCCAAGTCCTTCATCGACGAGGCGCTCATTGAGCAGCGTCTGCCCAACCCCTTTATGCCCGATATGCCGCAGCGCATTGCCACCGACACTTCTCAGAAGGTCGGCATCCGCTCCGGCGAGACCATCAAAACTACGGCTGGCCGAGGGCCGCGACCCTGAACACGTCGCTGGTGAAACCATTCCTCTGGCCATCGCAGGCTGGCTGCGCTATCTGCTTGCCATTGATGACAACGGCAACGCTTTGAGGTTTCCGCTGACCCGCTGAAGGACGAGCTGCAGGCCAAGGCCGGGTTTGAGTTCGGCAAGCCCGGGACTGTCACCGACCAGCTGGACGGCATCCTGTCCAACGCTTCCATCTTCGGCAGCGACCTGACCAAGACCGTTCTGGCAGACAAGATCAAGGCTTACTTCAAGGCCGAAATTGCCGGCCCCGGCGCCGTCCGCAAGACCCCGCACGAGGCTGTGAACGGCTAAAATAAACACTGAACCTTCGGGGTGCTGGGGGGACGCATATATGCGTCCCGCAGAACGTTGCAGCAACCGCCAAACTGCCGGGCGGCATATATGCCGCCCCTACAAGTAACCCATGTTTGCATCAAACCAACTAACACATAAAGGAGCACCATATGTCTATGAAAATGGGTTGGCGCTGGTATGGTGAGGGCAATGACCCCATCACCCCAGCGACATTAAGCAGATTCCCGGTGTTGAGGAAATCGTCTGGGCCCTGCACAACAAGATGCCCGGCGAAATCTGGGAGGAGAACGAAATCAAAGAGGTCGTTGACCTGATTCACTCCTACGGCTTCAGCGCTACCGTTGTCGAGTCCGTCAACGTTCACGAGGACATCAAGATCGGTCTGCCCACCCGCGACCAGTACATCGAGAACTACAAGCAGTGCATTCGCAATCTGTCCAAGTTCGGCGTCAAGACCATCTGCTACAACTTCATGCCCATCTTTGACTGGACCCGCACCGACCTGTTCCATCCTGTCGGCGACGGCTCCACCGCCCTGTTCTATCAGAAGGACCTGATTCAGGACGATTACAAGGGCATGGCCAAATTACATTCTCGAGTTCACCGAGAAGTACAATATGACCTTCCCCGGCTGGGGAGCCGGAGCGTATGGCCAAACTGGACGAGCTGTTCAAGGCCTACGCCCCGTCACCATGAGAAGCTGTGGGATAACCTGAAGTACTTCCTGGAAGCCATTATGCCCACCTGCCGCGAGGGTGCGACATCAAGATGGCCATTCATCAGGACGATCCCCCCATGGGACATCTTCGGCCTGCCCCCGCCTGCTGGTGGACGCCGAGAGCATCGACCGCTTCCTGACGATGGTTGACGATCCGTACAACTGCCTGACGCTCTGCTCCGGCAGCCTGAACGCCAACCCCAACAACAACGTGGCCGCCATTGTGCGCAAGCACTGCGACCGCATCCCGTTCGCCCACGTGCGCAACATCCACCACTTTGAGAACGGTGACTTCTCTGAGGCTGCCCACCGCGATTTCTGCGGCGATACCGGCATCATCGAGATTCTGCGTACCTACCACGATTGCGGCTTTGATGGCTGCATCCGTCCCGACCACGGTCGTCGCTGTGAGAGAAGGCCCTGGCAACTGCCGCCCCGGCTACGGCACCGTGCCCCTCGGCGTACAGTATATGCTGGGCGTCTGGGACCTGCTGGATCGCCTCGACGAAGAGAAGAACAAATAATTTTTGCCATCCTCAAGTTGCTGTATAAAACAAAAAGTCGCTGCCCAAAAAGCAGCGGCTTTTTGTTTGTTCATTGTATCGCGCTTATTTTACCTCATTGACCAGCTTCTGCCCCGGGCAAAGGCACGCGCATTTTTCCATCGTGACGATGGCAATGCTCTGCAGTGCTGTGCGCGTAAAGAACGCCTGATGGCTCGTCACCACCACATTCGGGAAGCTCATCAGGATGGGCACTACCTCATTTTCAACACATCATCGGAGAAATCCTCAAACACCTGGCCATTCTCATCCTCGTATACGTCCAGTCCCACGCCCGCAAACTTGCGGGCCCGCAGCGCGTCAATCAGGGCGCGGGTGTCAATCAGCCCGCCGCGGCTCGTGTTGACCAGCACCGCGCTGTCCCGCATCATTTTGATGGTATCCGCGTTAATCATGTGGTGTGTTTCGGACGTCAGCGGGCAGTGCAGGCTGACCAGATCCGCGGTGCGCAGCAGCTCATCCAGCTCCACATAGCGCACAAGGCCTTCCAACGTCGGATTTTTACTGGTCATAAGCCAGCACCGTCAGCGCCATAGCCGTGGCAGATACGGGCCATAGCCGCGCCAATACGCCCCCTGTGCCCACAATGCCCGCCGTGGAGCCGCAGGTTCGAGCCCAACAGGCCGTCCAGCGCAAAATTGTTGTTGCGCACCTGATATAGGCCTTGCAGATGCGGTGGTTTTGCGGCCTGCGCCAGCGCCATGGCGTGCTCCGCCACCGCCTCCGGGCTGTAGCCCGGCACGCGCAGCACGGTGATACCGTACTGTTTGGCAGCCGCCAAATCCACGTTATTGTAGCCCGCGCAGCGCATCAGCAGGCAGCGGATACCGCCCTGCGCCAGCTTTTCCAGCACCGGCGCCGAGCAGTCCGCATTGACAAAGGCGCACACCGCATCTCCGCCATGCGCCAGCGTTGCAGTATCCGCGTCCAGATTGGCCGTCAGAATTTGATTCCGCACCCATATTCCGGGTCCGCCGCCAGCACATCAAAAATAGTAGTGGTCATACTCCCGCGTGCCATAAAAAATAATTTTCATAAAATTTCCCCCAGTCCCCTTCAGTATCTGTCTTTTTACGGTTCCAGTATACCGCACCACCCACCAAATTTCCGTTGTTCGGCCAACAAATCCGCCTGTTCACTTTCTGTTTTCTCCCTGTAGGGGCGGGGCCCCGACGCCCCGCGGCCGGTTTGTTCTATATGCCGTCTCCGGTTTGCCGCGTGTTTCCGTTTGGCAAACTGCCGCACCGCGCGGGGAATCTCCCGGTGCTTTACTTTTTACGCACCACATTCGTCAAGCAATAGAATCCGTTGCAACGACGGATTCTGTTTTTGTTTTTATGGGGGCTACGGAGCGATTGAGACAATCGCTGGTTTTGCCGATGAAGCGGTAGTAGATTTCGATGCGCATAACCGTTTCACCGTCAATTATCTCTTTCTCGTGGACGATGATTTTCTCAATCAGCGTGTGAACCAGTTCCTCGTCCAACTCCGTAATATCGGCATACGGGGCGACCAAATCGGCGAAATCCTGTATGCCCTGCGTTTTGGTGGTTGCTTCTGTGAAGCAACGCTTGAATTTCTGCGGCGCGGGTTTTCAATTCTTTTGTTTCCGCTTCATACTTGGCAGATAGGGTCTGATAGAGGTCATCCGAGAGCCGTCCGAACACGTTATCCTCGTAGATGCGCTGCACCAGCGTGGTCAGTTCGGACAGGCGGCGCTGGGCTGCGTCCAACTCTTTTTTTTCATGGCTTTCTGCTCGTTCAGCTGCCCGGCCTGTGACAACCCCATCAGATAGTCCGCATACGCATCAGTATCCTCGGCAGCCAGCATAGCGTGGCGGCGGATGTCCGCCAGAACGATAGCCTTGACCTGTTCCAGCGAGATATAATGCGTGGTACACACCTTGCCGCCGTAGCGCCGATTGGCGTTGCAGCTGAATGTACCCAGCGACTTACGGCGTTCATCTTTTGCGGCTACAAAATGCCATGCGCTTGCCGCACTCCCCGCAGAACATGATGCCGCGAAAGATGTTATTCTCGCTGCGCTTTTTGCCCGGCTGCTTGACCTTGATGCGTTCCTGCACCGTCCAGAAAGTCTCGGCATCCACCAGCGCTTCGTGCGTTCCCTCCACAACGACCCAATCCGTTTCGGGCTTCCAAATCATCTTTTTAGATTTAAAATTTTGTGTGCCGGTGCGGAAATGCACCATATTCCCGATGTAGACTTGATTCATCAGAATGGCACGAACCGTGCTGTGATCCCACGCATACGGATAGGTCAGAACAATATCTGACGCAAAAGTTCCAAACTTTTCATGCAGGTACGCCTGTGGGCGGAGAACTTGCTTTTCGCCCAGTTCCTTTGCAATGATGCTGCAACTTTTACCCGCAAGCGCCATTTGAAAAATTTCCTTGATGACCCATGCGTACTGATTCGGAACGAGCTTGTGGCGGTCATTAGGGGTCACGGTCATAACCATACGGCGGGTACGCGCCCGTGTATTCCCCACGCAGTGCCTTTGCCTTGAACGCCGACTTGACCTTGCGGCTGATGTCCTTGGCATACCATTCATTGATGATATTTTTGAACGGTGCAAATTCGTTATCCCCGGCAGCGGAATCTACGCCATCCGTGATGGCGATGAAGCGCACCTTATTTTCCGGGAAGATAACTTCCGTGTAGCGTCCGACTTCCAGATAGTTGCGGCCAAGGCGCGACAGATTTCCGCCTGCTTGCAGAAAGAATGACGCTTATTTGAATTTGAAAGAACCTGAAAACCGAATCACAGTTAGGGGTACGCGAATGGAGCGTTTAGACTTCTGCTCATTTGTGGCGACCCTGCGCAGATACATTTATGCGGATGCGCTGGGAAACCAATTAGGACTTACTTTGTTTGCTGTTCGGCAGCTTTTTGCAGAGCTACAGATGCCGAAGATTTCACCTTCGACAACGGACAGGTCTGCCGCTGGCTTAACGGCACAGCGCGGGTCAGCCCGAAGATCACATCTTTTTACCTTGCCAGTGAGAACCAAGAGAAACTGACACAGGACATGGAAACAAAAATACTTACCATTATGTCGGACCCCGCAATGGCAGCGCAGAGCGAGTGTGACTTGTTGATGCAGGATGTTTCCATTTCCAGCAGCAAGAAAAAGTCATTATATGCGGAACGGGATTTTTCCGTTTCCGCGCAGGTCGCAGAGTTTTTGTCCTTACTGCTGTGCTTCGCAATGCAGCGTGAATTTGTAAAGCGCGAAGCGCGGGCAAAGGTTTGCGAACAGATCATCTTGCCGCCGGACTATGACCCAAGGGTATTCACCAAAGCAAGGATGGAGCAAGGCATCATGATTCGGGCAGAAAGTACGCCTTACAATATCTACCATCCTGTAGATATTGCAAGTGGACTTCCGCTTGATATGCGAAAAGCATTTCTGCCTTTATCCGGGAATGTGCTGGAACGTGCGGCGCAGGTTCGCCAGCAGCAATCTATGCTGCGAACCTTGATACGCTACACCAAGGAAACGTACCAGTTGGGTGTCATCAACATCGAAATCGGCAATGAGGAAGAAGGCCATGCACTTGTAAAAGAAGCACAGGAGATTTATAAGAAGCTGTATGGCGAGATACCTGCCATTATGGAACGAAACCGTCAACGAGACAAGGAGTATCTGGAAAGTAATGGGATTACGCTTTCCGAAGCACCTCCTAAACTAACAGGCTGACGGCACAGCGGTTCTCTTACAAAAAGTGAGGGGGCCGCTTTTTCTATGCCTATTTTTCCCTGCGCTCAATTTCCGCACAATTTCCCATCAATGCCAAAACAGCCCGCTTTCGATAAAATGAATCTGTAACTCGATACCCAAACAGGTGTCGGCAGCAGCATTCCGAAAGGGGGCTTTTTTATAAGGCAAGAAAAGAAAATTTTATCGAAAGCCTATCGGCACAAAATCGGCAGGGGTGACATTTGAGGTCACGTCCTATGATAACCCGGCAGGCACACAAACATCACAGGAAATGCTTTTGCAGATGATGGAGCAGAAGGTGCACGGAGAGGAGATGATTTCCCGATGAAGCAATTCAACGACATTACAATTATCGGCATCGACCAAGATACGGCAATATGAAAACCGCAAATACCATCTTTCCCACAGCCATTACTGCCTACGATACCGCACCTATGTTTAAGGGTGATGTGCTGGAATACGGCGGCAGATTCTACCGCGTGGGCGAGGGTCACAAAGGCTTTGTGGCAGATAAGTCAGAGGACGGTGATTTCTACCTGCTGACGCTGGCGGCCATCGCCAAAGAGTTAGAGCAATACCGGCTGTTCACCGCCAACCTGTGTCTGGCGGTGGGGCTGCCACTGAGCTGGGTCGGTAGCCAGCGCGAGAGCTTTCGGCAGTATCTGATGCAGAATGCATGAAACTGTAAGTTTCCGCTTCAACGGAAATCCGTTTCAGCTTCGCATTGTAAGCTGCAAGGTGTACCCGCAAGGCTATGCGGCCATTGTCCAGCAGTTGGCAGACTTTGAGGGGGAGCATCTGTTGGCCGACATCGGCAACGGCACAATGAATCTGCTTTACTTGACGGATTCTCAGCCGCAGGAGAACCGCTGTTGGACGGAGAAAATCGGTGTGAACCAGTGCATGATCCGCGCTAAAGAAGCGGTGCTCCGTCGTTTCGGCAGCAAAATCAGTGACAGCACGGTGGAGCAGGTTCTGCGCACCGGCACAGCGAAAATCGATATCGATTACCTCGCCTGTATTCGCGAGGTCGCAGCCAGCTATGCAGCCGAACTGTTTGCAGCCTTGCGCAGTTACGAGTACGACCCCGCCACCACACACCTGACGATTGTGGGCGGCGGCGGGCAGTTGATCAAGCACTTTGGCAGCTATGACCCGGAACAGGTCACCATTGTGGACGACATCTGCGCTGCTGCCAAGGGGTACGAGTACATGGCCTACCGCCAGATGCTCCGAGGGTAAAACCGTGCCGGAGGTACGGACGACCAATCTGCGGTTCAACCTTGGCAAAGAATCGCAGCGGAAAGCGTGGCAGTATTTGCGGACGATGGACAAATCAGTGTTCAAGTCGTACAGCCAAGCGGTTGCCACGGCAGTGGTGGACTACTTTGACCGCTACTACCAGACGCAGGATGACCCCTATCTGGAAACGCGGGCGCGCGAGGAACAGTTTGTGCAGCAAATCGTGGATGCAGTGCGGGGTGCTTTGCGGGAGACGATGCCGGTCTTTCTGGCAGGGTGCATGACCGGGATGGCGCAGAACCCCGCCGCTGTTTCTCCCCAGCTTGTAAAAGAGCCTGTGAAGGACAGCATCAACTGGGATTTTGTGGGTGGCTGATATGCCTGTGCGGACTTTACAGGAATGTTTGGACGAGTTTGTGGCAGAGCGCCCACTCCAGCCGGATGAATACCCCGATGTTGTCAGTGGGCTTTCCTACTGCAAACGCTGCCACTCTCCGCGCAGAACACGGCAGGTGCTGTTCGGGAAAAGAAAGAATCCTCCCGATAGTGTGCAGATGCCGGATGGAAGATGCTGCTTTTGTTCAAAGCGGCGGCACAAATGGCAATAAGCAGCGGCAGAATTTCAGTTTCAAAACGTAGACACCCAAACATGGCTGACTTTCACACCAAAAAGGAGAAAGTATGACCGAAGATGAGAAAAAGTTGATACAGGCACGGCACAGGCTGGAAGCTGTGCAGGCCCGCAACCGCGTACAAGAGCGCAAGGCGCGAACCCGCCGACTTATCCAAGAGGGCGCGATACTGGAAAGCGTATGGCCGGAGGTACGCGACATCCCGATGGCTGACTTGCCCCGCAAGCTGCACGACAAACTGAGCAATGCCCCGTGAGGGGCAACTCTCCCTCACCGAAGTGCGCACTTACTCACCACCGGCAAAGCCGGCGGTGGTATGTGCGCCCTCTGCGGAGGGGAGAGATCGTTGAGGAGGTGATGCCGCATAGCTATCTTCCATTTTGAGTCAAAAATCATCAGCCGTGGGGCGGGGCGCTCTGCTATTGCAGCCGCAGCCTACCAGAGCGGCGAAAAGCTGTACAACGATTATGACGGCCTTACCCACGACTACACCAAGAAAGGCGGTGTTCTCTACACCGAGATTCTACTGCCGCCCCAAGCCCCGACAGCGTGGAAAGACCGCCAGACCTTGTGGGCGGCGGTAGAAACTGCCGAGAAAACCAAGGACAGCCGCCTTGCCCGCCAGTTGATTGTTGCCCTGCCGATAGAACTGGAGCGGGATGATTGGCTGCTGCTTCTGCGCGGCTTCATCCGGATGGAATGTGTGGACAAGGGTATGTGCGCAGACTTTGCCATCCATGACCCGGATGGGCATAACCCTCATGCGCACATTATGGTGACGATGCGTCCATTGGATGCCCACGGAAAATGGCAGAGCAAAACGCAAAAAGAATACCTGTGCCGCAAAACCGATGAGGAGCGCGGCTTTACAGCACAGGAGTTTTTGCAGGCAAAAGAGGACGGCTGGGAAAAGCAGTACAAATACAGAAGCGCAGCGGGCGTGTCGGCGTGGCTGACGCCCACACAGGCCGCCCGTGAGCCGGGGTGGGAACGCTGCTCGAAGCAGCCGAAAGCGGCGAAATTCGGGCGACAAAACCCGCTGTGTGCGCGTTGGAACAGCCCGGAGCAACTGCTGGATTGGCGAGAAGCATGGGCAGATGCCGTGAACCGCGCACTGGAAGAAAAGCAGCAATCTGCCCGTGTGACCCACCTAAGCCACGCGGCGCTGGGACTGGACGAGCAGCCTACAGTGCATGAGGGCAGCCAAGCCCGCAGCCTTGAGTTGCAGGGCATCAAGGCAGACCGCTGCGAACTGAACCGCCAAATCCGCGCGGACAACAAGCTGCTGCGGGAACTGAAAGCCCAACTTGCCAAGCTGTCCAAGGTCGTTGAAAACACTGTAGAGCATATTGCGGAAACGCTGGAACGGCTGCGCAGCAGTTTGATAATGCTGCAATACCGCCTGTTGGTGAACCACAAACAGGCGGACACATGGGAACGGCAGGTCAACTATTACCGCCCGATTCTGCAAGATTATCATGCGGTAACACAACAGCTCTCTCACAAGAAATCTGAGCAGGAGAATCTGCAAACCAACCGCAACGCTGTACCCCTGTTGCAAATCGCCCAGCGCCGCCAGCTTGCCGAGCAAATCGCCACGCTGACTGAAGAAATTGAAGAACTCCGCAGCCGACAGGCCATGATTCTGCACAACCTCGACTGCAAGAACAACAGCGAAGCCCAGCGCTTTGGCAGTTATCTGGACAAGCTGGAAGAAATGCAGGAGAAGCGGGCAGCGCAGCGTGAAAGCCTTGTGCAGCAGCTTTCTGCCACCACAAAACAGTACCTTGGAATTGAGAATACGATTCAGCCGGAGGCTGTTGATGCTGTTCATCAACAGCGTATTGCCTTGCGGCCAATCATCGCCATCGAACGAGAACGGACGCTATACCGCGAAAGCTGTGTTGATGATACGGCAATTTCGCTTGCGGAAAAAATCGTAGATACAGAAATCGAGAATGTTTACAGCACCCCTAAACAGCAGAACATTTCCCAAAGCCATAACGAAAAATTCCGATAAAAGGCCAGCGGCGGCTTTCTTTACGAAAGCCGCCGCTGTTGTCAGAATGAGTATTCTTAGAATTTTCCGCCCGAGCTGCCGCCAAAACCGTCGCTGTCGGTACTCGACCCGCTCGAGCTGCTCGAGCTGTCGTCCTTGACGGGGTCGTACGTTTCGGTCTCTCGGTGGTGTGGGTGTGGGGTGTCCTCCACCACGGACAGCGCCAGACCCTCGGCGGGCATATAGGCGTTGGCGTGCGTCTGCTCGTTGGCAGTTTTCATCTGCGCATAGAAGATGCCGCAGACAATGCTCGCCACAGCCAGCGGAATGACAAGCACAAACACCCACTTGATCCAACCCTTGGCGGGGTCGTTGCCGCTGTCCAGCGGTGCACCCTTTTCGGCATAGAAATCCAGCGTGTCAGCGCACATTTCTATGTAGGTGTCGGAGGCCTTGTAATACGATCCGTCCGAGAGCATCGGCACGATCTTATCCTCGATCTGCGCGATGCGGTAGTCGGTAAAGGCGGTCACGCCGCCGCCGTAGGTAATCGTGACATAATCGCGGGAATCCAGCGCGATCAAAAACAGGATGCCGCTTTTTGCCCTCGCCGTAGCCAAGGTCATAGCTGCGGTACCAATCCTCTGGCGAATTCGCGCACGTTCTGGCCGCCGATGTCAGCCACCGTCAGCAGGTAGACATTGACACCGTGTCCGGCACTGGCGTCCTGCGCCTTTTGTTCCAATTCAGCGGTCGCTTCGGGTTTGAACAGCTCGTAGGTGTCCATCACCAGCGGCATTTTCGGCAAACGCCGGTACAGCGCAGAGCAAGCACAGCACCAGTGCCGTAAGCAGAGAAAACAGTTTCTTTTTCATACTCTGTTTCCCCCTTTCAAAGCAGGATGGCAAGCAGGATCATCAGCGGAACACTGATGCCCGCAAACCAGGCGGCTACCTTTCGTTTATCAACCGGCAGATCGCCCACCAGCTTGCCGGTCTGCCCGTTCATGGCGAACAGATAATCCTTGCCCCCTGCCACTTGGTGTGCAGCATCCAGACGGGCAGCAGCGCGTAGTAGCTTGGCGGTGTAATCAATGCTGATGTTCTCGCTCAGGGTACTTACGCTGCTGTAGCCGGTAATGCTGGCCGAAAGCTCGCTGCTGACCGAGTTCTGCATACGGCTGTGGGCGCGGGCTTGGCAGGTGTCGGCGTCCTCGTCGTATTTGTCGGCCATGTAGCCCGGCAGATAGGCGGTCGAGAAGGGCTGGAAGGCGCGGTAGTCATACGGCTCAATGGCGTCCATGTGGCCGTTGGGCATCTTGGTTGAGCCATCCACAGGTACGCCCATAAACTGCGTGGTGCCCGCGCGGCGGACATCGTAGTGGCGGGTCGTGGTGATGACGTAATCGCCGTTGCGGTGGGACGAGGAGTTGGACGCTTCATAATGTCCCGAACCGGAGGCGTTGGCATCGAACAGCCAGAAGGGGACATACACGCCCTTGATCTCCTCAATGTGGTTTTGTGCCGAGAAGGCGCTGGGCAAAAACCGCTTGCCGCGGTAGTATTTTTTCAGTGCGGCCTTGGCGGCATTTTTTGTCCAGCACAAACGGCAGGACAAGCTCAGGCCGCTGCATACCGCTGAACTGCCCCGCGATGACTGTGGGGTTGCCGCAGTAGGGGCAGCTGGTCGCGGCGGTGGTTTCGTCACAAATCAGTTCCGCCCCGCAGGACGGGCAGGAATAGCTGCGCAGCCCGGCGGCCTCGTTTTCGCTCCAGACGGAGTCGGGCGGGGGCGCCTCTTTGTTTTGCGCGGCGGTTTCGGCAGCGGCTTCCTTCTGGGCATACATGGCTTCGATCTCGGCGGTGTCGTAGCTGCTGCCGCAGAAATCGCACACCAGCTTGCCGCCGGCACCGTCAAAGTGAAGCGGACCGGTACAGGCAGGGCATTGGTAGTTGGTAAGCTGCGTTGCCATTATGCGTCACCTCTCTTTCCTTCGGTTTGCAGCTGCCCTGCCAGATCCTCAAAAAAATCACGCAGGGCGCTGCGCGTATTGCCATCGGCATCCAGATAACGGTAGATGGTCTCGTCATCCGGGGCTTTGTAAATCAGGCAAACGCTATTTAACGTTTCATCGGTAATAAATAAGCCGGAAGAATTTTTCTTTTCGTCCGGCAGGCTTTCCAGCCCCAGCTTTTCTGCCAGAGCCAGGGCTTCTTGCCATTGGGTGTCCTCAACAGGGATATTTTCCAGCTCCACCCATTCATCATCCTTGTAATTACAGCTGAAAAGGCAGCCGTCAGCCGGGTCGTTTCTTATGCTGAACCCATAGGTGTCGTCATAGCACATCCCGGAATAACTGATGCTGATACCGGTCAGTGTGCCGGGCGGTGCTTTTTTACAGCCGGACATTGTCAGAAAAGCGGCTGCGGCGCAAAGCACCGCAGCACTTTTTTTGCGCATCACTGGCCAAAGGGCTTACCGCACTCCGGGCAGAACTTGGGCGGATGGGCCGGGTCAACCGGGGTCCAACCACACTGGCTGCACTTGGCGGGTGCCGGTGCGGGCTTGGGGTTGCCGCAGTTGCAGCAGAACTTACCGGTGTTGGAGGTGCCGCAGCTGCATACCCAGCTGTCGGCTGCGGGTGCCGGGGCAGGCTTGGGGCTGCCGCAGTTGGCACAGAATTTGCCGGTGTTGCCGGTCTGGCCGCAGCTGCAGGTCCAGCCTGCGGGAGCGGCTGCCGGGGCCGGGGCGGGCTGTGCGGTGGCCTGCTGCTGGGCGCCCATCTGGTACAGCCCCTGTGCGTTCATACCGCCCGCCGCACCGGCCATATTCATGCCCATAAAGGCCATGGCGGGGCCTGCGCCCTGATTGCCGGCTGCAGTCTGCATGGCGCTGGCCTGTGCGCCGACAAGATGCGCAGCGGCGCGGGTCGGGTCCATAAAGGCTGCGTTGCGCTGCATTTCCTTGAGCATTTGCTCGTCTTCCTCGCTGGCCTTCACGCTGGAAACACCGAAGGATACGATCTCAATGCCGCGCAGCTTGCCCCACTTGGCGCTCAGTACGTCGTTGAGGGCCTCGGCCAGTTCCATGGTGTGGCCGGGCAGGGAGGAGTAACGTATGCCCATATCGCTGATCTTGGCAAAAGCGGGCTGCAGGGCGGTCATCAGCTCGGTTTCAGCTGCCCGTCGATTTCCTCGCGGGTGTAGCCTTCCTCGACGTTGCCGCAGACATTGGTGTAGAACAAAATGGGGTTGGTGATGCGGTAGCTGTACTCGCCAAAGCAGCGGATGGCAATGTCGATGTCGATGCCGGCGCGCTGGTCGACCACGCGGAAGGGAACCGGGCTGGGCGTGCCGTATTTGTTGCCCACCAGCTCCTTGGTGTTGAAGTAGTAGATGCGCTGATCCATCGGGGCCTCGCCGCCGAAGGTAAAGCGCTTGCCGATGTTCTGGAACACTGCGCCGATCGAGTCGGACAGGTCGCCGCTGAAGAGCGAGGGGGCGCTGCCGGTGTCGTAGGTATATTCGCCGGGTTCGGCGCACATATCCACGACCTTGCCCTGCTCGACGATCATGGCGCACTGGCCGTCGGCAACGGCCACGATCGAGCCGTTGGAGATAATGTTGTCGCTGCCCTCTTGTGTTGGCGCTGCGTCCGCTCTGGCGTTTCCAGCCGCGGGTAGCCAACAGGTCAGCCGAGCATGGCTTCACAATAAAAGTATTCCTTCCACTGGTCGGCCATAACGCCGCCAGCAGCGCCCATTGCAGCTCTGATAAGTCCCATAATGATCCTCCTATGTCAGGGGCGGGCAGGACCCGCCCCATTTTGTACAGATAAATCAGGTCGTTATTTGTTGGCCAAGGCGGCCTTGTACTCCTCATAGCGGGGCGGCAGCTCCTCCAGCTCCTCGTTCCACTCGGTGCCGTCCAGCCTCATGTAGAAGCTGATTGCACAGGCCGAGCCGTCCGCGCCCTCGTAGTCATACATGAACAGCGAGATGCTGTCGTTATACGGGTACAGGTTGAACTTATACGCATCGCTCTCGGTTATGTTCTGGTCAAGCACCCAGTCGCTGCCGTCCAGGATAGGCTCGATATGGTCATCATAGACATTGACCCACATCGTGATGACCGGGTCATCGGGCATACCGTCGCGGTAAACCTCAAAGTAGTGGCTGCCGTCCTCGCTCTCACCGATGTAGCCCCAGCAATCGTAGGTGTCGGTGTCAAAGTAGTCGCGGTTCGGTACATTCTTGTAGTTTTCCATCCGGAACCAGCCGTACCAGTTGGTGTTGCCCAAGCAAATCATCGTAGGTGTTGCCGTCGTCGTAGGTGTAGGGGCGGGTCAGGCTCGTTGGGGCCGTCGGTGCCGTCCGGGTCAAGGTCATCGCCGCCGTTCAGCTGGGCGGGGTCGATTTCGGCTTGGTGTCGCTGCGCTTAAAGACCATGGTCATGCCGTCATACTCGATGGTCAGCAGGTCGCCCTCACGGGTGTAGGTCATGGCAGGGGGTGTCAGGGTCGGTCAGCGCATAGAAGTTGCCGTCCTTCCATTGGAAGGTGACAAAATCCTCCATGTAGGTTTCGCCGGTGCCGTCCGCACGCAGCTCAATGTAGAAGTCCTCCATATCGACAAGGGCAAGCTCCTCCTTGGAGAGGGTGTACTCGCTGTCGGAGGCGGATTCCAGCACATAGATGCCCACATCGGTATCGCTGCCTGCGGTGGCGTCCTGCGTCATCTTGTCACCGTCCAGAGGCTGCTGCATGGTGCTGCCGGACTTGACGAAGTAGAGCGTTACGCCCTGTCCCTGCACATCGTTCAGGGTCAGGATCTCGTCTTGTAGGGTGCCGGTGCAGCTCAGGCCGCCGCAATCCAGCTGGAAGGCCCCGCCGTTCAGCGTCCACTTGCCATAGGACTTGGTGCCGTCCACCGTTACAACGCACTTGCCCTTATCATTCAGATCCATCAGGAACCCGTTGCCGAAGGCATCCTCGACCTGCGTCACGGAGCCGCCGATCTCGGCGTAGGCTGCTTCCCAAGTGCCCTGATTCGGGTCACTGGCGTTCGGCTTGCCGGTGCGGATGGAGCCGCTGATCATTGTTACGATGATCATAAGCAGGAATATCACCGGAATGGCGATCAGGATCATCCGCTTGGGGACATTGGTGCGCGGGGGCGCTTGGGCTTGCCGCCGGGGGCCACATTGCCGTAAGGGTTGCCGCCCGTGCCGCCGGGTGGCGGCGGCGTGACAGCATGGGGAGCATCCGGCGGGGTGTTTCTGGCGTAAAGCGGTGCGCCTGCGCCGGTCTGCGGCGGTGTGCCGGGCGCATTGCCTGCGTAAGGATTCGCTGCGTTCGTCTGGGGCTGCGGGGCGGCAGGTGCGCCGCCTGCATAGGGATTGTCGCCGCTTGCCTGCGGCTGCGGGGGCGTCTGTACAGGCTGTGGGGGTTGCGGCGCAGCCTGGGTGAGGCTGAACCAGGGGGCTGGGGCACAGCTGCGGGCTGTGCGGCGGGCTGCGGTACGGATACTTTTGCACCGCAATTCTCGCAGAATTTAGTACCGGGCTTTAACTCGGCACCACATTGCGTACATGTTGCCATAGTGTCTGCCTCCTTTTATAAAGTAATATTTTAGAGCCTTGCTTATTCCTGTGTCATTTCAAACCATACAGCTTCCTGCTGCGGCAGGTTCAACAGGGATTCCCCGCCGATGTGCATTACATTGATGCCGCCGTAATCATCGGGCATCATAGCCACCGTTTCGCGCTGTGTACGCCCTGAATCCATACGGAACAGCGAAACAGAGCAGATCCAGCCGCGGTCATCCATACCAAGGTAGGAGATGCTGCTGTCCCATGTGGCCGGAACCCTCTGGCCGTTGGCGTATTCGCCGGTATAGAAGTTCGGCTGATCCTCGCAGATTTCAAACCAAGTGCCGGTATCCTCACTCACAAAGGAGCCAATCATGCTCGGAATGCTCAGCGGGGCGGTGTTCCAGACAGCCTCCATCAGATTGAATTTTTCATTATCGCGGGAAACGCCGTACACAGTCGTGTACTCGGCACCGTACTCTGCATCGTAGGCCGTGCCGGTCTCAAACCGGACAATTCCGTTGATACCGAAGAGCGGGCCGCCGTTGGCCATGGTGCCGCACTGTGCGCCGCTGATGACGTCGATGTACTCAACGTTGCCGTTCTCGGTCAGTAGGAACACATAGGGGGCGTAGTCCTGCCCGATGCTGGTCATCAGCATCTTTATATAGTTGCCGTAGCAGCCGCTGACCGCGAACTCGGTCTTGTCGCCCAACTCGTACCATTCTTTCATGGTCTGATAGGTCATAGCGCCGTCAGGGGTAACATAGTCGGTCAGGGCGCGTACCGTCACCTCGCCTGCGGCAGTCACATCGCAGGTAAACCATTCATCCTGCCCGTGCAGGATCTGGCCGCTGGCCTGCCGCTTGTCGGGGTAAACATCTATGTCCGTCCACATCATGCCGGCCCCGGCAAGGGTGTACATCGGCACGGTGACGATAAGACCGCCTGTGTAGTAGGGGTAGACGGCAAAAGTAGGTAAAAATACATCGCTAAGCCCGTTCAGGCTCTGTGCGCGCATCTTGCAAAGCTCGGATGCGTAGGTGGGGTCATCGCTGCCGTAGTAGGTATCGAAATGCTGTGCCACGGCGCGCTGCAGTGCTTTTAAAGGTCAGGTCGTTGTCGGTGTAGCCAAGGTATTCGAGCATTTCGGTGTTGGAAATCTCCTTGCCCGTTTCAAAGTTGTAATGGTAGGCGCCCACATCGCGGTTCTACTTTAAAAAGTGTACATTGTGTCAACGCTTGTGATCTGCAGGCTCAATACCGGGCCGGTCCAGGTGCTTATCCAGATGATGTAGTTTGTGTCGATAAAATCATTGCGGAGCAGGCATCTTCGGCGCGCTCTACCAGATAGCCGAAGCGGTAGCCGATCATCTCGTTGATGTTCTTTTGCGCCCTCGGTGTCATCATCGATCTGCGGGACCTCGTAAAAATAAAAGTCCCTTGTTGCCGTTAGGGTCGGTGTAGCTGAATTCCACATCATACAAAGCGTAGCGATGCGGGAATCATCAAACCTGCGGGATGACTGCGGCTTTGCGGGGTTTCCTCCGTAGCTTCAACATTTTCAGCGGAGGTCTCGCTCACTGCGCTTGCGGCCGCTTCCGGTCGGTTCGGGCTGTTTGCTGTCTGTGCGCAGCCTGCCGCAGACAGCAGCATCGCCGCCGCCAATAGTACGGCACAGCGTTTTTTCATGGTTGGTTCACCCGCCTTTCGGTTGAGAAGTGCAGCAAGCTGCCTGTGCTTAGCCAAAGGTGACGCTGTTCAGCACGGTGTCGCCCTCGGTGCCGGCGTCAATGTCTACGCCGGGAGATCTTGATGGCCAGCCAGCCGCCGGTGGGCATCTCACCGTAGTATTCCGTCCACCACATACCGACGTTTTTGTAGGTGCGTCCGGCCATCTCCACGCCGCCGATGGTGCGCGGGGGTAGCTCCTCCACATTTTCAAAGTCGTCGTAATAGTGGTTGATCTTATCCAGACCGCTTTTCAGTTCAAAGGTTATGCGCGGGTCACCGGAAGAAGATATGGCTGGGGTCATCGGTCGGGAACAGCTTGAAATCCCGAAACAGGTTGCCAGGACTTATTTACCAGCCCTTGTCGGGGCAGGTCACGTTGAGCACCAGCGTAAAGTCCATTGCCGAATGCCTCAAAGTCTGGGTGTTCAGGTAGGCAGCCGACAGGTAATCGGGGTTTTTCTGCGGGGCGGAAGCGGGGGCCGGTTCGGCGGTGGCTTCCGGCTCCGGTTTGCAGCAGGCCTGATGCAGGCTCGGATGCCGTTTGTCTTGGGTTTCCGCCGGGGCCCGTCTGGGGTTCAACGGCGGGGTTCAGCGGCCTGCGCTTTCAGGTCGGATAAGCCGGAATTGACCTCTTTGGTTACATCCCCTTGGAGCAACCGGCCAAAGCTATAAGCATCATGGCTGCCAATGCGGCAGCGAGCGTTCGTTGTACTTTTTTCATAGCTGTCCTCCTTTTGGTCATAAGGTGTCCATCATAGCGCTCAGATAGGCAGGCGAGACGGAAGCGTAGACGAAATCATCGACAATGTGATCCTTTTTCGCCAGGCACACGGCGGTGGCCAGTTCAGATATTCGGCCTCATCCACAAGCAGTACTGTTTTTTTGTGCGGGCATACATCCCGCAGGTCGTTTGCCAGCAGCAGTCTGTCCTGCAGGGTGCGCGGCGGATGGGTACCTCCAGCAGCAGTACATCCGCCCTGCAGGAACGGCATACAATATCCTTTGTCTTAGGGGCCGCGTTTTTTGCACCTGGAAGTCCGGCCTGCCCTGTTTCAGTGCCATTGTCAATGCGCTCGTCATCACATTGCGCGTCCAAAACGATCCTCCGCACGGCGCAGCCCTCCTTCCCGCAAAGAATACATTTGTCACCTTCATCATACAAGAATCGGACGAATTTTTGCCCCCACCATTTGATAGTTTTTTGCGCTTTTTTACTGCTTTTTTTTCAGCACTATTGCAAAAAGTAAGCAGATTGCGTCATAATAATACCTGGAAAGACTGACGATCTACCCTTTGGAAAGGACAGGCGCTATGACAAAGGTACGGCTTGAAAATTTGTGGTTAGCCGCTGCGGTTGCAGGTGATTCTCTGCGCTGTCCTGATGCGGGCGTTTTATATGCCGTATTCCGGCTTTTGGCGCACGGTGCTGTATAATATCCTGATCTTTTCCCTGGGCGGTATCGGTCTGGTGGCGTATCCTGCACGCACAGACCCGCCACTGCCACTGCTGGGCGCTGCCGCCCTGATGCTGTTCTGGCTGGATATCCGCCTGATCCGCTATGACTTTGCCCAGACACCGGAGATGCTGCGGCGATTGTGGTATGCGTACTATATCCCGATGCTGCTGATCCCGACCGCACTTTTACGCTTTTTTTTCGATCGGGGGCGTCCGCCCCGCTGTACAAATACCAGTACATGATTTTTTGTATTCCCTGTGGTGCTGTTCTGCCTCGTGCTGACAAAAACGACTGCCATCAGCTTGCGTTTGCGTTCCCGCCCGGGCAGGAGGTACTGGGCAGCCCCGATTACACCTATCGGTTCGTATATTACCTCTGCCTGCTGTGGATATTTTCCTGTGCCGTGTTCACGGTGGTGTACCTTGCGGCGCTGCCGTATTCCGCATACAAAGCGCATCCTCTGGCTGCCGCTTGTGCCGATTTTTTTGGCCACCCTCTATGCTTTTTACTGTACAAGCATATTTTTTGAATGTGCCGTGGATGCATGCGATTGCCGGTGATATGACCGTGGTGCAATGCCTGACCTTTACAGCGACCTTTGAGGCGTGCATCCAGTGCGGGCTTATCCAATCCAACATGGGGTATGCCACGCTGTTTGAGGTATCTATGGCCAAGGGTCTGATCACGGACCGGGCGTTTGTGCCTGTGCAATGCTCCATGCAGGCAGCGCCGCTTCATGAGGAGCAGCTGCGCCAAGCGCTCACCGGCAGTGTCCAGCTGGATGCCACGACCCAGCTTCACGGCCACCCGATCCGGAAAGGGTATGTTTTCTGGCAGGAGGACATCACCGAATTGGTGGAACTGCTCGAGCAGCTGCGCCTCACGCAGGGAGGAATTGCATGACATCGGGGACATCATACAGGCGGAAACAGCCCAGAAGGCACAATGGCTGCAGAAGCTGAGCGAGCAGAACCGGCTGTATGACAAAATCGAGACCGTCACAGCCCGCCCAGCTGGCACGGATACAGGAATATCTGATCGCGCTCAGGGCCACGGACGATGTCGATACCGCCCGCCGGTTGCTGAAGCGCATCGTCATTTTGGGGACCTATATCAAGCGGCGCAGCAAATCTTTGTTTTTTGTCTGCGACAAGGCGGAGGATATCGACACCACGGAGCTGCGGCTGAGCCTGTTTGAATCGGCAGAGAGCCTGCGCCTGAGTGATATACGCTGCGCCGTACAGATCACCGACACAGCAAAAAGATCCCCTCTGCGTCCGCCGTGGCGATCTATGACGCCTTTGAAGCCATCATAGAAGCGACCCTGCCGGGATTGCAGGAGATCCTTTTCTGCGCCGAGCATACGGCGCAGGGGCTGAAACTGCGCTGCAGCGTTCAATGCACCAATGCGCCCGCTGCGCTGCCCGGCCTGCCGCAGATGCAGCTTGAACGGGATGATGATGGGCTTTTTGTATTTCACGATGTTTCCGGCAGAAGGAGGCGGCCTATGATTTCCCGAATCTCCCGCAATGCTGTCAAGGAAGGCTTTGACACGCTGCCGGCGGCCATCTGCTACTTTGACCGCAACGGCCTACTGCGCCTGATCAATCACAGGATGCAAAGAAATCGCTGCAGTCCTCTGCGGCCGGGATCTGCAGACCCTTACGGACCTGGAGCAGGCGCTGCACAGTCCCGGCGGCGGTGTGCGGCTGCGAGATGAGGCCGCCCGCATCTACGCATTCCCGGACGGGCGGTGTACCATTTTGCGGTGCGCCCTGTTCAGGACAAATACGGCATACCGTACACCGAGGTGATGGCTACCGATGTCACCCAGCTGGCTGCATTACATGCTGCACTGCAGCAGGAAAACGAGCGCCTTGCCGATGCGAACCGCCGCGCAAAGCGCTTATATGACAATATGCCTGACATTGTGCGGGAGGAAGAGATCCTGAAAATGAAAATGCGGGTGCATGACGACATCGGCCATACCCCCTGCTTGCCGCACGGCGCGCACTGCGGCATGAGCATGACCTTGCCCGGATCAAGAGCGAAGCTGCGAAGTGGGAAAGTTCCATCTCCCTGCTATGCCGCACCCGGCAGGAGAATGCTGCCGAGGATCCGCTGAGCTATATGCAAAAGGCGGGCGGCTGTTCTGGGCGCAACCGTACAGCTGCGCGGTGCGTACCCTGCGGCACGCGCCACCCGCGAGTTCTACGCACTGATCCTGCGGGAGTGTACCTCCAACGCTGTGCGGCATGCGGGCGCCACGGAATTGTACGCCGACTCCGAGCATCAGCCGCAGGAATGGCACCTTTGCATCACGAACAACGGCGCGCCGCCCAAGGGGCGAAGATAAAGGAAGGCGGCGGGCTTTCCTCGCTCCGCCGCCGTATTGAAAAAGCAGGGGGGTACAGTAACCGTACACTCCCCTGCCTGTGTTTGTTTTGGAAGTCACCCTGCCCGATAAGGAGAAAGCACTTATGATACGCGTTATGATCGTTGAGGACCAAAAGCTGGTCCGGAGCCTGCTTGAAAGCTATATTCAGAACGAGGACGGGTATCAGCTTGCCGTGTCTATTCCCGGCGCTGCAGAGGCTCCAATCCTGTGTGATACCGAGGACATCGACCTTTGTCCTGATGGATGTGCAGACCGAACACCGCGAAAACGGTCTGGCCGCCGCCGAAAAGATACGAAAAGCGCATCCGGAAATCAAGATCGTGGTGGCGACCTCGCTTATTGACCGCGATGTAGCAGCACGCGCCAAAAGCCGGGGCGCGGACAGCCTGTGGTATAAGGACGGGCGATGAAGGGACCCTGATGCAGGTCGCGCCGCACGATGGCGGGGATCATATCTTTTCCCGGGCCGCCGTGAGCGTGGAGATCGGCACCGCCACGATGAGCAGCGAGTTCACCAAAGGCGAGATGAAGGTCCTGCGCTGCGT
>VOFK01001489.1_pt1 | contig 22003 bp, 39 predicted proteins | sample 5384121 | NCBI WGS metagenome assembly VOFK01 (sample SAMN12384730, study PRJNA508395) | human gut metagenome | isolation source: healthy gut J | host: Homo sapiens | reverse complement strand
CAGCTATGTATCCTGGTATCACAAAAATGTTGGATGATAAGTTGGCTAAGACCAACGTAATCCACAAGAACAAGGCTAACAACCTGAAGTCAAAGTTGGCAGTTTATATCAACAAACTCGGTTAAGCTGATAAGTTACACAAAAGATATGGGAGTCCGGACTTTTTAGTTCGGACTTTTCTGCATTGTATCATTTCCGGGCAATACCCTCAAAACAAACAAATCCTCATGGTGCTAAAAAGCTGTAAACAGCCCAAATTTATCAAAGCGTTGGCATGATATATCAAAGGGGATTTTTCACTATTTTTGCTTTGTTATTACAATAAGAGAAATTAGATTATGACTGAAGAAGAAAAGATAAACGGCGAAAACACACCGGCCAGTAACATCCAGGTACTGGAAGGTTTAGGAGGCTGTACGTAAGCGTCCTGCCATGTATATCGGCGACATTAGTATCAAGGGACTCCATCACTTGGTTTACGAGGTTGTAGACAACTCCATCGACGAAGCGCTCGCCGGTTATTGCGACCACATCGAAGTTACCATCAACGAAGATAACTCCATTACCGTACAAGACAACGGACGCGGTATTCCGGTAGACTTTCACGAAAAGAACAGAAATCCGCTCTCGAAGTTGTCATGACCGTGTTACATGCCGGCGGTAAATTCGACAAGGGTTCCTACAAAGTTTCCGGTGGTTTGCACGGCGTCGGTGTATCTTGTGTAAACGCATTGTCCACGCACATGACGACGCAGGTTTTCCGCAACGGAAAAATCTACCAGCAGGAATACGAATGCGGACACCCGCTATATTCTGTAAAGGAAGTCGGCGTTACCGAAATTACAGGTACACGCCAACAGTTCTGGCCGGATGATACGATTTTCACCGAAACGGTCTACAACTACGACATTCTGGCTACCCGCATGCGCGAACTGGCCTATCTGAACGCCGGCATCAAAATTACGCTGACCGACCTCCGTGTAAAAGAAGAAGACGGGAAGCTACAAGCAAGAAGTTTTCTATTCCGTAGAGGGCTTGAAGGAGTTCGTACGCTATATAGATTCTTCCCGCGAACATCTGGTGAACGATGTCATCTACATCAACACCGAAAAGCAAGGTACTCCGGTAGAAGTAGCCATCATGTACAATACTTCCTACAACGAGAATATCCACTCTTATGTAAACAATATCAATACAATCGAAGGCGGTACCCACTTGGCAGGTTTCCGTCGTGCGCTTACCCGTACGTTGAAGAAATACGCCGAGGACAACAAGATGCTGGAAAAGGCCAAAGTAGAGATTTCGGGTGATGACTTCCGCGAAGGCCTGACCGCAGTTATCTCCATCAAGTGGCCGAACCGCAGTTTGAAGGGCAGACCAAGACAAAGCTCGGAAACAACGAGGTTATGGGAGCTGTGGACCAGGCTGTAGGCGAAGCACTCTCCCAACTCTCTGGAGGGCATCCCAAAGAGGCCAAAATGATTGTAGACAAAGTGATATTAGCGGCACAGGCACGTGTGGCTGCACGCAAGGCACGCGAGTCCGTACAACGCAAGTCTCCGATGTCGGGCGGCGGCATGCCGGGCAACTAGCCGACTGCTCCAGCAAAGACCCGGAAGAATGTGAATTATTCCTCGTCGAGGGTGACTCCGCCGGCGGTTCTGCCAAACAAGGACGTAACCGTACTTTCCAAGCTATCCTGCCGCTTCGCGGTAAGATTCTGAATGTAGAGAAGGCCATGTGGCACAAAGCATTCGAAAGCGACGAAGTAAACAATATCATTCAGGCACTGGGCATCCGTTCGGTGTGGACGGCGAGGACAGCAAGGAGGCCAACATAGACAAGCTGCGTTACAAGAAGTAATCATCATGACCGATGCCGACGTCGATGGTTCTCACATCGACACGCTGATCATGACGCTCTTCTTCCGCTACTTCCCGCAGGTGATACAACAAGGGTATCTGTACATTGCCACTCCCCCTCTCTACCTCTGTACAAAGGGTAAGGTGAAAGAGTACTGCTGGACAGACCAACAACGTCAGAAGTTTATCGACACTTACGGCGGCGGTTCGGAAAATGCAATCCACACCCAGCGTTACAAAGGTTTGGGTGAAATGAATCCGGAACAATTGTGGGAGACAACCATGAACCCGGAAAACCGCATGCTGAAACAAGTACACCTTGAAAATGCAGCCGAAGCCGACTACACATTCTCCATGCTGATGGGTGAAGACGTAGGCCCGCGCCGCGATTTCATCGAAAAGAATGCAACCTATGCAAATATCGATGCATAAGAACAGTGATTAATCATTAGCGTTTGGTTAATGATTAATCATTGAATAACGTTTTTATTAACCAACCTCACATCTTACAACGAAGAAGCCGGACGGACAGGAAATACCTGTTGACCGGAGCTTTTCTCTATATCATTCCCTGCTTCTTCATCTCCCCGGCCGCCAGTTCCAGCTCGCATACCAATCTTCGCCGAATTTACGTATCAAAGGTTCCTTTAAGAACTTATATACCGGAACATCCTCTTTCCGCCCCAACAGCACAGCCGCCTTACAAACATCCCAACGGTGATAGTTCACCGCCTTATAAGGCCCGTAATCGCCTATGCGGATAGGATAAAGATGGCAGGAAACGGGTTTGTAAAAGTCTGTCTTACCCTCACGAAAAAGCCTTCTCTATGGCACAATAGCAACAACCTTTCCCGTCATAACAAGTGAACACACAATCCTTATTATTAACAATGGACGTCACCAGATCGCCTTCTTCGTCTGTGTACACCACACCTTGCGCCTCTATCACAGCCCGCGCTTCAGCAGAGAGCTCATCCCAAATCACAGGCAGTACCTCTTCCAGTTTCTCTACCTCCTCAAATTCCACCGGAGCACCGGCATCTCCCTCAATGCAACATTCTCCCTTGCAAGCCTCCAGATTGCAAAGAAACTTCTCACGCAGCACGTCCAGGCTTACCACCACGTCGTCTTATCTGTATCATAAAAAATAAATGTTCAAATCCGCTTCTTCTAAGACAATATGAATTCTTTCTGAAATCCGCTAAAAAGGCGTCGGAATAGCAAACGCATACGACTTAATAACCCACGCCCCTCAATATTTCTTAATAATTCTCAATTTCAACTTTATCAAGTCCTTACCAGTCATTTCAGCAGGTTGCTTCATACCCAGAATATGCAGGATGGAAGGAGCTACATCCGCCAATACACCGTTTTCTACCTTAGCATTCTTATCGGCCGTGACATAAACAAACGGAACGGGATTCAAAGAGTGGGCCGTATTCGGCGTACCGTCCTCGTTCAGGGCATGGTCGGCATTACCGTGGTCGGCAATGATGATTACCTCGTAATCGTTGGCTTTGGCAGCTTCCACCGTATCTTTCACGCATTCGTCGATAGCTTTTACGGCTTTCTCAATGGCTTCGTAAATACCGGTGTGACCCACCATATCGCCGTTCGCATAATTCACTACGATGAAATCGAACTTCTTGGTATTAATGGCCTCAACCAGCTTGTCTTTCACTTCGTAAGCGCTCATTTCCGGCTTCAGGTCATACGTAGCCACCTTCGGAGACGGAACAAGGATACGTTCTTCCGCATCGTACGGAGTTTCGCGACCGCCGTTGAAGAAGAATGTCACGTGAGCGTACTTTTCCGTTTCGGCAATATGAAGCTGCGTCTTACCGTTGGCAGCCAAGTATTCGCCCAAGGTATTCTGTACATTTTCCTTATCGAAGAGATATGTACTCCCTTGAAAGAAGCGTCATACGGAGTCATGCAATAGTATTGCAAGTTAGGAATAGTGTGCATGCCCTGCTCCGGCATATCCTGCTGAGTCAGGACGATAGTCAATTCCTTGGCGCGGTCGTTGCGGTAGTTGAAGAAAATAACCACATCACCTTCCTTGATCGTACCGTCGAAGTTCGCGTTTACAATCGGTTTGATGAACTCATCGGTTACGCCCTCATCGTAAGACTCCTGCATAGCCTGAACCATGTCGGAAGCCACCTTGCCTTCACCGTTTACCAGCAGGTCATAAGCAACTTTCACACGTTCCCAACGTTTGTCACGATCCATAGCGTAGAAACGGCCTACGATGGAAGCAATCTTACCGGCAGACTTCCGGCAATGTGCCGTCAGTTGCTCGATGAAGCCCTTACCGCTCTTCGGGTCGGTATCGCGGCCATCCATGAAGCAATGGATGAATGTATTCTCAATGCCATATTCCTTTGAAATATCGCAAAAGCTTGAACAGATGGTCGAAAAGAGCTGTGCACACCGCCGTTACTGGTCAGTCCCATGAAGTGGATGTTCTTTCCATGTTCCTTAGCGTACGAGAAAGCAGAAACGATTTCCTTGTTCTTCAAGATACTTCCGTCGGCACAGGCGCGGTTAATCTTCACCAGATCCTGATATACGATACGTCCCGCACCGATATTGAGGTGACCTACTTCCGAGTTACCCATCTGTCCGTCGGGCAAACCGACATTCTCGCCGCTTGCCTGCAACTCCGAGTGCGGATAAGTGGCCAACAGGCTGTCCCAATAGGGAGTAGGCGTATTGAAAATCACATCATCTTTACCTTGATCGCCGATACCCCAGCCATCAAGAATCATTAAAAGGGCTTTCTTGCTCATAATTATTAGTTTTTTAATTGTACAATCTCTTTCCTGCGAAAAAAGACTGCTGATTTGCAATCTGTTTTCCGGTTGCAAAGGTACAAAATAGCGGTCAAACTATGTCACTTCAAAAAGTAAAAATAACATTTGCACCAATCAACCTGTTTCTGTTAATAACAAGAAATCCGAAAAAAAAAGTGCGCAAAAAGTATGGATTCAGTTTGATTTTCATACTTTTGCACTGTTTTTAAATAAAATCAACTGAAATGATGGACGATTCAAACCCACGAACGTGCAATAGTGTTTACAATTAAAGCGAGCGGAGATGTTGGTCGCAATGCCTCTGTTCGGACTAAAGAAAGGAGGCAAAACAATGAGAAAGTATCTCTACAGCGAAAACGGCTTCGTAGAAAAAGACGAGTGGAAACCTAACTGCTGGGTAAACGTGGAGTGTCCGGACGACAACGATTTCCAATTCCTTACCCAAGAGTGAAAGTTCCCGAATCATTCCTTGAAGACATAGCCGATACGGACGAACGCCCGCGCACGGAGACCGAAGGTAACTGGCTGCTGACCATACTTCGTATTCCGATGCAGAGCAGCCAGCACGGAATTCCGTTCATCACAGTGCCCATAGGCATCATTACAAACAATGATATCATCGTTTCCGTATGCTATCACCACACCGAACTGATACCGGACTTCATACAGCACACCCGCCGCAAAGGGATTGTTGTCAACAATAAGCTGACACTGATTTTACGAATCATATATTCCTCTGCCGTATGGTTCCTGAAATATCTGAAACAAATCAACAACGACGTAGCCACCGCCGAAAAAGAACTGGAAAAGAGTATCCGTAATGAAGACCTTCTTCAATTAATGAAGCTGCAAAAGACGCTGGTGTACTTCAACACTTCCATCCGCGGCAACGAAGTCATGATAGGACGGTTGAAGAACATCTTCCAAGACACGGACTATCTTGATTTGGAACTGCTGGAGGACGTGGTTATCGAACTGAAACAGGCTTACAACACTGTGAATATTTACAGCGACATCCTCACCGGAACAATGGATGCTTTCGCTTCCATCATATCCAATAACGTGAACGCAATCATGAAACGCATGACGAGCCTCTCCATCACGCTGATGATACCCACATTGATAGCCAGCTTCTACGGGATGAATGTGGATATACATTTAGACGGTTTTCCACATGCGTTCGTATTCATTATTTTGCTATCGGCAATCTTATCGGCCGTGACCTTTATATGGTTCAGAAAGATCAAGTGGTTCTAAAAACCACTTAATCCCTCCATGTCAGTATCGCAGCACTTTCGCCGCTACAGTCTTAAACTTCGGCATTGTCATGCCGATGGAGGCCCCAATGTAAGTAGGGTCGCATACCGTATATTTCCGTCCATTCACCATGAGGTAATCCCCACCGACGTTTCCCTTGAAACAGACAGCTGTCGCTATATGATTGGGATAGTCCAGCAACACAACGTCAAGCCCCAGTAACTTTCTGACTAAATAAGAGAATAACATGGAACGGTCCTCACAATCGGAGTAAGGATAATAAAAAAGTTCTTCCACAAAGAATGGCTTTTCATAGCCAAACTGTTGCTCATCCGTCTGATACTGAAAAGCGGTCTGCACAAAGTTTATGAGAATATTTGCTGCATCAGCCTTCACTCTTGCCTTGCAACAAAGGGGCCAAAGAAGATATGAGTTCGTTTTCCACACTGCCATTGACCGTAGCGTTGAAGTAAACACTGTAATCGCATTGGGGATAGCTCTTATAGAAATCGACAAAGAGTTTTGAAACATCCACCGTCACTTTGGCTGCACTTCCCTGTGCATATCGAGTAAAGGTAGTGACTGTACCCGAAAAAGTTAGGAGTTGCATCCAGACGCATTCCTACTGCTTTCTTTGCCTTCGGCGAATCCTTGGGACACATATAGAAGCGGCACTGCGTATTATCTTCACTCATGTTGTAATAGTTCCGTCCTTCCAATGTGATATAAGGACGTGCATAAATGTTGCAATCCGTAGCCACAAACAACATTACCTTTTGTCTCCCGTAGCCTTTCGCGCCATACGTGCCTTATACCCCATTTCATTCAGCAAAAACTGCTGCATGACAATACTTTCGTTGGCTGTAGCGCAATAGGAATCTGAAATCTGCCGTATCAGCATGAACATGCCCCAATCATTCAGTTGTAAATCCTTTTTTATCTGCCCGCAGTCTGCCACCAATGATTTGTAATCTGAACTGCATAACGTTTCGTCAGCGTCGGCAATGGCATTTTCATCCAATCCGTTCAGGCGGCATCTACCACTCAATGCATCGCTTAGATAAAAAGACTCTCCGACATAGGCTATCTTGCTGCGGCCGGTTTGGGCAGTATACAACGGAGAGTTCTTGACAGATGTACCGGCAGGACGTTTCGGCTCAACTACAGGTTGAGAGATAATGAAAGGAGAAACGACAGACTCCGGTTCGGGAATCTTGACTACCGGTTCCTTTTCAGGCTGTACCGATGGCTTATCCGCCGTTTTCTCTTCGATAATAATAACCTTGGGGTCTTTTTTCTTTTTGACAATCACTTCTGGTTTGTCAAAAGTAATTTTATCTATATCATTCAGCTGTATCACAGACTTATGTCCACCTTCCGAAGTAGTCATGTCCAATATTTCCTCAATCGTAAGGCATACCGGCTTGGCATCTCTCGGTGTAACGTTCTCATCATATACAACCGGCTCCACAGGTTCAGGCTTCACTCGTTTCACCACAGGCTTCTCTGACTCAAACTCTTTCCAGGGATTACGCATGAAATCGATGAATTCTTTATCTGCATCATCCATAAACTTATCAAAATCCGCTATCTCTTCCTTCATAAAGTCAGATATGCCTCCCCTTGTTTTTCTTGAGCCATTCCGGCTAAAAAGAAAGGAAACCCGCAATAAAAAGGCTCCTGTTTTCTTCATGGTCGCATATTTTTAAACAACTGAAAAAACGGTTATTAGTATTCCTCTACCGGCTCACCAATAAACTCTTCCACTTTCTGTGACAAGTCTCCCAAAGCCGCATTTTTTTTGGCTTCCAGCGCAGCCGCCTCTCTGGCTTTCTTTGCCTGAGCCTCATCAATGGACATATAAACATTAAATTCTTTGCTTCCATCCTTATTGTCCTTCACTAAGACGAGATGTTGTTTTACCAGTCCGGCAATCTTTTGTATTCACCGCTGACTGATAGGCAGCACCGAACTTATCAATCTCTTCTTCCGGAGCATCGGTTGCCGAAGAGGAAAGCAAGGTCTTCATTTTGCCTACCACCTGTGCCTTTGCCCGGAAGCATAGCTGGTAATACCATTCATTATGGCATTCTCTCCCTGCCAATCTTGACATTCTTACCAATAGCGATACCTACCAACTCAATACGGTTTTCAGAATCCTCTTCCAGATAAGTACGGTATTTAGAGAAAGCATATTCCAAAGTAGAAGAACTCGCCAAAGGTTTCCATCCTTCTTTTTCAATTCTTTCACTCTCTTCTTGACATCTTTCTTCAGTGCTTTTTTAGATTGTGCACCGGCAGTTGCCACACATCCGAAAAAGTATAGCGCAAACAAGCGCAAAAAATGCAAAACTTCTTTTCATGATCATTTCAATTTAATAGTTAATATTATAACTTTGCTTCTTTATTCCCAATTTGTGACATAGGGTAAGGAAAGCCTGGGTACGTTCCACAGCGCCTGTCAACGGGTTGACAAGCGTAATGGATCCCTTCGCAAAAGAGAGAAAGCCGAACTTTTTCTTCTCCCTTGCAGTGAACTCTCCCTCGGCCAATGCCTTAATCTGAACGATGCCTTTGGTTTTGTACACTCCATCAATGTCGTCAAAAATGACAGGAGTGGAAATCTCCGGTATATGAAGCTCCAGTGATTTCAATCCAAAAGGAGTGCCTCCGCGATTGTTGAGCGTGAGACGGATATTGATATTGAACAATTTCCTGTCGGCAGACACTACGGAATCGGCGGTGAGAACCAATTTCCCTTCGGGCACTACCGAAGAAGAGACTCCGCTTGCTCCCGATTCATTCAAAAAGCCCGGTGCTGGATACGTTTCCCATTAATGACAAACGTAATGTCCAACAAGTTATCCTCTTCGGGCAAGCAGTCTACCGCATTATAAGCAATAATAAACCTGCCATCATCAGGCCGGACACTGACCTGGCTGGCACAGTTAAAGTAGCCTTTGGAACTGCAGACACTTTTACCGGACTGCCCTCAAGCAATACTTGGCATTGGTATTTCCCCATCCTCAAGAAAAGTTCCGGTTACGGAAATCGCTTTATAGAGTTCGTTATAGCGGCTGATTAAACCCTTCACCCTGACTCAAACGCACTGCATCAAAAAGTACTCGGATAAGGTATTCAACTCCAAAACAGCATTTGTTTGATTTCATCCACCGACTCTATCGAATGTACTTTCTGTTCCAACGCCTTGTATTGCGCCACCTTCTCTGCATCCAACGCCTCGAACTCTGCCACCAACTTTACGCTGCTCCGCCTTTGAGAACGGATATTTCACCGAATAGTTATAATATTCCTTTTTCGTGGTTATCCTGTACCTTTTTCCCAATAGATTTCTTCTACATTAGAAAGAGAGATACCTTTCAGAAAAGGAAGATTTGCCGATTTCATCTTAGATACCTGCATAAAAGCATCCGAGGACTCAATATTTCCATCCGTATTCACTTCCGAAAGGACATTCTCTTTGGATACAGATACGTTATTTTGCCACAGCCTGAATAATACGTTCCGTAATTTCCTGTAACACTTTCGACTGCCCTTCTGCCAAAGAACCGGCGGTTACAGAAACTATCAAGTAGTCATCTACGGCAGTATTCATCCATCCGGAACTTTCTTGGCACTCTTCTCCATCACTTTAGTTTGGGCGTTCATGCCTGCTGCCAGCAACAATGCACAAATCACCCACTCGTTTCATAAGCATCTATTTTTTTTATTGCCACCGTATAGGCAGATTACGAATATAAACCTGGTATCTGCAATCTTCAACTCCACATAAGAGAAAGCGGAAATTTATCAAAGACCTTCGTAACATAGAATTCACGACGGAGCTTCACGCGAGGCGGCATTTTCATCCAATGTCCATTCTGAATCTCAAAGTTGCTACATTCCGCACCATTGTCGGTCACAACCGAATTTACCCGCAGATACTCCTCCGTATTCCGGCCTGTATCCAGATTAGTCATCTCAGCCAAGATTGTAATACGCTGTTGTGCAATATCACCATAACATTTCAATACAATAAACTGCAGTTTATTAGTGGAAAAAAAGTTATTTCACATTCTGTCTTCGGAGTTTCCCGAACAACCGGTTTCTCTACGATCACAGGCTTTTCAATGACCTTTTCTCCACGACAACGGGCTTCTCCACTATCTTTTCAACTTCCACTATTTTCTCCACTTCAACAGGTTTCTCTATCACTTTCTGTATAATCACCGTATCCGGCTGTACATCGGGCACATACTGCGCCAGCTCCGTCTGGAGCACGGAAGCCTGCTCATAACAAGGCACACTCTCCGACATCGCAGAAAGATAACTCAATGCTTCCGGGTATTTCTTCAAGCTGTAAAGGCTTTGTGCTTTCTGAAGTATAGTTGCACAATTAACGGCATAATAATCCTGTATCTTCTGCCGGGCAATACGGATGAAACGGGTATAAATCGGATCGGTGGCACGAATGCCCATAATCATAGCCTTATAAGGGTCGGCGCCTTCTGCAGCCTGCCCGGACACGGACACAACGGCACTGTGATACATGCTTCCGTCCACTTTTTTTTGGCCACTAACGTCAACTCCCCCTTTACAAGAGTAGTATTACGCATCAGCCCTGACGTGGACTGCTTATCAACCACCATTATCAAAGGTTCTATGACAAAAACATTATAGTCATTTGCCGCACCCGCACTGTTGCGGGTGATAATCTTGTTTCAAACATTCTGAAGCATTTCTTGCGATGCTGCGGACAACTCACTCCCCTCAGACAAAGGTTGCACAGAGAAATTAACCGTTTGCCCCAAAAAAAGCTGAATAGCACAGAAGCCTGTCACCAATAGAAATAAGAATCTCTTCATACTCATAATTATTAAAAAGCAAATGCCCGGCTATGTTATTGTATCCACCAATACCTGCCGGACATTCAGCCCAATGTTATTCTTTGGAATTTTGAATTAAAAAGCTGTATATACTGCCCAGAAGCCGCTTTTTCACTGATCGTATAACCTTTGTCTTTCAACAGTCCTGATGCAAACCTTCTCAACTTGCCCGTTTCCGACTTTATGGAACGCGGTCTTCCCGTATCAGGGATCATATACCGGCACACGCATATAGACATTCAGACCATTACCCCCCGAACGAATTTCACCATTACCTTTGAAAGCATTTTCAAGCACCCACTCGTCAAGTTCATCACTCAGAGTCATATCTCTTGTGCCGACAACATCGTTTTCCATATCAAAGTCACAGTTTTCATCAACATTAACGGTTATGTTCACCTCCCTCCCATTGTTCACCATATCGCGAAAGTGCTTGTTTCAGGCTGATTGAAGAAATTTTCTGAAATACCTTCCAGGGCATATTCTGTCAGCTCCTTTTTTAGACGCGCGGAAACGGTCGCTCACAATACTGGCGTTTGCCAACGAAAAACCGGTCTCACGCTCTTTAGCCTCCATCAAAAGAGTGACATTGGAAGCTCCTCCGGCAAAATCTTCTTTGGAAATTTTCACCGTCACATATATATCCGCCCGCGCGCCATCTACATACGCCTGCAATCCGGTAGACTTGGCATTCAGCGCTGATGCCGCATAAGCACGATTCTGTACCCTTTGAAACTCTGTCATAAAGTCAATCGTCTTGAAATTACGCAAATTAAACTCTTCCTTTATTTTGGAAAGAGCCAAGGGCACAGCTTCATCATTCAGAACCGCATCTTTTATCCGGTCGTTCTCTCCTTCTCCGGGTTCTACAAACGGAACCACCATTACATTCGGCTGTCTCGCCTGGTTTTGCCCTGAGCAAAAAGACACAGGGGCAAAAACATGCTTAAAAAGAAAACAAATCTTCTTCTCATAATCATCTATATTAATCAAAACCCAAACGAGTCAAAATTCATGTTTGCTATCTTATTTTTCAGAACATAGTAATTGACTGTAACATCAAAGGCTTTTTCTTCACCTTTTCGCCCTTTACCTTGTCCAGCTTTCCCATAGGCTTTACCGAACTTATACAATCCTTATACTCTTTATTCTCAAAAAAGGCGAGCAACTTGCCCTGGCTCTTTGTTTCAGCTTCCGTTTCCGACATTGAAATTACCGCAGGATAATCCTTCGAAAACCGGAATACAGCAAAGACTCGTATTACACGCACTTCCGCATCTTCCTGCGCCAAAGCATCGTTTTTACCGTAACCCAGCGTACGAAGCACCAATACTGCATCATAGCCACGCCCTCTCACCTCTATTAAATTTACTGAGCCGCCATAATTCACAGGTTTCACTTTTTTTTTGAGCAAAAGACACCGTAAGGAACAGCGAACAGAAAAAAGAAAAAATCAAAACTTTCTTCATATATCAACGAGATTTTAATAATAATAGTCTACATTGCAAGAAACTGTTGACATCCAATGTAGGAATCAGGCTCTATTACCCGATCCTTACCTTCAGAAAAAAGAAATTGCGGAAGTGGATGCCCGCAGGTCCTGTACTTTCACCTCACCGACCACTTCACTCTGGCGTTCCCCTCCATTATATTTGACCAAAGAAACCTGAAACTGATCTCCTTTTTCCTTATATTCAGATTCTCGCCGCAAGTAATGATATATTCATCCCCCTCATAACCTAAAAGTCCGTATACCGGAATGTTATTCAGAAAGAAATCCGTTAAAGGTTCCGTTAAAGTAGACAGAGCCTCTTGACAAGCGGCATTTCTGTTGGGACGGATAGCAGTTTTCTTTATATCACTGATGAATTCACGTGAAATCAATGCAGCCGCAGTGGAATCGCGTGCATCACTGATACTGACTTTCAGACGAAGTACGCAAGAATAGCCTGCCCCACCCGCCTTGCGGGTAAACTGGCAACTGCCTATATCACAAGAAAGTGTATAGTCATTTTGCTTGGAAGATACATACTCTATTTTTTCTGCTCTGGACATCTTCATAAACAGACTGGCTTCTGCATCCCGAGTGAGGGCTTCCAATGTGTTTTCATCGGATATCTCAAAACGCCCGCTCGCCTTTGCCACTTCATCCAGCTTGGCACGTACATTCCCCTCATAAATGCGAATCATATCCATAGGCTTGGTATTTCCTTTAGCCTCCTGCTCTTTAGCAATATTCACCAAGGCTCCATCCGTTACCTTAATATCCACAAGACGTAAAGTCATGGCATTTTTACCCTTACTTTGGGCAAAAACACCCAAAGCAAGAGTAATCATTACAAACAATAAATATATCTTTTTCATCGTGCTGTTCCTAGTTTACAACTATTCGTCTTTAACTTCCTGACCTTCATTGGCTTTCTTATATTTCAGCTTCTCCGTATTTTCTTTGATATTGCGCTGAATCAGTGGAATCACATTCACAGACATCTTGATGGCTTTCGTAGCCTGCTTCACTTTCTTCCCAATGGTCAATGCTTTCAATGGGTCTGAAGTCAGGAGAAGCCAGCGCCGATACGCTCTCGGCAGTAAGAGAAACCCCGCGAGCAGCAGCCTTTCCGTCAAATTCAAAGTAGCGATACTATATACTTTCAGCGCATCATTCTTGGCAATGGGTTCGTTTGTATTTTCTTGTTTTTGGCATTCCAAATTGTATCCGTCACTCCCATTTCTTCGTCAAAATAAGGTTCGGGAACCATCTCTATAAAAGCAGTATTCTCTTCTACCCGTTGCAGCAAAGCAAACAATTCATTCGTGTGTATAAAGAATAAGTATCAACTTCCGCAATGCCTATATTGGCTTCAATCGGTGTCCACTCTACCAAAAATTCTTCATAATCTGCACGCAAATCAGCTATTTTAGCATCCTTCTTAGCGGCTTTCTTCAATTTAGCTTCTTTCTTGGCATTCTCTTTAGCTTGTTTTCGTGCTTCTTTTTCTTGTCTTGCTTTCTCTTTCTCCGTTAATTCCTGAGCATAAACAGTGGTAGCACTAAAGACCAAAAGACCCAATAAAACAAATAAATACTTTTTCATAACTTGTAATTGTTAATATGAAGCAGAGATACCGTCCCTGTTTCAGGGTTTATAATAAATGTGTAATCGATTTTTCCGTTTACTTAACAATGATATTCCACTGTATTCATCGGCCATGCATCTGTGTTTCTCTTCGCTAACAAAGATAAACACATTTTTCAATATCAGATAACTTTTTTTTGCGTTAACAAAGATGTCCACTTTTAATTTTATTACATTTACAATAAACGGATACTACTATCCGAAATACGATCAGAATGGAAAGAAAACTAAAGAAAATAGCAGGCCAGCAATTGCAATTGTTACGCTTGGAAAAGAATTTAACTCAAGAACAGATGAGCGAGAAATTAAATCTCTCCACAAGCGCCTACTGCAAAATTGAGTATGGAGAAACTGACCTAACACTGACAAGGTTGTACAAGATTGCAAAAAGTACTGGATATATCCGCTTTAGCATTATTTAGTCACATCAGCAAGAATATGCACTCATATTCTGACAATAACAATGAAAATGAGAATGCCGTCCCCAACTACGATGACCTTCGTGAACTCATCAAAGCCAATAGCAGAATTATTGACCTCCTATGTAAACGGGATAGATTTATTAGAGCAGCATTTATAAAAAAGGAAGTTCCAACTGTCCGTCACCCAGCAGGTTAAAGGTCATGCGATGATAGGGGGAAGTTCCCCGTTCAGCAATCGCCGCCCGGTGCTTTTTGTGGGATAGCCCTTATTATGATTCCAGTCGTAATAAGGGTATTCTTCATGCAGCCGGTTCATATAATCATCGCGATAGGTCTTGGCAAGAATGGAGGCAGCCGCAATGGAAAGATATTTGCCATCACCTTTTACAACGGTCGTATGCGGCAGTTCCCGGTATTTCTTAAAGCGGTTTCCGTCGATGAGCAGATGCTGCGGACGCAACTGCAACCGGTCGACAGCACGATGCATGGCGAGAAAAGAGGCGTTCAGGATGTTTATCTTATCAATTTCCTCCGGAGAGACAACTCCCACCGCCCACGCCAAAGCCTCTTTTTCTATAACTTCACGCAGGGCATACCGTTGCTTTTCGGTAAGTTGTTTGGAATCGTTCAAGCAATTCGTTCTTGAAGTCTTTGGGCAAGATAACGGCGGCAGCATAAACAGCTCCCGCAAGGCAGCCACGCCCGGCTTCGTCACAACCGGCTTCTATCAGTTCTTTGTTCAAATAAGGTAACAGCATATATCACTACATTAGAGCACACAAAGATAAATCTTTTCATAAGTAAACGGGATTTTTAAAGAGAATAAATAATATGACTATCTTTGCCGGCAAATTAAAATACAACAGAGATGTTTACGATTATCGGACTGATGCTCACCGGAATGTTGCTGGGCTATCTCTTACGGAGAAAGAATTTACATAAGATTCCACACTGTCATCACGGTATTAATCTGGGCGCTGCTGTTCATCCTCGGAGTTGAAGTAGGCGGAAACGAACAAATCATCAAAGGGCTGGCAACCATAGGCATCGAAAGCGATCATACTGCCTTTGGCAGGAACTTTGGGAAGTGTCATTGCTGCCTGGCCCTTTTGGAAAGCTTTATATAGGAAGAAAGGAGAACGGCATGAAAGGCAGCCTTATTATAATCGGTTTCTTTGTGCTGGGTACGCTTTGCGGAGTTTCCCACCTGATACCCGTTGATGCAGTCATGGATAGCCGGATCTGCTTCTATGCACTTTGCGCCCTGATGTTCAGTGTAGGATTGAGTGTGGGTAACGACCCGCAGACATTGAAGAATTCCGTTCGCTCAATCCGCGGCTGGTATTTCTGCCCATTATGACGATACTGGGCACACTGGCAGGCTCTGCAGCGGTCAGCCTCATCCTGACGCACCGTTCCCTGACCGATTGCCTGGCCGTAGGTTCGGGATTCGGATATTATTCACTCTCCAGTATCTTCATTACCGAATACAAAGGAGCCGAACTCGGAACTATCGCCCTACTCGCCAATATCAGCCGCGAGATACTTACCCTGCTGGCTGCACCGTTACTGGTACGCTGGTTCGGTAATTTAGCTCCCATCTCGGCGGGGGGGCTACGACAATGGGACACCACACTCCCGATAATCACCCGTACCGCAGGACAGCAGTTTGTCGTAGTCTCCATATTTCACGGATTTGTTGTGGATTTCAGCGTGCCGTTCTTGGTAACCTTGTTTTGTTCGATATAAGCCGGGAGCGGATAAAGGCTTCCTGATCGGAAGCATCCGTCCCACAGAACAAATATATTCGTCTCATGAGATAAAAAAAATCATCCCATGGGAGGAATAAATCCGTCCCATAGGATGAATAATTTCGTCTTACAAGACGAATATTGTTTTAGAACAGGCTCCAAGCCACAGTCAGCCCTGCCATAACAATGGCCACCATGCTCATCAGTTTGATAAGGATATTAAGGCTCGGACCGGAAGTATCCTTAAACGGATCACCTACCGTATCGCCTACAACCGTGGCTTTATGCACTTCGCTGCCTTTTCCGCCGAAATTTCCTTCCTCTACGTATTTCTTGGCATTATCCCACGCACCGCCGGCGTTCGCCATAAAGATAGCAAGCACGAATCCGCTGCTAAGTCCGCCGATAAGCAGTCCCAACACACCGGGCACACCGAAGATCAGTCCGGTCAGGATAGGAGCGATGATTGCTATCAATGACGGAACCACCATTTCGCGTTGCGCGCCTTTTGTGGAAATGGCCACACAACGTTCATAATCAGGCTCGGCCTCACCTGTAAGGATACCCTTTATCTCGCGAAACTGGCGGCGCACTTCATCCACCATATGGGCAGCGGCACGACCTACGGCATTCATCGTCAGTCCGCAGAACAGGAAAGCCATCATCGAACCGAGGAACATGCCCGAAAAAACTTTCGGATTCATCAGCGTTACATCGTAGTGGTGCATGAAATCAAAGAAAGTGGCATCTTGTACGATACCGCTTCACCGCCCACAGAAATGTCGGTAGCACCCAAACGCGTCAGACCGATACGAATCTCCTCGATGTAGGATGCAAGCAGGGCAAGTCCCGTCAATGCAGCAGAGACCGATGGCAAAGCCCCTTACCCGTAGCGGCTGTCGTATTACCCAGAGAATCGAGCGCATCGGTACGCTTACGCACCTCCTCGCCCAGACCGGACATTTCCGCATTGCCACCGGCATTGTCGGCAATAGGTCCATAAGCGTCCGTGGCCAGTGTAATGCCCAACGTGGAGAAGCATGCCTACGGCAGCGATACCGATGCCGTAAAGTCCCCAAGACCTACATTGGCAAAGATCGAAACCGGAAGCAAAAAGATAAGAAGCAATGATGCCTACAACTACGGCAATTACCGGAATAGCAGTAGAGAGCATACCCAGACCGATACCCGAGATAATGACAGTAGCTGGCCCCGTCTTGCCGCTCTCACTCAGCTTCCGGTAGGGCGGTAAGACTGGAAGTATAGTATTCCGTGGAACGACCGATAACGATGCCTACCACCAGCCCTACAACCACCGAGCAGGATATCCACACCCAGTTGTCCAGCTTCAACAGCCAAAGGACAAGGAAAGTGGCAACGACTATCAGTACCGAACTCAGGTTCGTGCCGAAAGCAAAGCGAGTTCAGCAGGTCCTTCATCCCTGGCATTCTCTTTGGTACGCACGGAGAAGATGCCTATAATAGAAAGGATAATCCCCACAGCGGCAATCAGCATCGGAGCATAACCGCTTTGAACTGCATCAGCGTGTCTCCCCCGAGAATGGATGAAGGCAGCAGCACCGAGGGCCGCTGTAGCAAGGATAGAGCCGCAATAGCTCTCGTAAAGGTCGGCGCCCATACCGGCAACATCGCCCACATTATCGCCTACATTATCGGCAATGGTTGCAGGATTGCGCGGATCGTCTTCCGGGATGCCGCCTCCACCTTACCCACAAGGTCGGCGCCTACATCGGCAGCTTTCGTATAGATACCACCACCCACACGCGCAAACAGCGCTTGAGTGGAAGCTCCCCATACCGAACGTGAGCATTGTGGTGGTGATAATACAAAGTTTATGAGTGGGTGTCATCACATCCACAGGGATAACCGCATTGAGCAGCAGATACCAGAAGGATATATCGAGCAGGCCAAGCCCCACTACAAACGAGCCCCATCACCGCACCACTGCGGAAAGCAATACGCAGACCGGAATTCAATGAGTTACGTGCAGCATTCGCCGTACGCGCCGAGGCATACGTGGCCGTTTTCATGCCAAGAAATCCGGAAAGGCCGGAGAAGAATCCGCCTGTGAGGAAAGCTATCGGCACCCAGGAGTTCTGCACTCCAAAGCCATAAGCCATAACAGAAAACAGAATCACCAGCCCCAGAAACACCCAACCCACAATCTTATATTGCTGGCGAAGATAGGACATGGCGCCTTTGCGCACTGCTGCGGCAATCTTGACCATTTGAGGAGTTCCTCACTCTCTTTCATCATCTGACGGTGGAAATACCAGGCAAAGCAAAGTGCCAGAACGGAAGCGGCTGGAACCAGCCAGAAAAGCAATTGGTCCATAGCATAAATCGTATTAAAAGGTTGAACGAAAGCCTAAATGTATTGATTTGAAATGAAATAAGCAAACGATTAACCGAATTTATGCCAAAGACTGGAAAAACAAAAGAATATATCAGAACGTACTTGATGATTTCCTTTAGGCACGGAATTATACAGGATTTCACGGAAAAGAATAAAAGTTAATCCGTGAAATCCTGTATAATTCCGTGCCTGAAACCTACCGCAAAGCGTTTTTTTTATTTTGCCGCACTCTCTTTATTCTACCGTCACAGCCGTACCGCAAGCAGTCACCATCAGCATACTGCCGCTGCCACCTACCGTTTCGTAATCAAGATCCACCCCTATCACAGCATTGGCTCCCAACATACGCGCCTGTTCCTGCATCTCGCGAAGAGCCGTATCCTTTGCCTCGCGGAGCACCTCCTCGTACGAACCGCTGCGCCCGCCCACTACATCGCGGATACTGGCAAAAAAGTCACGGAATACATTGGCGCCGATAATTGTTTCGCCGGATACGATGCCATAATAACGGGTTATCTTTGCACCCTCAATCACTGAAGTCGTTGTTATTAACATAATCTTTATTTTTAAGTTATCTGCAACTTATCAGACGCACAAAGAGGAAGAAAAGTTGCAGCAATAGTCAAAAAAAAAATCAAATACGCAATTTCATCCGGCAAGCATCAAAACATACGGCTCACACGCTCTATGCCCGCTACCAATACATTTATCTCTTCTTTCGTGTTATACAGGCCAAATGAAGCACGCACCGTTCCTTCAATGCCGAGACGCTGCATCAACGGTTGTGCGCAGTGATGCCCCGTACGTACGGCAATGCCGAGGCGGTCGAGCAGCGTCCCCATGTCGAAATGATGAATATCGCCTACAAGGAAAGAAATGACACTGCCTTTATCTTCCGCTTCACCGAAGATCCGCATGCCGGGAATCTCTTTCAAACGTGTCATGGCATATGTAGTCAGTTCATGTTCATGGGCGGCAATCTTCTCCATGCCGATGGCAGAAACGTAATCCAACGCTTTGGCAAGCCCTGTCGTACCGATATAATCGGGTGTTCCCGCCTCGAACTTGAAAGGAAGTTCATTGAAAGTAGTCCGTTCGAACGATACGTGCTGTATCATTTCGCCGCCACCTCCTGGTAGGGGGGCATCTTATCGAGCCATTCCTTCTTTACCGTAAAAACACACCCACACCGGTAGGGCCCGTACACCTTTGTGACCGGAAAAACGTAGAAATCCGCATCCAAATCCTGCACATCCACCGGCATATGCGGAATGGACTGGGCTCCGTCCACAAGCACGGGAACGCCCTGCCCGTGGGCGTAGCGTATCATCTCCTTTACAGGATTCACCGTACCCAGCACATTGGAGACATGGGCTACGCTGACAATCTTCGTACGTTCGGAAAACAACTGTTTGTACTCGTCCAACAAAAGTTCGCCTCTGTCATTCATCGGGATAACTTTAATGGCAATCCCTCTTTTTGGCAGCCAGCAATTGCCAGGGGAACGATGTTACTGTGATGTTCCATGACGGAGAGAATCACCTCATCCCCCTCCTGCATAAACTCTTCACCGAAGCTGGACACAAACAGATTGATACTTTCCGTCGTGCCGCGGGTAAAGATATTTCATTCGTACTGCCGGCATGGATGAACTTCCGTACCGTCTCGCGAGATGCCTCGTGCAGCTCCGTAGCCTGCTGCGAAAGGAAATGCACACCGCGATGCACATTGGCATTGACCGAATAGTACTCGTCCGTAATGGCATCTACCACCTGACGGGGTTTCTGCGTAGTCGCACCGTTATCAAAGTAAACCAACGGCTTACCATATACCTCACGGGAAAGTATCGGAAAATCAGCTCTTATCTTTTGAAGGTCCATATCTTTTAAATTATGTGAATGAACAATGAAGAAAGCCAATTCTTCATTCATTATTTTTACATATCGCGCATCCCTGACACTTGTTCAGTTCACCGCGGAAACGTTTTTCCACCAGCAGGTGCAGACGGTCTTTCAAGGCATCCAGACGGATTGTGTCAATCACCTCGTTTACAAAGGCGAACATCAGCAGCAAACGTGCCTCATGCACGGAGATGCCGCGCTGCTGCATATAGAACAGGGCGCTTTCGTCAAGCTGGCCTACCGTAGCACCATGACTGCACTTCACATCATCGGCATAAATCTCCAGTTGCGGCTGGGTATACATATGCGCTTCGCGCGTGGCGCAAAGATTGCGGTTCGTTTGCTGGGAGCTCGTATGTTGTGCACCGGGACGTACCAGTACCAGGCCTGCAAAAGCACCGACAGACTGGTCGTCGAGCACATACTTAAAGAACTTCGTTGCTGGTACAGTTGGGCACAGCGTGGTCTATTGTGGTATTGTTGTCCACATGCTGGTTCTTATCCGCAATCGCCATACCGCAAAGGTTCAGTTCGGCACCTTCGCCGGCAAGCGTAACTTCGGTTGTGTTGCGGGTAGTACCGTTGTGCAGAAGGTCATTCCGTTCAGCAGAACGTTGCTGTTAGCTTCTTGCTTGACATACAAACTGCTGATGCGTACCGTACTGGTATGCGTCTCCTCCAGTTCATAGAAGTCGAAAGTGGCGTTCTCACCCAACGAATACCTCTATCACTTGCGTAGCAAGGAAATTCACACTGTCCATTGCGTGGTCGCATACCAGAAGACGGGCTTGCGCACCCTCTTCCAAAATGACAAGCACACGACGGTTCACCATGAAATTGACGTCGGCACGCAGAATGTTCACTAACTGAATAGGCTTCTCCACCACTACATTCTTGGGAACATACAGCAATACACCGTCTTGCGCAAAGGCAGTATTGAAAGCCGTTACCCCATCTTTGGATGTATCTGCCAGCTTACCGTAGTACTTCCTCACCAGCTCCGGATGCTGTTCCGCCATCTCCTTGAGGCTACCGAAGATAACGCCTCAGGCAAATGCGACTTCGGCAAAGCTTTGTTATAGAAAGCATCATTCACAACAAAGTAAAGGGAGGTGCTCATATTCGGCACATCGCACTTGAATACCTCATAGGATTAACCGGAATCTCCAAGCGGTTCAGGTTCAGCCCGTAATCAGGTTCAAAGAACTTGCTGACATCGGTATATTTATATTTCTCTACCTTACGGGTAGGAAAACCAAGCCGTTCGAAGTCGGCAAATGCAGCGGCACGCGGAGCATTCAGCGCTTCGGCGCTGTGACGGCATATCATCGCCTCCGTCTGGGAGAAAAGGTCTATATATTGTTGCTCTACACTCATGTTATCTGATTATGAGTTTTGAATTATAATTATGAACGGGCTGCGCATCATCATGCTGCAGGATAATTCATAATTCATAATCCATAATTTATAATTCACTCGCTTCTTTCTTAATCAATCGAAGCCGCGCGCTTCAATCTCTTTTGCCAGTTCAGGGCCACCGGTCTTCACGATGCGTCCGCCAAAGCAGTACATGGACGGTATCGGTTTCAGAT
>VOFK01001317.1_pt1 | contig 22004 bp, 30 predicted proteins | sample 5384121 | NCBI WGS metagenome assembly VOFK01 (sample SAMN12384730, study PRJNA508395) | human gut metagenome | isolation source: healthy gut J | host: Homo sapiens | reverse complement strand
CAGTGTACTTTACGTTCGATTTACGTATTGCTGTTTTCGTATATGGAAATCACCGTCTCATTGCAAGGACGGCACGAGGCTTCGACCTGCTCAGGCAGGCGTTCGACATCTCTTCCCCGGACGACGCTGCCATTACGGCAAATCGCTTTTGACCAACGCGCGGCGAGGCCGGCGCGATCGGCTGCGCGCCAAAAAATCATGGGTGCTGCGCTGCGCTCGCTGCGGCCCGCTTTACGCGGGCGCGTGCTAATCTGCGGCAGCGTCGCGCGCGCTCAACGCGGGTCACCGGGCACGATGCGCAGGGATATCACGAACCGCATTTTTGAGCGCTTCAAATAAAATAAGCTGATAAAGGACAAATATTTACTGATCTATCTCGATAATTTCCGCCACCACGGCCCTGGCGAACGCGCACTGCGGGCGAGGCATTTCAGAAGCAAACTTTCTGACGGACTGCTGGGGCAATCCATCGTCCGTGCATGCGCACAGCATCGCGGCCCACCACCGTCTGCGCCAACGCGCAAGCAGGTCGCTTCGCCCTCCGCCAGAGCCGGACCAAGCGTCTTTTCACCTCCAGCGGCACGGAGGCGGACAACTGAACCATCCCTTCTCCGCTGCTGGGCAGCTCAAAGCAAAAACACAGGCACCACATCCGTCACCACCCGCAGAGCTGCACCACCCATCCTGCCCCATGCAAACCAGGGCGAAAGGCTGAGTCACACCTGCAGCCCGACCGCGAGGAACATCACAGTTGGCGCTCAAGGCACTCCGCCACATCCTCGTCTCCGACATGGTCAACTGCTAGTAAGGACCAGAGTGATCATGCCCACATCGCCGAGCATGGTCAGTACGCGGCGGCTTCCTCTCGCTGTTTCCACCGACTTTTAATTTTGGGCTTTGAAGGTCCGTTCAGTGGACTCAGGAGGCGGACAAATCTCCGTCTCCGCGCACAAAATCCGCAGCCAAGGGCAGGCGCTTTAACACATCACGGCCGGAATGCCGCTTCGTTCCTCGGCGGCGGGCGGGAAACAGTACCGCTCCGGCACCGAGAACCTGCCCGGCATCTGCGGCTTCGGCGCAGCCTGCGCCCGGCACATCGCGAAAGGCGGACATTGCGCATAGCATGACGCACCTGCGCGATCTGACGCGCGAGGCGCCGCCGACGACGGGGTCTTGTTGCTGATCGGCAGCCAGACCGCGCCGCACATCGTATCAACTCGCTGCCGGAGCGCCTGCGCTCGCAGGGGATCATCAACTGCCTGCAATCGGAGGGTATCTACGTCTCGGCGGGCTCCGCCTGCTCCAAGGCACCGGAGCCATGTGCTTGAGGCCATGCACCTGTCCCCCGCCGTCATCGACGGCTCCATTCGCGTCTCGTTCTCCCGCGACAACACGGAAGCCGACGTCTCCGCCCTCTGCCAGGCCTCGCCCACGCCAAACAGACCCTGAAGGGCTGACGAACCCAAGGGCTCCCCTCCCAAGGGAGCTGTCAGCGAAAGCTGACTGAGAGGTTGTCGCAGATTTGCGACTGCCTCATGTCTCCGACGGCCTATCTTTTCCGTCTTGCCGGAAAAGATAGGGGAGAAAAAGGGGCACTTGGCTACGTTTGGTGCTTCCCGCATCTGAATTCAGGTAAGCCCCAATGTTTCGGTCTGGCGTTCCACTCGATACTCACCTTACGGGCGTCTTGGTACGCGCCGCCTGATATACGGTAGGTATCAAGTTTGCAGCTAGTTGCCTTAGAACGATTGCTATAAATAGAAGGTGCAGTCTGGATCTGTCAGGCTGCACCTTTTTTTGCAGTAGGTCTTCTTTATTTTCTCTGCACCTTGTAGGGGCGGGGCTCTGCTCCGCCCCTACAGAATACCCCCAAAGGCTCCCCTTTCAGGGGTCATTCCCCCAATCGGGAAATGTCCCGAAGGGACAAAAGGGAGGAGGCTGTCACCGAAGGTGACTGTGAGGTCGTCTCTTTCCGGCACGACCTCTCCGTCTCGGCTGCGCCGAGCCACCTCCCTGCAAGGGGAGGCATCGATTTTCCACGCTCCAAGGCGCCCCCGGAGCTTCGCGCGTTTTTCGTCCACTTATGCACATTTTTCCACAGTTTTTCCACATCTTGTGTTTCCCGTGTATTTCCGCCACAATTTATTGTGGCGGGCGTCCGTTTCGCGCGTTTTTGCGCCTGGCTTGTCCTACTATAGAGGTGCAAAGTTCTTGCAGAGGAGAGAAGCTATGCCAAAGACGAGAAGTCCGTCGGTGCTGGGCTCTGGGCCGGATCCTATACCTGCCGACGGCGCGCGGATCCGGCCCAACCCCATGCAGCCGCGCAAGCATTTTGATACCGGCGGCCTTCAGGAACTGGCCGGGAGCATCCGGCAGTACGGCGTTTTGCAGCCGCTGACCGTCCGCAAGGCGGGCGGCGCGTATGAGCTGGTGGCGGGAGAGCGCCGCCTGCGCGCAGCGCGGCTGGCCGGTCTGACGGGAGGTTCCGTGCCTGCTTGCGGACGTGGACGAGGAGGCGTCCGGAATGCTGGCGCTGGTGGAAAATCTGCAGCGGCGCGATCTGGATTACATCGAGAGGCCGAGGGCTGCAAAAGCTCATGCAGCAGTACCATCTGAGCCAGGAGCAGGCCGCCCGCCGCATCGGCAAGAGCCAGTCCGCCGTCGCAAACAAGCTGCGCATCCTGCGCCATCCGCCGTCCGTTTGCAGGCGCTGCGCGAGCATCATCTGACCGAGCGCCATGCCCGCGCGCTTCTGCGCCTGCCGGATGAGGAAGAGCGCCTGCGCGTGATTGGTCTGATCGTCCAAGGAGAGTGGACGGTCGCGAAAACGGAGCAGTACATCGACGCGCGGCTCACGCCCAAAGTGCCGCAGCGGCGGGAGCTCGGCACGTTCGTCCTGCGCGACGTGCGTGTGTTCCTTGAACTCCATCGACCATCAGCTTGATCTCGTCCGCGCGGCTGGCGTCAGCGCCAGCCGCGACCGGCAGGAGACAGACCGCGAAATCGTCCTGACCATCCGCATTCCGAAGTCCAACCCACCCGCAGCCGGATAGCACGCCCGGCTGCGGGTTTTGTGCATGCGGATCAGGGAAATCACTGCAAATCATGAATGTTTTTTACAATATGATTTCTGATATTGCAGCCGTATTTTGATGATATGGCACTTTTGCCAGTTTTTCAGGTGCAGGCTGTCTCGAAATCTAACATTTTTTTAGCGAAAATAAAAACTTTTTAGATTGCAAACCCCCGGAAATATGGTATAGTATGTATTTGTCTGAAGAATCTGAAGGATAAAAAATGACATGGCGGCGGCGCAAAGGGCGACCAGCCGCAACACTGGAAAGGGGTTTACCAAATGTCTCACAAGTACGTCTATCTTTTCTCCGAGGGCAACGGCAAAATGCGCGAGCTAGCTCGGCGGCAAGGGCGCGAACCTGGCCGAAATGACCAATCTCGGTATGCCGGTCCCGCAGGGCTTCACCATCACGACCGAGGCCTGCACACAGTATTATAAGGACGACCACCAGATCAACGCCGAGATCGAGGCCGAGATCATGGAGTACGTCGAAAAACTCGAGGAAATGACTGGCAAGAAGTTCGGTGATCTGTACAACCCGCTGCTTGTCTCCGTCCGTTCCGGCGCACGCGCTTCCATGCCCGGCATGATGGACACCATCCTGAACCTTGGCCTGAACGACGAGGTCGTCGTCGCCTTCGCCAAGAAGACCAACAATCCCCGCTTCGCATATGACTCCTATCGCCGCTTCATCCAGATGTATTCCGATGTCGTCATGGAGGTCGGCAAGAAGTATTTTGAGCAGCTGATCGACGAGATGAAGGACAAAGAAGGGCGTGAAGCGCGACACCGAACTGACCGCCAATGATCTCAAGGACCTGGCTGAGAAGTTCAAGGCTGAATATAAGGAAAAGCTGGGCGAGGAATTCCCGCAGGATCCGAAGGTCCAGCTGATGGGCGCCATCAAGGCCGTCTTCCGCTCCTGGGACAACCCCCGCGCGATCTACTACCGCCGCATGAACGATATTCCCCTCCGACTGGGGCACTGCCGTCAACGTCCAGTCCATGGTCTTCGGCAATACCGGCGACACCTCCGGCACAGGCGTTGCCTTTACCCGTAACCCGGCGACCGGCGAGAAGAAGCTGTTCGGCGAGTTCCTGATGAACGCGCAGGGCGAAGACGTCGTTGCCGGCGTCCGTACCCCGCAGACCATCGACCAGCTGGCCGAGGTCATGCCTGAGGCATACAAGCAGTTTACCGATATCTGCGCTAAACTCGAATACCATTACCGCGACATGCAGGACATGGAGTTCACCATTGAGGACAAGAAGCTCTATATGCTCCAGACCCGTAACGGTAAAGCGCACGGCTGCCGCCGCGATGAAGATCGCCTGCGATCTCGTCGACGAAGGCATGATCACCGAGGAAGAGGCCGTCGCCATGATCGACCCGAAGAGCCTCGATTCTCTCCTGCACCCGACGTTCGATCCTGCCGCCCTGAAAAAGGCCAAGGTCGTCGGCACGGGCCTCGCCGCATCCCCGGCGCTGCCTGCGGCCAGATCGTCTTCTCCGCCGAGACGGCGACCGACTGGGCCAAGAACGGCACCAAAGGTCGTCCTCGTCCGTCTGGAAACTTCCCCCGAAGATATCGAGGGCATGCACTATGCGCAGGGCGTTCTGACCGTCCGCGGCGGCATGACCTCCCCACGCGGCTGTTGTCGCCCGCGGCATGGGCACCTGCTGCGTCTCCGGCTGCGGCGCCATCAAGATGAACGAGGAAGCCAAGACCTTTGAACTGGCCGGCAAGACCTATAAGGAAAGCGACTGGATCTCCATCGACGGCTCCACCGGCAATATCTACGGCGAGAAGATCAAGACGGCTGCCGCGACCATCTCCGGCGATTTCGACCGCCTGATGGGCTGGGCCGACAAGTTCCGCCGTCTGCAGGTCCGCACAAATGCCGACACCCCGCACGACGCACGGCAGGCAGCTGCCTTCGGCGCAGAGGGCATCGGACTGTGCCGTACCGAGCATATGTTCTTCGAGGCTGACCGCATCAAGGCGATGCGCGAAATGATCGTCTCCGAGACCTCCGAGCAGCGCGAAAAGGCTCTGGCCAAGCTCGAGCCGATCCAGCAGGCCGACTTTGAGGCTATCTATGAGGCCATGAAGGGCCGCCCGGTCACCATCCGTCTGCTCGACCCGCCTCTGCATGAGTTCGTTCCGACCGACCCGAAGGACATTGAGGATCTGGCCGCAGAAATGAACCTGAGCGTCGAGCATCTGAAGCAGGTCATTTCCTCTCTGCATGAATTCAACCCCATGATGGGCCACCGCGGCTGCCGTCTGGACGTCACCTTCCCGGAAATCGCCAAGATGCAGACCGCCGCGATCATCAAGGCCGCGCTGGCTGTCCGCAGCCGCCGTCCGGCATGGAAGATCACGCCGGAAATCATGGTTCCGCTGGTCGGCGAGGAGAAGGAGCTGGCCTTCGTCAAGTCCGTCATCGACAAGACTGCGAAGAAGATCATCAAGGAAGCCGGCTCCGACATGACCTACAAGGTCGGCACCATGATCGAGATCCCGCGCGCTGCGCTGACTGCCGATGCCATTGCCAACGAGGCAGAGTTCTTCTCCTTCGGCACGAACGATCTGACGCAGATGACCTTCGGCTTCTCCCGTGACGACGCCGGCAAGTTCCTTGCGTCCTACTATGACCGCAAGATCTACGAATCCGACCCGTTCTCCAAGCTGGATCAGGCCGGCGTTGGCCGCCTTGTCAAGATGGCGGCGGAACTGGGCCGTCAGACCCGCCCGGACATCAAGCTTGGCATCTGCGGTGAGCAAGGCGGCGACCCGTCCACGGTCGCATTCTGCCACAAGATCGGCCTGACCTACGTCTCCTGCAGCCCCTTCCGCGTCCCCCCATCGCCCGCCTCGCCGCCGCCCAGGCCGCGATCAAGGACGAGCAGAATTAAGCGCTTTATCTGTTGTATAACGTAAAGATGCCTCTGGCCGTTTCTGGCCGGAGGCATCTTCTTATTTTGTTACGGTTTCCACCGCTGTCGATCCGCTTCCGTGATGGAGCGGTACTCGCGGCAGGGATTTCCGAAGGCGACAACATGATCCGGTATGTCGTGTACGACTACGCTTCCGGCACCAATTACAACGTCGCTGCCGATCCGTACGCCGGGGACCACGATCGTTCCGCCGCCCATCCAGACGTCATCACCGATGGTGATCGGGCGAGCATATTCATACAGTTCCCGCCTCAGGTCCCGATCGATCGGATGATGCGCCGTAAACAGCTTACAGCTGGGTCCCAGGAACACGTTGTCACCGATGGTGATCTTCCCGGAGTCGACAAAGTTGCAGTCATTGTTGGCATAAAAATTATCACCGACCTCAATATTGAAGCCGAACCCACACCAAAACGTCGGTTCCACATACACGTTCTTGCCAACGTGCCCGAACAACTCCCGGATGATTGCTTCCCGCCGGGCCATATCCGACGGGCGCGTCTGATTGTACGCAAAACACAGATCTGCAGCCTTCAGATGCATCTCCTCCCGGCCGGGAAAGGTCGTGTCGTACATGTCGCCCCGCATGCATTTTTCAAATTCCGTCATGGTGTTTCTCCCGTTCCCTGCTCGATCAGCTGCTGCATCTGCTCCCAGAGCGGATCCAGGCATTCGATCGTTTTGCAGTAAAGTGCATACTTTTCCGCGTAGACCCCGGCTTTTTCCGGGTCCGGCTGCACACACTGCGCGACCTTGCACATGCCCCGCGCTGCTGCCGACAGATCTGCGTAATCACCAACCGCCGCCGCAACAGCAATGGCGCACCCGAGCGCACCTGTCTCATTGGCCAGCACGGTCTGCACCGGCAGCTTCAGCACGTCTGCAAACATCTGCGTCCACACAGCGCTCCTGGCCGCACCGCCTGCCACGCGGATCGCCTCTGGCGGAGCGCTCCGGCTCTGCATCAGCCGATCCAGGTGCATCTTGTGGCAGAAAACGATCCCTTCATACACGCTCCGCAGCAGATGTCTGCGGGTGTGGTTCGCGCTCATGCCGACAAAGGCAGCTTTCGCATTCGGGTGGACATTGCTCGCCATCAAAAACGGCAGAAAAACCGGCACAAAGGTCTCAGGCGGAATATCCGTCACCCACGCGTTCAGGATCTCATAGATGCTGCGTCCCTCTGCCGCAGCCTGCTGCCGCAGTTCCGGCAGCATCTGCTGCAAAAACCACTCATTGTTGCCCGCGGAAGTGGGGCTTGATTCTTCGATCAGATAATATTCCGGCAGGCAGAACAAGCTATTCATCCGAACGCTGCCATCCATGACGGGCATGCGTCGCACATATTCGTTGATCGACCAGGTTCCTGCGATCATACAGATGTTCCGCTCATCCAGCACGCCAACAGCCAGCGCGCAGGCGTCGATATCAAACATGCCCCCCGATCACCGGCGTCCCGGCAGCAAGGCCGCAGGCTGCGGCAGCCTCTTCACTGACAGTGCCGCAAATCTCCGTTGCCGTGCAAAGCGGCGGCAGCGCATAGCCGATCGCTTCCAGCCCGAACAGCTGCAGCAGCTGTGGATCATAGCTGCGCGTGTGCAGGTTCAAAAGGCCGTTGCCGGAACAGTCCGTCAGTTCCGCCTGTGCCCGGCCGGTCAGCCGAAAGCGCACATAATCCTTGCAGGAAAAGACCCAGCGGATATTCTCCCAGGTCCTTTTTCATGGTCGCGCAGCCAAGCCAACAGGCTGACACTCTGGCACGACAGAATATGCTGGCATGAGAGGGCAAACGCTTGCTCCTCTGTTCCATCCTGCTGCCAGCGCAGCGGATAGTCATATGCGCGGTTATCGGTGGAAAGAATGCCGTTGCCAGCCGGCTTTCCATCCTTGCCCCAAAGATACAGGCCCTTCCCGTGGCCGCAGACGCCGACACCCGCGATCTGCTCCGGCCGAATCCCCGCCTTCTGCATCACACCGCGGATGACCGCGCAGTTATCCTGCCACATCTGCTCCATGTCCCGCCCATAAAGCCGGGACGTGGCTTCAGCGCCGCCGTATTCTACACGACAGACCGCACATTCCGTTCCATTTCGGTCAAACAGCGCCGCCTTTGTCGTAGTCCCGCCGTTGTCGAGTCCTAAAATAATACCGCATGCCGCATCCTTTCTGGTCCCGATCCGAACTGCTCCTCCAGCCATGCTTTTCGCTTGGCGGACCGGCGTCCAGATCATCCGGTGAACCAGCGTCGTACCACATTTCGATCATGTACGGCCCCATATATCCTAGCTGCTCCAGCTGGGCAAAGCGGCGCGGAAAATCCACGCAGCCCGCCCCAAAGGGTACACACTTGAATTTTCCCGGAAACTGATCCGTCACAGCCAGCGTATCTTTCAGATGAACGGCGACAATACTGTCGATCCCACCTCTGAATTCAAAATCCACATCATTTTCTGGCCAGGCGCTGATGTTGCCCATATCTGGGTAGACCCGGTACCACGGACTGTGCAGCATCGCCTCATAGGCCATGTTTTTGGAGATAGAGTTCAAAAACGGTGTGTCCATAACTTCCATCGCCAGCATGATCTGGTGCTGCTCCGCCTTTGCTGCGCAGTAACGCAGCCCCGCGGAACAGCCGCACCGACTGCGGTGTGGACGGCTCATAATACACATCATATCCCGCCAATTGAATTACACGCACGCCAAGGTCTGCCGCCAGACCGATAGCCTTATCGATGACCGTATAGGCCTGGCTGCGGAGCGCCGGTTCGCTGCTGCCGAACGGGAAACGACGGTGTGCGCTGAGGCACATGGACTGCAGAGTGACTCCTGCGTCGCAGCAGATCTCACGCAGTTCCCGGCGCTGCTGCGCCGTCCAGTCCAGCCGGGCAAGCCTGGCGTCGGACTCGTCGATGCTGATTTCCATATAGTCAAAACCAAGTGCCTTGACTTTCTCCAGTCTGGTCTTCCAGCCTATCTGCCGGATCCAGTGCTTTTTCATAAAGTCCCAGAAGGTGATTTCCGAGCATGCAGATCGTTCTCCCTGTTTTTCTCGGCTTTCTGGCCAACACCCTTACATGGCAAAGCCGTCAAGCTCATAATAGGCAATGTCCTTGCGATGATCCAGCCGCCCCAGCACGGCAACGACCGGCACGCTGCTCTCCAGCAGCAATGCATACTGGCCGAAAGGCACGCGATATGCGCTGTCGCCCACCGGGCCATCCAGCCGGAAGCAGTTTACGCGTCTGGCCGGTACGTGCAGGGTAAAGGTGTCTGGTTCCCGGTCCGGGAAAAGGACGCTCACCCGGATATCCGCGTCACTATCGCCGCAATTTGTGACCGAAAGCGCCTCGTGGCCATAGGGCTCTGCATCGCCGCGCGGGGGTATATCGCCATCCGCAAAGATCCATACTTTCTTTCCGTATTCCATTGGTATCCTCCGTTTTTATACCTGGATTTGCGTATAAAACAGGCGCCGGACAGCTGCGTGTCCGGCGCCTGGCGCTGCTTACAGCTGGATCTGATGCCGCTCGAGCATCTCCTTGATCTTGCACATATCAGCATCACTGACCGCTCTGGTCGGATGCTTCATCCAGCGCTGGCAGACGCCTGCCAGCTCCATCGTGGCTTTAATCACAGCGATAACATCGTACGGCAGAGAGGTGTACAGCTCGTCATAGAACGCGACAAAACGCATGTAGCTCTCACGTGCCTTTTCAAACCGGCCCGCGCGGTAATCCTCAAGCATCTCCAGGCACCACTTCGGCGTGATGTTGCCCGGGCCGCCCATGATGAAGCCCTCAACGCCGAGGCACATGGCCGGGAAGAACTCAAATTCGTCACCAGAGACCATGATGAAATTGTCCTTTTTTGTCCAGTGCGAGCAGGATCTTCTGGATCTTATCCGTAGTCGTCGACTGCTTGAGCGCCTGGATCTTATCCAGCTTTGCCAGCCGGGCAAGGATCTTTTCGTTCACATCAGTGCTGGTTTTCCGGGCAATTGTAGATCATGATTGGGAGCTTGACCGTCTTGTTCAAACGAACAAACAGGCCCTCAAGCTCTTCGTCGTTCAGGTGGAAGAAATCTGTCGGCGTGATCAGGACCATGTCTGCGCCAGCCTCATACGCGACCTCGCAGTGCTCCTCAATGATATCGCTGCTGTCGCCGAGGCAGCCTGCGATGATCAGCGCATCCTTTGCCTCTTCGCGGGTCAGCTCGATCACGCGGCGGCGCTCTTCTTTCTTCATGGCGCGCACTTCACCAGTGTAGCCAGGATGAACAGCGTCTGCATTCCGGCATCGGTGCAGCGGCGGACCAGTTTACGGTAGGAAGCCTCATCCAGCGTTCCATCTTCGTTCCATGCGGTCAGCAGAGCGGGGGGTGATCGTCTTTAATCTTTCAAGCATTGTCATATTCCTTTCTTATCTGTCAGATTTCTGCAGCATCAGACATCATCGTCTCCGCCGAGTACCGCTGCGCTTACCGGGCGAAGCGGCGGACGGGCCGTATCGAGCGGAAGCTCCGCACCGCGCAGTCCAAGTGCGTCCGTCAGCATCTTGCTGACAAGTTTGGAACACGTGCGGCGGCACAAGCCCATACCGGCGCGCGTCCTGCGTTTTACCGCGGTGATGGAGGTCGCACCATCGGCGATCGCACGCTTGATATCGCCGACCGTGACTTCTTCGCAGCGGCAGACGATCATATCATCCGGATCATCGGGGTTGAATACATAGTTCTCGCAGCACGCATGGTCCGCATCTTCAAAGCCAAAGCGCTTCATTCCGCGCACTTCATCGGCATATTCCTTCGGGATGATCACCGTGATCACCGGCGTATGGTCGTTAGAGGCCGGGTTCATCACGCGCAGGACCTCCGCGTCGCACACATGCTGACCGGCACGGTTGACTGCCTTGACCTTCTGCCCCTTGGCCGGCAGCGGCAGATATTCATGTGGAAAGCTGACCGTCGCCTGTGTTTCGCTGTACGTTTTGTCCACGACGAAGATCGCAAGGCCAGAGCACTGCGCAACACATTTGCCGCAGCCGACGCACTTCTCTTCGTCCAGGCACGGCAGATTGATAATGGGGTCGCCTACGCAGATCGCACCGAATTTACACGCACCTTCACAGGGGTTTGCAAGGGATCGGCTGGATGCATTCGATCACAGCGACCGGGCCCTTGGCGAAACGTTCGTCGGAAGGGATCCGGTTGAACTGCTTCAACTCCTCCCAGGAGGGATATCCGTTCTGTAAAATGCTGTTGCTCATAATTTCGCACCTTCCTCTACAACACGGTTCTTCGCAAGGAACCGGCGCTCACCGAACGGCCCAAGGCGCAAAGCATTCAGCCGCTGCCGGATCTCACCTTTCCTGCGCTCAGCTTCCGCCTCATCGAGGCATCCCAGGCTCTGCGCGATAGCAACGCCAGCCAGACGGCCCTCGTCCATCGCTGTATTGGCTTCCTCGACACCGGCGATGTCTCCGGCAACATAGACGTCATGCACACTCGTGCGCATATCCTCGTTGTGCAGCGGCATCCATCCGCCGAGTTCGGGAATGAACCCCTGCTGAACACCATACATCTGTGCAAGCTTTGCCTGCGGGCGCAGACCCGCAGCAATGCAGACCAGGTCGGCGTCGATGGATTTTTCCGTGCCGGGAATGGGCTTCCATTTTTCATCGAGCTGCGCGATCACCGCTCTGGTGACCGCTTCACCGCCGTCCGCTGCTTCTGCCCGAACGATGGTATGTCCCAGATAAAACGGCACACCTGCGCGGCGGATCTTTTGCGGCGTGAACGCCGTAACCGCCGATCTTCGGCGCAGCCTCCACAATACCGACGACATCCGCACCCGCCTGCATCAGCTGGTAGCTGACGATCAGGCCAACATTGCCGGACCCGATCATCAAAACCCGCTGACCGGGCAGCACTCGGTTAACGTTGATCATGGTCTGCGCGCAGCCGGCACCCATTACGCCCGGAAGCGTCCAGCCCTCAAAATTGATGGCGTTTTCCTGGCCGCCCGTGCAGATCAGGATCCGCTCGGCATGGACCGTACAGATCTTCTTCTCTTCCCCGATCGTCCGGACCACAGCAAGATTGTTGCCCTCATGCAGACCGATGACCGTGCTGCTGAGCCAGACCTCAACGCCGGCTTCCGCCGTCTGCTGCAGGAGCTTCTGGCCGATATCCACACCGCGGATGCCCGCATTGTGCGCTTTGGAACCAAAAAATTTATGGATCTGCTTGAACAGCTGACCGCCGGGCCGGGCATTCTCATCAATCAGAAGGACCTTTGCCCCGGCGTGCGCAGCTTCGATTGCCGCAGCCAGTCCGGCCGGACCGCCGCCGACGATTGCTACTTGGCGATTTTCTACCATTGCATGTCCCCTCTTTATTCCTTATTCTGTGTTTCGATGACCATACCCTCGGCGACCGGGGTAATACAGGTGCGCACATTCCGCTGGCCATTGACGATCATGACACAGTCGGTGCACTGGCCGATCCCACAGAACGCGCCGCGCGCTTCATGCTTTTTGAGCGTGTACCGATTCACGCGGATACCATTTGCCAGCAGCGCTGCTGCGATCATGGATCCGGCTTTGACCTGCAGCGGGCGGCCATCCACGGAGATGTTGACCATTTGCTGACATGCGTCCGTACCAAGAATGGGATGCTCCGAAATATACATATTTTCACCCACCATATCTCAATTTTATCGTCCGGCGGCAGCACGCTGCCGCCGGTCAGCGCTTTTTCTCCAGAGCTCTGCGCTCAGTCTGGCATCCATTTCCGGAGACAGCGGCTCATAGCCGGTCTCAGTGATGAGATAGCCGGTCTCGATGCGCACGCCATGATGGACCGGATGGCCGAAGAAGCTGATGTCGATCGAGACGATCGAACCCGGCTGCAGCACATCCGTGCCGTTCGGCCCAAAGAAGGGGCGCTCCGCCTCCATGAGGCCGAGGCCATGCACAAACGGGCAGACGATATAACGCGTCCAATCATGCTTCGCAAAGATCTTTGCACCGATGGGATCGAGCGTCTTGCCGCACTCGCCGGGTTTCAGAGCATCCCTGGTCTTGCGGAAGACCTCACGGATGACGTTCAGAACGTCCTTCTGCGCCTGGGTGTACTCGCCGCTGATAGGCAGCGTATCGCCCATGACGCCCGCATAGCCGTTGAAGCGCGGTGCGATACCGAGCAGGACCATCTCGCCCGCCTGCATCTGCATGTTGCCGGCCGTGGGCGCTACTGCATTACTCTTGGGACCGCACCGACCATGGTGTCAAACGCAAAGTTCGTGGCGTTTCTGCTGCGGCAGTAGAACTCACCGGCCGCGGCCACTTCGATCTCCGTTGCACCGGGACGACCTTCTTTTCCATCTCCAGCAGCGCGCCGTAGGTCAGGCCGAATGCCGTGCGGATGTTCTCAACTTCCCACGGGCTCTTGAAATAGCGCAGGTAGTCGTACTCGTCCGTAATATCGACCAGCTCGACGCCCTTTGAACCCCTGCTCGATCAGGCGATAGGTGTCATACGGGAAATAGCTCGTGCCGACGATGCCGACGCGCTTGAGATGGATGCCGCGCCCCGCCAGCTCATGGAACAGATCTTCAAAGGTGATGATCGTGGCGTTCGGATATTCCTCTTCCACCATGAAGGGCTTGAAGCAGCGGACATCGCTAATGGCGCTGCACATCTTTGCGAACGGCTCGCATTCCGGACCGCCGAGCAGCAGCGGATCACTGTCTGCCAGGACCAGGACCCGCGCCCTTTTTTCAAACTGTCCGCACCAGCCGGTCAGATACCAGCCGTCTGCAACGTTGACCTGATCAAAGTAGACCACCGCTGCGTCCAGGTTGTTTTTCTTCAGAATCTTTTTGACGTTTGCCAGACGATTGTTTGTTTCCTGCATGTTGTAGAAAGACATGGGATACCTCCTGATTGTTAAAAATATGTTGTTTTCAGACCGTAGGCTTCGTGAACCTGGAAAGGCTCAGGCGACTCATATCAAAGTCTGTTTTCTCATGGAACATGATCTGACCAAGCAGCTTCGCGCTGATCGGGCGTTGGTGATGCCGTTGCCTGCATGCCCGGCGCAAACATAGAAGCCGGGGATCGGCGTATCCGAGACGATCGCCTCATGATCAGGCGTCCACGGACGAAGGCCCGCGTAGGCATGGATGATATTGACGTTTGCAATGCACGGGAAGAACCGCATCGCGCGCTTTGCAATGGCCCGCATCACGAGATTGTTGCTGGTCGTAGTATCACAGGGATATTTGCTGAAGCCGATGAGCGCGTTATGGCTGCCGGTCGGCTCGATCAGGAAACCGATGCCGTGCGCCTTCATAAAGGGCGTAACTGCGCGCTGTGTATCACTCTCGTTGCGGACGAGCGCATAGCCCAGCTCCTCGGTCTTTCTGCGCGTGATATACGCGCCCGGCTCAACGACCAGAAGGTCGCCCTTCATCGGTGTGATCGGAACGTAGAGATTTGCCATCTCCGCGATCTTGCCGGACCAGACGCCGCCGCCAGCACGACCTTCTGCGTCAGAATATCGCCCTTGTCGGTCTCGACCTTACAGACAGCTCCCCTGTTTCGTCAAAAGCCAAAGCCCGTTACCGTCGTGAACCGTAGCAGCTCACCGCCCATTTTTTTGATATGCTCGCCGAGTGCAAACGCAAAAAAGCATGGAGTTGAGTGAACCGCCATTGCCGTATTCCAGTCCGCCGGGAATATCCGGCGCGGTATTCGGCTCGTCCTCATGGACCTCATATTTGTCCATCAGCCGCACATCGATCCCGGCTGCCCGTTTTTCCTGATAGATCTGGCGCGCGATCTGCATCTCTTCTTCCGATTCCGGCAGCACGACCATGCCCTTTTTCCAGCCAGTCCACGTCATAGTCCAGCGACTTTGCGGCGTCCTTGACAAGATTGACAGCAGCGTTGGTGAATTCCGTGATAAAGCCGGGGGGCAGCGTCGCATTCAAAGTTGTCGCCGTCATTGCGGCAGCTCGTGCCGCTGGCAAGATCGCCGCGCTCTACAACGATGACCTTCAGTCCCCGTTTGGCAAGAAAAAATAGCCGTTGGAAAGGCCCGAACGCCGCCACCGATGATCACAACATCTGCGCTTTTCATCAATTTTCGACCTCCTACAATATAGTTTAGGTGATAGGCGCGGCAGCCAGCCGCGTCTTTTTCCATCTCAAAGCCGAAGCTGTTAGAATGGGAGAGTAAATGGCCTGACAATAAAAACCTTGGGTCAACACGCCCGAAATGGAGTCCGTCAGCCGCCTCTTTCATTCGCAGCATTCGATTTGCGCAGGTAGAGCCACCTTGTGCGCTCGTGTCACCCAGGAGATTGAACAGGCAATGAGTAAAGAGCGGAAAGCCATATCCAGTCAGAAGGAGGAACAAAATGAACGCGGTAGGGATCGATGTTTCCAAAGGAAAAAAGCATGGTGGCTGCCCTGCGGCCAATGGGTGAAGTGGCGTTGCTGCCACAGGAATTTCTCCATACCGAAGTCGGTTTGGAACAGATGGCATACGCCATCCTTGCGTTGGGGAAAATACCCGTGTTATCATGGAGGCCACTGGACGCTACCATGAGCCGGTTGCCGCGGCACTGCATGCGTACGGCATCTATGTCTGCGTCCTGAATCCGCTGTTCATCAAGCAGAGCGGAGGCGGGTCCATCCGCAAGGTCAAAACCGACAAAGCAGATGCAATGAAGATCGCCAAATACGGCCTTGACAACTGGGTGGATCTGCGGGAATATACTCCCATGGACACTGTAAGACAACAACTAAAGCTGTGCAGCCGCCAGTACAACCTCTACATGAAAACGGTGGTATCGCTGCAAAACAACCTCATTTCGCTGACCGACAAGACATTCCCCGGCGTGAACGAACTGTTCTCCAGTCCGGAGCGTGCTGACGGTCACCAGAAATGGGTGGACTTTGTCATAACCTTCTGGCACTGTGACTGCATCTGCTACGTCAGCGCGAAGGCGTTTACCGAGCGTTACCAGAAGTGGTGCAAGCGCAAGGGTTATCATTTCAGCGCAGAAAAGGCGCTGGATATCCATGCCGGGAGTTGTGACCATTTCACCACACTGCCGAAGAACGACAACACAAAACTGCTCATTTCGACTGCTGCCCAGCAACTGCTCGCAGGCAAGGTGACACTGGCCGCTCTGCGCGCCGAAATGACGCGCCTTTCAAAGCAGCTGCCAGAGTACGATACCGTGCGTGCCATGTACGGCGTGGGTGAGACGACTGCCGCACAGCTTGTGGCTGAAATCGGTGATGTGCGTCGTTTCCCTCGCCGCAGCTCCATCATTGGATTTGCGGGTGTTGATCCCGGTATAGATGAGTCCGGCAAGCACAGCGCCAAGAGCGTACCTACAACCAAACGCGGTTCGCCGCATCTGAGGAAAACGCTATACCAAATCGTTCTGCACTTACTTGAGAAAAGCCCCGGCAGATGAGCCGGTGTACCAGTTCCTCGATAAGAAACGTAGCGAGGGCAAGGCGTACTTCGTCTACATGACTGCCGCGCAGAACAAGTTCCTGCGCATCTACTACGCCCGCGTAAAAGAATGCCTTGAGGCATTCGACACACAGCAGAGTTCCACACAGAGTTAAGCGAACTGCCATTCTTCATCTCGGCTGGCGATGCAATCTTCTCCAGCCTGTTTTGTTATACTCTTTTTGGTCTCGCAAATTTTTGCGGTACTTTTTTCATTTCAGCTATTGACTTTTGTTTGCAGGACTCCATAAATTTAGATTGTCAGGGCGGCACCACCAGACGGTGCAGTAATGCTCTGTGGTGCATATCAGTGTTCGGGCGATTTGATCGCGTCCTTTGCGGCCTGCCGTTTTGCCTGACGCTTATAGGCTTCCTCCCGGATTTTCAGTGCATCGAAAACTACGCGCTTTGACTTCCGCGACACTCGGCATTTCGCCAGGAAAGAAGTCCTTCAGTTCCGCACCGGTAAATGTGACCTTCAATTCCGGAGAGCTTTCTTCGAAAGCTTGATAATGGACGTGATCTTGTTCTCATCGACCTTGTGCGCGGGGGCCAGAGAGGGCGGTTTTTCTGCATCGTGTCTGCATGGCGGCTGGCTTCCTTTAGTGCGGTGGCCTGTGCCATAGAGGGAACGATCTGCTCTTTCTTCATAACGTCAACGACCTTCGTTTGCTCATCCGGCTTCAAATAAGCAAGCTCGACCGCAGTGTTGAACGGCAACTTTTTATCATCCACCTGCTGTTTCAGTTCTGGAACAAGGTCATTGATTTTGACAAGTCGGTTGACCTGATTGCGGCTGATACCCATATCCTCCGCAACGATCTGGTCGGTGCGCTTCTTCGGTTCCGGGCTTGTAAGCTGCTCCATTTTTGCTGCGCCGTCCGGCTTTTTCGTGCAAGGGCTTCCATCTTCATTTTCGCGGCGCGGGCAAAGCTCGGACGTTGGAATGTCCATGCGGTGCAGATTGCCGTCAACGACTTCAACACGCGCAGTATCGTCGTCCACCTGCGCGATAATGACCGGCACAGGATAATTCAGGCGGCTTGCAATGTCGTGGCGGCGGTGGCCGGAGATCAGTTCAAGACCGCCTTTTTTCACGCGGCCTTGCTTTTGACCGGCTCATTGATGCCGTTGTCGCGGATGGATTCGTACAGTTCGATGTAGTCCTTGACCTCGCGGTTAACCGAAAACGGATGATCGAGGAACTGATAGAATAGGCCGGATGCAGGCGCATCGAAAAAGCCTTCGCCCTCCTTCGGAATAGGCAGACTGTTCAGCGCTTTTTCATCCGGGTAATCCAGACGGCCCCTCGAAAATCTGCGTCACGCGCACGCCTTTCTGCTCGCCGGGTTCTTTCGGCGGGTCTGCGGCTTTCGGCGGCGTGATGGGGTCATGCAGCTTTCCGCCCAGCATAATTTTTGCGGACGGTTCCTGCTTTTTGCGCGGGCGGCGTCACTGGCTTATTCAGCGGTGGCTTTTTCTCGTCGGCAGCCTTTGCGGGCGGCTTGATTGCCGCGCCGGGCTTTTTCTGCGCCACTCACAGGGGCGGTGTCGCTTGCCGCTGACCTTGCCGGGGATATTCGCTGGTGCATCCGGCTTTTTTTCGCTTCGGTCGCTGCTGGTGGGATGGCCGCGTCGGTTTTTCCGTCTGGCTTTTTGGAGCTATCTTCAGGAATGACCTTGCAGCAGGTTTCTCCAGCGGCTTGGCTGCCGCGCCGGGCTTTTCTGTGCTGCTCACAGGGGCAGCTTCCTCCGCTGACCTTTGCCGGGGGCGTTTGCTGGTGCGTCCGGCTTTTTCGCTTCGGTCGCTGCTGGCGGGATGGCCGCGTCGGTTTTCCTTCTGGCTTTTGGAGCTATCTTCAGGAATGACCTTTGCAGCAGGTTTCTCCAGCGGCTTGGCTGCCGCGCCGGGCTTTTCTGCGTTGCTCACAGGAGCGGTATCCTTGCCGCCAATCTTGCCGGGGGTATTCGCTGGCGTGGCCGGCTTTTTCGCTTCGGCGGGTGCGGGCGGTGACTTGACCGACGCTTCCGGGCTTTTTCACATCACCTGTCGGAACAGTGTCCTTACGGCTGTCTTTGCCGGACGCATCTGCTTTTTGACTTCTGCGGGCGGCGGTGTGCCGGACTTGTCCTCCGGTTTTTTGGGGTTCAGCCGCAGAAGCGGGCTTTTATGCCGTCGTTTTTATCCGGCGGTTTCTCTGTTTTGGGCGGTGCGTTTGGCAGCTTTGCAGCGTCAGGTTTCTTTTCCGGCGCTGGCTGTTTGCTAGGGTTGCTTTTTCTTCGGGCATTGTATTCCTCCTTCATCGAAAAAATGGGTATAAAAAATGCGCCCCAAGTTGGGACGCAAAAAACAACGCGCAGATTTACCGGCCGCAATCCGCTCGGACAGCAGCGCGATAGTAAGAAATCTATCGTGGTCGGCGCCTGATACAGAGCGGCAAAGCAGATATGCGCGAATGTTACGAATGGGTGTGTTGGTTTTCTGCATACAGTCCAGCACATAGGTGATATGGAAACGGTCAAGCTGACCAAGGCGTTCCCGGACAGCGGCAATGGGAATTTCCTCGCCGCCGATACGGACGCTGGGCTTTGCCGTGCAGAGCGTATCGGTCAGCAGCTCGATGATGGATTTGACGGACGTTTCACCGTACTCGGTAATCAGAATTTCGTAGTCCAGCTTTTCATAGAGCTGCTTTCTGCAATCGAATCGGTCGTATCCATCCGGCGGCGCTTGCGCCGGATAGATAGATGGATCAGGATAGCTCAAATCAGGATAGATATTATCTAAATAACTTGCTTCCCGTTTTGGGAAGTCTTGACTTCCCAAAAGCGGAAGTCTGGAAGTTTGATTTTGGGAAGTCTGGATTTCCGAATCCGGGAAGTCTGAAACAGGCGCAGAAAGGGGAGTTTCCGGTACATCGGTCGTGGTGAATTTTTTATTGACGTAAATCTTTGCCGGGCGGCCTTTTGCCCCTGCTTCACGCGCTCGGATCAAGCCGAACCCGTCCTTGCAAGTGTCCAGCTCGGCCAGCAGCCGAACGGCCTTATTGTGTCCGCACATGAGGTCAGTTTGTATCTCGTCGAGCGTGTAGTAGATGTAGACGCGCCCCAGTTCGTCATACCAGCTATGTTTGGCGGATAGCCCCATGCGGTCGAGCATCAGACCGTAAAGCGGCTTTGCGTCGGTGGAGAGCGTCTTGAACTTCTTGCTGCGCACCAACAATCTCGGAATCCGGAAGTAGCTGAACTGCTCGGATTCTTCACCGTAAAAGTAGGAGAAATTGACTTGCGTTTGCATGAAAATCACCTCGATATGCGGAATTTTGGCAATAAAAAATGGACATTCACGTTTTCACATAAATGTCCAATTTAGCAGCTCTTTTACGAACTTTTTATTCAATTTTTGCGGGGTATGGCTGAAGTGGGTACAACCGCTTTGGGGGCGCAAAATAACGGCGATATGTCAAAAACATCAAAAAGTTATGAAAAAGGCTTGTTTTCATCAGAAAACAAGCCTTTTTGGTGGAGATAAGCGGGATCGAACCGCTGACCTCATGACTGCCAGCTGCGATCGGTTCGTGATATTGAGCGTTTTTGCGTCAAATACGTCCGTTCCACCAGCGAAAAGTGCGGGATTTTACAAGGCTTTGGCCACTGCGTCCACATGCTTTCACGCACACTTGGGTCACAATCTGGGTCAGGGTTGGCAAGTGAATTTGGAAGATTTTTGCCGAGGTTGAGATGGATTGTAGCTTGCGTTGCGGATAGTCAAGTTAAAAAAGAAATGAGATTGCCAGTATGCTTATGATTAAGTGAGCATGAATGATGTTTTGATGTCTTTGTGGTTGTTGAATTGCAAATCATCCTACAATTTGTTGACTAAACGCGCTTGTAATATTACAATATATGTGAAATCGCAAATGAGATGTGAGAAAAACACTTATTGAATGATCAGGAAAGCTTCGGAAATAATATGGCTTTTGTGCTGGACTTTGCAAGGGGAGCATGAAAATATAATACACAGGCACTCGGTCAAAAAGATAACGGTCTTTATCTGCTGAATGAATGTGCCTGCGGCCGAGAGCGGGAGAACCGGATAAGGGACGAGAGCAGTCCTGTTTCCGCGAAAGTAAGGAATTTGCAGTTAATGTGATGGAGAGAACGATGGACAAAAAAAGAGTCGGTCAAATCAAAGAGCAGTTCGACCTTGTTATACATAGTGATGAAACCGCTAAAATTGAATTTTGGTATGCTCGCGATTTAATGTCACTTCTGGCTATGAGCGCTGGGAAAATTTCGATAAAGCCATCGGCCGTGCAATGGAGTCTTGCAAAACCAGCGGCATTGAAAATCGGATCATTTTCGTGAGGTCACGAAAATGATCGAGACTGGCAAGGGTGCTCGCAGACCTGTGAAGGACTATATGCTGACGCGATATGCCTGCTACCTGATTGCTCAAAATGGCGATCCGAAAAAAAGAGATTGCCTTTTGCTCAAAGTTATTTTGCCGTGCAGACCAGAAAACAGGGAGTTAATCGAAGAACGAATTTTTTGATCGAACGCACCGAGGCACGAGGCAGACTTCGGGAATCGGAAAACGGCTTTTCGCAGAATATCTATGAGCGCGGCGTTGACGATGCGGGGTTTGGGCCGTATCCGCTCCAAGATCGTGCGTTGTTTGGCGGCTTTACTACGCAGGAAATGAAAGAGCGGCTCGGCGTAAAGACAATCGCCCATTGGCCGATTTCTTGCCAACGCTCTCGATTGCTGCAAAGAATCTTGCCGCAGAAATGACGAATTACAACGTGGAAGAAAAAAAGACCTTCAGGGAGAATCTGCGATTACCGGAGAGCATGTGCAGAATAATCTCTCAGTGCGGGATATGCTGGGTCAGCGTGGGATCAAGCCGGAAGATTTGCCCCCTGCGGAAGATATCAAAAAACTGGAACGGCGAGTAAAATCGCAGGAAAAGAAGCTGGCTGCACAGTCCGGAAAAACTTCCGGCGATATCCCGGAGGATGCGTAATGGATTACAGCTTTTTCATCGAGTATCTTAAGCAAAAGCAATACCTTACCGATTTGGAAAAGGACATTCTGGATACATGGAATGAATTGCAGAAGAATCCGATTGACTGTTCTGCAGCGCAAAGGCAGGTACTGCAAAATGATGCGAAGTATCCTGAGATTTTTCTTTGCAATCGTCAATGCCGACAACAGTGCTTCGTCCTATTGAGCAGATGACAGAGTCCGACATTCGTTATAATTTAGAAATCAGCTTGCAGCACTTGCGACAAAGGAAGGGTGGCAGAAATGGCCAATAAGCTAACTGACATGGTACGGCAAGACGAACCGATTCGGGTAGAGCCGCGCCTGCTGATTGAAAACGTGGCACTGTCCAACACCGCAGCCGACCCGGACACGCAGAATATGCT
>VOFK01004314.1_pt1 | contig 22013 bp, 28 predicted proteins | sample 5384121 | NCBI WGS metagenome assembly VOFK01 (sample SAMN12384730, study PRJNA508395) | human gut metagenome | isolation source: healthy gut J | host: Homo sapiens | reverse complement strand
TTTCGCACTTTCAGAGTTATAAGAATGACCATAAGCCCTTGTGCGCCGTAGCATGAGGGCTTTTTCATGGAAAGGAGAGCCTATGAGCAATAAAGCCAGCACTCCCCGCAAACGCTTTTCTGACCGTAAAGGAAGCAGAACAGCCTGTTATGATAAAGAAAATAGGAAAACCACCTACCGCGTCAAAATCCATTTCAGCGAAACGAGCAAAAGAAACCGTGAGCGACAAAATCAAGCGGCTTATTTTGAATGACTGCGAGAGAATTTCTTAAACACCCTTGACAAAGCGTACCAGAGGACACACCATTCGGCGGCGATGGAGACCGCCGGAAAAGAGGATATGCCGGAGGACGCCGAGCGCAAGGGCCTGGGCACCCCGGCGACCAGGGCGGCCATCCTGGAAAAGCTGGTGGCGGCCGGATTTGTGGAGCGCAGAGGCAAAAGCCTGATTCCCACCAAAGCGGGGATCAACCTGGTTACAGTCCTGCCGGACACCTTGACCTCTCCTATGCTCACGGCGGAGTGGGAACAGAAACTGACCGCCATCGCCAGGGGCGAGGGCGACCCCGCCGCTTTCATGGCGGGGATCTCTGAAATGACGCGGGAGCTGGTAAAAACCTATTCCCATATCTCCGAGGAAGGTCAGAAACTGTTCGCCCCGGAGCGGGAGACCGTGGGCCTCTGCCCCCGTTGCGGCAAACCGGTCTACGAGGGCAAAAAGAATTTTTACTGCTCCGACCGCTCCTGCCGCTTCGTGCTGTGGAAGGATGACCGCTTCTGGACCTCCCGCAAAAAGGAGCTGACCCGGAAGATGGCTGCCGACCTGCTGAAGAAGGGCCGCACCTCCGTCAGGGGGATGTGGTCTGAAAAGAAGGGCGCCGCTTATGACGCGGTGGTGGTGCTGGATGATACCAGCGAAAAGTATGTCCGTTTTAAGATGGAGTTTCCCAAGCGAAAGGAGGGTGTGAATGGCAAAAAGTAAATCGGATATTTCGCTGAACGATCTGAAAGCAATGCTCCCCCAGGAGGGGGAACCTGCGGAGCAGGAGGCAACGCTTCGAGCTCTGTCCTCCCTCTCCCAGGAGGATAGGGATCTCCTGGCCGCTGTGCAGGAGTCTCCCTTCCGCCTGACTACTTTGGAGCAGTTCCGAGAGTTTCCCGCCAACACGGAGTATTTCATCCTGGAGCACAACATCAGCAAAGTGGAGGATGTGGGCTGGCGCTATCTGGCGCAGCATTTGGACATCCTTCTGCCCCCGGAGCTGCTGGACGCCATTGATCCCGTTCCCTTCGGCAACCATGCCATGCGGGAAGAACAGGGGTGCTTTACGAGCCGAGGCTATCTCACTCTCTCCGGCGATGAGTGGGAGCATGAGCGCCCCAAGGAGAAGCAGACGGAGAAAAAGCCCTCCATCAAGGAGCGGCTGGAGCAGAGCCGGAAAGAGTGTGCGGGTCAAAGCAAGGCGCAGCCCCATCGGGAAAAGTCTGCGCCGGAACTGTAAGGAGGTGTCGCTATGCCCCATTATGACTATGACAAAGATTATCCCTTTGCCGCCTTCATTACCAACCTGGGCAAGTACAACGAGGGCGCCCTTGTGGGTGAATGGGTGAAGTTTCCCACCACGGCGGAGGAACTGAAAAAGGTCTTTGAGCGCATCGGGATCGGCGCGAAGGACGACTTCGGGCAGACCTATGAGGAATGGTTCATCACGGACTACGACTGCTATGTGGACGGTCTCTATGACCTGCTGGGCGAGTATGCCAACCTGGACGAACTGAACTACCTGGCCTCCAAACTGGATGATATGAGCCAGGATGAATACGAGCGTTTCCAGGCGGCTATGGAGATCGGCGATCACACGGGCAGCATCCAGGAGCTTATCAACCTGACGGAGAACCTGGACTGCTACGACATTTACCCCGACATCCACGACCACGACGATCTGGGCCGGTATTACATCGAGGAACTGGACGCCATGCAGGTGCCGGAGCATCTGCGCAACTACATCGACTATGAGGCCTACGGGCGGGACATCGCCCTGGAGGAAAGCGGCCAGTTCACCGACCTGGGCTATGTGCGGGACACCGGGGACAGCTTCCATGAGTATTACGATGGCGAGCGCGGCAGCATCCCGGAGGAATACCGGGTGATGACCTTCCAGGACGACATCCCCGAAGAAGAAATTTCAGAATGGGCCATGGACCTTGCCTTCGATATGGATGAGTTTTTCCGGCAGCACGATCCGCAGTATGCCGCCGAGCACCCGGAGGAACACGCGGCAAAGGAAGAAATTTACGAAAACCTGATGGCCGGGCGCATCTCTGCTCTGGACGAGAAGCTGGCCGCCCTGGGGCAGACCCAGGAGGACTATCTGCCTTCGGAGATCGAGAAATTCAAGGACGCCACCGGCTATGAGGAATTTCTTGATTTTTGATCCGGCAGGCAATCAAGGCCGCCATGAAAACCCGGAGAAGTCCCATGCGGATGAAATGCTGTCCGCTGCGGAACAGGGTTGCCTCGGAAAAGATGACTGTGCTTGTTGTGGAACCTATGAAGGAGCCCTATGTGAAGGAGATGTCGACCCCGATCTTCGGCAGGCGGAGGTTCCATGTGACGGATATGAGCCGGGAACAGATGGAGGCGGCCGGATACGGTTTCCACCATGAGTCCGAGGACGGGAAGTATCTCATCATGGCCAACGGTAGCCGCGCCTTTGCCATCCCCAACGGAGACACCCCGAACATACCGCGCCGGGACTTTCCGTCCTGGTGGTTGAAGGAGCTTGGTGAAGGAAGATTTTGCCTCCCCTCCCCGCGCTGAAGCGGAAAATAGGCAGTTCAAAATTGCCGGAACCCCTTCCCTTGCAGATCAATCCAATATCGGGGCTGGTACTGAACGACGAAGGCAAGACTCATCGGTCTGCCAGACCTGAACCGACCAGCAGCCGACGAGCATGGGAGCATTTTTTATTGTGACTGCCATGAGCCGGGTGGATGGGTCTCGGCCGAGGAGGCGTCCACCATATTTCCGATGATGGAGAAGTATCTTATCATGGGAAACGGCACACAACAGGGCATTTGCCGTGGCAGCGGAACAGCCGGAGAAGGACAATCCTCTCCGCACCGCTGAAATGACCATGGAGGATGACTATGGGATGATCGACGGGATCATCAACAATGGCAGACGCGGTGAGGAATTGGAAAAGGCCCAGGAGTACGCAGAACGGATAACGCCGGAGAAGCCTTCCATCCGTGAGCGGTTGGAGGACGCAAAACGGGAGTGTGCCGAGCACAACCCCCCGGAGGGAAAGAAGCCCGGCCGTGATGTGCCGGAGCATGACTTATGAGCCGGAGCAAGAAATGGCGCCTGGAATGGTCGTTCTTCCTGGGTGAGAACGGCAGGCGTCAGTATAACCATATCTGTAAAAAATGTGTTCACGGCTGCAAGCAGAGTTTCCGGGCGTGTCTGGTCGCTTGTCCGCATTACAGTTCCAAACGATCTAAAATCTGTGAGGATAAGGGTAGAAAAAACCGCAGAATAATTCCCTGCATCCGTACTTTCAAAGGGGTAGCTGCTTTATGATTTCTCATGTGTCGGTCTGCTTGCTGGCACATAGAAAAATGGCTCGATTCAAAACTTTCTTTCTGATACACAAAACGGGGAGTACAGCTTCTCGGTTCATCCGATTGGCTGTACTCCCCGCTTTTTTTTGCTATCATCAAATTACTTTAACACGGTTCTGTTGTTTGAACAGAGGTACAAATTGTACCTCCGTTGAAAAGGAATTTCCATAGTATTTTCTCATTAGGATTGGATAGGAAAGGATGGATAGCCGCCGTAGTAGGCGTTGTGGGAATGTGCGTAAACTGTCAAGATTGCGAGGCTGTGGGAAAGCTGTTTGCAGACTTGTGGGAAAAGGCTTGTCTTTTTCCATCAGGTTGTGAATGGCTTTTCCATCGGCACGAGCGACAGTTTTCCATATTTCCATGACGCAAGAAAATCATCCAACAATCAGCCGGTACACCGTCAGCGGCACATACCACACTGCCACGATCAGCCGCCACGCCAGAACGAAACCACCGATTACGCCGCCGATAATGAAGTTCAACGCGAACAGGGCAATCCCTCCACCCAGGGAGCTGCCGCCCGGCACGATCCAGAGGCACATCCGATGGAGGCCAAACGGCAGCCCGCAGAGTATCCAGAGCCATACATAGTCAAGCTCTCCGTTCTTTATGCAGGCGGATTTGAAGATACAATACAAGATCAGTGCCACGATCACGGGCAGTACACTTTTGAAGAAAAATGCTTTGATTGCTTCGCTTCTTGTCATCGGTAAAAACCTCCTTCCGCAGTTCCATTATACAGGATGCCGGGAGCAGTGCCCAGCGTCTTTCAGAGAAATTTATTCAAGTTCATGCCGCCGCTGTTGTTCCTGTTCCTTTGGAACGGCCAGCAGTGCATCCACATTTTGCTTGACGGTCTCGTATTCCTGGGCTTCGGTTCTTGCGGTTTTGTACTCCGCAAGAAGGCGTTCCTTTTTCTGCGTTGAGCTTAGCAAGCTCTGTTTTCATGCTTCTTTCTGTTGTCGGCAGCGGTACAGCCCCCAGCCGTTTCAATTCTCTGGCGGCGGCTTCAAAAAGGATGATCTTGCTCTCATGCCCCCCCAGGAACTTTTTCTTTATCATTTGATTTACGGTATCGGTCATAAAGCGGCTTTAGCTGACGGTAAGTTCCGGCATGCTTCATCACAAGGACAAGTTCGGCACTTCTGCTTTCTATCCGCTTGATCTCTGCATGAGCGGTATCCCTGCGTGCGGATATTGCGGTCAATTTGCTTTCCAGTTCTCCATAACTGCTTATCCCGTGTTCGGTCAGGAAATTCATGGTCTTGGCGGCCTGTTTCAGATTGTTCAGCTTCGCCCAATGGGTGAAGCCTACACTCTGCTGCGCCTCGATGTTGTTCTGAATATCAATGAGCAGGCTGATCTTTCCGTCCTGCTGTTTCGGCTGGCGGGAAGGTCTGGCGTGTCCGGCGATCCGGGCAGCAAGGGCTTCTTCGGTGTAGTCCGCACCCCAGGGTTTTCAGACGGGTGAATCGTTCCTGATCCGGCGCTCTGGCGGAGATATATTTGCCGCGCTTGATCTCATAACCTTCCCTCTGCAGGCGGCGAAGCAGTTCTTCCAGGTTGGAACAGGCTGGCAGGAGCCGGTCGATGGCCGCTTTCAGCTTTGCCTTATAGCTGGTGCCGTTCTGCGCAGCCTGATGTTCAATATAGCTCTTGCCCTTGTCCTGTCCGGGGATGATGACAGACAGACCGTGTTCCTTGCAAAGCCGGTCGGAGGTGCGGCGGATATAGTGATAACTCCGCTTGTTGGAATGATAGTGCTTGTGATCCGCAAAGCTGACCGCATTGAAAATCAGGTGATTATGAACATGATTCTTGTCGATATGGGTGGTAAGTACAAACTCGTACTTGCCGCCCAGGATTTCTTTTGCGAGTTCCATGCCGATCCGGTGGGCCTCCTCCGGCGTGACCTCCCCAGGCTGAAAGGCTTGAATCAGGTGGCGACCCAGGTTCGTTCCCTTGTCGATGGCATGGCGGCGGGTCCAGGCAAATTCGATATCCGCAGTTTCGGCGGCGCAGCCATAGGGAAGAAACAAGCAGCTTTCCGTCCGTCTTGTCGGGATTGCAGATATAGTCAATCGCCGCTTTCAGCGTTGACTTAATAGGATGCGTCTTTGTAACTGCCATATCTCGTCCAGCCTTTCCTGTGGTATCTCGTCCATGTCGGCCTGATACGCAGGACCTCCGGCGTTGATCCGCTTGGCGATCTGGTTGATGTTCCGACCGATGGCGGAAAGCTCTTTGGTAAATGCCTTGATATCTGCGGTGTCAGTATAGATGATATACCCGTCAATCGCCATCTTGCGGAGGTAGGCGCCATATCTGCGTGTGGGGAGCTGGCTCATTTTCTCGTCTATAAGCCGTTTTTCGTCCTCCGTGACATAGAATTTTATTTGAATATTTCGCTTTCGGTTTGCCATGCGCCGCCTCCGTTCCTCATAAGGGTTTTGGGACTATCCCAACAAAGCAATTTTGAATTTTCTGGTAAGGGACCTGAAAATCTCAAAATTCGCAAGCGGGTACTGCTTGCTGTGCTTGCTATCGTTTCTTATCCCTACTTATAAAGCGTTGCAGAAGTCCAAAAATGCCCGCAAAATAAGAAAAACAGAGGATGTTCAGACACCCTCCGTTTCTTCATTCGGCTTTTCAATTTTTAAGGCCCCGTCAATGGCACCCTCCACGATACGCAAATACTGTTCCGGGCAGAGCTTTAACTTCTGTCCGACCCGCTGGCGCAGCTCGCTTTCCTCTCGCATGACCTCTGGATTGAAATATCTCTCCATCGGCAGGCTGCAGATTTTTACAAGCTGTATGATGACCGGCAGGCTGGGGATCGTGCCCTCGTTTTCAATGTTGGCAAGATACCTGGTATCAATGTTCACCTTTTCGGCTAAATCTTTTCGTGCAAGGTTCTTTGCCTTCCGTGCTTCTTTTACATCCGCACCGAAAGTTTCAAAGCCGGGGCAATCTTCGACTTTTGCCATATTGCATCACCCACATACATTCTATATTTCATAGTTTGCACATGGAATGATTTGATATGTATCACACATACATTTTATAATTCTTTGTTATGCCCTGCTCTCCTTGACTGACTACCAAATATGAAGTATTATATGCTTAGTTTTAACTAACTCAAAAAAGGAGGGCACACAATGACAAATCAATACATGACGAAGCTGTACCACGATCTGCTCTCCAACTCTCCGCAGACAGTGACAATAGATATTCCGGCTGATATGGGAACAGGTCAGATTTCGCAGATCGTCACGAAACAGGGAGCAGTTGTTTCAGACTGGAGAATGAATTACTTTTCGGATATGAACGTGCAGGGGGTGAGCAGCGAGGAATACATACAAATGCTGTTCTGCTTCAATGACGGAGTTTCCTGGAATATTGCAGACAACCGGCAAAGTGCCAGCATACAAAAGGGTGAATCCTGTATTTATCGCGGCCACGGGAAAATGGAATATCTGTGCTATTCTAAAAAGAGCGATTTCCTTTTCAAAAATGTGAAAATACCTCTATCCTATTTCTATAAGATTCTGAATGACTACTTTGAGGCTGGTGAGATCGAGGTCTATCAGAAAAAATTATTGGACGGCATATCAAAGGTGAATATCACGCCCTATATGGAACACATTTTTGCGGAGCTGAAAGACTTCACGCAATATCGCGGCGGGTTTGGATACCTGTTTCTGGAAAGCAAGGTCTTTGAGCTGCTATCGGTATATTTGAGCGAGGTCCTGGAGCTGAGTATTCTCGCGTCAACCTACGTTGCAATTTCCAGAAGTGACCGGGATTCCATCATAGAGGCAAAGCGAATTATTGACAGCCAGCTTGCCCTGGCTCCGAGCTGCGAGGAATTGGCGCGGCAGGTCAATATCAGCACTTCAAAATTGACGAAGGGCTTTTCCTCCCTGTTCGGAACATCGGTTCATGCGTATGTCATCGACCAGCGGTTAGAAAAGGCGGCAAGCCTGCTGTTAGAAAGTAATTTGAATGTCAGCCAGGTGGCTATACTGGTGGGATATTCAAAAAGCGAGCAATTTCGCAGCGGCCTTCAAAAGGAAATACGGAGTGAATCCGAAAAACTATAAAGCAGAAGCTACGATTGGATAAATGCAAAAATACTGATTTTGGGTAGAATAAAATTGGTTTTGGGTTGGAATCGTGGGCGCAAATTGCTATTATATGTGGTGTGGTTAGAAGAAGCTAACCACACCACATTTTCATTTTCTCAGATATAAGGAGGATACTGGTATGAGTTCCCAGAAAAAAGTTCCCGGCTTGAGGGAAAAGATTTAATTACTATCGGCATCTACACCGTCATCTATGTCGTGATTGTTATGCTGGTGGCGATGCTTGGCTTTATCCCCATTTTTATTCCGCTGATGGCGGTACTGTGCCCTTTGATTGGCGGCATCCCCCCTATATGCTGTATGTTACAAAGGCTAAAAAATTCGGGATGACTGCAATCATGGGCTTCCCTGATTGGCCTAATCATGGTGTTCTTCGGAAACGGCTATCTTACTATGGTAACTGGTCTTTGTTGGCGGCCTGTTGGCCGACGTGATCCTGAAAAAAGGCGGACTACAAAAAGTGCAAAGAGTACAGTTCTTTCTTCTGCGGCGTGTTCAGCATCTGGGTGTTTGGCAACTTTGCTCCCATTTTCCTGAACCGTGAAAGCTATATGGTAATGTTGACTGAAGGATACGGCGCTGAATATGCAGCTACCCTTAATACATATATGCCTATGTGGATTGCGCCTATTCTGCTGGTTGCCTGCTTTGTGTTTGGCCTTGTCGGAGGTGTGATTGGGAAAGCTATTTGCAAAAAGCACTTCCAGCGTGCCGGTATTGCATAATGGCGCGGGAAATTCTGCTCAGCAAAAAAACAGAACAAGGGTTACGGCTCGATCCGCGTACAAAACTGTTGCTCATCTTCATCATAAGCATTTTTGTCATGGGTGGAACAGGCGGAGAAGCTATGGGGCTGATCCGCCTTGTTCTTTGTACGGTTCCGGCTATATTGCTGCTTACCTCGAAACAATGTGCAAAAAAGCTGTGGGCTATATTGCTGTGTTTTCTGCTTTTTATGCTGTTCAAATTTATGTTTTACCGCACCTTACGGGAATATTGAATTTCCTCGTTCTGTTTACAACAGGATTCTTCTGCCGAATCCTTCCCAGTGTTGCGATTGCTGCCTATGCAGTGAAAACAACAACGGTCAGTGAATTGATTTCCGGCATGGAAAGAATCCATATGCCTAAAGAAGTGACGATCCCCTTAACGGTCATGTTCCGCTTCTTTCCAACTGTCTTTCAGGAGTCCGAAGCAATCAGTGACGCTATGAAAATGCGTGGGATTAAACTTGAGGGAAAAAATCTTCAAAAATATTGGAGTATAAGCTGATCCCGATGATTACCTGCTACCGTGAAAATCGGTGAGGAACTTTCCGCTGCGGCAATTACCCGTGGCCTCGGCATGTCAAACGCACAAACATTTGCCAGCTTAAATTCAATTTTGCCGATGTGGTGCTGATCTTGTTTTGTTGCTTTGTAGTGTTTTTGGGCGATTGCTTCCCCGATAATTTCCGCAGGAGGGATTTTGCCATGATAGATTTTCAAAATGTTTCTTTTTTTTCTTATGGTGAAGAATCCAGCGGCGGAGGGATTAGAAATGTCAATCTCACCATAAACACAGGGGAATTTGTTTTTACTCACGGGAGAATCCGGCTGTGGGAAAACAACGATTACCCGTTTGGTAAACGGGCTGGTGCCTCATTATTACGAGGGCAATTTAGAGGGTGATGTCCTTCTGGACGGAAAAAGCGTATCAGATACGCCGCTTTATGACTTGGCTGCTATGGTGGGATCTGTATTCCAGAATCCCAAAAAGTCAGTTTTTCAACGTGGATACGGATAGTGGAATTAGCCTTTGCCTGTGAAAATTTAGGCTATCCCCAGGAAGATATCCTGAAAAGGATTGACCGTACAGTTTCCGATTATCATATTGAAGATTTGATGGGGCGAAGCGTGTTTGCTCTGTCCGGGGGCGAAAAGCAAAAAAATAGCCTGTGCTTCATCAAGTGTATTGCTACCGGGAATTATGGTCCTTGACGAACCATCTTCTAATCTGGATATGGCTGCTATTGATGACCTGCGGCAGGTCTTGAGCCTCTGGAAAAAGCAGGGCAAAACAATTCTGATTGCAGAACACCGCCTTTACTACCTTCACGATCTTGCAGATCGTGTGCTGTATGTAAAAGATGGGGAGATTGAACGGGAATACACGCCTGCTGAATTTGACAGTTTATCGGATAGCACTCGAAAAGAAATGGGGCTGCGGCCGTTTTCTCTCTCGAAGTTGAAACCCGCGAATCAGTATCAGGCGCATACAGCTAAACTGATGGAATTTCAAAATTTCTGCTTTGCGTATAAAAAGCGGGAACCGGAAAGCCTCCATATTCCGAGTGCTGAACTGCCTGTTGGAGAAACGATTGCCATTATCGGTCTGAATGGCGCTGGAAAATCTACTCTGGCCCGCTGTATTTGCGGACTGGAAAAGAAGTGTGGCCTTTTGCAGGTTGACGGGAAAACCCTTGATTGGAAAGCCCAGCTCAAACATTGCTACATGGTAATGCAGGATACCAGCCATCAGCTATTTACCGAAAGCGTGATGGATGAAGTGCTTCTGAGCATGGACAACGAGGATGAAACTGTTGCAGATGAAATCCTTAAACAGTTTGATCTGCTGGAATATAAAGACAGGCACCCGCTTTCTCTTTCCGGCGGGCAAAAACAGCGGGTAGCGATCGCGTCTGCCATTGTGAGTAACCGGGAGATCATTGTGTTTGACGAACCAACCAGCGGGCTTGATCTTAAACATATGTGGGAAGTTGCGCGGAGTTTGAAGTCACTCGCTTCGGATCAGGGCAAAACGCTTCTTGTTATTACGCATGATCCGGAGTTGGTGATGGCGGGATGTTCGTATGTAGTCCATATGGAAAAAGGGCAAATAAAAGAAAGCTATCCATTGGACGAATCCGGCAGTAAAAAGGTTTTGGATTTTTTCCGAATCCGCCAGTGAATTTTAGAAATTATGAATGTCAGGGCCGCCTTGACTGGACAGAAAGATAATGATAAGAGGCCGCTTTACTTTGGCGGCCTCTTGTTTTTGAAGCACAGACAGTACGGCTCAATATAAGGAGGGCTTATGTTCAAAAAAAATCTTTGAGTACGCAGGGCCATATAAGAAAAAATATGTATGTGGCCACGGTTGTCGTACTGGTCAGCGTTCTTATGGGCGTCCTGCCTTTTGTGCTGGCCTATCAGGTCATTTCACCATTGGTTATGGGCGATTCTGTTGAGACAGAATTTGTTTTATTGCGTGTTATAGGGGTTTTGATCTGTCTTGTTTTGCAGGCGTTTTTATATGGATGGGGATTATCAATTTCTCATAAAGCAGCATATAACACATTGTTCCGGCTGCGGGTATCTCTGCAAGAGAAGTTTGAGAAACTTCCCCTTGGCATTGTGGAGGAAAAAGGGACAGGGACAATCAAAAAGCTGTTTGTCGATGATGTGGACAGCTTGGAATTGCTCCTTGCTCATTCAGTCCCGGAGGGTATCGCAAATTCACTGATCCCGCTGGTGATTTATGTTGCTATGTTTTGTGCGGACTGGAAACTGGCTCTTATGTCTTTGGCCTCTATCCCGATCAGCCTGCTCTCCATGGTCATTATGTACTCTGTTGGAATGAAGCGCATGGGTCCCTACTATCAGTCTGCACAGAAAATGAACAACACGATCATTGAGTACATCAATGGTATGGAGGTTGTCAAGGTTTTCAACCGGGAGAGTGAATCTTACGAGAACTTCCGCAAGGATGTAACGGACTATCGGGATTATACCTTGGCATGGTATAAGGCCGCCTGGCCCTGGATGGCGATATACGGAAGTCTGCTGCCCTGCACTGTTATTCTGACTTTGCCTCTTGGGGCATGGTTTGTTCTCTGTGGCATAAGCACTTTACCTGATTTGATTTTAGTCCTCTGCCTTTCCCTCAGCATTGGGATTCCTCTCCTGAAAGCACTGGGCTTTATGGAGACGATTCCGAATCTGAATTATAAGATCACGGCACTTGAACAGATGTTAAATACGGCACCGCTGCAAGCTGCTGAGGATGATTTCCACGGACAGGATTTTAACATTTCTTACGATCATGTTTCCTTTGCGTATCAAACGACACAGCCTGGCCCAGATGGGAAACCGATAATAGCGGAAAACGAAGTCCTCCACGATATTACCCTTTGTGGCAAAAAATTGAAAAACTGCCCTGGTTGGTGAATCCGGTTCTGGCAAGAGCACCCTTGCAAAACTGTTGATCCACTACTATGACCCGCAGAAAGGGAGCATTTCCATTGGCGGGCAGAAACTTTGTGATATGAGCCTGGAGGCGCTGAACAGCCACATCTCCTATGTGGCGCAGGATCAGTACCTGTTTAACGCCTCCCTGCTGGAAAATATCCGTCTTGGACGTTTGGATGCTACCGATGAGGAAGTAATGCAGGCGGCGAAGAAAGCCCAGTGTATGGAGTTTCTGGAAAAGCTGCCGCAAGGTATTCACCCATGGCGGGCGATGCGGGAAAATGCTTTCCGGGGGGGCAGCGCCAGCGAATTTCCCTGGCGCGAGCAATATTGAAGGATGCTCCCATTGTAGTGCTTGATGAGGCAACTGCTTACGCCGATCCAGAAAATGAGGAAAAAATGGAGGCTGCTATTGCGGAGCTGGTGAAGGGAAAAACCTTGGTAGTTATCGCTCACAAACTTCCCGCTATAATGAACGCAGATCAAATATGCGTTATGGATCACGGAAAGATGGTGGCAACCGGAAAACATCAGGAGCTGATTCAAAAAGCTTGCCCAGAATACCAAAAGTTGTGGAAAGCGGCTCAGGACAGCGCCGAGTGGAAAGTATCTACTGCAAAGGAGGGAAGATAAATGTTTGCATTGATTTCAAGAATCCTGAACCTCTCCGGGAGGTATAAAAGCCGTATTCAGGCTGCATTTCTATGTGCATTTGTCGAGTCCATTCTCTCCAAAATGCCGATCTTCATGGCGTTTATTGTCTTTGCCGGGTTTGCTGATAATACGCTGACTGGAAAGACCTGTCTGTTTGTCGGACTTGGATTATTAGCTGTTGTAGTGGTTCAGACAGTGGTTCACTATTTGAGCGACCGTCTGCAAAGTGCCGCTGGATTTATGATCTTTGCTGATAAACGGATGGAGTTGGGGAAATCATTTAAGAAAAAATGCCGATGGGTTACTTTACATCGGGGGGAATATTGGCAAAATCAGCTCTGTTCTCAGTACGGATATGGTTTTCATTGAGGAAGTTTCTATGAGTACCATTGGCAACATGATGAGCTATATGCTGTCTACTTTGGTTTTAGCTGTTTTTTATGTTCGTACTGGATTGGAGACTTGGGCTGATTGCGGTAATCATTACCTTGCTGGCATCGCTGGTTGCAAAATATATGAATAAGGTTTCCTTCAAGGGAGGCTGTCGGGCGTCAAAACCAAAGCGAGAATTTGACGGATGCGGTCTTGTCTTTTGCTGAAGGAATTGGGGTTATCAAAAGTTACAATCTGCTCGGAGAAAAATCTGACGAATTAACGGAAAACTTCAAAAAATCAAGGGATGTCAATACGAAGTTTGAGCAGAAAATGACACCGTGGACCACTGGCTTAAACATTCTCTATGGCGTGGGTATTGCCGCTATCTTCGGTTTATCCGTTTTTTTACATCAGGAAGGCGTACTCTCCCTGGCTTATCTTTTGGGCGTGCTGCTGTTTGTCTTTGATCTCTTTGGACCTCTGAAAGCTCTTTATGGAGAAGCAACCCGACTGACCGTGATGAATGCCGCATTAGACCGCATTGAAGCTGTTTTGGACGAGCCGAACTTCCCGATAACGGAAATCAACATATTCTGTCACAGGCACAGCCGGATCAGCCAGAAGTACAATTTAGCGATGTGGCCTTCGCCTATCAGGACAAGGAAGTCCTGCACAACATCAGCTTCTCTATGCAGAAGAATACCATGACCGCACTTGTGGGACCGTCTGGCGGTGGCAAATCCACGATTGCGAACCTTCTGGCGCGGCTGTGGGATGTGAAATCCGGCAAAGTGACAATCCGTGGTACAGATATTCGGGATGTACCTCTCGCCGAACTGATGGAACAGATCAGCATGGTTTTCCAGAGGGTGTACTTGTTCCAGGATACCATTTACAACAATATCAGCATGGGTAAACCGGACGCTACCGAGGAAGAAGTCTATGAGGCTGCAAAAAAAAGCCCGCTGCTATGATTTTATCATGGCGCTGCCAGATGGATTCCAGACAGTCATCGGTGAAGGCGGCGCTACTCTGTCCGGCGGCGAAAAGCAAAGAATCTCTATCGCCCGCTGCATTTTGAAGGACGCACCGATTGTCATTTTGGATGAAGCGACTGCAAGTGTTGATACCGATAATGAAAGCTATATCCAGGAGGCAATCAATGAGCTGGTAAAGGGTAAAACATTACTTGTGATTGCACACCGCCTGAATACCATCCGTCAGGCAGATCAGATTTTGGTGATCTCTGATGGACGGATCAGCGAACACGGAACCCATGACGAGCTTATGGCAAAAGCCGGGATTTATCAGGGATTTTGTAAATATCCGTAAAAAGTCCTCCGGCTGGAGCCTTGCATAAAGGAGGAACCGATGATGATTCATGCGTCCGGAGAGGATTATCTGGAGGCTGTGCTGGTTCTTCAAAAGAATCACGGTGCTGTCCGCTCTATTGATGTTGCACGGCGTGTTGGAGTTTCAAAAGCCAGTGTAAGCTATGCGGTGTCGGCTTTGCGTGAAGGGGGCTTTTTAACGGTAGATAGTGATTACGTTTTGCATTTGACCGAAACAGGCCGGAATGTTGCCGAAAAAAATTTATGAGCGGCATCAGTTCTTTACAGAGCAATTTATCGCAGCTGGCGTTGACCCTGAAATTGCAGAGCGAGATGCTTGCCGGATTGAACACGCCATCAGTCAGGACACCTTTGAAAAGATCCGGGATGCACACAAACAGGAAAAATAGGATACTAATGCCCGTCGTTCCAACTGTGCGGACAAGAGCAGCCAGTGGGGAAAAATATAAGCCCACTGGCTGCTCTACATGAAATCATCGGCCCTTTGTTTTCCCCTGTACATCACTTCAGCTTATCTCCGCTCATGCACAGGTCTATGTACCGTTGCGACTCTTCTTCACCCTTTCCTGCAAAGTAATCAAGAACGCACTTGGCAACGGTCTGCGGCGCTCTATCGTGGAACACGATTCCATCCAGACTGATGTCCATTTCTTCTGAGATCAGGCGCAACCGTTTCAAATTTCGGATTGCTCTTGCACTTTTCAATCTCAATGACAGTTCGGGTACACATATTAAGCTGTTCCGCTAATTCGCGCTGCGTGATCTTTTTCTGCTCCCGCTTTTCGCGAAGCTTTGGGCGAACAGGTCAAGAAAGTTCATTGTAAATCACCTCTACTACATTGTAGAGTGAGCCTCAATTCACTTAAATACACATGAAGCTCACATTGAATGAGCCGCAAATCACATTCAGCGAGTTGGAGGTAATTTTATGATGTCACGGATGAACAGGAGATACTGCTAAGGCCGCTCGCGGTCATGTAAAAAGCATAAGCACCGATTAGCCGTCCACTTCAAAAAGCACGCGGCTATCCCCAGACGAGCTGCACTCACGAAAGCGAGTTGCAGCTCTCTTTTTATGCGGTTTTGGTTCATCCGTGATTTAGCCCCTCCCGGTACAGTATTCGTTACTCATGTTTTCACTCGCACGCAAGGCGCTCGTTCAGGCTCGGTCATCATGCCTGTTCGAGCGCCTTTTTTACGTTTTCCTGTCGGCTGTCGTTCTCCGCCGGTGTTGGTCTGGTTCACCACCCACCCAACACCCGAAACGGAGGACATATTATGTTTAACAGAAAGAGCAGCTATGCGCTGAACAAGAAAGACCCCAACGCCATTGTTTACATGGATGCCAACGAAGCCATCACCCGCCTGACCTGTGAGGACTTTGCCAGCGAGAAAGAATTTCTGAAATGGAAATCCCTGTCGGACGAGGACTATCACGCCTCCGAAAAGGAGGATCATGTCTATGCCAATCACACGCTTGCGCTGGATGAGCTTTCCGAGGAAGCAGCATCTATTCCCGCTGCGGATATCTGCATGGAGCAGGCGCATGACCGGGTGGCGGAAATCCGCCGTAGCACCCAAAAGGTTACGCAAATCAGGAAGCACCTGACGGATACGCAGTTCCGCAGGGTGTGGATGTATTTCGTGGATGGGATGACGGTTGATGAGATTGGAAAAGTCGAAGGCGTGTCGCATCAGGCTATTTCTCTCAACATTACCACTGCAATCAGAAAAATCAAAAAATATTTCTGAGAAATGCGGAAAACACCTTGCAAAAATGCCCTAAAAAAGATGATGGGTGAAGGGACATTCTCCACGAAGCCTTTCACCGAACGTTGAAAACTGAATAGACCATGATGCAGGCACAAAACCCGCGTGATAGCGGCATAAGGTGCGCCGCCACGACGATGGCTTCAAGGAGGTGATTCCGGAAAAGCCATCCGAGCGATCTACGCAGCCTTAGACCCGATTCGGCAAATCGGGCGCGATGACAGCGCGGCGGATAATGAAACTTGCTCACGCCCTCCCACAGACTTGAGGGGGAACCCTGCGGTATGCGCCAGCTCTTTGAGGCAGCGGTATCGTGGAGTTATGACAGCCCTGCCAAGGGCGGCCTGCATCATGCCCACTATCCGGGGCGCGTGGCAAATAGGATGGATCTTCTCAAATGGACAAGCAGAGCGGCTGCGCCGGTATTCGCCATTATGTTATGTGGCTCCAATTCTGCCCGCGCAGCCGCCTCTCAAAGTCAGATACCATGCGCTGACGGCCTTTCCGTCAGCGCATTCATGTGACCTTGAGGAAACCCACCAAACCGAGAAAGGAGATCGCCATGATGCAGCCAACGCCAAACGAATCCCACGTCCACACGGATGAACTGGTGGACATCCGGGAAGTATCTGTTGACAAAAATCTTCCCAAGGAAGAACGCATTGCCGCCTTTATCCGCCAGATCAAATCCCTACCGCTTCCGCTGCGGCGATTTCGTGGTAAACGCCTGCTTCGCCGGGAACGGCGTTACGTTGGAGGAATGTCTGCAAGGCATTTTGCGCTGAGCGACATCCTCGCTTTTTTCCGCAGAGAGTGCTATGATCGGTGTGGAAAAGGATGAAAACCAAATAGCCAGATAACCACTCTTTTCATGCGGGAGCAGTCCGGGAGAAAGGAGTGCTTTTTCATGCCCAAATACAAAGCCACCGCTTATATCCGCCTGTCCTACACCGACGATCATTCCAGTGAGAGCGACAGCGTTTCCAATCAGCGCAAGCTCATTGAAAACTTTGTGGAGCACAACCCGGATATTGAGGTCGTTTCCGAAAAGATCGACGATGGATACAGCGGCATCATCTTTGACCGCCCTGCGTTCAAGGAAATGATGCAGGATGTCACCGACGGCAACATCAACTGCGTCATCGTAAAAGACCTCTCCCGCTTAGGGCGCGAGTACATTGAAACTGGCCGGTATCTGCGCCGGGTATTCCCGGCCTATGGGGTGCGCTTCATTGCCATCACCGACAGCATCGACACCGCCCACGACAGCGGCGATGATCTGACCGTATCGGTCAAGAACATTATGAACGAAGCCTACTGCCGGGATATTTCCATCAAAACCCGTTCCTCTCTGGATGTGAAGCGGCGCAACGGCGATTTCGTCGGCGCTTTCCCGGTGTACGGCTACATGAAAGCCGAGGACAACAAGAATTTACTTGTCCCTGACCCCTACGCCGCCCGCGTTGTCTGCGACATCTTCCGTATGCGGCTGGAGGGCGCAAGCGCCTCCAAGATCGCATCGGAGCTGAACCGGCTTGGCATTCTCTCCCCGCTGGCGTACAAGAAGAACAACGGCCTGCCCTATGCGAAAAAGGGCTATGCGGACAAGGCCGACTGCAAATGGTCGGCTACCACCATCATCCGCATCTTGCAGGATGAAACCTACACCGGAACGCTGGTGCAGGGCAAACAGGGTACGCCGCATTACAAGATCAAGCAGATGGAGCAGCGCCCCGCCTCCGAGTGGGTGCGCGTCCCAGATGCCCACGAAGCGCTGATCGCCCGTCAGGATTTTGAGCTGGTGCAGCGCATCAAGGGGCTGGATACCCGGACGTCTCCCAACGAGGACACGGTGTACCTGTTCTCCGGTATTCTGATCTGCGGGTGCTGCGGAAGCCGCATGACCCGCAAGACCAACCGCGCAAACGGCAAGGTGTACCACTACTATTATTGTCCCACCGGCAAGAAAAAGGGCTGCACTCATCCAGTCATGCTGAAAGAAAGCAGCCTGATCAACTGTGTGCGGGACAGCCTGAAAGCCTATATCGGCAACATTGCTTCTCTGGAGGCGCTGCTGACCGGCATTGACCAGTCCAGCATCAATCAGGCACTTGCCAAGGAATACAGCGACCACATCACCGACAATGAGCGCCGGTTGGAGCAGGTGCTGGAGTTCAAGGCACGGCTTTATGAGAGCCTTGTGGGAGGTATGCTTACCAAGGAGGAATACGCCTCCTACAAGGCCAAGTACACCAAGCAGGCCGAGGACATCCGCGAAAGCGTCCGCGTTCTCAAGGAAAAACTCACGGAGGTTTTGGAAAACCGGAGTGATCGCAACCGCTGGATTTCACAGTTTACGCAGTTCTCCACGCTGGAAACCTTAGACCGCAGGGCGCTCATTCACATGGTACAGAGCATCCGCGTCCGTGGCAAAAAGGAGCTGGATATTACCTTTACCCATGAGGACGAATACAAAAAGGCGTTACGTCTTCTGGCGCTGGCAGCGCAGCAGAAAGATTACGAACAGAGAAAGGTGGGTTGAGCATGGCAAGAAAGAGCAGAAAAGAAACGGCTGCGGTAGCCGTGCAGGAGGCCGACGCCGCTTGCCGCGCCGCGATCTACGTCCGCCTTTCGGTGGAGGATACCCACACGCACAGCGTATCCATTGAAACCCAGCAGATGATTATTGCCCGCTATCTGGAGCAGTACCCAGAGATCAGCGTGTACGATACCTACATCGACAACGGCGCGACGGGGACAAACTTCCACCGTCCGGGCTTTCAGCAGATGCTCTCAGATATTGAGGCCGGTCATGTAAACTGCGTCATTGTGAAAGACCTCTCCCGCTTGGGGCGGAACACCATCGACACCGGCTACATCGAGCAGTATTTCCGCATCCGCAACATCCGCTTCATTGCGGTCAACGAAAACTTCGACACCGCCGCCCCGGAGGATGCCCATTCCGGTATCATCATTCCGCTGCGGAACATGATAAACGAAGCCTACGCTTTGGACATTGGGCGAAAGATCAGGGCGCAGCAGCGGCAGGCCATGAAGGACGGCAAGTTCATCGGCGCGCGTACTCCCTACGGTTATCTGAAAGCCGAGGACGATTGCCACCAGCTTATCATCGATCCAGTTGCCGCCGTCGTGGTGCAGCGGATGTTCCGTTGGGCTTCCGAGGGCGCTGGCCTCAATACCATCGCCGTGCGGCTGAATGAGGCGGGCGTTCTCACCCCCAGCCACTACAAGAAGATGCAGGGCAAGATCACCCACGAGAATTTGCTTGGCAGCGGCAAGTGGCAAACCCGGACAGTCGGCGTCATTCTCCGCTCCGAGGTCTACACCGGAGATCTCGTTCAGGGACAGACCAAAACCGTGGATCACCGGCAGATCAAGGCCGACGCCGAGGAATGGACGATTGTGCGGGACACCCACGAGGCCATTATCAGCCGGGAGCAGTTCGCAGTGGTGCAGGCGATCCTTGACCAGACGGCCAGCCGCGCCAAGGCACGGGAGGTCAAAGCCTACACGCCGAATTTGCTCAAAGGCAAGGTGTTCTGCGCCCACTGTGGCGGCAGCCTGCACCGGCAGCGGAATATCCGCAAGAAGTCCGACGATGTGTACTTCTACCATTGCCTGAGCCAGAGCCGGATCAGCAAGGATACCTGCCCCGGCGCAACCATCCGGGAGGATGCGCTGCTGGATATGCTGGCTGAGATGCTGCAAAATGCACTGGATGCCGCATTGGGCAAATACCGCCTGTCATTGACAGCGCTTCCGCAGCAGGCAGATGATCGCGCTGCGCTGCAAGAGAAAATCACCAGCCGCGAGCAGGAAATCCAGCGGCTGCGCGGCATGGTGCGGAGCTTGTATGAAAATCTCGTCCAAGGTGTTCTCACCAAGGAGGAATACTTTGACTATAAGGAAAAGTACGAAAGACACATTGCCGACCTCGCCGTGGAAATAGAGCAGTTGGAGGACGGCCTGCGAACGATGGATGCCCAAACCAAGCAGCACCGTGCGCTGGAGCAGGATGCCGCGCAGATCAAGACTGACCGCGCGCTGACCGGCGCTCTTATCGAGCGGCTGATCGACCGCATTGAGGTGTCCCACGATAAGCAGATCACGGTGCGCTATCGCTTCCAGAGCGAGTTTGAAACCTATGCGGAGGTGCTGGAACAATGCAGAAATATGTAATCGCCCTCTACATCCGCCTCTCCATCGAGGATTACAAGTACGACAGCCTGAGCATTGAAACCCAGAGTCTCGTCCTCCACGAGTACGCGGCTTCCATGCCGGAAGCTCTGAACGCGGAGATCATGGAGTTCATCGACAACGGGTACAGCGGCACAAATTTTGAGCGTCCGCAGGTACAGAAGCTCATTGAGCTGGTGCGGGCCAATCAAATCGACTGCATCATTGTCAAGGATTTTTCCCGCTTCGGACGAAACAGCATTGAAACCGGCTATTTCATTGAGCGCGTGTTCCCACTGTTCCACACCCGCTTCATTTCCATCAGCGATGATTTTGACAGCGCGAAATTCAAGGGCGACACCGGCGGCATGGATGTGGCGTTCAAGTATCTCATCAGCGAGTATTACAGCCGCGATATGTCCATCAAGACCAAGAGCGCCAAGTACGCCAAGATGCAGCGCGGCGAGTACCAGAGCAAGATTTGTCCCTACGGCTACCGCAAAAGCGCCGATGGCAGAATGGAGCCTGACCCGGAAGCCGCTGCCATTGTGCAGCTTATCTTCCAGCTTGCCGCCGAGGGTGTCAACGCCACCGCCATCACGCGGGAGCTGTTCCGCAGGAACATCCCCACGCCCGGTCAGTACAAAGCGGCACGAGACAACCATACCCACGATATTTCCCGCTGTCACGGGATTTGGAGTACATCCACTATTCTCCGCATTTTGGAGGATGAACGCTACACCGGCGTGTATGTGATCGGCAAGCGGGCGGTTCTCGAAGTAGGCGGCACCAGAAGCCGCCTGAAGGACAGAGAATCGTGGTACATCATCCCCGACCATCACCCGGCCATCGTTGAGAAAGCTGTGTTTGATACCATGCAGGCCAGCCAGCTCCGATTTTCCCAGCCAAACAAGAAAAAGCGGGACTACCCGCTGAAAGGCAAAGCCTTCTGTGGCTGCTGCGGTCATGCGCTGTCCCGCACCATGCAGAAAACCTCGTATTACTACTGCCGCCATTCCGAGGCGGACGAAGAAAGCCGCTGCCACAAGATGCGCCTGAACGCCGCAGAGCTGGAACAGACAGTATTTCTGACGCTGAAAAAGCAGATGGAAGCCGCCGCACCGCTTGCCCCGGACGGTACGCTCCGGGTGGATGCCTCCGTACCGGAACGCACCGAATATGAGCAGCAGATTGAGGCGCTTCAAGACGGCAAGCGCGCCTTGTATGAACGCTATCTCATGGGTGAGATCGACCTGAACACCTACAAAGCAGAAAAGGCTGCGTGTGACGAGCTGCTTTTGAAAACGAAAAATGCCTATGCCGCAGTATTGGCACAGGCGAAACAGAAGCAGGACGAACAGGCACGGCAGGACAGCCGCAAGGAAGCGTCCAAGGCAATCTTCGATGCGGACACGCTGACCACCGAACTGGCCGAGCTGCTGATCGACCGGGTGCTGGTGTACCCCGATAAGCGCATTGAGATCGCATACAAAATCCAAGATATTTTCGCTTGAGGTGGCAGATATGAAAATCGCTTTCTATTGCAGAGTGGACGGACAGGGCTTCGGCTTTGTCCTCCCCGAAGAAGCTGACAAGCTCCGCGAGTTTTTCGCCGAGCATCAGGATAAGCCTGCGCTTGAAAATCCATCAAGCGCAAGCTAAAA
>VOFK01001525.1_pt1 | contig 22017 bp, 29 predicted proteins | sample 5384121 | NCBI WGS metagenome assembly VOFK01 (sample SAMN12384730, study PRJNA508395) | human gut metagenome | isolation source: healthy gut J | host: Homo sapiens | reverse complement strand
GGACCGGTAAAGTGCCGGCAGCCAAGAATTTCCGGTCAGGGCGGCACCTTTGTTATAAAGGGTGTTGCTTTTTTTTATGGATATTTGTCATAATAAGGATATATGTGGGCAAAGGGGGAGACGGCCCGTGGTAAGATCGCCGTTGTCGAGGACAACGCTGCTGTGCGGCAGGAGCTGTGGCTTATTGCGCAGTACGCGCAGGAGAGCGGCCAGCTGCTGGAAGTGACCCCCTTTGCGGACGGCTCCCAGATCGTGGAGCACTTACCGCCCCGGGTTTGATATTATTTTTCTCGATATTGAGATGCCCACGTTGGGCGGCATGCCCACGGCGGAGCGTATCCGGCTGCTGGACCCCGATGTGGTGCTGATTTTTGTGACGAATATGGCGCAGTATGCCATACGCGGCTATGAGGTCGATGCGCTGGATTTTGTGCTGAAGCCGTCAGCTACTACCAGTTCAGCACAAAGCTGGACCGCGCGCTGCAGCGTATCTGCCGCCGGCGCGGCGGGCAGATTACCCTGCAGGTGGGCGGCGGCGTGCAGCTGCTGGCCACCGATGACATCCTGTATCTGGAAACGCGCGACCGGCTGCTGCATTACCACACCACGACCGGGACATGGTCGGTGCGCGGCAGTCTGCTCAAGGCGGAGAAGGACCTGACCGCCTACCATTTTGCCCGGTGCAACCAGTGCTATCTGGTCAATCTGCGCCATGTGCGCGGTGTGCAGGACGACTTTGTGCAGGTGGGGAGAACGGCTGGAGATCAGCCGCCGCCAGCGCGCAGCGTTTTGGCCGCCGTGGCGGCGTATGTCGGAGGTGCGCTGTAGGTGGATTCCATCCTGAGTCTGGCCGCCCTGCGCCGCGGCATCTGCGGCGCCCAGCTGGCCTACTGGCTGCCGCTGAAAAAGCGGGATCGCTTCTGGCTGCGCGCCCTGCTGGATCTTATTATGGTGATCCCCCTTTCGCGGCTGATGGTCTTTGGCAACAGCGGCAGTCTGGACGCCTTGCTGCTTCTTGTGATCTATGCCGTTTATTTTACCTGCGCTGCGGTATCCACACATCTGTGTACCCGGCTGGACTGGGCAGCCAGCGCCTATTGCAGCGTCTGGATCGTGCTGACCTCAGAGTCGGTGTATGAGCTGTGGCGGGTCCTGATCTGACCGCCGAGGTGCTCGGCATGCAGCATCTTTCCTGTACAGCACACCAATGCTGCTCGGCCAGCTTGGCTTTACGGTGGTATGCTGCATCGTGGTCCGCTTTACCGTGGCCCGAACAATGCCGGAGGACGGGACCTACCACATCGGCCCGCGCCAGCTTGGCAGTGCCGGGTTGATGGGGGTCATGTTCGTCTTTCAGTTTTTGCCCTGCAGACAAGTCTGCGTATCGGGCTGCGCCCCTCGGCGGTGGTGGCACCGTCCTTGCTGACCCAATTTTACTGTGTGACGCTGCTCTATCTGCAGACGGAGCTTTTCAAAAAGGCCGCCCTGCAGAAGGAGATGGATGCCCTCAACCTGCTGTACGACCGCCAGCGCAAGCAGTACCAGATCGCGCGGCAGAATGTGCAGAGCATCAACCGTAAGTGCCATGAGCTCAAGGTGCAGATCGCAGATCTGCGCCGCCTGCAGCCCGATGCAGCCGTCTCGCAAAGTCTGGACGAGGCCGAGCAGGCGGCCCGGATGTACGACGCCAACGCCGCCACCGGCAACGAGGTGCTGGATGTTGTGCTGACCGAAAAGAGCCTGCTGTGCGAGGCCCAGCGCATCCGGCTGAACTGTGTGGCCGATGGCACCTGTCTGGCGGCCATTGAGCCGGGAGACCTGTATGCACTTTTCTCCAACCTGCTGGATCAGGCCATTGACACCGCTGCCCAGCAGCGGGATACCGACCGCCGTATGATCGACCTGCTGGTCTGCAGACGGCAGGGCTTTGCGGTCGTCAATGTCATCGGGCCGCACTCGGCGGGCAGCCGGATCACGGCCGCCGCCACAGCTATGAGCTAAAGGTGGCGCGCCGCATCGTGCACAAATACAGCGGCACCATGTCAACGGAACCCCGCGGGGCGCTGTTTGCAGTCAAGATCGTGCTGCCGCCCCCCGAAAGCTGAATAGACAAAACAAGCCCCGCAGATTTGTGCAGATTGTACAAAGCAGCGGGGACTTTTTTTGTGGCGAAAAAACCGAATTTCGCACAGGCAGTACCGCTTTTCGCAAACCTATTGCGAATAAATTTTGCACTCCTGTACAATGCTTATAGTATAAAATACAACACAGGAGGGCGCAATGCGAAGCACGACCAAGCTGATGAAAAACTGGCAGTTCACCGGGCCGGACGGCAAAACCGCTGCGGTGAATCTGCCCCATACCTGGAACAACATCGACGGTCAGGACGGTGGCAATGATTATTGGCGCGGCACCTGCACCTATAAACGCAGTTTGCGGCCCCCGCTTATGACGCTGAAACGCAGCAGGTCTGGCTGCAGTTTGAGGGGGGCGTCAACGCCAGCGCAAGGGTCACGCTGAACGGTCAGGAGGTCATGCGCCATGACGGCGGCTACTCGACCTTCCGCGCAGAGGTGACCGGTCTGCTGGCGGAGGAGAACGAGCTGACCGTGGCGGTGGACAACAGCAAGAACGACCGCGTCTATCCCCAGAAGGCGGACTTCACCTTCTATGGCGGCATCTACCGCGATGTCAGCCTGCTGGTCGTCAGCAAAAATCACATTGCGCTGGACTATCTGGGCAGCTACGGCGTGCAGATCACTCCGACTGTCAACGGCGCAAATGCAGACATCACCGTCAAGACCCGCATCGAGGGGGAGGGCGAGATCGAGTTCTCAATCCTCGATGCCGCCGGGGCTGAGGTGCTGACCGGCAAGGGCAGTGACGCCGCAGTCACGCTTGCGCATCCCCATCTGTGGGACGGCGTGCGCGACCCCTATCTCTACACCTGCGCGGTGCGTCTGGTGCTGAACGGGGCCGTACAGGACGAGGTGCGGCAAAGCGCTTTGGCGTGCGCAGCTTCCATGTTGACCCGCAGAAGGGCTTCTTCCTCAACGGCCGCGCCTACCCGCTGCACGGTGTTTCCCGCCATCAGGACCGCAAGGGCCTCGGCAATGCCATCACCCGGGAAATGCACGACGAGGATATGCAGCTCATCAAGGAGCTGGGCGCGAACACGATCCGTCTGGCGCACTACCAGCACGACCAGTATTTCTACGACCTCTGCGATGAAGCCGGTATGGTCGTCTGGGCCGAAATCCCCTATATTTCCGAGCATATGCCCAACGGGCGTGAGAACACGATCTCCCAGATGAAGGAGCTGATCGTCCAGAACTACAACCATGCCTGCATCGTCTGCTGGGGCGTCTCCAACGAGATTACGATCTCCACAAAAGACAAGCGCGACATGCTGGACAACCACCGCGTGCTGAACGACCTCTGCCATGAGATGGATAAGACCCGCCTGACCACGCTGGCCTGCTACGCCGTGTGCGGCCCCTTCAACCCGGTGGCGCACATCACCGATCTGGTGAGCTGGAACCTGTATCTGGGCTGGTATGTGCCGGGCCTGTTCCTGAATGACCTGTGGATGGACTTTTTCCATCTCTGCTACCCGAACCGCGCGTTGGGCTTCAGCGAATACGGCGCCGAGGGCATGCCCAACCTGCACAGTGAGCATCCCCGCCGCGGTGACCATACCGAGGAATATCAGGCAATCTACCATGAGTACATGCTGCGCTGCTTTGAACGCCACAGCTGGCTGTGGTCGACCCATGTATGGAACATGTACGACTTTGCTGCAGACGCCCGCGATCAGGGCGGCGAGCCGGGCATGAACCACAAGGGCCTTGTCACCTTTGACCGCAAGACGAAGAAGGATAGCTTCTATATCTACAAGGCGTGGTGGAGCGATGAGCCGTTTGTGCATATCTGCTCGAAGCGCTACATTGACCGCACGCAGAACGAGATCGAGGTCAAGGTCTACTCAAACCAGAAAGCAGGTAAGCCTTTATGTCAACGGCGAAAAGCTGGATGAGCAGGCAGGCGAGCATATCTTCAAGTTCCGCGTCAAGCTGGACGGCGAGACGAGGTTCAGGCCGTGGCAGGGGATTGCATCGACGATGCGGTATTCCGCAAGGTCGAGACCCCGAACCCCGCCTATAAGCTGGGCAAGGCAAAATCCTCCAGCGCAAACTGGGTATAAAAGGCCGCCGGGGGCGGCAATGCCATAACAAATACCGATAAAGGAGCAGCCCATGAGCGAAAATGCAAAGGCGTCGAATGTCAACCGCGCCAAACTCTACCAGCTGGTACTGTTTCCGCTGAACAACGGTGCCACCAATGTCTATTATGTCCTGGTGCTTTCCTACATTGCTACCTTCGGCAGCAATGTGCTGGCGCTGGGCACCCTGTTTGCCTCGGTCATGGTCACGGCCATGCGCCTGTGCGACGCCATCACCGACCCGATCATCGGTGCGCTGATGGACCGCACGAACGGCAAGTTCGGTAAGTTCCGTCCGTTCATGGCCATCGGCAACATCATCATGGCCGTCAGCATCCTGATTTTGTACGGCATCACCCCCATGATCCCTGATACCATGATGTGGGCGCGCTATGCCGCGTTTGTGGGACTGTATTTTGTCTGGGTCATCGGCTATACGTTCCAGACCAGCTGCACCCGCTCCGGCCAGACTGTGCTGACCAACGACCCGAAGCAGCGCCCGCTCTTCACGATCTTTAACACGGTCGGCTCCCTGCTGGGCATGGGCATCATGCAGTTTCTGGCGCCGATTTTGGCCAAAAGCTATGAGGGCGGCTACTCCTCCGCAGGGTTCTTCCGCACGCTGGCCCCGGTCGGCATCGCTATGTCCGTTGTGCTGACCATCCTTGCCATCATCGGCATCTGGGAGAAGGACCAGCCCAAGTATTTCGGCATCGGCGGCGAAAAGCCCCAGAAGGTCAAGGTCAGCGAATATATCCAGATCATCAGGGAAAAACAAGCCCATGCAGCGGCTGATGATCGCGGGTGCCGGCACCAAGCTGGCGCTCTCCATCGCCAACAACACAACGGTCCTCTGCATGCTGTACGGCTGCATGATGGGCGCTACGATGGGCTGTATCTGCCCATGATGGTGCTGGGCTATCTGTTCAGCGTGCCGTTCTTCCTGCTCTCTGTGCGCACCAGCCAGAAGAAGGGCCAGAAGGCAAGCCTGACAAAGTATGTCGGTGTGGCGCTGGCCTGCTATGTCGGCGTGCTGGTCCTGCTGCTGCTGTGGGGCCACGGCGATGCATTCCACCTCAGCCTGCTGGGGGAGAATGGCTTGTCCATCAATCTGTACACGGTTTTGTTTGTCTCTTCTTCGGCATCGGCTACGGTGCATACTACGCCACTGCCGATATGCCTATCCCGATGGTCGCCGACTGCTCCGATTACGAGACCTACCGCTCTGGCAAGTATATCCCCCGGCATCATGGGTACGCTGTTCAGCCTCGTCGATAAGCTGGTGTCCAGTCTGGCTGCCACGGTCGTCGGCATCGCTGTGACCTTCATCGGCCTGAATAACCTGCCCACTCAGTATGACCCCTAAACGCCGGGCATGAACACTGTTGTCATCGTCTGTTCTGCGTCATCCCGATGGTCGCCTGGGCGGCCACCCCATCGCCATGAAGGGGCTCCGCCCTGACCGGTGAGAAGATGAAGGGAGATCCAGGCTGTCAACGCCTGCCGCCGCGACGCAGTGGCCGACGGTATATGAGCCTTTGAGGACGCCATGAAATACGTCACGATGGCGGACGTACCGGAAAGCTACGTTTCCTAAACAAAAAGCTGCGTTGAGATGAACTGCACCCCATTTGTTGTTAGACAAAGCTTGGCGTGGGTGCCGATGACGTTGGTACTGGCTGCTGTCATCACCTGATGACGGCGGGCATCTGGAGATTGCCAGTGACTCAGAGGGGTCTCCTTTCAGGACAAGAGTGGGACGAGTGGGCACAGTTTGCTGCACTATTGACATGTTTCTTTCCGGCTGACAGCTCGGGATGTTCAAGTGACGAGTTTGGCATAGTCACGAATTCTCGTAGCTACAACAGTGTGATTCTTCACAGTGTTTCTTAACGGAGGGTAGAGGACATGTCTGCTCCTCGCGCTTTGGGGAACTGTCATCAGTATAGCCGAAAAGTCTGTCATCAGTAGTTTTGTCAAAAATACACGCGCGCCAAAAAGTAACCTATTTTTGGGTGAAAGCGTGCTGTTTTTTGTGTAGTAGTATTACTCATTACCTGGGCGGTTGTGCACACGCCGCCAGGACTCCAGAAGACCGCCGGGATTTATTTGCAATAATCGTGTTTTCGGCTTCGCTGCGGCGCATGGTTATTGTGTAATAAGGCAGCGTCAGGTCGCAGAGTTTGCCAGTGTGATGGGGTGTGGTCTGATACGCAGAGCGCAAATTTGCCCAGATTGAAAAAATACCGCGCACCGTAAGCTGGTAATGCCGCCTGGAATTGATGCCCACCATAAAAATGCGCCCTTCCATGTGGGCAATGATGGCTGCGACATTTTCGAGCTTTTCCTGATAGGCCGGTGTGCCGCCGGACCCGCCAGAAAAAGGTCTGCAGCTCGCTCATGGAATCGGGGATGTCCTTGTCGCGGGCGTTGGTGCCGCCCTCCTCCTTCAGCTTCCATTTGAACTGCGAGAACCCCTCGCACCCATCTTTTTGCAGAAGTGCAGCACCGTGGTGGTGGAAACGATGCGCCTCGGTGGCTTAAAGCTCCCCACAGGATGCGCATATAGGGGGACGGCGGACGATGCTCCATAACATACTGGTAGACAAGCATTTCCAAGCTCGTTCAGGCTTTTTCAGCGCCTGTGCAGTGAACATAAGGCAGGCCTCTTTGTTGTAGAGGGATAGAGGCCGCGGCCTGCTTTAAAAGGTCGCATCCCGGCAGGTGAAAATGTCAACCGGCGGCGCAGATTTTGTCTTATTGCCTGCGGCGGCGCGGTGGTATACTTTGGGGGGTGGGGCCAGACCGCCCCACCGGAATCATCAAGCAAGGAGGGTGCCGAGATGAAGCTGGTTGTCTGCTTTCCGGGTATCGGCTACCACTGTGATAAGCCGCTGCTGTACTACAGCCGCAAGCTGGCGGCTACCGCCGGGTATGACCACGCGGTTCTGCTGCAATACACCTGCCAGAAGGACGGTCTGCGGGAGAATCCCGCCGCCCCTGCCGCGCCGCCTTTTGACGCCCTGTACACGCAGGCCGAAGCCCAGCTGGCCGCGGTGGGCTGGGCACAATATGACGATGTGCTGTTTCTTTCCAAAAGCATCGGCACGGCCATTGCCGCCGCCTACGCCCCAAAGCACGCCGTGCCCTGCCGCCACGTGCTGTACGCCGCTGGCCCTGACCTATGAGTTTGCCCCGTGCAGCACGCGATTGCCTTCCTCGGCACCGCCGACCCATGGAGCGATGTGGACGCCGTCACCGCGCAAAGCCGCGCCAACGGCACGCCGATAACCGTCTACGCGCAGGCAAATCACTCCCTCGAAACCCCCGACACCCTGCGAAATATACAGATTTTGGGGGAGGTTATGCAAAAATACGGCAGACTTTCTGCACGGCTGTGTTCCCCCGCACCATGCCATAGCCCGCCGCCCCACCGAGAATGAACCCGAGAATTACCCCCCCTGCAGAGAATTGACATTCCTCGCGGGAGCTGTTATAATAAGCTGTACAGCCACCGGCACCAGTTGTACCGTGCCCGACCGGCCCCGCAGCAAAACCGAATATGCAGACGTATCGAAGCGGTCGTAACGAGATTGACTCGAAATCGCACCCTGCGGAAGTTCCGCGCAACAAAATTAAATATGCAGATGTACTCAAGAGGTCGTAAGAGGGAGCACTCGGAAATGCTTTAGGACAGGAGACTGTCGCGTGGGTTCGACTCCCACCATTCGCGCCATATCCGTCGTAGAATCGAAAGATTTTGCGACGGATATTTTTGTTTACAGCTTTGAAATATGATGCTATAAGTTTACGCAAAGGTTATTGCAAAACCAAAATCCACTTTTGCAACAATAATCTGCTGCAAAAAGCCATTTGTTGCCCGAATTGTTGCCCACAGTTCATGGTTTTCCTGCGAGAAGGGATAATAACTTATAAAGAGTTATCTCCAACAGCAGCGTTTTTCGGTGTTGCGAATACTGCTTGGTGGTATGCCGTCAGCACACTGAGCTTGCGCTGCTCCTGTACTTGTACATAGCGGGTCGTGACGGTGTTGATTTTCAGATTTACGCCCATTTGCTGGGAAAAAATCGTCCACTGAATGTCCGAGAATTTGGCTAACTGCATAAAAATCACCTGTCAAATTGTACATATTGGTGCCCGCTGTGCCGCGTAGATCGTGAAATCGGATTTTTCGGCATCCCGGTGCTACGCATAAATCCGTTAAACTTGACCGAAATACGCTTTTTGTGGGTATGGCGAACCGTCCGGCTTGCACACAACAAGATCGTTATCGTAATATTGACCCCGCCGAGCTTTGCACAACCGCCGCTGGTCGGCTTGTTCCCTGTCTAAGCCGTAAAAAGATTGGCAGTGCTTCTTCTGTAATGGGAAATGAACGTGTTTCGCCTTCGTCACGGTCTTTCAATGGTTCCAAGTGCGGCACAATTTTAGCATCTTTCGGCAGGTCACAGGGAATTTGGCCTCGCAAGGTAATTTGCCTGTGCGTCAAATCAACATCACGCCAGCGTAACCCCAGCGCTTCGCTGAGCCGCAACCCAAACAGAACAGCGAGCAGTACCACGGTCTCAAGTACATTACCATGTACAAACGCCAAAAGCTGCTGCACCTGTTCCACGGTGTACTTGTCATATTTGCGCCCGGCGTTCTTACTAAACCGTGTCATAATGTTCTTGGCTGGGTTGTTTGGAATGTAGCCATACTTTACCGCCGAGGACAGCGCAGAGCTTAAAATTCGATGGCAATAACGCACTGAATTCTCCGCCAGTCCCTTCTCGCGCAGTTGCGCAATCATATCGTCAATCATTTGGGGTGTCAGTTTGTTCAAAGGTACTTCGCCCAGCATGGAATTAGATGTATGTTTATGCCGCTCCAATAGCTGTATCGCGTACTTTTTTGCAAGGTTATGGTGGTAGCTTTCGTTACCACTTGGGCAGATACTCTTTTAGCTTTTTTGTTTGCTCTCCGGCCCGTAACCGACCATAGCGGCGCTGCCAGTCTGTAACTCCAGCTTGATCTGTGCCTCATACAATTCTGCTTCCCTGCGCGTTGCAAAACCACGTTTAGCAATGCTTTTCTGCCTGCCGTTCTCGTAGACTTTCACATTGACATCGTAGACGATGCCCGGTCTGCCTGTTGAAATTCCTTGGCTGTTTCGCTTGTTTTTGACTTTTCTCTCGCGGATCGCCATATCAGCACCCACCACTTACAGACCTTGCCGGGGTCTTGGCACGGTTGTAATAATCCCAACTCGCCTGTTCGGAAATCAGGCGACGGTTGCCGTTCTGGATGAGCTCCAACTCGCCGTTGTCCATCAACTGGCGCAGTCGATTTTCTCCGATGCCGGAAACAACTGCCATTTGTTCCACAGTTTTCAGCATCGGTTCAAACGGATTTCGCACAGCTTGCGGTGTTTTTGCTTTTTGCATATCTTGCCATAACTATCCCTCCTGCGGTATAATTTATAAAAACAAATTGTTTGTGGTACTTGTGCACAGCACAGGAACACGATCATTTGTAAGGCTTGAAGATTTGATATATTCAGTTTTCAAGGTTCATCATCACCGCATTCAAAACGCTTGTGGTGATTACAAGCTCATTATACCACAAGCGTTTTGCTTGTCAATATATATTTTTACTTTTTATTGCCACTTATTTTCTATGGGAGGTTCTTTATGGATACAACAGGGAGACGTATTAAGCGTCTGCGTTTGAAAAAGGGAATCTCGCAATCTCAACTCTCTAAGCGCGTTCTGGCATTACCTCGACGCTTCTTCAACAATATGAATATGGTACACGCCATCCAAAAGAAGATCAGTTAAACAAAATTGCATTAGCGCTTGGCGTAGTTCCGACTATGCTGCGCCCGTTAGATGTTGATACGGTTGAGGGGCTGCTCGCTATCATCTACGAAATGCATACCAGTTACCACGGCATAGAGATTGTCGAGGAAAACGACACGACCTCCATCCGTTTGCCGAACACATTGCAAGCCGAGCCCGCCAGATACGCATTGCACTTAATCAAGGAATTTATGGAACAGCCGTCATTCGGTTCGGATAAAGAAAACTTGGTTACTGCGAATGGGAACGAAATCCAGCCTGATACTGGCGTAACACTTACAGAAGAATTAAAGTGGCACAATCAGCAATCGAGATTCCTGCATGACACCGAGGAACTTGGAACTTTATCCGAGGCTAGCTATGAAGAAGATACCTTAACACAAAATTATTCCAACATACAGGAGTAACCATAAATGGACAGTAAAATTGACCGCAGCACAAGAAAAAGCTGGCTTCTCTGATAGAATCCGATTATGTACTGTTGAAATTCGGCTATTATGGGCAGGAATACGAATTTGCTGTTGCCGAGCGTGACCCGCGCCTATACAGAAAAAATGCTGAAACGACCGGACTATCATCAATTTATCGCAGATAAAGACAAGCAGTATCGGCATGAAACCAGCGTGATGATGGCTGTACTGGCTGATATGCGCGGCATAACCCCAACGACAAAGCAGGAAAATGAAAGCGGTTGGTACAAAAACTATGTTCTCGCTAAAAGCAGAAGCGGAGACTTTCACGCGGAATAGTATCCTGCATGATGTCGAAACAGATTTTTGACGAAAGCACATTTTATCGTAATAGCGCCATCAAAAGAAGTGGATCTACTTCTTTTGATAGGGGCGCTTTTGTCATATATACCAAATCGAAGATTTAACTTTATCATATTTTACAAAAAGATATACTTCCTGTTGACTTTTGAGTGATATCAGAATACAATATATCTATATCATTTTGGTAATTTTGATACAAATAGCAAGTAAAGGCTTCACAATGAAAACATTCAACTTCAAAACATCATATCAAAAACTTCTAACACCAGAGATCATATTCAGCCTAACGCAACTCCATGAATACAAAGGTCGGCTGAATAGACTCCTTGAAACAGATTCCGCCGCACTATCTGAAATCCAAGAAACCGCCATCCTGCAAAATGTCGCTGCATCGAATACCATGGAAGGCATTACTGTTGCCGATGAGCGGCTGAAAAAGCTCATCTTAAACAAAACCAATCCGCAAACCGATGACGAGAAAAAAGTGGCGGGTTATCGGGATGTGCTGGCCTCAATAAGTGCAAATTACGACTTTTTGCCTCCAGCTCCATCTACTATTTTGCAGTTGCACCGTGATTTATACAAATTCAGCGGCAAAACGGCAGGCGGCAATTATAAAGATACAGACGGTGCCCAATGCGCAGAAAGCCTTGCTTCCTTATGCACCGCCTATGAACAAGCCCTGCAAGACCCAATCCTTGACTCGCTACTGTTGATTCCAATGTTCATGGTAGACTTTCTGAACATTGCCCCCTTTGACAATGGTACAGAACGCATGAGCCGCCTGCTGCTGGCACTGCTCCTGTACCGTTCCGGCTATGATGTGGAGCAATACAGCAGCATAGACGCGCTTCTTTTAACACAAAAAGTATCCTACGATGCAGCGCTGCAACGCAGTTCCCGTAACTGGGCTGCCGGCACAAATGACTACGCACCTTTTACCGCCTACCTGCTGAACACTTTGTTACGGCATACAAAAAAAAGCTTTTGACGAGATTGCCACACAGCTAACCGCCAAGGGTCTGTCAAAGCCTGACCGTGTGCGCGAAATCATCAAATTGCACCAAAGGCGAAATCACCAAAAGCGAAATCCTAAAGCAGTGTCCGGACATCAGCCAAATCACGGTCCAGCGGGCGCTGGCAGACCTGCTAAACAACAAGCAAATCACAAAAAATCGGCGGTGGTCGATACACTTCTTATATTTGGAACGGAGAGAATTAACATGATTACCGGAGAACTCAAAAACAAAATCGACAGCCTTTGGGATATTTTTTGCAGCGGGCGGTCTTGTGAACCCGCTGGATGTCATCGAGCAGATCACCTATTTAATGTTTATTCACGACTTGGACGATTCCGACAACCTGCGCGCCAAGGAAGCCGCCATGCTGGTCTGCCGTACCAGAGCATTTTCGCGGACGAGGTGCAGCTCGGCGAGCGCACCATCGACGGTCAGCAGCTCAAGTGGAGCGTATTCCACGACTTTCCGGCGCAGAAAATGTACGCCACCATGCAGGAATGGGTGTTCCCGTTCATCAAAAATCTGCACGGTGACAAGAACAGCGCCTACCCAAATATATGGACGACGCCATTTTCAAGCTGCCCACGCCGCTGCTGCTCTCCAAGGTGGTGGATGCGCTGGACGAAATTTACCGCCTGATGAATGAGTCGCAGGCGGTGGATGCGCGGCGACACCTATGAATATTTGCTGTCCAAAATTGCACAGTCCGGCTTGAACGGCCAGTTCCGCACACCGCGTCATATTATTAAAATGATGGTCGAACTGATGAACCCCAAGGCGGACGAAGTCATCTGCGACCCCGCCTGTGGCACTTCCGGCTTCCTTTGTGGCGGCAGGCGAGTACCTGAAAGAGAACCGCAAAGAAGAAATCTTCTTCGACCGTCAGAAAAAAACCACCACTACATGAATCATATGTTCTTCGGCTACGATATGGACCGCACCATGCTGCGTATTGGTGCCATGAACATGATGACCCACGGCATTGACAACCCCTATATCGAGTACCGTGACAGCCTGAGTGACCAGAACCCGGACAAAGAAAAAAAATACTCGCTGATTCTCGCCAATCCTCCGTTCAAGGGCAGTTTGGACGCGGATACCGTATCCGGGCGACCTGCTGAAAGTCTGCAAAACCAAGAAAACCGAACTGCTTTTCCTCGCGCTGTTCCTGCGTATGCTGAAAATCGGCGGGCGCTGTGCCTGCATTGTTCCCGATGGTGTGCTATTTGGCTCGTCCACTGCGCACAAGGCAATCCGCAAGGAAACTGGTGGACGGCAACCGTCTGGAGGCTGTTATCTCGATGCCGTCCGGCGTGTTCAAGCCCTATGCCGGTGTTTCCACCGCTATTTTGATTTTCACCAAGACTGGTCATGGCGGCACGGATAACGTGTTTCTACGATATGCAGGCCGACGGTCTTTCGCTGGACGACAAGCGCAGCCCTGTGCAGGAAAACGATATTCCTGATATTATTGCCCGTTTCAAAAATCCGGACGCTGAAAAAGACCGCGCCCGCACGGAAAAATCGTTCTTTGTGCCCAAGCAGGAAATTGTGGACAACGGCTACGATCTGTCCATCAACAAATACAAAAAGACCGAGTACAAGCCTGTGGAGTACCCGCCGACGAGTGAGATCATGGCAGAAAGCTGCGCCGCTTGGAGAAAGAGGTCAACACGGCAATGGACGAACTGGAGCAGATGCTGAAATAAGGAGCGCACCATGACGGAAAACGAGAAGCTGCAAATGTTTGAGGATCAGACCATCCGCACCGCTTGGGATGAAGAAAAAGAAGAATGGTATTTTTCGGTTGTGGATGCAGTGGCGGCGCTGACAGAGCAAACCGATGCTAGAAAAGCAAGTACCTATTGGGCGGTTTTGAAGAAGCGCCTGAAAGATGAGGGCGCAGATGAGTTGCTTACAAATTGTAAGCAACTGAAAATGAAGTCTCCTAAAGATGGAAAAAGATACAAAACGGATGTAGCCAACACGGAACAGCTTTTTGCGCATCATTCAGTCCATCCCTCCCGTAAGGCCGAGCCGTTCAAAATGTGGCTGGCCATGGTCGGGCGTGAGCGCATTGAGGAAATTATCGACCCGGAACTTACCATTGAACGTGCGCTGGACACCTATGCACAGAAAGGCTACCCGCCGGAGTGGATCAACCAGCGCCTGCAAACCATCCGCGCCCGCAAAGAGCTGACCGATGCGTGGAGCGCGCACGGGGTGCAAAAGGGGCAGGAGTACGCCATTTTGACGGACGAAGTCACAAAAGCGTGGTCCGGGCTGAACACGCGGCAATACAAGAACCTGAAAAGGGCTGAAAAAGGAAAAATCTGCGCGACAATATGAGTACGTTGGAACTGGCGCTGAATATGTTGGCGGAAGCCACCACAACAGAACTCACCAAGGCTCAGAATCCGCAAGGGCTGGAAGAAAACCGCACTGTGGCAAAGCAGGGCGGCACGGTAGCCGGCAACGCCCGAAAAGAAATTGAAGCGCAGACCGGTCGCCCGGTGGTTACGGCAGAAAACGCAAGCACAATGCTGCTGGGACAGGCTGTTGCCGGGATGATTGAGGGCGTTGTGAAAGATGAAGATGATAAAGAATAACTCCGCTGTGACGGCGGATACAACTTCGGATTTGCGGGGATGAATAGATGGCCAAACTTAAATTAGGCGATTTTACAAAAAATCAGAACAGAATGGGGTAAATGATGAATCAAAATGGTATCCCAGTGCTTCTCCTAACGGTAAATGAAGGCGTTTTGATTATAGTAAAGAACCGTTGCGCAGAACAATTAAAAAAAAAAATATTGATGCCAGTGTGTTCTTGTTACGGAAACGGTGACTTAAATCGAAAGTACTGGTGGAAGTTTGATAAACAACCTGTTGGTCGTGAAGATAATGGATGGTCCAGAAAGCACATACTTGTTCAATAATTTCACAGGTCTGCTGCGGGTCAAGAATCAGGCTGTTTGGCTTCCGAGATATGTATTTTATTCTCTTTTCCATAATTATCGAAAAGGCGGCACAAGACCTTTTTTGAAAGTAAGACAGAGGGGCTTCATAATCTGAAAACAGAATGATTATATTTAAAAGCTTGAAGTGCCTATCAGTGAACAGAAATTAATAGCTTGATCGTATATGACATTATAAAGACAAACAGCTTTTTCAACTCAAAAGTTGGACGACCTCGTCAAAGCCCGATTTGTTGAAATGTTTGGTGGAATTAACGATAGCTCACTATACCCATATGTTCCGGTAAAAAGAACTAACTCATGTTATAAGCGGGGGAACCCCGAGTAGAGATGTTCTTGAGTATTGGCGTGACGGTACAATTCCTTGGGTCAAAAAACTACCGAATTGCAAAACAAAATTATTACTGAAGTCGATGAGCATATTACATCAAAAGGTTTGGCGGCTTCGTCTGCCAAAATCGCACCCCAAATACAACTCTTATCGCAATGTACGGTCAAAGGAAAAACAAGAGAATGACTGGTTATCTCGGAATCAACGCATCCACAAATCAAGCCTGTGCTTGTATTTTTGCCATCACAAAAATCAATTCAGTATACATATGGAAATATTTTGAACTATCCTATGACAAATTAAAAATATGGCTAAGGGCGGCAATCAGCCAAATTTAAATGGAAATATGATTAAAAATTTTCCTGTCTTAGTTCCACCGATAAAACAACAAGAAGAGTATGTACAATTCGTCAAGCAAGTCGACAAATCAAAAGTTGCCGTACAGAAATCCCTTGATGAAGCGCAACTTTTGTTTGACAGCTTGATGCAGCAATATTTCGGTTAAAACAATTCAATATGGGCTTATGCCGGGGCAGGACGATGGTACACGGAAAAGGAGTGTACCATCATGGAAGAAAAACTTGTCACGATTCTTAACGAAATGGCGGAATATTTAAGCATTGCCCAGATGAAAAAGCTGCAAGAAGTGCTGTTGAAAAACTTGTCGGAGAATGAGCCTTCAAGAGCCGACATATCCAACGCAGAATATTTGCAAATGTTCCTGGATGCCAAGAAAATCGAGGGTTGTTCCCAAAGAACACTGCAATATTACCGTGTTACGGTGGAGCGCCTGCTGCAAAGCATCACCACGCCTATCCGAAAAATCTGCACAGAAGAAATCCGCAGCTACCTCTCCGGCTATCAACAAATCAACGGCTGCGGCAAAGTAACCGTTGATAATATCCGCCGCAACATTTCCAGTTTCTTCTCGTGGTTGGAAGAAGAGGATTATATTCTCAAAAGCCCCATGCGGCGTATCCACAAAATCAAGACAAAGCAGCAAGTCAAAGAGGTCATCTCAGACGAAGCCATTGAACAACTGCGCGACCATTGCACTTGCGCGCGCGATTTGGCAATGATCGACCTGCTGTATTCCACAGGCATCCGCGTTGGTGAACTGGTAAATCTGAACATTGAAGATGTGAATTTTGAAGCCCGCGAGTGCGTGGTATTTGGCAAGGGCGATAAAGAACGCCGCGTATATTTCGATGCCAAGGCAAAATTGCACCTGCAAAATTATCTTAAACACCGCACCGACTGCAACCCGGCCTTGTTTGTCACGCTGGACGCCCGCACGACCGCCTGAAAATCAGCGGCGTGGAGGTACGCCTGCGGGAACTTGGTCGCAGTGTCAATTTAGTAAAAATACACCCACACAAATTCCGTCGCACGATGGCTACCCGTGCTATTGACAAAGGCATGCCAATCGAACAGGTGCAAAAAAATCCTCGGTCATTCGCAAATTGACACCACCATGCAGTACGCTACGGTAAACCAAACCAACGTCAAAGCCTCCCACCAGAAGTTTATCGCCTGATACAACTTCGGATTTGCGGGGATGAATAGATGAAGGTTAAATTAGGCGATTTAACAAAAATCAGAACAGGAAAATTGGATGCAAATGCTTCTTCTCCTAACGGTAAATATCCCTTTTTTACTTGCTCTAAAGAACCGTTGCGCATCAATAGCCATTCATATGATTGTGAGTGTGTTCTTGTTGCTGGAAACGGTGACTTAAATGTCAAGTACTACAATGGAAAGTTTGACGCATATCAACGAACATATATAATTGAAGATAATGGAAGCAACCAATTATATATGCCATATCTCTCTACTATTTTATGGAAGGCTATGTAGAAGAATTGCGTAAGCTTTCAATAGGTGGAGTCATCAAGTACATAAAACTTGGAAATTTAACAGAGGCTCTTATTGAACTTCCCAAAATTGAAGATCAAAGGACAATTGTCGATATTTTTAATAAATCGAAAAAGAATCTTGAGTTATCATCAGCAGCAACTCCAAAAGCTGGACGAACTCGTCAAAGCCCGATTTGTCGAATTGTTTGGCGACCCTAAAATCAACCCTAATAATTATCTTGTTTGCCCGCTTTCAGAATATATTAGTTTCCTTACTTCTGGCTCCCGTGGCTGGGCTCAGTACTGTACCGATAATGGCAGCGAATGGTTTATTACAATCAAAAATGTCAAGAACTGTCATATTTCAACAGACAATATGCAGCCCATTGATGCACCAGACAACGCCGAAGCAAAACGCACCAAGGTACAAGAGGGAGATTTGTTGATTAGCATTACAGCAGATTTGGGGGGCGTACTGGTGTAGTAACGAAGGAAATTGCCGAACATGGTGCATATATTAATCAGCATCTAACTTGCATTCGTCTAAACAAAACGGTTCTCAACCCACTGTATGTTGCTTATTTCATGGAAAGTCCAGCTGGAAAGAACAATTCGAATTAAAAAATCAAAGCGCGGTAAAAGCTGGACTAAATTTCAATTCGATAAAAATCGTTGCGCATTATGATACCATCTATAAACGAACAAAAATATGTTTGTTGAATTTCTCAACCAAACCGACAAATCAAAAGTTGTTGCATAAAACTTTGAGAATCTTAACAATTAAATATATGCTAGGAAAAACAATTTTTAGGAGAAAAAATGAAAATAATAGATAGCATTACCATTCGATACTTCCGATCAGTCTATACATTAAACATCGGACAATGCGAAGATATAACAATTGTTTCTGGAAGAAATGATGTTGGAAAATCAAACATATTAAAAAGCACTGAACTTATTTTTTTTGTCAACAATCCGACTATCTTCATAATTTTGATTTTGTTGAGGACTATTCCAATATTCGCAGAGATGAAGTGAAGAAGGATACAATCGAGGTCAACAGTTTATCTCTATATCGATTCGATTTTTGCGCGGGAATAGAATGGAAAACTCGCTGCCGCCCAGCTTTTCTGTTACCAAACGATGGGACATGCATTCCTCGGAATGTAAAATGACTTCGGATGTTCTAGCACGAATGGAACAGTTTTCAAAAAAAGCAAGGGAAAAAGTTCTCAGAAAAGACTACAAATACCCCTCTTAGCACTTTTCTGAATAGAATCCGCTATATTTATGTTCCGGCGATAAAAAGACGAACAGGTTTTTAAAGAAACTCTAAATCTATTACAGGAAAGCTTATTTTCGTCAAAGAACAAGAAAATATTAGATACACCTATTAATGAAGCCAATCACGCGGTTCAAAAATGTTATTGGTGAATTGCAAAAAAGATTTTGAAGATGCTACCGGAATAAAAAGAATTTTGTGGAATTGCCCAATACATTAAACTACACACATGGGCTTCTTCAAGTAAATACGCAAACGAACAATGGTTTAATCAGCATTGATAAGCGTGGTGATGGTATTAAGGCGCACTATATCCCCAAAATTTTGAATTATGTTGCGAAACATTCAAAAAAAATATCTTTTTATTTGGGGATTTGAAGAGCCTGAAAACTCCTATGAATATTGTAGATGTATGCAGGTTGCGAAAGAGTTTGACGAGGTCTACTGTCAAAATTGTCAGGGTATTTATAACCACCCATTCTCCGGCTTTCTTTGAGGAACGAGATAACAAGAAAATTGTTCTGGTTGGAAATAAAGATGGAAAGACGATTTTGATGGACGAAAAACGCCTATCGATGAGGAACTGGGTTATATAGCGTTGTATAGAGGCTTTCTTGAAAAATTAAAAGCAATGCAGGACATTAGCGAATCCAAGGAAAAAAGAGATTTCCGATCTACGGAGCACAATTCCAAACCCTATCAAAGCCAATGATACTTACCGAAGGGAAAACGGATGCTCAATTACTAAAACAAGCCGCTTTCAAACTGGGTCTGACGGAGTTCCAAGCATATGACATTCAGCCTATAATTTCTGACGGAACAAGTAATAATACAGTACTTCTGAAATTTTTACATAGCCTTCGAGATAATGTACAATCCAATCAAGTGATTATTGGTATGTTTGATAGAGACACGCCTTTTACTTTTACAGAAATAAATGGTTCAAGAGTAGACATACGTAATGAGAAATTTGTGAAAATAGGAAAAAACATTTTTGCTTTTTCTATTCCTGTGCCACACGCTCGCGCGGAAAGTGACCAAATATCTATTGAACACTATTTTACAGATGAAGAGATAAAAACCGAACTTGAAGGTAAAAAAGACTCTTTATTGGAAACGAATTTATAAACAGGTGTATGCAAGAGCAATCGATCCTTATTATAAAAGTGGAGCGAAAAGTTGCAGACAATTAAAAAATCATTGAGCATGAAAGCAATAACTATGTGATGAATGCTGATGGGACAGGGATACAGCATTTTCGAAATCAGCATTTGTCAAATACAATCTGTGAAAAAAAAAGATTCAGCTTTAAAGGGATTCTCGTTTGTGGAATTCCCCGAAAAAATATTTTATGTGAAAACTCGATCGTTTATCCTCCAAGGAGATAATATGACAAACTTTTGATTTTTGAAATCGTGAAACGGACATTTGATTCTTTTGCCGATGCAGCAATTGCAGCGGAAGGATATTTTCTATTGACCCATCCGCCTGCGTCCTCAACTGCCGCAGGGGCGATGATTTTGCCGTAAAATGGATGGTCATGTTAACAGACAATGCTATCAGCCTGATGAACGCCGAGGATATTGTCGGCACAGACATTCAAGCGGCGCATGGATTTTCATCCGCCGCATGGGAACAATGGGCAAAAAGTCACAATTTCAAGCAACAGGCCAGACTTATGCCTTTAAAACCCGTACATTTTCCTGGTTTTGGCATTGCTATGGGGGAAAACTATACTGCCGGATCATGCCTGCTGGAGCAGCCTGCCTAGCCCCACAGTGCAGTTCCTGAAGAAAAAAAACATTGACCTTGCTGCCCTCATCCAGAAAACGCTGCACTGAAAGAGTGAACTCACCGCCCGCCGTGCCGAGCAGCAGCAGACCCAAACCGATTCAAGAGCATAAGACCCGCAAGCTAAAAATACCAGCTGCTCGCCGACGGCCGGACCGAGGCAAAGGACCGGGCGGTGAATGAGGCGGGAACTGTCTCGGTATGCCCAACAAATCCGGAGGTAGTGCCGACCATGTTCTTTGGCTTAAGAGATGATGGTCGGTCCTTGCTGTGGTAGCTGCGCAATCTGCGGTGTGGATAAAGTTTCGCCGCGCAAAACTGTATGCCGATTCGTTGAAAGAAGTATCACCGCCGCCTTGTCTTTTGACAAACTGTTTTGGAGGCATTGCCGACACGATTTTGCCCGAACGTTGATTATTTGTTCCAAACGTTTGGAAGTTGCTCATCCTGCAATCCATGCGCCAGCCTTGAATGAGACGGCAGTTTGGGACGTGGTTACGGGAAAAGTTAGTCAAAGCGCGACTCAGATGCTTTTGGCCGTGGCTGCTGGCTGGCTAACATTGCACGGTGATGGGCTGCAACATGGTTGGTTAAAACATCCTTTTCTGGCGGACCGCAACAGTTCTTTGGATTATCCGACGAACCTCTGTTATTGTGTGTTTTCCAATGTCGACAGATGAACGCGTTTACTCGTTTTTTTGCTTTGATCACGGTGCGATGAGCATCGCTGGTTACAAGTGGGACATCTTTCAATTATTTTGACGCGCCGTTGGTCGGTGACCGCGCTCGCGATGAATGACGATATGAAATTTTTGAATTGGTGGTGTTCCCACCTTGGCTGGGCGAGCGGCGCAGAGTCGTTATAGTACGTGATATTCTTATTTTTGTCCGTGAAACAAAGTTGAAGTTTATTGAGAAGGCATTGTTTGATGCACTGATGAAGAAAACGATTTTTATGAGAGCAATATTTGAGGACGAAAACGTAGAGCTGAAAGAATGGATTGTCGAAACTGTGAACGAATGGGTTAACGATGTTACTTTCCTGTTGTCTGAATACCCTGATGACAGAAGGTATTACATCGATTACGGCAACAAGCCAAGATCAGTTTTCAAAGAACCATGATCACGCGGAAATATTGGAGGTGTTCAATAAAGAATACCCTCTTTTTGTCCGTATTTTGCTGAAATCAGTCGAAAACTATATTATGACCATGGCGATTGATGGGTCTGACCCGAAAAGTTGCCCCAGATTGTAATTTCTAGATATTGGATTGGTGTCGATGTCAGGTGCTGGAACCTTGTGTTTTTCAAAAAAGAGAGCTGGGCGTTCTGGCAGATGATTGGTGCGGTACGCGCTTTGTTCCCGGTTTTGTTGGACGGCGGATAAATCGGTAAATTTTTATATCTTTACCCCCTGTAACTTTGAGTTTTTCCGCAATACGTGCTATACATGATTGAGCTGCAGGCAATTTCCACTTGAAAGCGTAGATTGCTTTTTAAAGATTTGGCTATCAGACCACTGATTGATTTTGGTGTTCCGGCAACACTTGGATGATATGTGCGCAAAGTGCAGGAGTTGAATAAAGACAACTTGCTGTGCGCCAACACTTTAGGTCTTTTTGTCAACGTGGACAACTGCACCGCCTGACTCATGAGCTTCTTGCTGATGGGCAGTGAGTTAGCCGCTGATTGCCCCCGAAGAAGATGACTTCGGCATTGAGCTTGATGCCTTTGTAGGAAAAATGGTATGGCAAGGCACGCAGCGATTTGATGAAAAAGCTTTGCTGTCGTTGCGTTTGTTGCAAACATCCTGGAAATCATGTATCAACCGATTTTCAAAAGATTTTGCACGGATTATTTGGAAACAGGGGATCAACGATTCTTGAGCATATGTCGCGAAAACCT
>VOFK01001921.1_pt1 | contig 22025 bp, 19 predicted proteins | sample 5384121 | NCBI WGS metagenome assembly VOFK01 (sample SAMN12384730, study PRJNA508395) | human gut metagenome | isolation source: healthy gut J | host: Homo sapiens | reverse complement strand
TGCCACGTATTGCCGCACAGTGCTCCTTCAGCCATCTGTACTGTCGAAAGCGTCGCTGTCGTCGAGATAGCTGAATTGAGACGATTTTCGATGAGCAGATCGCCCTGCTGCAAGCTCCTGTGATGCTTCTCGCTGCTCGAACCGGGCGGCGCGATGTATTCGCCTGCCTTTTCTTCAGCCTGAGCTCCAGAATGTACCCTTCGTTCAGGTACCGCTGCGTTCTCGTTTCGAATTTATTTTTCTGAGACGCATATGTTCTGTATCCCGAGTAGAGAATAAGGTCGCTGTACCCGTCCGCCCCTGCTTTCGCCGCCCAGCATGTTTTGTAGCCCGCCGTCTGCTCCATCTGATAGTCGCAGCCGGCGGAACCGTAAGATTGTCGGGGGCGTAGTCGGAGCCGACCTTGTGCTGCTTGTTTATTAAAATCGAGTATTTTGAGCTTAAAAAATTGAGTCGAGATATTCATATGCCCGAGCGGTGCTCATTCCGCTTGTCAGCGAAAAGCGGAGATCCGCTGCCGCCGTCATTTGGCTTGGCCGCTTCCGTCCGATGTGTCGTTTTCGTTTGTATCCGGCTTGTCGTTTCGTCCGGCGTGTTGTTTGTATCCGGCTTGTTGCTTCGTCGGTGTGTCGCTTTCGTTCGGCGTGTCGTTCCTGTTGGGAGTGTCGCCTCGTTAAGTCGGGTCAGCTTTCACCCGTATCGGGCTTGCTGTTTCGTCCGTTTTTTTGCCGCCGATAATATTTGTCGCGGATACAACCGTGACGGCGGCGATTATCAGTATAATAACGCACAGCACAGTAAGCTGTTTTCTCTTCAATTTTTTCACCTCATAATCAGTATAACTTTTTGATGTGTTTTTCTCAATATATATTATAAATTTATATTTTCTGGATACAATAAATTGAGCGAGAAACGGAGAGTGTGAAAGGAAGCAATATACAAAAATTGATGATGGCGTTTACTATATCGCTGCTTGTCTGCGCGTGCTTTGAAGCTGCGTTTATGCTGTATCTCACCCGCAGGCGGCACAGCTGAGGAGCAGCCTGCGCCGAGTCAGAAAGAAACGGATGACAAAAGCGGCACGGAGGAGTTTACGGATGTACCCGGATAATGTCGGCGCTGTTTCGTTTACGGAGGATCAGATAACGGAGCTTGCGCGCAATATTTTTTCTCTTGACGGGTTTTTGAACAATGTCAGCGTAGAGTTAAAGTCGGACAGCGAAATAAAGGTCGGGGCAAAGATAAAAGTGATAAGGATGCGCTTTTGAGCAGTACCCCGAGCTTGAAAAAATATTCTCTTTGCTGTCCGCCGTGGAAAACCGCAACATTGAGGTTATCGGCGGACTTTCGGATAACGGCGGAATGGCGGCATTTGAAATAGAGTCGGTCAGCGTGTCGGGCGTGCCCATTGATAAGGGGCTTATCAGTCCGTTTATCGAGGAGGACGACTTTTCCGAGCTTTTCAGCGTGGAATACGACAGCGTTGAGGTGGACGACGGGCTGCTGGTGTTTAAAAACGGTGCCGGATATTCTCAAGTATTGAAAAAGCAGTTGATTTTGCCGTCCGCGATGATATACTGTTATAAATAACGGCTTTCATGCGGGGGACTACGTAATGAGTGAGATTTTCAAAACCGAATTTCGCGGCTATAACAAGCAGGACGTCGCGGATTATATAATGACGCTTAATTCTCAGATGGAGGAGCTGAAAGCGCAGCTGGACAGCAAGGAGACCGAGCTTTCCGTCTCAGGGTTCGGGTGAGCGAGGCGGAAAATGCAGGCTCGGCGGATGCGGAAAGCGAGCTGCGCCGGCAGATTTATGCCGATGCCGAGCGCGAGCTTAGGGTAAAAGCTGGAGCTGGAGCTTGAAAATAAGTACAAGCAGGACAGCGAGGGCGGCGTTTATATCATTCGCGAGGAGCTGGATGCGCTGCGTGAAAAATCGGCGATGTACGACGAGCAGAAGGAAATGCTGGCAGAGCGCTTTATGATAAAGGCGCGCACCGACGCGGCGGAGGTTATGAATGACGCGCAGAAGCAGTCGGGCGAGCTGCTGGAGGAGACCTTTGAGAAGATGGCGCGGCTTGAGGGCGATTTCAGGGAAATGAAAAAGAATGTTATGCTCTCGAAATCCGAAATGGATACCCGTCTTACCACAATCCGCCACTATCTTGACGATTTTACCCAGTACCTTGACCTTGCCGAAAGGGATATCTCAAATACCGTTGAGAATTTCAAACAGAATATCTGACCGAAATTGATATTTCGTTATTTTTCCCCGCTCCCGGACGCGCACGGCGCTTTGGCGCCTGCCGCCCTGTCTGCGGGGTTGTTTTTTTTATATCTGAAAAGTCTGTTAAAAAATGTTTCCAAACACTTGAAATTGCGGCATTTATATGATATAATAGCAAACCGTAATACGCACACCTCGGTGCACGCCGCTGTTGCCGCTCTGTCGGTTTGGCGAATACGCGCCGGGTGGAGGTATAAACTAAAAAAGGAGGACATTGTTATGTCAGTAGTTTCAATGAAACAGTTGTTGGAGGCAGGCGTTCATTTCGGACACCAGACCAGAAGATGGAACCCGAAAATGAGCGAGTACATCTTCACGGAAAGAAACGGTATTCACATCATCGACCTGCAAAAAACCGTCAAGAAAATCGAGGAAGCGTACATGTTTGTCCGCGATACGGCGGCGGCAGGCGGCACCGTTTTGTTTGTCGGCACCAAAAAGCAGGCGCAGGATTCTATCCGCGATGAGGCAAAGCGCGTTGATATGTTTTACGTCAGCGAGCGCTGGCCCGGCGGTATGCTTACAAACTTTAAAACCATCAAAAAGAGCATTCAGCGTCTGCGCCAGATAGAAAAGATGGAAGAGGACGGCACATTTGAGCTTCTGCCCAAAAAGGAAGTGCTCGGTCTCCTGCACGAAAAGGAAATTCTTGAGAAAAACTACGGCGGTATCAAGGATATGCCGAGTGCTCCGTCGGTTATGTTTGTGGTTGACCCCAAGAAGGAAAGAATTGCAATTTCGGAAGCACATTCGCTGGGTATTCCGGTTGTAGCTATTGTTGATACAAACTGCGACCCCGATGAAATCGAATATCCCATTCCCGGAAATGACGATGCTATCCGTGCGGTTAAGCTATAGCCGAGACGATGGCAAACGCCGTTTTAGAGGGTAAACAGGGCGAGCAGCTTGAAGACGAAGCAGAAGAAGGGGCAGCCGCGGACAGCGAAGAGACTGCCGAGTAATACAAAAGGAGATTGTAGTATGAGCTTTACGGCAAAAGACGTCGCGGCTCTTCGCGAGAAGACAGGCTGCGGCATGATGGATTGTAAAAAAGCGCTTACGGAGGCAAACGGCGACCAGGATAAGGCTATCGAGCTTCTGCGCGAGAAGGGACTTGCCGCTCAGGCAAAAAAGGCGGGCAGAATTGCCGCCGAGGGCATGGTAAGCGTATATATTGACAAAGAAAAGAAAGTCGGAGCTATCATCGAGGTTAACTCGGAGACCGATTTTGTTGCGAAAAACGCGGAGTTTCAGGAGCTTGTAAACGGCGCGGCAAAAGCAGTTGCGGATTACAGCCCCGCCGATGTGGACGCGCTTCTCAAGTGCAAATTCAAGGACACCGAGTTTACGGTTGAGGATATACTCAGAGAAAAAATTCTCAAAATCGGCGAAAACATGAAAATCCGCAGATTTGCAAGACTTGAGGGCGACCTTGTAAGCTACGTTCACGGCGGCGGCAGCGCAGCCTGTATCGCCAAGTTCGAGACAGGCAACGCCGACAGTGCTCAGTTCCAGGAGCTGGGCAAGAACATCTGTATGCAGGTTGTTGCAATGACTCCCGAGTATCTCTCGCCCGACGATGTTTCGGCTGAGGTTATCGAGCACGAGAAAAATATTCTTATCGCTCAGATAAAGAACGACCCCAAAACAGCAGATAAGCCCGATGCCGTCGTAGAAAAGATGGTAATGGGTAAAATCAATAAGTTTTATCAGGAAAACTGTCTGCTCAAGCAGGCTTATGTCAAGGAGCAGAAGATATCCGTCGAGCAGTATATCGCTCAGTCGGCAAAGAGCCTTGGCTTTGATATAAAGCTCGTTTCGTTTGTAAACTACGAAAAGGGCGAGGGTCTTGAAAAGAGACAGGACGACTTTGCAGCAGAAGTCGCCAGTATGAATAAGTAAAAAGTTTATATAAGCGACTTCGGAATTTTCTGAAGTCGCTTTGAAAAAATTCGGGTAACTTGGAGTTGCTGACGCTATGAAAAGAAAAGTCATTTCATGTATTTTGGTATTTGTACTTCTTGTTTCTATGATACCGGCGCAGGTCTTCGCGGCGCCCCGTTACGGAAATCTCCCGATATACCTCGGCTATATCGACGTTGATTATATGGCTGATGAAATCCTGAAGGAAATTCCGACGGCGGGTAAATCACCGGTTGAAAAAATACGCGCGGTTTATGACTGGATTATTTTGCACTGCACGCGCTATGAAAACGAATGGAACGGTACTTATTATTTTAACGAGAGTGCGGTCGCCGAAAAATCGGCGGCATATGCCGACAGAATGAAAGCAAATGTCGAGAGCGGCAAGGCTGTTTTGAGAGAAGAGCTAACATCATATTTCAATACGTACAGTCCGTTTGACACTCAGTGGGCGGTCGGTGCTTATGCTTATAATATGATGCTGACGCGCAACGGAAACTGTGTTCACTATGCAGCTCTGCTTACGGTGCTGCTGGGGCATCTGGGCTTTGACTGCCGTATTATAGAGGGCGACTTTATTAATGCCGACGGCTCGACCTATATGCACAAATGGAATTATGTGCTTGTCGACGGTCAGTATTACTGGCTCGATGTGCGCATGGATCATGCCAATTATGCAAGAACGGGCAAAATTAATTATCAGTATTTTATGATAACCGATTTGGCAAGGTGGGAGCGCTCTCACAGCTGGGACCATTCCTATTCCGACGTCCTCGGACAGAATGCCGCCGCGGTTGCCGCGCTTTACAATGAAACAGCGGTTAAATACGAAACGGCAAAGCTCATAACGGTACAGGCATCGCGGTCGGGCGCCGCGTCGGGCGGCGGCAAGTACTTTATTGACGATACCGCCGGTCTTACGGCAGTGTCAGACAGCGGAAAGCCGTTTGTCGGCTGGTATGACCAATGGGGAAACCTTGTGAGCACGGACAGCTATTATGAATTTACCGTAAAAAACAACGCGACGTATTACGCGCTGTTTGAAGGCGATGTTTTTGCGGATATTCCCGCCGGCTCCTGGTATCTTGAAGCTGCGCTTGAGGCGTACGAGCGCGGGTATGTAAACGGCATGACAGCCGCCACCTTTGAGGGCAAGGGACAGTTTACCCGTGCTATGGTTGCGACCGTTCTGGCGCGCATGGCGGGCGACGATATTACGGGCTTGCCGAAATCTCCGTTTGCCGACGTGCCGGACGGCGCGTGGTATACGGACGCGGTAAACTGGGCGTATGAAAACGGCATTGTGCTCGGTCGCACTCAGACTTCTTTTGCGCCCAAGGAGCAGGTTACGCGCCAGGAATTTCTCACAATGGCGGTGCGCTACCTTAAATCCAAGGGCTTTGAGGCGCAGCCGGCGGACATGACTTACAGCGACAGGGCGGACATTTCCGATTATGCCGTCGAGACAATGGGCATTGCGCAGGCGATAGGTCTTATAGACGGCTATCCCGACGGCACGATTAAGCCGCGCGGCGTGCTTACCCGCGCCGAGGGTACGACAATAGTGCTTCGCCTTGCGGATTATATGGAAAAAAACAGTCCCGCGCAGGATACGCCGGACGGCGGACAGCAAACATTAAATCCCGATGATACATCGTCTTTTGACGGTACGGAAACGGTATCGGAATAAATTGTACAGAACAGGGAGTAAATCTTTATGGCAAAAGAAATAAATAAAACGGAAAACGAAAAGGTAGTAAAGCTTACCGCTCAGGGCAAGCAGAAAATCGAAGAGGAGCTTTTGGAGCTTCGCACCGTAAAGCGTAAGGAGATTGCGGAAAAAATCAAGCTCGCGCGCTCCTACGGCGACCTTTCGGAAAACAGCGAATACGACGAGGCGAAAAATGAGCAGGCTATGGTGGAGGCAAAGATTGCCGAGCTGGAGCAGACGCTGAAAATCGCCGTGGTTATCGACGAAAACAGCGCGGAGTCCGCAGATAAAATCCGCCACGGTTCGGTTGTAAAAATCCAGTTTACCGATACCAAGGAAACAAAGGTTGTTGAGATTGTAAATTCCTATGACGTTGTAAACTCCGGCGGTGTCGGCGGCGATACCGTGAAGGTATCCGAGGACAGCCCGATAGGCAGTGCGCTTATCGGCAAAAAGGCGGGCAGCCGCGTGACTGCCGAGGCGCCTGTCGGTACGGTAAAAATAAAAGTTATGGAAATCGTAAAATAAGCGGAGAAAAATATGAGTAATCAAAACAGTACACAGGCAAACGAGCTCTCTTTAAACGAGGTGCTTCAGATTCGCCGTGACAAGCTCTCTGAGCTTCAGGCGTCGGGCAACAACCCGTATGCCGTTACAAAGTACGACTTTACCGATTATGCGCAAAGCATAAAGGATAACTTTGAGGCGTACGAGAATAAGACAGTGAAAATTGCCGGCAGAATGATGAGCCGCCGCATAATGGGCAAGGCGAGCTTTTATAATGTGCAGGATTCCACCTGCGGTATTCAGGTGTATGTCCGCCGTGACGATGTGGGCGAGGAGAGCTACAAGCAGTTCAAAAAGTACGATATCGGTGATATTGTGGGCGTTGAGGGCATTGTTTTCAAGACCAAGACGGGCGAAATATCCGTGCATACTCAGAAAATAGAGCTGCTGTCAAAATCGCTTTTGCCGCTGCCTGAAAAATTCCACGGTCTGCGCGACCTTGATATGCGTTACCGTCAGCGTGAGGTTGACCTTATAATGAATCCTGAGGTAAAGGACATATTTTATAAGCGTTCAATGATACTTAAAGAGATACGCAATTATCTTGACGGCAAGGGCTTTTTTAGAGGTGGATACGCCGATACTCGTGCCTCTTGAAATCGGCGCGTCGGCGCGCCCGTTCAAAACTCACCACAACACGCTTGATATGGATATGTTCCTGCGGATTGAGACCGAGCTGTATCTAAAGCGTCTAATTGTAGGCGGTATGCACCGTGTGTATGAGGTCGGGCGTATATTCAGAAACGAGGGAATGGACACCAAGCACAATCCCGAATTTACAACCATTGAGCTTTATCAGGCATTTACCGATTACTACGGCTTGATGGAGCTTGTTGAGGAGCTTTATAAGCTGCTTGCGGATAAAATCTGCGGCACGCGCAGGATAACCTATCAGGGACAGGAAATCGACCTTGACCACTGGGAGCGCATGACCATGACAGAAGCTGTCAAAAAGTACAGCGGCTGTGACTATTACAGCTGGCAGTCCGACGAGGACGCACGCCGCTGCGCCGCCGAAAAGCATGTGGAGGTGCCGGGCGACGCGACTCGCGGTACTGTTCTTGCCGAGCTTTTTGACGCATTTGTCGAGGAAAATCTTATACAGCCTACGTTTATATACGATTATCCTGTTGAAAACAGTCCGCTTGCAAAGCGCAAGCCGGACGACCCCGCGTTTACGGAGCGGTTTGAGTACTTTATCAATGCCACCGAGTTTGGCAATGCCTTCTCCGAGCTGAATGACCCCATTGACCAGCGCGCACGTTTTGAGGCGCAGGTTGCAAAAAAGCGGGCGGAAGACCCGAATACAAGCGCACAGGTCGATTATGACTTTGTAACCGCGCTTGAGTACGGAATGCCGCCGACGGGGGGACTTGGCTTCGGCATCGACAGGCTTGTTATGCTGCTTACCGACTCTGCGTCTATACGTGAGGTATTGCTTTTCCCGACAATGAAGCCGCTGGAGGGTAAAAAGGACGAGGCGGAAAAACCCGCCGAGCAATCCTCAAACGCGCAGACCGAAGAAAAGCCGCTTGAGAAAATAGATTTCTCCAAGGTGAAAATCGAGCCGCTTTTTGAGGACGAGGTTGATTTTGATACCTTCAGCAGGTCGGATTTCCGCGCCGTTAAAATCAAAGACTGCGCGGCGGTGCCCAAAAGCAAAAAGCTGCTTTGCTTTACGCTTGATGACGGGACGGATACCGAGCGCACTATTTTAAGCGGTATTCATGAGTATTATGAGCCGGAGGAGCTTATCGGAAAAACGGTAATCGCCATTGTAAACCTGCCGCCGAGAAAGATGATGGGCATTGAGTCCTGCGGTATGCTTATTTCCGCCGTCTATGAAAACGACGGCAGGGAGGGTCTGAACCTTCTTATTGTTGATGATAAAATTCCCGCAGGCGCTAAGCTTTACTGATAAGTAAAAAAGTAAGCAGAGAAAACCGCCGTGCTTTTCAGCACGGCGGTTTTTAATACGCAAGGCTATTTGAAACTATTCGTTGTCCGACTTGGAGGCGGCTATTATTTTCTGTGCCTGTGCAGCGGGGACCTCATCATAGCGTGCAAAAGAAAAGTTGTACTTTCCGCGCCCCTGCGACATGGCTTTGAGCGCTATGGTGTAGTCTGTCATCTCTGCTTCGGGCGCCTCTGCCTGAACTAAGGTGTAACCGGGGCGGTTCTCGTCGGGATTCATACCCATGACGTGCCCGCGGCGCTTGTTCAGGTCGCCCATTATGTCGCCTACCATATCCTTTGGCACCGATACGTTAAGTGTTCCAATCGGCTCGAGCAGTACGGGATTTGCCTTGGGCAGCCCCTCCTTGTATGCAAGCTTGGCAGCAAGCTTAAAGGATATCTCGTTGGAATCGACCGGGTGATATGACCCGTCGAATAAGTCTGCGGCAAGATTTACAACGGGATATCCTGCCAAAACGCCTTTCTGCATTGCTTCAAGCAGCCCCTTTTCGACAGCGGGGTAATAGCCCTTGGGCACGCTGCCTCCGACTACGCTCTGCGTAAAAGTCAGCCCCTCGGCCTCACCGTGTGAGAATGTAATTTTTACATGCCCGTACTGACCCGAGCCTCCCGATTGCTTTTTGTGCTTGCCTTCTGCCTGAACGCTCTTTTTGATAGTTTCGCGGTAGGCAATTTTAGGCTCGGATAAATTTATACTTATACCGTAGCGCGATTTAAGCTTTGATGTAATGACATCAATATGTATATCACCATGCCCGAAATCAGCATCTGCTTTGTTTCGAGTTGTTCTCGTATTTCATGGTCGGGTCTTCGTCAAGCAGCTTTTTGTATCGCCGAAGATATCTTATCCTCGTCGCCCTTGGCGGCGGTTACTATTGCGCGCCGCATGTACGGTACTGGAAAAATGTATTCTTCTGCGGTACTCCGTATCTCCGCCCGCGCTGAAGGTATCGCCCGTTGCTGCCGATGCCAGCTTTGATATCATTCCGATATCACCGCAGCAGAGCTCGCTGACCTCCGTCTGCTTGTTGCCTTTAAGTATGTAAAATATGCGAGAATTTTTCCTGTGTCCCTGCACGTTTGTTTTTCAGTACGGTATCGCGTTTGAGCGTGCCGTTCATGACCTTGAAAATACTCATTTTTCCGAACTGGTTCTACCAGTGTTTTAAAGATAAACACCGCGCATGCAACCGTCTGGGTCTATGGCGATATCGTCTGCGTCCTCCGCCTTTTTCTTCTTTTTGGCGGTGTGGCGCGGGGAATGAGTCCGCAATGGTGTCCATGAGACCCCGATTCCCCACACAGTCCGACGGCAGCGCCAGAAAATACGGGTACAATCGAGCCTACCATCAGCCCTCATGCAGGGCGAGCACCATTTCGTTTAGTGAGATTTCCTCGCCGTTTAAGTACTTTTTCCAAAAGCTCGTCGGAGGTCATGGCGATTGCCTCCTTAAGCGGCCACTCAATGTATTTTTTCTGAGCCACAAGCTTTTATGTCGTCTGTCATGGGTGCTCCGGTAATGCCCTTGCTGTCAAAGCCGTATATCTTCATGTATATGAGATTTACAAACAGCATATCTGCACCTGGATTTTTACAGGCACAAACGTGGGGCAGACGTTGCGTCTGAAGGTAATCGCGCGCAGCTGCTCAAAACGTGCGCTCAAAATCACTTTCCGGGTCGTCGCACTTGTTTACGAAAATGCGCGCGGCAGTGCTCTCCGGTGTACTCCCATGCAAGCCTCCGTGCCCGACCCGAAAGCTCCTGCCGTGTCAACCGTAATAACGGCGGCATCGGCGGCGCGGATCGCCTGTACGACACTCACTCACATACAATCCGGGCGCGTCGAGGATGATGTTTATATCGTCCACTGGAAGCTGATGCGGTGGCAAGAAGCAGCTGGGCTATTTTCGCTTTTCTTCGCTGTCAAGTCCAAAACCGTGTTGCCGTCAGGAGATGCTGCCCATTCACGCTCTGTCTGACCGGCTACGGTAGCGTATCTGCACGCAGGAGGTCTTGCCGCTTCCTCCGTGTCCCAAAGGCGAATCTTGCGGATTGTTTTTGTTTGTTAACTCAGCCATTGACATTCTCCTTTATATGCTTGAGATTTAGCTTATTATCTACTGGAAGTAGAACTCCGGCCTACTGCTCGAAATGTTTTACGACTTCGCTATATATAAAGTGCATTAATTACATATATCACTTTATTAATGTCGTTTTTCAATGCTTTTGAACACTTGTGTAATGATGTACATTTGAGATCAAATTCAACAAAATCGACTTCAAAATATTGAAAATGCCAACGATTGTTTCTCATTTGGGCATTTTAACTATTAATAATACGCCTGACTTGTTCGTCTTTCTATTAAGACGTTCAATGGGTCTGAAAGCAGCGCGTCTCTGAGACTTTACGATTATATATCACAGCCTTTATTGTCGGGCGCCGAGCCGAGCTTCGCGGCATGATAATCTCTTTCATCAAGCAGCGCTGGGGATATGGAGCACGCCGGTCTCGACGCCAACAGCGGTCAATGACGGCCTGCTGGCTTTCTTTATATATCGCGCACGTGACCTGGTTTGCGGCGCGCTTTGTCAACTGCGATATTCGGGTGATGGCACAGCACGTTGATCGTCGGCGGCGCTGTGTCGTTTAAGCATCTTTTTGATTTAGCGCGTTTGTTCGCTGTCCAAATACATATTGCATTTAAGCGGTTTCTTCCTGTGAGAAGCTGTTCAAGCAGCGAAAACAGACGGTAGGCTTCGTTTTTACCACCTCGGTATCGGTCGGATATGCTGCGTACAAAAACTGCATCATTTACCGTGTCACTGCAAGCTCATCACGGTATGTTCCACCTATGCCTTGCGCAGAACCGTGTCAGTTTCGCAGTCATAGCTTAGCAGCATACCGGCGCGGGTGCGTTTCGCGGATAAAGGCATTTCACTCAAAAAAGCATAATCTACCGGTGATAAGATAAAACTTTCCTTCTCCGTTGTCGATATTTCAAAAATACCGTCAATTTTAATTTTTTGAAGTATAATTCCGTCAATATCGGACATATGTCTGTTCTCCATTTCTAAAGTCGCTCTGTTGTAAATATATCACATCGCCAACAATCAAGTGATTTTCATGATAATTTAATTTCTTGCTTTTTATGTAAGTAGTATAAATTTAATTTAGATAAAGGACAAACAAAAAAAAACGAGAGGAAAAGAACATTGTTTAAGGTCGAATGAAAATCGTAGCATACCCACAAATGCACGGTTGAGGCGAGGAACAGTGAAAGGGAATTTTGGCAGGTATCCTTATATGGTGCCGGTGAATAGCTCTACCTCCAAAACTTTAGATCGTTGTGTCAGGACGGAGGCAAGGCGGGTGCTCGACAGCTTTGACTGTATGAGAGGGCCGGAGGATGGCTTCCGTGCAAGCAGGTATGGAAAACCGGTGTGGCCGGCGGATGTGCTCAAGCAGGCTTGGCAGAAAAAAAATCACCGGACTCCACCAGCGACAGGAAGAAATGTTTGCTATACATTAAAAAGTATTCTGTGCTTTCCTAAAGGCTGAATGCTGCGCGCAGAAGGATACCTCTGAAGCAAATTCTGGGTAAATTTTGATTTTTTTCAGTGCGGTTGTCGTGTTCTGTGCAGGCATTCCGTCAGAATGGGCGGTACCCCCGACAAAAATATTTTCGAATAAACGGCGTACCTGTTTATAAAGAACACTGCCGCGTGCAACGCTGTGCTCAGGCGTATGCAACTTGTGATTGTGACCAAAAAGGGAAAACTTTTGACAGGAGTTCAGCTGCAGAGGAAAACGATTCAGTATTTCAAGCCGTGTGTTTTGGCGATGAGCAATGACAGTACCCGACTGCCGCGTGTCAGGGAGTGCTGGCGCGGCTTTAAAGGAGTGAGCATGTCGCATCACGGACGGCAACAGGTGAAGTACCTGCCGCGCCGCGAATACAGCGCCGCGGCACTCGGCGTGCGGCGACCGATACCGACGGCGCATTGACAACGGCGATATAACTATTCTTGCGATGACCTGCAAAAATCTGGTGCGAGGATTTAAGACTCCGCAGATTCTTTGCGCGCCAGGACATATCGAGCTTTCGGCAAAGGAGCGCTGGTTTACCGACGATGCGCCGTGTACCGGTATACGGAAGGCGAACGGTAAAGAATATCTGTTCCCGCCTTTTAGGCACCGACGTGTCGGTCACGGCTTTATGACGTGCATCGGCTTAAGCTACGGGCGCAGCTTTGCGGCGTAGGGTGGTACGATATGGGGAGAAGCGACGGTCATTTGACGCGGATGTTGCTTCATGCCATTGATGCGCTGCTCGGCGCGCGGCGGCACTGGGGATAGAACCTTTCCGGATGACGACCCGAAATATGAATACACCGTTCGCCGAAGGCGCTTTTTCTTTCGGATGTTTCCGGGCTTCAAGGTCTTGGCCAGGTTGTTTGTCCACACATCGACACCCTGCACAGAATCTCTTTGGCGATGGAAATGTCGTAGCCTGGGATGAGGAGCGATCTTTGCCGATGAAGCGGTCCAGCTTTGAAATCTCGGCCAGTCCCTCTTGATGAGATCTGGCCGGCGAGCGAGAACTGGAACCCGGATCGTTGACAATGGCGTCTAAGCTTGTCAGATCGAAAAAAGGTTCTCTTGTAGGTCGCGAGCGGCGGGCGAGATTCGGTTGTCAGAACATCGGTCACGAAGGTTTTCGTTGTCGCCACAATCTGTGTTGTTATGTTGCTGTGTCGGGTCTGGAAGCTACGCTCCTTGTGATAATACGCTATCATGGCTCTTCTTGAGGGTCTTTCTTGTCTCCCCAGATCTGTAACAATCAGTACTGTAGATGCCTCGAAGCAAGACTTCTGTCGTAGTGGTGTGTGTGAAGCGAAACCCAGGACCGGAACACACGGGCGTGGATTTTCTTCCACTCGGCCGCGGCCCCAAGTCAGGTAGTGGACACCGTTGGTCACGTAGCTGATGAAACGAGTTCCTCGGCCATTGGCCAGGATAGATGCTGCTGAATATCTCCTTGCGGACATCCAGTACGCATTGGCCTCAGTTGTTCTACATTCTGCAGAAGGTTCTGCGCTGAGGAGCTCATCGAGGATTTCTCGTTCACATCGTTGCCGTTCTGCCCTGCCGAGAGTATCATGGTCTCCCAGTGTTGCTTCAGTCCTTTGGACAATGGCTGATGTACTTTTCGAACAGTCCTGCCGGCCTCAGGGGGTTGTCATTCAGGCTCTATTCCCAGGGGCCCCCTCTCCCAGGCAGTGAACGCGGCATTATCACAATGGTAGATCTGCAGTTTGAAGGGCCCCAGTGCCCGACTCCCGAGCTGAAGTTCGCTTGGGCAAGTTTCTCCCAGTGCCGCCATAGAGGTGATAAGGTCACCGAGCGATCCTCAGGGGAGAGTTTGCCTCATGGTCCGGTCAAGCAGATGATAGAGGTCAGTGCACGACCCACGGCCAGACGGGCTGGATCGTGGTCATCCGGGAACGTCCATGATGACCGGCTCTGCAGAAGGATCTTTAATGAAGTCTGCACTGACCACAAGGTTGACGTTTATCGCTGAGATATACGCCCAGGTGATATTTCCGGCCAGGAGAATTGAGACACTCAGGGTAACGCCAACTGATGTGATCAGACCATATTCCTTGCAGAAATATGCATTCAGCACGAAGGGTTTGTGCGCGAGGGGTGCCATATAGGCCGTTGTTTCGATCACTGGGTTAACTTCGAGGCCGCTCCTTCATAAAACCGCCCGGAACTCCTGCAAGAGCCAGCGGTGTTGTTGCCAAGTCTGCCGGATCAATAGACTTGAGCCAGAGTTTGGAAGATGACAGGTCACCATCCCTTTCTTCAAGTAGGATCATTATAACTTATCTTCTTGGCATGAGGCTATCATTGGGCATGTCCTTGGCCGAAACATATAAGCCTTGCGGCCTCTCTCATCAGCAGCATTCTTGATTCTCTCCCACACGCTTTCATGCACCAACCTCGAAAATAGTTGGAGTCCGGGACTGGCTGATGCACGGATGCCTATACAATAATTCGACGCTTACCCAGAGACCGATCGGCCGGTGGTCAGGAAGAATGCTGAACATAAAGGTTTTAAGGTCAGTCCACGAGCAGTCATGTGCTTAGATGCGGTTTCCGTTCGAAGATAAGGATGAATGGAGCAACTTCATTTTGGCTGCCCTATGGCGTTGGTGAAGCCAAACTCTCTTGAAACCGACTTTGAGGAGATGACATCGCCATTCATTGTGTCCATCGGTGGTGAGGACTTTCGATTAGCTCCAGAAAGTTTACAGCAACAGATCATGTGTCAGGAAGGGATCTATGAACACTTGTGTCGCGGTTTCTTGAGGGCGTCGATGACACGTCGATGCCCACGCTTGTTGCGATATTCATAACGCCCGCCGATGCCAAATGGAGATGGTCGCTTGGACACTTTCACCTTACGGAGGATCGCCAGTCTGGCACAGGCCGCGCATCTCGTGCTGGCTTCTCATCGTCTGCCGGGTGAAGCTGTTCTCGAGGGCTTCGTTCGGGGTCACTACGTCCACCTTGCGCTGAAGGACGCCTTCGCAGTGGACTGACGGTTGTGAGCATGTCGGCGTTCTGCGCATTTCTTCTCAAAGTGACAGGCTATCACGTTGGTGTGGCGGGCCTTCTGGTCTCCTTCATCGAATCGTACAGAGGCAGGTTGTTGCCAGCGATGCAGCGTCCCACAATGCAGTGGCGTGGGTCGTGAACACGGTCGCGATCGGGAAGCTGCTGTGGCCGCGAGGTAAAAGCAGTCCGCTCCGGTCTGCCACTCGTGGAACTGCGCCACAATCTTGTCAGCGCGGAGGCACTCGGGTTTGAGGAGTTCCGAAACTCTCTGGCTGACACTTACCGGCGCAGTCAGCAGGAGCAGTTTTCAGTGGTCCGTGTGATGGGAATCGACACACACACTCCTGGCAGGACAGAGTATCATTCTGACTGAAGCAGGAATTGCTTGAAATCCACCCAAGACTCGCGGTGGATTCATGCCGACGTTCCACACTTTGCTATCTCACCCTGATCCCTTCAGAGGCAGCCTGCGCTTCAGATAGAGTAAAAGATGATGCGGATCCTCGATGAAATCGGGTTGCTTGTGTCCATCAGACATCAGGGCCGATCGGGATGTGGTGCTTGTGAAGCTGCCGCTTCGGGTAAAACGACTTGGTGGCGATCTGACAGTGATGCCGCCGACGCGTTGCACACTTGACGCCTCAAATGACGATCTGGTTTTATTCAGTTCTCGTTTATTTCGCCGACGGTTTGGCGGGCAACCGTCGAAACCTGCCGAGGAAAAGCGTCGCTTCACGACCACGCACCTTAGCCGCTTGGGCTCGGCGACATGAGTTTCACTATTCGCCGGCATCATCGGTCACTTTGATGATTCTGCTCAGCACGTTCATGTGGTTGACCTCTCGTAAAATGTGTAAGGATTGAGGCTGTGAACCTCCCTTGTCAGAAGAACTTTGTGCTCAGCAGTGGCGGTCTGCTTCTCTCACAATGATGATTTCTCAGGCCTGACTTAACATTTGTGGCATCTGCTTGCCCTTTCGTTGCCCTGACCTGGCGTCGTCCCTTTCACACCGTCAGCTTGGAGGAGATGGGATCGTGGACACGTCTCGCTTGCGCGGCCTGGGTCGGGAATTCGTGAACTCGGAACCGAAAGGAGGATTCGGAAAGGAACGCCAATCGAGTATCCCCGGCCTCCTTCGCTGGTGCTCTCAGCAGCGTGAATCCTTGAGCGAGGTTGATGATCACCGTCGGCGGCCTTGAGCCATGGCGCTTCTCACCCGTAACGGCCAGGAAAATCGCTACTACCTCTATCGGAAGCCGCTGGAGGCGATAATGGAATCGCTCAACCAGTTGCGCAGCAGTTTGGGCGATCAGGACTGCTTCCGTAAAGAGCGGGCGCGGCGAGCAGCATGCTGCGCAGAAGCCGGGTCGCCATCTTCGTGAGTCTGAATAGATCCGCTGATTGTTCCTGGCCGTCACGGCTGCGCACCGGGACTGTCGCGGCGAATGCTTCTTACTTTGGGCTCACCCTGAGGGGTGGCAAGCAGCGAGGCCTGAGAGAGAGGTGGTAATAGAATCTGAGGGAACTCCACTTGCAACCGGTCTGCGTTTCCTTGGCCTTGTGGCGAGCTTTCGATCTCTACCTGGGGCGTACTTTGTCAAGAGGCTGCTCCAGCGCCGCCGGGCCGGTGGTGATGAGAACGCCAACGAACTACCTGCCCAATGTGTTCCCACTGAATCAGGTCAAGCAGGAGAATTGTTCCTTGGTCTCGCTGAGCCACCACGAAGGGATGGCGAAATCTCATAGTAATTGGGGGCTCCTTGTCGAAGAATGCGTTGCTATCGAATCTCAGTCGCTGATACCGGACTTGCGGAAATACGAGGCAGATGCTCTTTCTACAATGAATTTGTTTACTGTTTATGCCTGGGCATGTTCTTGGTTTCTGTAACGATGTTCCACCAGGCAGTTTGACTCTCCTCATAGCCTCTCTGGCGAAAATGCGGCGCGGCGTAGATAATATAATGTCGACGCATCATTTTTTAGCGAAGAAGGCATGTTTAGCACCTCGGCGACTGGTTGGAGATGACCTGCGGGCACGCCGGAACATGGCCTCAGGGGGATATTCAGGTCCCGAGACAGAAGGCATTATGTAAACATCCACATGTGCGGGAGCATCTTCTGCACACCTCATGGAATTGGTGAAATTTGGTCGGATATTCCCAGCTTTGGGGAGGTGCAGCGGTTCATTATGTCCCGCTGTCGGCCATCACGAAGCGCACGCCGTCTGGCGGCAGCCTCTGATGAACGGAACTCGGAGAGTGATTTGCTCAGAAAGGTGATCACCTTGTTGCGCGCTCACCTGAGCTTTTGGATTCTCCGACCTGCTGGAGTCGTCCGTTTGACCGTCAGTTGGGATCGGATTCCGTACTTGTTGAGATGAATATGTTTGTGAGGGTCGCCGGTAGTGATACTGTCGGATGAAATCATCACCCTTCTTATCGACAATACCGGCTTTTGTTTCTGATCGTTCCGTGATGACGTTACGTGGTGTGGTAACAACATTTGCCAGTTGATTCTGATTCCGGCAAATAGTCAGCGCAGTGGCGGATGATGTCGGAACTCATCCTTGTGCTCCATAGCGATCAGGCACCGGCGACCTACGTCGCATGAGTATTATTGACGCTCTGGAGCCTGCGCTCGGACTCGACCATCTCGTGGAACTCCTCCGGATCCACGTAAGGGATCATGTTCGATGCGCACGAACTTCAGCTGTCCAGAAACTCGTCCACTCAGCAGAGCCACCGACGCGACCGGGACATCACTGGCGTTGATGATCCTTGCGGCGCTCTGATCTAAATCGCCGGAAGCGGGAAGGCATCACAAAACAAAATCTGCACACCATTGGCAAAGCCAAGCCTTTGACATTCCGTAGCGGGCGCGTACCGGTCCTCCCGCGATGGCGGAGGAAGCTCCCATCAAACATCAAAACTCTCATAGTCCCTACCCTCCTCCTGTATTTGTTCTTAAGATACTCGACTTCCAGCAGGGGGCGGCGGTGCTCGCGCCGAAGATCGCCCGTGAGGCTCGTGAGGCGGGTCTCCCGTCGTATAGTTCGGAGAACGCTCCGACCCCGTGCTTGTTCAGATCTCGTAAAGCCGTTGACCAGCCACTGGGCCTTGTTCAGGAAGGCCGGTCCCCTCATCTTGAAGCAAACACCTCGCAGTACGGCCCCCACAAAGAGCCGGGCAGGTTGCTTCCGGTGGTAGGCGAGATCCCTCTCGGTCTGGGTTCCCTCATGAGACACCCTTGCCCCACTCTGCGTGGCGAGGGAAAGCGTGCGATGCCCCTGCGCGTCACCAGCGTGTCAGTACTTGCAAAAACAGAGCAACCTCGAGCATCGGCAGGAGCATCTCGTCTCAAAGGAGGGCGCAGGCATGTTCGGACAACCTCAGATACTGTCTGGCATTGTCCACTGCATAGTCGACCAGATAGCCGGCGTGCGGGCGTCGCAGAAGGTCTCCTGCAGTTCTCCCTGAGCCGGATCCGGTATGTGCGACCATTCGCCACGGGATGCGCTGTCTTTCTTTTTGAACTTATTCCCCTTTCCATCGTCATCGGCGGATGGAACGGATTACAACATGGTCTCCACCTGATGGCCAGGCTCGCCGTCGAATGAGCGTTCATCCACGAGTGGCTGAATTCAGCACTTAGAGGCCGTTCGGCGCGGAGGCCTGCCCCGTCGGGCAGGTGAGCTTTTAAGGAATGCCCTTGACCGTTGCGTCCGTGTTCTTCCAGACTTTCGGTCTGTGCCGAGAGCTTCTATGTAGCGAAATGCCAGGGTCGGCGGCGTCTGCTTGCGTGGTCCGATGGAAAGGCGATCCTGATTGTCGGCGATAAGATTGTCGAGGGAGGTCTCCTCGGATCATAGGCCTTGTCGCCATTGGTGTAAAGTGTCGAGGCCCGGCTTTGGTGGGTCTCTCTAAGAAGACCGGTGTAGACCGGAGAATCTGGCGGGGTTTATCATCTTATGTCTCCACGCTTGGGTCATGGCTGCTCGTGGGCGGTGGGTGATTTTCGCGGCCTTCGCCACGGGGAGTGTTAAACTTTCTTTCGGTCCGGGATTGGCTGGGCCGCGGAGAACACGATAGAGTTTTGATTAATCTCGGTCTCGAAACGTCTTGAGGAACAAGATTCCTCATGCGAACCCCGCGGCGATATTCATCGGAATAAGTGATGCCTTTGTACCAGCAAAGGAGCGGTCGCGAAGAGACATCCTTTGTGTTGAACTGCATATTCTCAGATCAGGGAAGCCTTCGTAGAGGTTGAAGGCCACCCGTTAGGAATCTCCCAACCCTCCGTGCGGGCGTTAGGGTTCTCGTCGGTCAGGGCGTGGATGTCACGGAACGCCAGGAACGGCGTCAGAAAGCAGCTTGACCTTTGCCGGAGCGTTGACCAGCTCGAAACGGATCATCACCTGGTCCGAGTCAGGAACAACAAGCAGATGCTCTTGGTGAACACGATCTCACCGACTCTATAGGTGATTTTAGGCACAGGATCAGCCTCGAAATCAATGATGTACTTGTGGCCGCGCGGCTCATAGACGCTTCCGTAGCAATGGATGCCCAGATTGAACCGCTTCCCGTTCAGGATGAGACTCTCATCCAACGAGGACAGAAGCAGATGCTTCTTCCCTCCGAAAGCGTCAATAGGTACGGCCAGCAGACCATGGTAACGCCTGGTGTTGCAAGTCACAATCGATGTGTTGCAATACGCTCCGGTCTTGTTGGCGCAGATGATCTCCCTCTTCAATGAATATGAAAGGTTGACCAACTCTGACTTGTTGAACTTCAAAAAGCCATATCGGTTAAAATTATTTTTCTTCTTCTGTCTTCTCAATCAGCACAAGGGCACAGCGACTCGGAGGGTAGAGGCTCAGACAGCCATTGACCGTCAGATGTTCCCCGTCTTTTTTTTCGAGCCTTGCGAACCCATCGAACTCCTTGGCATCGGAGTCGAGTACCTTTGACATAGTCTCCCCGGACGGGGCCGGAAAAGCATAGTCGGCGAACGACTCCACTGGATTGAAATTCAGTGCAAAGATAAGGTTTTTTCCGCCTGAATATCAAGATTTTCTTTTTTCCTCGTCAGCTCTTAGAAGCTCAGGCCTAGCCGCAAGCGCGCCGTATCGTTTTACAAGATGGACCATCGCCTTGTCAAAGTTCTGGAGGCAGTGGTATCTGAGCAGTCCGTTGTCTGCCAATGACCACATACGACGGGCGTGCTCGTAGCTCCAGTTGTTTCCTTCGCGAGGAAAATCTATCCACTCCGGATGCCCGAACTCGTTGCCCATAAAATTGAGGTAACCGTCCCCGGCCGTGCCGATGGTGACCAGACGGATCAGCTTGTGCAGGGCGATGCCACGGTCCACGACCGGATTCTTCGAGTCCATATTCATAGAGAAATACATCTCTTTGTCGAGCAGTCTGAATATCAAGGTTTTATCTCCGACAAGCGCTTGGTCGTGGCACTCCGCGTAGCTGATGGTCTTCTCGTCCGCCCGCTTGTTGGTCAACTCGTACCAGATCTCTCCCGGACTCCATTCCTCATCCTTCTTTTCCTTTATCCATTTGATCCAGTGGTCGGCCACACCCATCGCCATCCTGAACCCGAAACCCACTCCACCAGCCTCGAACGGAGCCGCCAGACCGGCCATTCCGCTCACATCCTCGGCGATCGTGACGGCTTCCGGCTTGATCTGACGGATCAGCAGATTAGCCAGTCCAAGGTAGGTCACGGCGTTCTCGTCCACTCCGGCGTCGAAGTACGGTTCGTAGCCGTTGAAGTCCTTTCCCAGCCCGTGATCCCAGTAGATCATACTCGTCACACCGTCGAAACGGAAACCGTCAAGGTGATATTCCTCAAGCCAGTACTTGCAGTTGCTCAGAAGGAAGCGCACGACCTCGTCCTTGCCGTAGTCGAAGCAGCGGGAGCCCCAGGCCGGATGATGCCCCTGCGGGCCTTTGTAGAAATACAGGTCCTCACGGCCGTCGAACAGGCTAAGTCCCTCATTCTCATTGCTGCAACTATGCGAGTGGACGATGTCCATCACGACCGCGATACCCATCCCGTGAGCGGCGTCAACCAGTTCCTTGAACTCCTCCGGAGTGCCGAAACGGGAACTCAGAGCGAAAAAGTTCGACACCTGGTAGCCGAACGAGCCGTAGTACGGATGCTCCTGGAGCGCCATTATCTGGATCGTGTCGTAGCCCAATCTCTTCACCCTCGGCAGCACATTCTCACGGAACTCGCTGAAAGTGGAGACCTTGCGTTCCTCCGAACTCATCCCGACGTGGCACTCGTAGATGAGGGGATGCGGCCTGCGCAGCACCCTGTCGTTCTTCCACGAATATGCCTGTGTGGGATCCCAGACCTGGGCGCAGAACACTTTCGTCTCGTCATCCTGGACAAGCCTCGTGCAGTATGCCGGAATCCTCTCGCCCCCCACCACCGGGCCACTCGATGAACAATTTATACAACTCACCGTGGCTGAGGAACATCGAATCCAGCTTAAGTTCCCAGTTGCCGTTCCCGGCCGGCGAGCTCGTACGCTGACGTGCGCCTCCAGTTGTTGAACTCCCCGATCAGGTAGATCCTGCTGGCGTTCGGTGCCCACTCCCGGATTACCACGAGCCGTCAGCACATTTGTGCAGCCCGTAGTAAAGATGGTTGTTGACGCAGGTGGCAAGATCCTCGGGTCCCGAGCCCGTGATCTTCTCCGCGGCCTCCAGAATCCTCTTGTTTTGAGCCTCTATCGCCGCCTGAAACGGCTTCAATACGGGTCCGTGTCGTATCCATTTTGTCTTCTTCATAAGCAAGATTCCTTTTCAAAACAACTATAAAGATAGAATATTTTATGACATTCAGCTATGGTGCGATTTGTGTAAAAAACGAGCAGTATCTTTTTGTGAGATTGCAAATTCATTAAG
>VOFK01003479.1_pt1 | contig 22035 bp, 27 predicted proteins | sample 5384121 | NCBI WGS metagenome assembly VOFK01 (sample SAMN12384730, study PRJNA508395) | human gut metagenome | isolation source: healthy gut J | host: Homo sapiens | reverse complement strand
GCCGTGAAGAATCCCGCGACGTGCGGAATTGCGCGCCGCGGCGCGAGTTACGTATTGCTCCTCGTTGTAGCGGGCAGATCACCTCTTCTTCGAAAATTGTAGGCCTCGGTCGGCACGAGTTCGTACGACGTCGTCGTGGGCCTTGTTGTACCAGCGTGCGGTCGACCTGAAGCGTCACGGTGAGGTTCTCCGCACTGACCGACCGGGCGAGGCCCGGATGTCGATCGTCTCGGTTTTGGGTTCGAGCAGCGAGATTCTGGAGCGGCTCGGCTCCCGGCCCCGGCGTTCCGCGGGCCCGTTCAGCCCCGTTCCCGGATTGTCGTCCTTGCAGCCTCCCGACGCAATCAACAGCGCGGCGGCCGCAACGAGACGGATGGAAGCATATCGTTTCATGGTCGTGTTCGTTTTGGGTTCTACTTGTTTTTGGCCGGAGTTTGATGTCGAGCCATCACCGGCAGGTGGTCCGAGAGCTTTCGTCACGTCGCCCGACTTGAACCAGCGCGCAGGATCTGCGGAGCCTGATGACTTCTGCACCTCGGCGTGCCCCTTGAGCTGCATGATGTAGTCGATGCATTTCGAGGGATTGTCCGACGGAAGGTCCCGGGTGATGGTCAGGATCTCCCAGTCTTTCTGGAGCAGTTTGCCTGTCTCCGACGAGGGGGGCGTTCATGTCGCCGCCCAGGAAAACGGGCTTCCCGGAGTCGCCGTAACGTTCCTTCATCGTTTTGGTGATCAGCTCCACCTGTCCCAGCTGCGCCTCGAAGAGACATGGTCGAGGTGCGAGGTGCAGATCACGTATCCTCCATCTCCATGACGACCAGTACGCGCGGCTCGGCGCCCACGCCCTTGCAGGGCCACCGAAAACTTATTCACGGCCTTCTTGCGGGTTGTCACGCCCTCGCCGTATTCGCCTCCGTCGTGGGCATGGCCGCACCGTATTCGAAGTCCCAGCTGCCCATCAGGGATGCGAAATGCTTGAGCTGGTAGACGTGGCGCGTGCGGTTGGTGTTGTTGTCGAGCTCGTTCATGCAGATGGCGTCGGCGTCGATCTCCTTCATCATGTCGGCGATGAGCTGGTAGTCGTCCTTGATGTATTTGTTGAAGATTCCGACATTGTAGGTCACCAGACGTGTCACACCCTCGCCCTTGGAGTTGTCGATCGAGGCGTGGGGCGGAATTTCGGTGTCGTAAAACGGTTCGTCCTCCATGCAGGCTGCGGCATTGCAGGCCAGGCCGAGCGTCAGCAGGGTCATCAGGTATTTTTTCATGAGTTCCAACATTTTTCGGTTTGTTTTGCGGTTAAAAATTCAGTCCGTCGTTCCATCCGGGGTTCTGGTCAGGGCGCCGCCCGTCAGCGAGCGGTCGTCGGTCGGAATCGGATAGAAATAGTCGCGGGTTTCGTCCCAGATGCCGGGGTTGTTCTTGTGTGGCGAGATGTAGCCGTGGTCGCCGTCGGAGAAGAGAATGTCCTGGTCGATCACCAGTGTCAGTTGCCGTGGTCGAGGGCGTTCTCGCCCCTTTGGTGGCGAAATAGACGTCGGCGTTCCGTCGCCGTCGATGTCGTACTCGCCCTTGGCGGGGATGTAGAGGCCCAGCAGCGGTTGTTCGAAGGTCTTGCCCTCCTTCCAGCGCATGATGTCCCAGTAGCGGAGGCTCTCCATCAGCAGCTCGACGGTGCGTTCGCGGCGGATTTCGAGGATCACCCCTTGTTCGCACCCGTGACGTTGGGATAGCCGGTCTTCTCATCCCGACAGGTAGGGGTCGGGGTTTTTGTTGGCGTCGTCGAGGATCAGGTTGGACATGCCCACACGGTCGCGCAGCCGTTTGACCGAGAGGTTGATGTCCTCCTGCGTGAGGGTTCCCAGCTCGGCCTTGGCCTCGGCGAAATTGAGGTAGACCTCCGCCGAGCGGAAGATCGGCAGGTCGTTGAACGACTTGTTGTAGGCGTCCTGCGCCGTTCCGGTGACGAACTTCACGACGTGGTAGCCGGTGATCGAGTTCGCCAGGTCCGGCGCTAGCTTGGTCGTGGCTCCGATACGCGTGTATCCCGGCGTGCGGATGGTCTGGGCCAGGCGCGGTCGCGGTTCCGAACACTGCTGCTTGAACTCCATGGTTTCCCAGCCGGCCTTGTCCGTGAATCGCGAACCGTCGGCCATCAGGTAGCTGTCGACGATCTTGCGCGTCATGAGCCCCGGTTTGCCGTACGAGGCGCTGATGGTGTAGAAATTGGCGTTGTGGAAGACGCCCAGCGCCGAATATTATAGTCGCGGGCGAGGATGACCTCGACGCTCTGCGCGTTCTCCGAGGCGAACAGGGTCGCGGTAGCTGGTGGCGTCCGGTCGCGGTGTAGAGCGAATAGCCGCTGTTGGTGATGAACTCCTCGGCTGCGTCGCGGCCTGTTCGAGATACCATTTCCAGTCGTGTTCGTAGCCGTCGATGCTGTGGTACTTGCGGAACGTGCCTTCGAAGAGGCAGAGAAAGCGCGACTTTGAGCGCCAGCGCCGTCCATTTCGTCGCGGTAGAGCGCGTTCGGCCGGCAGATAGCGGATGGCGAAGTCGATGTCCTCGATCATGCGCTGCATGACGAATTCGCGCGGTCGCCCCCTTTTCCAGTTCGGCGGATCGCTGGCGGACGATCGGACTTCCGTAGGCACGTCGCCGTAAGCGCTTCACCTTCTCGAAATAGAAGTAGGCGCGGAAGAAAACGGGCCACGGCGTCGTAACGGTTGCGCACGCGGTGATCCTGTGCAGTTGCCCGGAGTATTCGAGCAGGGTGTTGAACTTGCGCAGGTTCGGTCCCACGTCCAACCGCCTCCCGAGGCGGGAATCGTGCGGCCGTCGCGCATTTCGGCGGCGATTTCGTTCTTCACGATGTTGTCGTAGCCTTCGTTGTAAAGGCCGTCGCCGGGGAAGATCGTGTAGAAGGTGTTGCTGAAGGCCTGCAACTCGTTTTCGTTCGAGAAGAAGGTCTCGGGCGACATCTGCGCCAGGGAAACGGTCGAGCCAGTCTTCGCACGACAGAAAACGTCAGGCCAGCCATTCGGTCAATATAAAGAATGTTTTTCATAACGGCAGTCGCATTTAGAAGGTTAAAGGTCAGTCCACGCCGAACATGGTTTTGCACCACGGATAAACGCAGGTTGCCGTTCGTGGCGGCCGCCTGCTCGGGATCAAGGAAATCACTCTTCAGCTGCCGACCACGTAGCAAGATTCTCTCCGTGAAATAGATGCGGCACTCTTGATGCCGACCTTCGAAGTCCATTGCCTGGGGAATCGTGTAGCCCACCGTGAGGTTTTTTCAGACGGCAGTAGCCGATGTTTTGCAGGTAGCGGTCGTTGACGGCCGTCAGCTCGCGGGTTGGTTCCCTGCAGTGTAGCCGCGCGGACGGGAAGTAGGAGTTCGGATTCTCCGACCAGATCTGCGTGTGGAAGTTCTTGGGAGGTAGGTGGCGTCAGGGACGTGCGTAGGGACCCCAGAAGGCCAGTGCGTTGGCGGCCGGGTACCAGTCCTGGCGGCCGATTCCCTGGAAGAAGATCGAGAAGTCGATGCCCATTGCAGCGCCAGCGTGGCGCCGTAGTGGTAGCGCGGCTGGCTGTTGCCGATGATTTCGCGGTCGCCCGGATCGTCGACGGTGTTCTTTAAGCCGATGGAGATTACGTTGTTGCCGTCCAGATCGCGGAATTTCAGGTCGCCGGCGCGCAGTCCCTTTTCGGCTCCTGCCGAGGCGTTGATGATCTCGTTCACGGTCGTCTGGTCGACGGGGTAGTTGCCGGGCTTCCTCGTCCGAGGCGAACAGTCCGTCGATGCGGTAACCCCAGATTTCGCCCCCAGCGCATGCCTTCGTAGTATTTCTTGGCGAAGGAGCGGTCGGGGTTGTCGAACTTGGTGATGTTCCGAAACGTAGTCGTTGAAGGTCAGCGTCACGCTGTACGAGAACGGACGGCGCAGCAGCTGGAACTCGTCGCGCCAGTTGAGCGAGAGTAGCCCTTGGTGCGCAGGTCGGCGCGCTGTTCATTTTCGGCGAGTCGGCGCCGTAGGTGGCCGGCAGGGGCGATGCCCGCGGTGAGCATGTCCTTTCGTGTCGCGCGGCGGAGAAGGCCAGGCGGTTGTTCAGGAAACTCATGTCCACGCCGAGGTTCTTGTGGATGCTTCGCTCCCACGAGAGGTCGGAAGCCACCGGGGCCGAGATGGTCGCCGCTTGTCGCCGCCGAACAGGTAGTTTTGACTCCTCGATCGAGATTTGCGGATATAGTCGTATAACCGACGTTCTGGTTGCCCAGTTGGCCGTACGAGAAGCGCAGTTTGAGGTTGTTGAACTGGTCGCGGATGCCGTCGAAGAAGGCCTCTTCCGAGACGCGCCATCCTAGCGAGAACGAGGGGAAGAAGCCCCAGCGCTGCCCGCGCTTGAAGCGCGATGTGCCGTCGTAGCGGCCGCTCGCCTCGACGAGGTATTTGCCCTTGTAGTCGTAGTTCAGACGGCCGAAGAAGCCCATCAGGGCGTATTCGTTTTGACCGCCGCCTACCTCCATGCGTTTTTCGCCGTCGGCGCCCTGGCCCACGAGGTTCAGGTCGTTGAGCGTTTCGGAGAGCAGGTTGTAACCCGTTGCGGCCACGTCCTTGAGGAATTTGGTCTCCCAGTTGAAGCCGACCATCGCCTTGAAGTTGTGGTCCCGGGCGAAGGTGCGTTCGGAACGTGCCGTAGAGGTTGGCCTGATAGTAGGTGGGTCATGCTCTTTTCATAGAGTTTGTCCTCCATCTTCCGGACGTGAGCGTGTTTATTTCACCCGGATACTGCGAGTACTCGGTGTTGACCTGACGGTTGGTGTAGCGCGTGGTATTGAACATGTAGGTGAAGTTACCCTTTGATCTCCAGCCCTTTTGACCGGGGTCCAGGTCAGCCCGTCGTGGTCGACATGTTGTCCGTATGGTCGTCGTTGGTGTGGCCGTCTTTGTTGAGGATCGTGGGTCCATCCGTCCATGATCTGGTAGTTCGAGAACGACGTTTGTAGACGCTCGTAGCCGTCGGGGTTGACGGGAACGAACGAAGCCAGTCCGTGTACGGTGCTCCACGAGAAGGCCGTATTGACATCGCTCGGCCGGGGTAGAAGTACTTGTTGTAGTAGCTGGTGTTGTTGCTCACCTTCAGCCACTTGTTGATGTCGAAGGTGATTTTCGACCGGAATATGATCTTCTGAGCTTGTCGGGGATGCTGGCGGAAAAGTCCCTCCTCGCTGTAATAGCTGCCTCGAGAGCAGATAGTCCACACGGTCGTTGCCCCGAGAGCGAGATGCTGTGGCTCTTGTTCGGGTGCTCGTCCTTGAACAGGTAGTGATACCAGTCGGTGTTGCCGTAGTAAACATAGGTGTCGCGGCCGTCGCGCTGGTCGATCTTGACCCACGGGCGGTCGGGATGCTCCGTGCGGTCGTTGCGGCGGGCCCACAGCTCCATCATGTCCTGTTCGGTGTAGCGCGTGTAATTGTTTCCGGCGTATGAGCGCCAGAAGAGGTCGTTGAGGTAGACCCGAGTAGTAGCCGCGGGTCTCGTAGTCGGTCGAGGTGGTGGGTTCGTTCCAGCCCCAGCGGCCGCTGTACGAAATGCGGGTCTTGCCCGAGGAGTCGCCGCTCTTGGTCGTCACGAGCACCACGCCGAATGCCGCACGAGCGCCGTAGATGGCCGCCGCCGAAGCGTCCCTGACCACCGAGATCGAGGCCACGTCGTTGGGGTTGATCTTCATCAGGTCGCCTTCGGCGCCGTCGACCAGCACCAGCGGCGAACCGCCGTTGATCGAGGTGATGCCGCGGATGTTGAGGCTGGCCGGATTGCCCGGGCGTCCCGACGAAGTCGAGACCGTGAGTCCCGGCACGGAGCCTTGCAGCATGTGGGCCACCGAGGGCGCCGACCGGTTCTGCAGCTGTTTTCGTCCACCGTGGCGATGGCGCCCGTGAGGTTCACCTCCTTTTCTGGGTTCCGTAACCCACGACCACCACGTCCTCCATCTTTACGGCGTCTCCGTGCGAACACCTTCACGTTGTTCTGCGTGGCGGGGACGGCGACTTTCTTGCTCACGTAGCCCAGATAGGTGAAGCTGAGCGTTATGTCGGCGTCGGGGACCGTGAGCGTGAAGCTGCCGTTGGCTTCCGTTACCGCACCGCGGGTGTTGTCGCCCACGAGCGTGACGGCCACGCCCGCCAGCGGCGTTTCGACGAAGTCGTTGACGACGCCTGTGATCGTGCGCTGCCGGGCCGGGGACTTGCGGGCCGGGATCAGGGCGATCTGGCGTTCGGTGATGGTGAAGTTCAGCCCCTGTCGGGGCGAGCATTTCCCTTCAAGGCGGCTGAAATCGGCATTCGCTTCGCCTTGAGGCTCACGTGTTGGGAGAGGTCGGTCTGCTTGGCGTCGTAGAAGAACGTGTAGCGGGTGTTCTTCTCGATGCGGGATATGGCCTCCGAAAGCGGGATGTCCGTGAACTCCATATCGAGCGTCGGTTCCTGCTGCGTCTGGCCGGATACAACCGTCGTACTGCCTGCGACCAGCAGCAAGAGGATTGCAAAATAGTCTGAAGTGCATCATGGTTGAAGTTTTAAGTTTGTGGAAAGTTTGCGGCGGCATTGGTCATGGGCCGCTGCGGTAAGGTCGGGGGGTCGGTTTATCGCTTCATAGGCAATCGGGTTTTTTAAAGGTCGTAATGCAGGGTTTATTCGAGTTCGGAAATCGTGACGGTGTTGTCTTCGGCGAACGTGTAGGCGATGGGGTTGATGCGGCTCATGATGCGCAGGATCTCTTCGAGCGGTTCGTTGGTAATGGGTGAACGTGTAGGCGTAGTTGTGTGCGAGGCCGGGGTGATGTGGATTTCGGTGTCGCACCAGCGCGCCATGTAGCGGCAGATTTCGCCCAGCGACTGCCGTTCGAACGCGAGTTTTCCCGCGGCCCAGCAGGATTCCATCGCCACGTTGCCGCGACCGATGACCATTTTGCGCGTGTCGGGGTCGTAACAGGCGATCTCCCCGACGCAGCAGTCTGCGGCTGCCGCGCCCGGTGTCGAGCGACACCGAGCCTTCGACCAGCGAGACCGACACGTAGCGGTCGGCCGCGGTGCGGACGTTGAATTTCGTGCCGTGGACGCTGATTTCCAACCCTTCGACCTCGACGGTGAAGGGGCGTTCGGAGTCTTTGGCCACCTCGAAGAACCCTTCGCCGCGGAGTTTCACGCGGCGTTCCCCGGCGGCGAAACGGGCGTCGCAGGTGAGCGTCGATCCGCCGTGGAGCCAGACCGTCGAGCCGTCGGAGAGCCGCGCCTGCGACTTGCCTTCGAAGGCGCAGAGCCGCTGTTCCGCCGTCTCTGCGGCGGAGCGGAAGAGGTCGGCGCGGGTTGCGAAAAGGGTCACGGCGACTGCCGCGGCGACAGCTATGGCCATTTGCAGCAGGTGGCTCCGGCGACGTTTCGGAAGCTGGTCCGCATGCGGAATTTCGTGGTTCCGATCCGTTGCTGCAACTGCCGCCACAGCCGGTCGCGGTCCGGCTCGTAAGCCGCGGCCCGCTGCTGTATTTCGCGCCACTACGCGGGTCAGGTTGTTGTAGAAGCGGCGGTTTTTCCGCTTCGGCGGCCCATCGGTCGAATTCGCGCTGTTCGGCCTCGCCGAGCGTGCCTTTGAGGGCGCCGACCAGAAGGTCCCAGGTATGGTTGTCCGATTCATGGTTTGCTGTCGTTTCTATTGGACACGAAAAATCCGGCCGACCCCTACGGGACAGCCGGATTTTTGCGGAAAATTTTCAGCGTTCGATTTTCACGTACCCGCATAGACGATCCGTGTGGGGATTGGTCGAGACGATCTCCTGCCGGAGGGCCTTCGTGCCCCAGCGGATGAAGAGGAAACGGCGCGGGATGCGGTGGACCGCCTGGCGCAGGGTGTCGACGCTGCGGATGCGGCAGGCGGCCGAGTCGCGGCCGATGCGTCCTTCGACCGAAATCCACGGGTCGCGCCAGCGGAACATCCGGACGGTGTCGCGCACGGGGAGCGTGTCGTGTATCCGGACGACGACGGTGTCGCGCAGCGGGGTGCGGATTTCGGCGTCGGTGACGGCGACGGCCTTGGCGGCGGCTTCGAGCCTGCGGAGCCGGATGCCGAGACGCCGGATCTGCTCGGCGTCGGCCGCGCGCAGCGTTTCGAACTCCCCGCACCGCAGCCGGAGGGCCTGCACCGAGGCCGCCTCCGCGCCCAGCCGTGTGCGGTAACGGGTGACGTCGGCCGCCAGGGCCGTCTGGTTTTCGACCAGCCGCCGGTTCTCGGCGCGGTAATGGCGGCAGGTGAAAAACAGCAGTGCGGTTGCAAAGAACCGCATACGCAAAGAGGTATTTTTTTCACGATTTTCGGGTTTTGGTTCCCCGAAAGATAAGACGGTTGCGTCCGGTCCGGTTTCTATTTTTTCGGAAAAAGACCCTCCATCGCTTCGGCGATGCGTTCGGCGACGAAGGTCATCAGCGGCAGCCGTCGCAGCGCGAAAGCGAGGTGACGCCCCGTGGTCGGCGAAGAAAAGTTCGTCGAGCAGGGCGGTCGGCGCGTCCGAAGGGTCCTTTCGCGCAGTTCCAGCCCTGCGGCCCGCGGCCAGCATGGCCAGGCGGCGTTCGACGCTTGCGGGACCGGGGACCGTCGATCCGGTGCGGCCGGCGATGGCCAGCAGCGGCGCGTCGTCGGCCGAGCGGAGAATACCCGTTCGCTGTCGCAGCGCACGGCGACTTCGCGCGCCCCCGCCGTTCGGCCAGCCTGCGGGCCAGCTGCGCTGCGGCCTCGCGCGCGCGGAAGTCGGAGCCTCGGGAGAGCGTCAGGTCGTATCCGACGGTCACGGCTTCGGGCTGAAGGCTCCGAAGGCGTAGCCGTCGTAGAGCGACACCCTGCCGGGAGCAGACGTTCCGTGCCGTCGGGGTCCAGTTCGATGCCGCACGAAGCCCGACACGCCCGCCGGATAGCGTTCCGCGGCGGAGAGCGTCTCGATACGCTTCGCGAGCCGCTCTGCGGCGGGGGCGTAGGGCGTCCGAACAGTTCGCGCGACGCGGCGTCGAGCACGGCGATGTGTCCGGCGACGTTGCGCGCGCGGCCCCGGGCCAGATGCACGGTCTGGTATAGGTAGAGACCGGTCAAAGCAGAAAGATTTTCAGCAGCAGTTCGCGCAGCAGCTCGCCGTCCGACGCGCCGCCCGCACCCAGTCCCTTGCTCTTGGCGTCGTATTCGCGCAGTAGCCCGCAGGATGTTGAACACCTTGCGGTTGTCCCATCCGGCGGCGTTCTGCCGCAGTCTCGCCGATGACGAAAGACGTTGCCCTTCAACGATGCGCATCAGCTCCGCGTCCGGCGGAAAGCGCCGTCCCCGCCGCCGCGCGAGCCAGTAGAGGTAGTTGAGTACGAACAGTTGCCGGAACTGCCCGAACAGCGCCAGAACGGTCACCAGCAGCGGATTGTCCTTGGGGTTGCGGCCGAAGTGGTCGGCGATGCGCAGCGCGCGCGCCATGTCGCGGCGAGTACGGCCTTGCACAGCTCGAAATTGTTGTATTCGCGCGAGATGCCGATGTTCCGCTCGATGTCGCGGTCGGTGATGCGCTGCGTCCTTCGGGCAGCGAGACGAGCAGTTTGCCGAGTTCGTTGGCGATTTTTGAAACGTCGCAGCCCAAGTGGTCGGTCAGCATCGACAGCGCCTTCTCGTCGATACGGCAACCCTTTCGAGGATGAATCCCGACAGCCAACCACGGCCCGATCTCGTAGTCGCGCGGCCGCACCGACTCGAAGACCGCGCCGCAGGCGGCCGCCTGCTTGTAGAAGGCCGAACGCTTGTCGACGCTCTTCTCCTTGTGGCAGACACGAGGATCGTCGACGCCTGCGGCTTCTGCGTGTAGAGCGAGAGCTTCTCGATCTGCCGCAGCTGCTGCGCCCTTCAAGATCACTACTTCGTAGCTGCCCATCATCGGCATCTGGCGGCAGAAGTTGATGACCTGCCCCGGCTCCGTGTCGCGCCCGTAGAGGAGATCTGGTTGAACGACCGTTCGGCTTCGCCGAGGACGGTCGTGGCTATCTGCTCGGCGATGGCGTCGATGAAGTACTCTCTTCGCCCATGAGCAGGTAGATGGGGACGAACCGCCGTGCGGCGATCTGGCCGGCGAGTTGTTCGTATGCGGCGACGGAATCCTGAATTTCAGTCTTTTAGCCATAGTCAGACGATCTCTTTGGTGATGCGCAGCACATTTTCCGTGCGGTCGGTAAGGCGGTAGCGGTCGTCGATGCGGCGGCCGACGAGCCATACGATCTCGCCGCCCGACAGGAGTACGAACTGGCGCTGTTTTTCGGGCAGCGAGACCTTGCGGTCGATCAGGTATCGCTCACCTTCTTGCGCCCCTCCATACCGAAGGGCACGAAGGAGTCGCCGTCGCGCCAGCGGCGCAGCGTGAGCGGGAATTGTAAGGCGGTCGGCGTCTATCTGCGCGATGTTCTCGGGAACGCCGAAATTCTTGATCGTGTCGATGTCCGTATACTCGAAGTAGAGCACCGAATTGCCGCAGTAACTGCGCTGTGCGCCCCTTTCCACCTGCGTCATGCAGGCGTCGTCGGGGGTGATCGGCGCCACGACGATGGTCCGCGGTCGACGTAGGCCACCCGTTCGCGCGAATAAAAGCGTCGCCCCGTCATATCGTGCCGGAGCGAATGGCAGAGCGAGTCGATGACGTCGCCCTTGAATCCGTAGCCCGAACTCAACAACTCGTAGATCACGAACCCCTGCGGAAAGGCCGGATCGATGCGGTCGAGGTGGATCGTGTCGAACCCGTCCGCCGAAGTCACCGCCTCGCCGCGGATACGTTCGATGCCGTGGTTGATGAACAGCTGGGCGTCGGTCAGGCGCGCGAGGTTGCGGCTCATGGCTCGTGAACTTGGGGTTGATTTCCCGGATGCGGGGGATCAGTCCGAGCCGGATCTTATTGCGCAGGTATTTGGTCGAGCGGTTCGAAGAGTCCTCGCGGAAGGGAATCTTCTGCGCCACGGCGTATTCCAAAATCTCGCGGCGCGAAGCGAACATCAGCGGTCGCACCACCCGTCCCATGCGGGTGCTGATCCCCGTCAGCCCGCGCAGCCCCGTACCGCGCAGCAGGTTGATGAAAAAGGTCTCGATCGAGTCGTCGGCGTGGTGCGCCACGGCGATGGCCGCATAGCCGTGCTCGCGCCGCAGCTCCTCGAACCACGCATAGCGCAGCCGGCGTGCCGCCATTTCCATCGACTCGCCCGTGCGCTCCATTTCGGCCGCCGTGTCGAACCGCCGGTTGTAGCACGGCACGCCGTAGCGGGCTTTTTCGCCTCGCGCGCTACGATCACCTCGTCCTCGTCGCTCTCGGCGCCGCGCAGCTGGAAATTGCAGTGCGCCACGCCGAACCGATAGCCCAGCGAGGCCATGAGCGACAGCAGCACCATCGAATCGACGCCGCCCGAAACGGTCAGCAGAATACGGTCGTCGCGGGAAAAGAGCCCGTGGCGCTCGACGTAGGATTGAAAACGGTCGGTCAGCATCTGTGTATCGAATTAAGAATTAATCGAAGCGGCCGTGTCGTCGGGATTTGGCGCCGGAGAGATGCGGCTCTCCGAGCCGTGCGGGCCGCATCCGCCGGCGGACGCGGCCCGCCGATGGCGTCCTCCGCAGGCTGCACCCGCACGGCGTACCCGACAGATCGTGTCATCCGTTCATTTTATAATTATAAAACGTTTACTTCGGCGGCGATCTCCACGCCGAATTTCGCGCGCACGGCCTCCTGCACTTTATGAGCCAGCGCCAGCACCTCGCCGCCCGTGGCGCCCCCGTAATTGACGAGCACCAGCGCCTGCCGGTCGTGGACGCCCACGCAGCCTTCGCGGTGCCCCCTTCATGCCTGCCTGCTCGATCAGCCATCCCGCGGCCAGTTTCATGCGGCCTTCGGCGGCGGGGTAGCGGCAGGGCGAGGTAGTCCGTCCGAAGCCGTTCGGCGACGGCGGCCTCCACCACCGGATTCTTGAAGAAACTGCCGGCATTGCCCAGTACGGCCGTGTCGGGCAGCTTCGAGCGCCGGATCGCACAGACTGCTTCGCGGATGTTGCGCAGCGTGGCGCCTCCGCGCGCCTCGGTCTCGCGCAGCAGTCGCCGTAACCCAGATCGGGCCGCGGACGGCGGCTCAGCCGGAAGGTGACTTTCGCCGTGATGACGACCCGCCCCCGCAGCGCATGTTTGAAGACGCTCTCGCGGTAGCCGAATCCGCAGTGCGCGGCGTCGAGCGTCAGCAGGTTGCCCGTTTCGACGCAGTACATCTCGACGGCGATCGCATCTTTCGCTTCGCAGCCGTAAGCTCCGATGTTCTGCACGGGCGCGGACCCCGCCTTGCCGGGGATGAGCGAGAGGTTTTCGATGCCCCACAGACCGCGTTCGACGGCCCACTCCACCAGGTCGTCCCACTCGACGCCGGCGTCGACGCGCACGGCGAACTTCGTCGCCGTCGTCGCTCAAAGGGCGATCGCCGGGCCACGGGGGTCAGCAGCACCCGTCGAAATCTTCGGTGAAGAGGATGTTGTTGCCCCCGGCGAGCACCGTCCACCGCCCGGGAATCCCCGCGGCGAAAAACGTGCGCAGATCCTCGGCCGTTTCGAATTCTACGAGGCGTGCGGCCCGCTGGTCGACGCCGAAACTGTTGCGCCCGCGCAGGCTGATTTGGTGAAATTCTCGAATCATGGTATGCAAAGTTAGAAATTATTTTTAACTTTGAACCCTTGATTCAAACGGCTGAATAACTCAATGGTGTGGCTGATCTGCATACTGCTGTCCTAACGAAAACATTGCTTGCGCTGTCCGTTTTTTTCTGGCGGCGATTCCCGGCGCAAACGTCGGAGGAAACCGGAAACACCGCAGGTTTGGCAATCGGTGACCATGTAAACGATAACAGAATATGTTCGACGAAAAAGATTTGCAGCAAATCCGGGAGCACGGACTCACTCCCGAACAGGCGGAGACCCAGTTGGAGAATTTTCGCCGCGGATTCCCTTTCCTGAATGTCGTGCGGCGCCGCATCGCCGGGCGACGGCGTGCTGGTTGTCGGCGCGGCGGAGGCCGATGCCGCCGTGGAACGCTATGAAAAAGAGTCTGCCGGACTGGGGGTGGTGAAGTTCGTGCCCGCTTCGGGGGCCGCCACGCGCATGTTCAAGGAGCTGTTCGAGTTCGTCAACGACGGCAAACGCGGCAAGGGCATCGACACCCCTGCTGCTCGAAAACATCGGAAAGTTCGCCTTCTGGCCCGAACTTCGCGCGCCGTGCTGCCCGCTGGCGCCGACGACCGTGCGATCGTGAATGCCATCGTCGGCGACGGGCTGGCTACGGCCAAGCCGGCCCTGGGCTGGTGACCTTCCACGCCTATGCGGAAGGGGCGCGCAAAGCGGCCGAGGAACATCTGGTCGAAGGGGCGCAATACGCCGCGGCAGGAGGGCGTCGTACGCATCCATTTCACCGTCTCGCCCGAGCACGTCGCGGATTTCGAGGCGCTCCTGGCCGAAAAGTTCCGCTTTATGAGCGGCGGTTCGGCATGCACTACGAGATCTCGTTCTCCGAACAGAAACCTTCGACCGATACCATTGCCGTGAATCCCGACAACACCCCTTTCCGGCAGGAGGACGGCACGCTGCTCTTCCGTCCGGCGGGGCACGGCGCCTTGGTCGAGAACCTCAACGAAATCGACGCCGACCTCGTGTTCGTCAAGAACATCGACAACGTGACCACCGACGCCCGCCGCGGCGACACGATCCGCTATAAAAAGGTGCTTGCAGGGCATCTGTTCTGCTCGACCTCCAGGGGCGCGCCTTCGAGTACCTCAAGGCCCTCGAAGTGGGCGGTGCCGAGCTGGAACCCATCGCCGAATTCATCGAGAAACAGCTCTGCGTTAAACTCCCCGCCGAGTACGATTCTGCGCTGTTGCGCGCCGTGCTCGACCGTCCGATCCGTGTCTGCGGCATGGTGCGCAATGAAGGCGAGCCGGGAGGCGGCCCCTTCTGGGCGGTCAACCCCGACGGCACCGAATCGCTCCAAATCGCCGAGTCGAGCCAGATCGCGCCCGCCGACCTGCCGCTCATGCAGCGGGCCACCCACTTCAATCCGGTCGACTGGTCTGCGGCGTGCGCAACGTGAGGGGGTGAAATTCGATCTGCGCCGGTATACCGATCCGCAGACGGGTTTCATCTCGTCGAAATCCTATGCCGGCCGCGAGCTGCGGGCGCAGGAGCTGCCGGGGTTGTGGAACGGCGCGATGGCGCGGTGGAACACGGTCTTCGTGGATGTGCCCGTCACGACGTTCTCGCCTGTGAAAGTCGTCCTCGACCTGCTGCGGCCGCAGCATCAATAAGCGTTCGGGCCGGCGTTTCCGGCAACGGGCCGCAGCACGCTGCGGCCCGTTGCCGTTTTCCTGCGGTTGAAAACGGTCGCGGTTTGTTCAAAAAACGGCCTATGTTGTTCAAAAAGTAAAACCTTCATACTACTTTCGAAGGACAAGCGTTTCCTTTCGAAACAAAAATGGCTGTAATTTGTACGATTCCGGACGCAAAAGTGTCCTAAACCAGCAAAAACGACCTTTCGCTTTCGGACAACTTCGAAAAAATGCTCATCTTCTTTGGTTGACGTTGCTCCATTTTGCCGGAAAAGCAAAATGAAATTTGCATTGCAGCTCCCCTTAATCGATAATCTTTTTTATATTTGTGCGTTTGTTGAAAAATTATAATTACGATAACTAAAATAACGCTATGGAGAACAAACTTCAACAATTGACGCAGAAGCTCTACGACGAGGGGCTGGAGAAGGGTCGTGCCGAGGCCGACCAGCTGGTGGGAGAGGCTAAGAACCGAGGCCCGGAAGATCGTCGCCGAGGCCCGCGCCCAGGCCGAGGAGATCGTCAAAAAGGCGCGAGGCCAAGGCCGAGGACGAGAAGAACACCATGACCGAGATTTCGCTGGCGGGCAAGCAGGCCGTCGGCAGAATCAAGTCGGAGATCGCCTCGCTGATGATTCATCGCCAAGGCTACGGCCCGGGGCGTGAAGGAGGCCGTCTGGACCCGGCGTTCATCAAGGAGATGCTCGTCGCCGTAGCTAAAAACTGGAACGGTTCCGATTCGGGCAAGGTCGAATTGCAGGCCCTGCTGCCCGAGGGCGAGCGCAAGAAGCTCGACGCGGCGTTCGGAGCTGCGCGCCAAGGAGCTGCTCGCCGCCGGTATCGAGGTGGGCTATTCGAATGAGGTGAAGAGCGGGTTCAAGGTAGGTGCCAAGGACGGCGGCTACTACATTTCGTTCGCCGACGCCGACATCGAAGGCGCTGTTGGCAGAGTACCTGCGCGACAAGGTGTTCCAACTGTTGTTCAAGGCGTAAACCGGCATGTTTGCGACCCAACTATTATTGTCTGGTAGCCTCGCTGAAGGAGTATTCGCTCGATGCCGACACCAAGGGTTTCGACGCCCGGGCCATCGTCTCGGGATTCTGGAGGGGGTGAACGGCGGCGACGCCCGCGAGGTGCGGCTGTTGTACGGCTATTACGACTGTGAGAATATCGCTTCGCTGCGTGCGGGGCGCTCGGCGCACAATCCGCTGGGTAACTTCACACGCGAACGGAGCTGGAAGAGGAGGAAGACTCCCGGCGCCTGCCGGCGCCCGTAGCCCGCGTATTGCGGCGCCTTTGCCGACCCCGAAGGCGAGGATGCCGAGGAGGTCGATACGTCGCGGCGTTTCGAGAAGGAGCTGTTCGGGGCCTACTACGGACTTGCGCCGCGTCGCCGGGCCGTTTCCTGCGCGCATGGTCGGAGTTCGACCGCAACCTGCGCAATGTGACGGCCGCCGTGACGGCGCGCGCGGTGGGGCGGGCGGTCGAGGAGGTCGTCGTGGGCGGCGGCGATGTCGTCGAACAGTTGGAGCGTAGCTTCTGCTGCCGATTTCGGGCTTCGGGGCGAGTTTCCCTATATCGACGCCGTGATCGCTGCCGTGAACGACGAGGCCAACCTCGTGGAGAAGGAGCACAAGATCGACCTGATCCGCTGGAACGAAGCCGTGGAACTGGCGACGTTCGACTATTTCGACATTAATTCCATCCTGTCGTACCTGGCGCGTGTCAACATCGTGGCGCGCTGGACGCAGCTCGATGCGGTGCGCGGACGCGAGATGTTCGAGCGCCTGATGGCCGAGTTGGATGGCAAAGGGCTGATAGAAAATAAACAATAGAAGATAATTCATGAAAACTACAGGACGTGTAAATGGTATCATCTCCAATATCGTAATCGTCAAGGCCGACGGAGCCGTGGGCCAGAACGAGATATGCTACGTGTATACGGGGGATACCAAAATGATGGCAGAGGTCATCAAGGTCGTAGGCGACAGTGCCTATGTCCAGGTTTTTGACAGCACCCGGGGTCTGAAGATCGGCGACAGGGTCGAGTTCGAGGGTCATATGCTCGAAGTCACGCTCGCTCCGGGCCTTTTGTCGCGCAACTACGACGGTCTTCAGAACGACCTCGAAAAGATGGACGGCCTGTTCATCGCGCGCGGTTCGATCACCGAACCGGTCGATTTCGATAAGACGTGGGGAGTTTACGCCGCTGGCCAAGGTCGGCGACAAGGTCACGGCGGCGTCGTGGCTGGGCGAGGTGAAGGAGCAGTGGGTGATGCACAAGATCATGGTTCCCTTCACGATGACGGACAGCTATACGGTCAAGAGCGTCGCCGAGGCGGGCACTTACAAGATCACCGACACGATGGCAGTCCTGACCGACGCCGAAGGCCGCGACCACGAGGTGACGATGGTGCAAAAATGGCCCGTGAAGCAGGCGATCCGCAGCTATGTCGAGAAACCGCGCCCCGACCGCATCATGGAGACGGGCGTGCGTGCGATCGACACCTTCAACCCGCTGGCCGAAGGCGGTACGGGCTTCATCCCGGGGCCGTTCGGCGCCGGCAAGACCGTGTTGCAGCACGCCATTTCGAAGCAGGCCGACGCCGACGTGATCATCATGATCGCCTGCGGCGAGCGCGCCAACGAGGTGGTCGAAATCTTCAAGGAGTTCCCCGAACTGATCGACCCGCATACGGGCCATACGCCTCATGGAGCGCACAATCATCATCTGCAACACGTCGAACATGCCCGTCGCCGCGCGCGAGGCGTCGGTCTACACGGGCATGACCATCGGCGAATACTACCGCGCCATGGGACTCAAAGTGCTCGTCATGGCCGACTCGACGTCGCGCTGGGCGCAGGCGCTGCGCGAGATGTCGAACCGCCTGGAAGAGCTGCCCGGTCAGGATGCCTTCCCGATGGACCTCTCGGCGATCATCTCGAACTTCTATTCGCGGGCCGGTCTGGTGCGCCTGACCAACGGACAGACGGGTTCGGTGACCTTCCTCGGTACGGTGTCGCCCGCGGGCGGCAACCTCAAAGAGCCGGTCACGGAGTCCACGAAGAAGGCGGCGCGTTGCTTCTACGCCCTGGCGCAGGGGCGCGCCGACTCGAAGCGCTACCCCGCCATCGATCCGCTCGACTCCTACTCGAAATATCTCGGAGTACCCCGAAATCCGCGAATACCTCGACGCGCACATCGGCAAGGGCTGGGTGGACAACGTCTATGCCGGCAAGACGCTCGTGCAGCGCGGCAAGGAGGCCAACGACCAGATCAACATCCTGGGCGACGACGGCGTGCCGGTGGAGTACCACGAACGCTTCTGGAAGTCGGAGCTGATCGATTTCGTGATCTTGCAGCAGGACGCCTTCGACGACATCGACGCCAACTGTCCGCTCGAACGCCAGAAGATGATGTTCGAGATGGTGCTCGACATCTGCAACAAGACGTTCGACTTCGCCGATTTCGAGGAGTGCTCCAAGTTCTTCAAGACGCTGATCAACCTCTTCCGCCAGATGAACTACGCGGAGTGGCAGTCGAGAAATTCGCCGACTACCGCTCGCAGATCGAGGCGCTCGTAAACGAACAGCTCAACAAATAAGACCGAAGCTATGACAACACGTGCATTTCAAAAGGTATATACCAAGATAGACAACATTACCAAAGCCACCGTGACGCTGCGCGCCTCGGGCGTGGGCAACGACGAGCTGGCCACCGTGGGCGGCAAGCTCGCCCAGGTGGTGAAGATCATGGGCGACAACGTGACGTTGCAGGTCTTCGCCGGCACCGAGGGGCTGGCCACCGACTCCGAAGTGGTCTTCCACGGCGAGCCGCCCAAGCTCAAAGTGTCGGACAACCTGGCCGGCCGCTTCTTCAACGCCTACGGCGAACCGCTCGAAGGCGGCGAGCAGATCGAGGGCGAGGCGCGCGAGATCGGCGGCCCGACGGTGAACCCCTTCCGGCGCAAGCAGCCTTCGGAGCTGATCGCCACGGGCATCGCCGGCATCGACCTCAACAATACGATCGTCACGGGACAGAAGATCCCCTTCTTCGCCGATCCCGACCAGCCCTACAACGCCGTGATGGCCAACGTGGCGCTGCGTGCCAAGGCCGACAAGATCATCCTGGGCGGCATGGGCCTCACGAACGACGACTTCCTCTACTTCAAGCAGGTCTTCGAGAACGCCGGCGCGCTCGACCGCATCGTCTCGTTCGTCAACACGACCGAGAACCCGCCCGTGGAGCGGTTGCTCGTGCCCGACATGGCGCTGACCGCCGCCGAGTATTTCGCCGTGGACAAGGGGCAGAAGGTACTGGTGCTGCTCACCGACATGACGCTCTATGCCGATGCGCTGGCGATCGTCTCGAACCGTATGGACCAGATTCCCTCGAAGGACTCGATGCCCGGCTCGCTCTATTCGGATCTGGCGAAGATCTACGAGAAGGCCGTACAGCTGCCCAACGGCGGTTCGATCACCATCATCGCCGTGACGACCCTCTCCGGGCGGCGACATCACGCACGCCGTCCCCGACAACACGGGTTATATCACCGAGGGCCAGCTCTTCCTGCGCAACGACTCCGACACGGGCAAGGTCATCGTCGACCCGTTCCGTTCGCTGTCGCGCCTGAAACAGCTCGTCATCGGCAAGAAGACCCGCGAGGACCATCCGCAGGTGATGAACGCCTGCGTGCGCCTCTACGCCGATGCGGCCAACGCCAAGACGAAGCTGGAAAACGGTTTCGACCTCTCGGACTACGACGAGCGCGCGCTGAAATTCGCGTACGACTATTCGGAGAAACTCCTTTCGATCGACGTCAACATCGACATCGACCAGATGCTCGACACGGCGTGGAAGCTCTTTGCGGAGTACTTCACCAAGACCGAGGTGGCCATCAAGGAGGAGCTGATCCAAAAATACTGGAAGGAGTAACTGCTCATGGCAATCAAATTTCAATATAACAAGACTTCGCTCGGCGATCTGGGCAAACAGCTCAAAATGCGGCAGAAGGCGCTCCCTACGATCAAAAGCAAGGAATCGGCGCTGCGCTCCGAGGTCAAGAAAGCGAAGGAGGCCGCACAGGAGTTCCGGTCGCAGCTCTCGCGCCTCGAGGCCGAGTACGACTACATGGTCTCGCTGTGGGGTGAGTTTGATTGTGACCTGCTGCGAATCGCCGACATCGAGCTGACCGAACAGAAGATCGCGGGCGTCCGCACGCCCGTGCTCCGGGAGATCGTCTACGAAGAGAAGCCCTACGACCTCTTCTCGTCGCCCGTATGGTACGCCGCCGGGATCGACCTGTTGAAGCGGCTGTCGAAGCTGGGCATCGAGTACGAACTCTTCAACCGCAAGATGGAGCTGCTGGATTTCGCACGCCGTAAAACCACTCAGAAGGTCAACCTCTACGAGAAGGTACAGATTCCCGGTTACGAGGATGCCATACGCAAGATCAAACGATTCCTTGAGGACGAGGAGAACCTCTCGAAATCGGCACAGAAAATCGTAAAAACCAAACAGCAACAGGCCGGGGAGGGGCAGATGTTATGATCGCCAGGATGTCGAAATACGACTTTATTCTCTACGCCGGTCAGAGCGACGACTTCATCGAACGGCTCCGCGAACTGGGGCTGGTCGACGTGACCTGCCGGGGCTGGGAGCCTTCGGAGGGCGACCGGCAGCTCGTTACGGCGATCGAAGGCCGCACCAAGGCCCTCGCGGCGCTGGAACGGTTCCGCAGTTCGGAGCATTTCGACGCGGCGGCCCGCCCCTTCGCATCGGGCGACGAGGCCTACGAACGCTACGGCCGCACGGCACAGGAGCGCGCGGCGTTGCGCACCGAGATCGGACAGACCGAAAAGGCTGCCGAGGAGGCGCGCCCGTGGGGCGACTTCTCGGCCGGGACGTTGCAGCGGCTCGCACGGCGCGGCGTCGTGCTGCGCTTCTTCACCGCGCAGCGGGATGCGTTCGAGAAATCGCGCGACGCCTGGAACGAACAGGCTCCCGTGGAGGTGATCCACGAGACCTCTTCGACGGTCTGGTTCGTCGCCGTATCGCACGAAGGCGCCGAACTGTCGTTCGACGCGCAGGAGGTGAAGGCCCCCGCGATGACGGCGCACGACGCCGAGGCGAAGGTCGCCTCGCTGCGAAGCCGTCTGAGCGCCACCGACGCCGAGATGTCGCGCGCCGCGGCGTCCGCCGCACTCATCGAGCGCGACTGCAACCGTCTGCGCGAAGAGTTGCAGCGGGTGAAGGTGACGGCCACCGCCGAGGCGGCCGCCGACGGCACGCTGCTGGTCATGGAGGGATGGGCCGAACGGGAGACGTCGGATCGGGTGGACGCCCTGCTGGACGAATATCCCAACGTGCTCTACATCAAGAGCGACCCCACGCCCGAAGACGAGACGCCCGTGAAGCTGAAAAACAACCGTTTCGCGCGCATCTTCGAGATGGTGGGCGACATGTACGCCCGCCCGAAATACGGGACGATCGACCTGACGCCCTTCTTCGCGCCCTTCTACATGCTCTTCTTCGGCATCTGTCTCAACGACGCCGGCTACGGACTCATCCTGCTGGCGATGGGAATGGCGATGCTTTGGAAATTCAAGGGGGGCATGATGCGCCGCGCCGCATGGTTCGCCACGATGTGCGCCGTCTCGACGATCGTATTCGGCCTCTTCTGCGGATCGTTCTTCGGCGTCTCGCTCAAAGCGTACTTCCCGTCGATCCCCTTCTTCGACTTCCAGGGGAGGTTTTTCTCGTGGGCGCTGGCCATCGGCCTGGTGCAGATTCTGTTCGGACAAGTATTGCGTATCGTCATGGTAAGTGCTACGGCGGGATTCCGCTATGCGCTTTCGACGCTGGGCTGGTTCCTCGTCATCCTCGCGGGCAGTCTGGCCGCAGGGCTTCCGCTGCTCGATCCGGCGTGGGTCATTCCGGGATTCACCACTTCGTCACCCGCCTTCTACGGCGTGGCGGCCATCGGCGTGGTGCTGATGCTTTTCTTCAACTCGCCGGGCAAGAACCCGTTCGTGAATTTCGGAACCGGACTTTGGGATACCTATAATAATATAACGGGCATCCTTTCCGACGTACTGTCGTACATCCGTCTGTTCGCGATCGGCCTTTTCGGGCGGTATCCTGGCCACGGTCTTCAACGACTTGGCTACGGGCCTGAGCCCCGATATTCCGGTGGTGCGCGAGCTGATGATCCTGTTGATCCTGCTCGCCGGGCACGGCATCAATCTCTTCATGTCCTCGATCTCGTCGTTCGTTCACCCGATGCGACTCACCTTCGTGGAATTCTACAAGAACGCGGGCTTCGAAATGGCTGCGCGCCAGTTCGAACCGCTGACGAAAATCGATCAATCGGAAAACAAATAACAATTAAAAAACTCAAATTTTTTCAGTTATGACAACAGCAATTATTATGGCCTACGTCGGCGTAGCGTTGATGGTCGGTCTTTCGGGTATGGCAAGCTGTATCGGCACCTCGATCGCCGGCATGGCGTCCGTCGGCGCGATGAAGAAAGAACGCGCCGGTGCGTTCAACGCTTCTGATTCAACCGCCATCCCAGTTCACAAAGGTCTGAATTCACGTGAAATTACTTCCATCATCAAAGGATCA